>Ga0187823_10000166_pt1 | contig 15590 bp, 12 predicted proteins | sample NC_wetland_sal_i_12_FD_132968 | JGI IMG/M metagenome (GOLD analysis project Ga0187823, IMG submission 132968) | Wetland sediment microbial communities from Neuse River Estuary, North Carolina, USA - SourceSoil_3 | ecosystem: Environmental > Aquatic > Freshwater > Wetlands > Sediment | place...
CAGCTGGTGGCCGACACCGCGTTCGAGCCGGCCGGGTTCCAGCTGGCGCTCGGCCTCAAGGACGTGAATCTCGCGCTGGGGGCGGGGGAGGAGCTCCGGGTGCCGCTGCCGCTCGCAAGCCTCGTGCGCGAGCGGATGCTGACCGCGCTGGCGCGGGGGCGCGAGCGGTTCGACTGGTCCGGGTTTGCTTCGGTGATCCGGGAGGCGGCGGGGCTCGAGCCGGTGCGCGGGCCGAGGTAGCGGCCGCGCCCTCTGGGTCGCGCGCCGTCAGTCGAGCAGCGCGAGCAGCTCGTCCGGCCGCTCGAGCCAGAAGTCGGGATCCGCCGGCTCGAGCTGGCTCCGCGAGAACGGGCCCCAGAGAACGGCCGCGGTCCGGACGCCGGCGCCCCGGCCGGAGTGCATGTCGTGGATGCTGTCGCCGATGTAGACGGTGGAGGCGGGGTCTGCGCCCAGCAGGCGGACCGCGGTCTCCACCGGCTCCGGGTGTGGCTTGGCGTTGGTCACCTCGTCGGCGCACACCAGCACGTCCATCGCGTCGTCCAGTCCCACCAGCTGGAGCCCGCGGAGCGCGCCCCGGCGGTTCTTGCTGGTCACGAGCCCCGTCTGCCGTCCCAGCCCGCGGATCGCCCGCACCGCCTGCACCACCCCCGGGAAGCCCCGCACCATGCGGTCGTGGTTTGCCAGGTTGTACTCGCGGTAGGTCTCTATGAGCGCCTCCATCATCCTCGCGTCGTCCTTCCAGGGCGAGAACTGGGCGGTGAGCGGCGTGCCCACGCCCGCGAGCCACTCGGCGTCGCTTCGGGGCGGGAGGCCGTGGGCGGCCAGCGTGTGGTGGTAGCTGTCGAGAATGAGCTGGACGGAGTCGATCAGCGTGCCGTCGAGATCGAACAGGAAGGTGCGGAGCGTGGGCATGGCTGAAACGTAGCGAGGGCCCGGCCCCGACACCCGGCGCGGCTTGCCGCCGGTCCGAGTGCGCTACTGCGGCCGGAAGATGACGAGCCCCGTGAGCCGGGCGTGGACCGCGTCCCGCTCCGGCGTGGGTTCCGGGAACGCGGCCAGCGCAGATCCCAGGGCCCGGTCGCTCGAGCCGGCGAGGCTTGCGATCCACGCGCGCTCCCCGGCGGTGTGTCCGCCCGCCGCGAAGCGGATCGCGCGGTGCAGCCGATCCAGCGCGGCGGCGTCGCGCCGTCGCGCGGCCGCTCGGGCGAGTGCCTGGAGCCGGCCCACCAGCCGATGCGCCGCCGGTGCAGCGTGCGCGCCGAGCCAGCGGCTCCGCCTGAGCTCGGCCATGCGCTGGCGGATGGGCGCGGCCAGAAGCGCGAGCGCGGCCTCGACGGCCTCGGGCGTCGGCGCCGGCTCGAGGCTGCCCGCGGCGCCCGCCGTCTCGAGCCGCGCTGCCACGATGCCCGCATCCTCGGTCCATGCCCCGGCCTCATCCCGCCAGAGCACATGATTCGCGAGCGGCGCGCCCGCGGCCGGCCACGCGTGGAGCGCGAACCCCGCCAGGATCCCCGGCGGACCGGCCGGGAGCAGCGCGACACCCTCGGCGGCCGCGAGGTCACGGAACTGCTCCGCGAGGTGCGCTCTCCAGCGCCATAGCGCGCGACCCGGCTCGTCCAGTCCAACGGCCGATGGCAGCCGCCGCTTTCCCGCGAGGCAGGCGAGCTGGCGAAGCCGCGCGTCCACCATCGGTGCCGGATCGAGCCGGACGACCTCGACCTCGGCGTGCACCGCGCCCGCCCGGCGGGCGCGGCCCTCGCGCTGGTCCATCCGCGCCGGCGTCCAGGGGAGGTCGTAGTGGACCACCCGCTCGGCGCGGTGAAGATCCAGGCCCTCCGCGGCGACGTCGGTGGTGACGAGATGGCGCGGCGCGAGGCCCGGGATGCCCCCATTACCGACGCCCGGGCGGAACCAGTCCAGCACCGCGCGCCTGGGCACCGGCTGGCGCCCGACGCCCGCGCGCTCGCCGGTGCACCAGGCCACCGGACCCGGGAGGCGATCGCGCAGGTGCCGCACCGTCTCCCGCGCCACCGTGAAGACCAGGGTGGGCCGGCCGTCGGCCAGCAGGTTGCGGAGTTGCTCGACCTTGGGGTCGGGTTCCCGCGCCGCGGCGCTCACCAGCCCGCGCAGCTCCTCCAGCAGCGGGAGGTCGTCCGGTGCCAGGTCCGTGACGCCGTCGGCCGGATCGAGGAGATCCCAGAACAGGAGCTGGTCGTCGAGACCCCCGGTGAGGTCGCGCAACGTGCGGCGATCCGGCGCGCGGCCCGACCGCGCGGCGTCGCCGGCATGGAGCAGGAGCCGGCGGTAGCGCTCGACCGACGCGCCCAGCGCGGCGGGACTCGACCCGGCGGCCCGCCAGAGCGCCGAGCGCACCAGCGCCGCGATCGGAGCGCGGGTGGAGAGCCGGAGCCGCTCGACCAGGGCCAGCGCCGGGCCGAGCGGCGCGAGCGTCGAGTCTTCGAGTCGGACGACCAGCTCCCGCGCGGCCGGGCGCCGCGCCGCCGCTGCCGGCCCGACGATGATCACGTGGCTCAGCGCAGGATGCCCGCGGCCGGTGTCGAGTCCCGCGGCGAGCGAGGGCAGGCCGTGGTGCCGGAGTGCGTCGTCGCGCAACGTGAGCGCGAGCTGATGCCCGAGCTCCGCCAGCCGGTTCGGCACCGGCGACGCGCTCACCAGCAGCGCCCGCCGGCCCACGAGCCACGGTGCGACGTGCCGGTACCGCCGGGTGGCCGGGTTGCGGAAGTGATGGCTCTCGTCCACCAGCACCAGCCGGCCGCATCCCTCCGGAAGCGCGCCCCGGCTCACCCGCTCGTGCGACCACACGATGGTGGAAACGCCAAGCCTGGCCGACACCTCCCGCCACTGCCCGGTGAGCGCGGCCGGGACGAGACACGCGGTTGGCCGCCGGTTGAGCGCTGCCGCCACGGCCAGGGCCACGTAGGTCTTGCCGGTGCCGACTGGGTCCGCCAGCAGCGCGCCGCCATAGCGCCGGACCGCGGCAACGGCGCGGCGGAACGAGGCGAGCTGCTCGGGCCAGAGCCATGCCGGGGCGGGGTCCGGGGCCTCCTCGGGCGCGAGGCTCCGAGCCAGGGCCGCGGCCACCCGCGCGGGCGGCGCCGGCGGACCGGGCCGGAGAGCCGTGAGCAGCGGCTCCGCCACTGCCACCAGCGCCTCAGCGCCGATGGTTTCGCTGATCCAGGTCGGCGAGCGCGCGCCGCGCGTCGGGGCCGAGCGCGAGATGACTGGCGGTGAGGACATCGATCTCTCGCTGGACGTCCCGCCCCTCCGCTCCGAGGCTGGCGAGCTCGGCCAGGGCCGGGTCCGCGAGCGCGGAGTCGGGCAGCGGAAGTCCGCCGACCACGCCTGCGCTGAACCGCGCGAAGCCGCCGGCGGCGGGCGTGGCCACGAGCCGGGCGGCCACGCGAAGCCAGCTCGCGTTGAGCCAGGCGGCCAGCCGAAGCGCCGTGTCAGCGTCCGGCGCGGCGAGGACATAGCAGGTGTTGAGCGGGATCTCGGCGCGCGCCGTGCCGTCCACCAGGGCGAGTGCGACCAGCCGCCGCGCGAGATCCGCCCAGACGACGCGGTGCGGCGCGGCGGCGGCCGCAGTCCGGAAGAGCGCCCAGGGCGGGCCGCCGTTGGCATCCGCCCGGGCGCGGAGCCGCTTCGTGTGCGGCGCCAGGTAGGACCGGGCGCCCGGAGGAAGCTCGGCGAGCGGACGGCCCGATTCGTCGCAGGGCCAGAGCAGCCGCCGGGCGCGCGTGGCACGGAACGGATGTACGTCGCGGCCCCGGATGGCCCATCGCACCAGCTCCGGCTCGACGCTTTCGGGCGGGTCCAGGAACAGGTCGTTGGCCCCGGTCTTCGCGCCGAGATGACAGGTGAACCGCTCGTCCAGCCGGGGATGCCGCGTCAGGCTGCGGAGCGCGGCGAGCACGGGAGCGGGCGCCAGGGTCCAGGGGCCCCCGCCCGCGAGCTCGCGCTGCGGGAGGCCTGCGCGGGCCGGGACCCGCGGAGCCCGGAGCGTGGTGCGTACCCGGTGGTCCTCCGGCGGAGGACTCTTGCTCGCGACCAGCGCCAGCGGATACACCGTTGCGTCGAACGTGGCCTCCGGCGCGCCTGTGAGATCGGCCGCGGCGCGGATTGTCGCCTGGGCGGCGAGCACCTGCCGCGCGTGGGCGCCGTACGCCGCCGTCGCCAGCTTGGCCGGCACCAGGAGCGCCACCGCTCCGCCCGGCCGCACCAGTTCCCACGCCCGCTCGACGAATGCGAGCGAGAGGTCCGGCCGGTTGGCGAAGCCCCCGCGGCCCGTACGTCCGGCCTTGCCGCCTCGCGCTCCGCCTCCGCCGCGCCACCAGCGGTACCGCTCGGCGAGCCGCTCCCGAAGCTCGCGCGGCAGCTCCTCCGACCGGACCCAGGGCGGGTTGCCGGCCACGAGATCGAATCCGCCTCGCTCGAACACATCCGCGAACTGGCTCTCGTAGTGGAACCACGGGAGCTCGCCTTCGCGCCGGAACCGCCGGCGCGCCGTCCGTACCGCATGCCGCTCGGCGCGGAGCCGCCCGAGCTCCGCCGCGAGCTCGTGGTCGAGCCCCCGCGGCTCGCCGAAAAGGGTGGGCGACCGCGCGTCCGCCAGCCGCCCTGCGATCTCCCGCTCCAGGGCCGCCTCGGCATCGTCGAGCGCGCTGCCGAATGCGAGTGCCTCCGCCCGCCGGAGCTCCCGCGCCAGGACGCGCTTGTCGGCGCCGCTGGCCGACACCAGTGCGCGCCGGAGCCGCGCGAGCGCCCCGGCTTGGGCCCGCGGCGCGGTCCGGCCGCCCGGCCACCTGCCGGCCGGATCCAGCAGGCTGTCTCCCTGGCGGACGAGGCAGTCCAGGTTGGGCAGCGGCGCCACCGCGTCGGGCTCTGCCCCATCCTCCGCGATGACCGCGAGCCAGAGCCGGAGTTCGGTGAGCCGGACCGCCGCGGCGTTCTGGTCCACGCCGAACAGACTGCGCCTGAGCACCCGCCTTCGCGCCACCGCTTGCGCCCGATCTCCGGCATCGGCCTGGGCGAGCAGCTCGAGCGCCCCCAGGAGAAAGGCGCCCGAGCCCACTGCGGGATCCAGCACGGTGATCTCCCGCAGCACCCGCCGAGCGGGCGGCTCCCGGTCGGCCAGGTAGCGCGCGGCCCGGCCCTCAGGGCAGCCGAGCCGTTCGGCGAGCACGGCCACGAGCCCCGCGTGGACCAGGCTGCGGACCAGCGCGGCCGGCGTATAGAAGGTGCCGCTCCCGCGCCGCTCCGCCGGCTCCATCACGCCCTCGAACACCCGCCCCAGCATATCCGGCGCGACCAGGCCCGGCCGTCCGGCTTCGTCGGCCGTGAAGTCGAAGCGCTCGAACAGGAGGTCGAACGCCTCGCGCCAGACGGCGTTGGGAAGGTCAGCCCGCCAGCGCCGCTCGAGCGGGTGCGCTTCGAAGAGCCCGCCGTTCAGGAACGGGATCCGGCCGAACGCACGGGGCGTCCAGCTCCGTTCTGGCGCCGGGCGGTTGAGCGTGCCGAAGAAGAGCGGCCGGAGCAGGTCGCGCTGGAGGCGACGGCCCCGACCGAGGCAACGGTCCACCTGCCGCGCGAGAAAGTCGGTTTGGCCGTCGAGCCAGCCCTTGCTCTGCACGAAGTAGAGGAAGAGCACCCGCGTGAGCTGGAGCAGCGCCAGGGCGTGCCGGTCCGCCGGCGGACACGCCCGCGGAAGCGCGAGCGTCATCGTGTCCAGCGTGCTCTGGAAGCGGCAGAAGAACCGGCGGCCGACGGCCTCTGCGCCCAACACATCCGCCGCGCGCGCGGCCAGCGCCAGCGCCCCGCCGGCGGGTGCGGCACCGAGGCGCGCGAGCCGCGCGAGCGTCAGCCGGTCCGGGCGGTCCAGCGCACAGTCCAGGCACGGCACATCTCCGAAGGCGATCGCCACCGCCAGGCGCCGCGCCGAGTGCGAGAGCGCCAGCACGCCCCCGGTCCGGCCCCGCGCCACCAGCCGCCGCGCCATGGTGCGCGCCGCGCGGCCCGCGTCGGCCGCCTCCGCTCCGAACCACACGAACTCGCCCGCCCGGCCCACGACCGCCGCGCGTGCGATCGTTTGATTGTCCGGCAGGTCGAGCCACCCGGGGAGCGGTAGCTCCTCCCACGCGGCCTCGTGCCCGAAGCCCGGCATCAGCTCCGGCAGGTCCTCCACCCGCCGCAAGGCAGCGAGCATGCTGGCGGTGATCACCTGCGCGGAGCTCCCGGTCGGGACGCTCCACGTTCGCGCAAGACCCGCTGGGACTCCGCAGCAATCCGCCGCGGGCCGTGGCCGGAACTTGCCTGCCCGCCGGTGGGTGGGCTACGATCCTACCCCTATGCGCGCCTACCTGCTCCCGCTCCTCCTGCTCGCGGCCCCGCCCGCGCTCGCCGCCCAGACGCCCGAGAAATCCGTCTTCCTGATCCGCCGGGGCAACGACACCGTCGCCACCGAAGCGCTGTCCCGTACGCCCACCGAGCTGACGGGCACCATCACTTTCCACCGGGCGGATCCGGTGTCCGAGTGGTATCACGCGGTCGTCGGCCCCGACGCCACCGTGCCGCTGCTCGAGGTCAACGTGCGCGAGGGCGTGGACACGGGACTCGTTGAGGCCAAGGTGGCCGAGCGGACCCGCGCCATCTTCCGCGGCGACAGCGTGGCGGTGGACGATATGACCGACCAGGGGCTGGACACCCGCGTGCTCCCCACTCACACCGGCGCGCTGCCCTACCTCAACCTGTCGTTCGGTCTGCTGGAGCAAGCGATCCGGCGCGCGGGGGTGGTGGGAGGCGACTCGGTGAAGGTCCCGTTCTTCAACATGAACGGGGGCGCGCGCGGCGGCGAAGGAGTCACGGTGGTGGGCACGGTTTCGCGCATCGGCGCGGACTCCGTGGCGCTGGAGCTGGGCAGCGTGGAGTACCGCATGCGCGTTGACGCCGGCGGCCGCCTTCTGGGCGGCGGCATTGCCGCCCAGGGGCTCTCGTTCGAGCGGGAGTAGTCCCTAGGGCATCCCCGCGCGCACGTCGTACACCCGCCCCTTCCACTCCACCTTGCGGGCACCGCGGCCCACCGACCGGAGCACGATGTAGAGCCCCGCCGCCGCGCCGAGCGGATAGCCGAGCCCGTAGAGCGGTGGGATCTGCATCCCGAACGAGACCAGCATCCAGAAGAGCGCCGACAGCGCCATCGCGGCGGGCACCCACGGCCCGGCCGCCACGAGCCCCGCCAGTGTCGCGAGCCCCGCCAGCGGCGGGATCAGCCAGAACAGCATCGCGGCGGACAGGATCAGCGGCACCAGCGCCCGGCGCACCGGCTCGTCGGGGAAGGACGCGCGCCCGCCCAGATAGATGTTTTTCGACCACCCCTCGATCAGATGTCCCAGGCTCCGGTACATCCGGGTGGAGATGAGCGGCTCCGCGTGGATGAACCTGAGCTTGCGCCCGCTCCGCACCAGCGTCTGGGCGAGCGCCAGGTCCTCCGCCACCGCGGACCGCACCGCCGCGTGCGTGCCGATGGCCTCGTAGGCGGCCCGGGGCAGCATGATGAACTGGCCGTTGGCGATGACGTCGCGCGGGCGGGTGGAGCTGTTCACCCGCGCGGGCTTGTAGCGGAAGCCGAGCAGCACCCAGATCTGCGGCATCACCAGCCGCTCCCAGAGCGTCTCGCAGCGCTGCCGTGACATCAGGGTCAGCAGATCCGCCCGCTCCGCCTCGAGCGCGCCCACCGCGTGGCCCAGCAGCTCCCGCCCGTGGGTCGTGTCCGCGTCGGTGAAGACGAGCAGGTCCCCCCCGGCCGCGCGGTAGCCCTGCCAGCAGGCCCACGGCTTGCCGAACCATCCCGGCGGCAGCTCGGCTCCGCGAATCAGGCGCACCCGCTCATCCTCCCGCGCGAGCCGCTCGGCCCGGAGCGCCGTGTCGTCGGTGGAGCGATCGTCCACCACGATCACCTCGAGCGGCGCGTACGCGCTCTGGAGCACCGAGCGGACCACCGTCTCGATCGTCTCGGCCTCGTTGCGGGCCGGGATGATCACGCTTACGAGCCGTCCGGAGGCGACGGGTGCGGTGGTCAGGTCGGGGGTGCGGCGGGCCAGGTAGGCAATGCCGGCCAGCGGGCCGAGCCACGGGAGGGCCGGCCAGAGGGAGACGACGCTCATGCGCGGCGGGCTAGCGCCGGCGCGAGTGGCTCACGCCCGCGAGCTCCTGCTCCAGGGCGCCGAGCTGCCGCTGCACGTCGCTCGGGTCGTATTCGCTGCTGGGGACGGGAACGCCATTCTGGGCGAAAAGCGTGGCGACGAGCGCGTCGGTGTAGCCCACGACCGCGATCGCGATCCCCTTGTCGAGCACCCGGTTGAGCCGGAGCACGATGGCGAGGCTCTGCCGCGGCCGCATGGTGGTGAAGGCGGGCGCGAGATTCCGGATCAGGAGCTCGCGGAGATGCTGGAGCTCCTCCACCACTTCGCCGGCCGCGAGGCCGCGCGCCGCCGCGACCCGCCCGTAGTGCTCGCACACGTGCAGCCAGACCACGCCCACCTCGCGGCGGAGCGGGCCGACCATGGCCGTCAGTGCATCTATGATGAGGCGGAACTCCCGCTCGACTGTCGCGCGCGGAATCGTGGGGGCCGCCGTGATCCGGTCGCCCAGCCAGTCGGCCCATTGGGCGACCATCAGATTCCGCGAATCCGAGATTACGCGGCCGGCGGCGAGCAACGCGGGCTGCGAAGCGCGCACTGCCGTTCTCCGTTGTAAAGGCTCGGGAATCTACCCGGGGGGCGACGACCGGGTCAAAAGAGGTGCCGGGCGAGCCAGGCCACCGTGTCCTTCATCACGAGATCCAGATCGGCGGTCGAGCCGCGCCAGGGGTGGGTCGCGCCGAACGTGTGACCGGCCCCTGCCACCGGCTCGAGGCTCGCCGTCGGCGCCGCGCGGGCCAGGCGCTCCGCCTCGGCGAAGGGGACCGTGGGATCGCCCGTGCCGTGGAGGATGAGCCACGGCACGCTCATTCGGGCTGCGGCAGCCGGTATGTCGAGCGCCGCCCGATTGCACTCCACGTCGTCCAGCGTGTCGGTGTAGAGCGGGAGCACCTGCCCCGTTCTCGCGTTCAGCACCTCGAGCTTGCCGGCCGCGCGCCAGCGGGCCCGCTCCAACTCGTCCGGCCAGCGGTCCACCGTGGAGATCGCGGCCCAGGTCACGAGCGCGCCGATCCGGGCGTCGCGGGCGGTCTCGAGCACCGCGATCCCGCCGCCGCGCGAGTGGCCCACCAGCCCGATGCGCGCCGGCGCCGCCGTGCCGAGCCCGCCGGCCGCGAGCGCGTCGAGCACCGTCCCGACGTCGGCCAGCTCGGCGGAGAAGGTGTTGCGGCCGAACCGTTCGGGCCAGGCGAATTCGCCGTTGTCGTCCACGCCGCTGCCGCTCGCGTTGAACGAGACCGCCGTGAAGCCGGCCTGCGCCAGCCGGTCCGCGAGCGGCGGGAACATCCCCCAGTCCTTGAAGCCCTTGAACCCGTGCAGCACGACCACGGCGGCCCGCGGCGACTCGCGGCCGCCCGCGCGGACGTCGATCAGGATGTCGCCCAGCGCGCCGGGGAGTGTGTGCTTCGTGAGGCTGGGGGTCGCCATGGGACGGGGAAGATACACCTGCTATTCTTCTCCCATGCCCATCTTCGACTACCACTGCCCGTCCTGCGGCGCCGATTTCGAGCGGCTGGTCCGGAACGGAACCACGGTGTGCTGCCCCCACTGCAGCGAACGGAAGGTCGAGCGCCGGATGTCGCTGCCCGCCCGCCCGGCCGGCGCCGGCAAGCAGGCCGACTTCAGCAAGCTCGGTCCGCCGCCCGGCGGGTGCTGCGGCGGATCCTGCCACTCGCACGGCCACTGACCCCGCCGCTCTCCCCGTCCCTCGCCGGGCTGGCGGAGCGCCTGGCCCGGCGCAGCGCGATCGAAACCTCGGACCCGGAGCGCCGATGGGCCGCTGTCGCGCTCATACTCGCTCCCGACCCGGCCTCCCTGCTCCTCATCCGCCGCGCCGAGCGCGCGGGCGACCCTTGGTCCGGGCAGGTCGGCCTCCCGGGCGGCCGCCGCGGACCCGAGGATGCCGATCTGGTCGAGACGGCGACCCGGGAGACGGTGGAGGAGGTGGGCATCGACCTGACCGGCGCCCATCGCCTGGGCGCGCTCGATGACGTGGCGCCGCGGACCCCGACCCTGCCGCCCATCGCCGTTCGGCCCTACGTCTTTGCCCTCCCCGGCCGGCCTCCCGTCCGCCTCAACCCCGAAGTCGCCTCCTGCCACTGGGTCGAGGTATCCCACCTTGCCCGGCCGGGTGCCAGCCGCCTGACTACCGTCACTATTCGTGGCAACTCGCTCGAGGTCCCGGCCTTCATGCTGGAAGGCATGGTGGTCTGGGGAATGACTGAGCGCATCCTGGCTTCGTTTCTCCAAGCTGTTTCCTGACAACATATTGACACTTGTGCGGCGACGGTTGTGTCGCCATGGCGCCGTCATGCTGGCGCGTAATTCGCGTTGAGGAAACTTGACATTAGCTAGATGACAGCCACAAATTAGTCTCAACTAATTACTGGATTCGCGTGAACGCAGCCATTGGCCACGAGCCGCTCACCCGCTCGGTCGAAGACTACCTCAAGGCGATCTACAGCCTCTCCCCCGAGGGGCGGACCGCTTCGACCAGCGACATCGCCCACCGCCTGGAGCTCTCGGCTCCATCGGTGAGCGGTATGATCAAGCGGCTGTCGGAGCAGGGGCTTCTGGAGCACATCCCCTACAAAGGCGTGCAGCTGACGGCGGAAGGCCGCCGCGCGGCACTTCGGATGATCCGGCGGCACCGGATCCTCGAGGCCTATCTGGTCGCCCGGCTGGGTTATACCTGGGACGCGGTGCACGAGGAGGCTGATCGGCTGGAGCACGCCGTGTCGGAAGGGCTGATCGAGCGGATGGCGGAGGCGCTGGGCAACCCCGACGCCGACCCCCACGGCGAGCCCATCCCCACCGCCGAGGGCTGGATCGAGGAGGTGGAGGCGACACCGCTGGCCGAAATTCCGGCGGGAGAGACGGTGGAGATCCGCCGGGTCACCGCCGGCGATCCGGACCGACTGCGCTATCTGGCCTCGATCGGTCTCCAGCCGGGAGCGCTGGTGGCGGTCGTCGAGCGCCAGCCGTTCAGCGGACCCATCACGCTCCGGGTGGCCGGGCAGGAACGCGTGATAGGCCATGAGCTGGCCGAGTGCGTGCTCTGCGGGGGGAGTCGCGGGGCATGAGCGCCACCGTCCCTCCGGCCGAACGGCTCACCGGCTGGCGCTATCCGCGCACGCAGCCGAGCCTCCCCGAGTCCCACGCCTCGATCCACGTTCCGGTGGCGCCGGGCTTCTGGCGCAAGGCGCTCGCGTTCGCGGGCCCGGGCTACCTCGTCGCCGTGGGCTACATGGACCCGGGCAACTGGGCCACCGATCTGGCGGGCGGCGCGCGCTTCGGCTATGCGCTGCTCAGCGTGGTCCTGCTTTCCAATCTGATGGCGATCCTGCTCCAGTCCCTGGCGCTCCGGCTCGGGATCGTCAGCGGGCGCGACCTCGCCCAGGCGTGCCGCGACCACTACTCGCGCCGGGTCAGCTTCGCGCTCTGGATATTGTGCGAGGTCGCGATCGCGGCGTGCGACCTGGCCGAAGTGATCGGCTCCGCCATCGCGCTCAACCTGCTGTTCGGGATTCCGCTCATCTGGGGCGTCTGCCTCACCGCCCTGGACGTGCTCATCATTCTGCTGCTCCAGCATCGGGGCTTCCGCTACCTCGAGGCGTTCATCATCGCCCTGGTGCTGACCATCGGCGCCTGCTTCGCCCTCGAGCTGGTGCTGGCGCGGCCGGATCTGGGCGCCGTGGCTCGCGGGCTGGTGCCGACCACGCAGATCGTGACCAACCCGAACATGCTGTACATCGCGATCGGCATTCTCGGCGCGACGGTCATGCCGCACAACCTCTACCTGCACTCATCCATCGTGCAGACCCGCCGCATCGGTCCCGACCCGGCTGCCAAGCGCGAGGCGATCCGCTTCGCCACCTTCGATTCCACGGTGGCCCTGCTGTTCGCCTTCTGCATCAACGCCGCGATCCTGATCCTCTCCGCCGCCTCGTTTCACTGGAGCGGGCATCAGGCCGTCGCCGACATCGGCGATGCGCACACGCTCCTCGCACCCCTGCTCGGCACCACGCTGGCGAGCGGGCTCTTCGCGGTGGCGCTGCTGGCGTCGGGGCAGAATTCGACGATTACGGGCACGCTGGCCGGTCAGGTCGTGATGGAGGGCTTCCTCGACATCAGGCTCCCGGCCTGGGTGCGGCGGCTGATCACCCGCGGCATCGCGATCGTCCCGGCCGTGATCGTCACCGCGCTCTATGGAGAGAAGGGGACGGGCGCGTTGCTCATCCTGAGCCAGGTGATCCTGAGCTTGCAGCTTTCGTTCGCGGTCGTGCCGCTGGTCCAGTTCACCGGCGACCGGGCCAAGATGGGCCAGTTCGCCAGCGGCCCGCTGCTCAAGGGGGCGGCTTGGCTCGTGGCCGCGGCGATCATGGGCCTCAACGGTTGGCTGCTGCTCGGGACACTGCGTGGATGGCTGGCGTAGTCGGGTAGCGGTCGCTCAGGACGGGCTCGAGTCCACCTCCGGCGGCTCTGCTTCCTCCTCGAACGGCTGCCCGGCGTCTTCGTCGAGTTGCGAGTCGGAGCCGTCGCTCTGATCGATCGCGCGGAGCAGCCGCACCAGGAACCGGTCCCGCTGCGCCCGAAGCTCGCCGGGGTCCTGGTCGTACTCCCGCTCGATCAGCCGGATGAGCCGCTGATGGTCCTCGTGGGAGAGGCTCTGCCACCGGGCGAGCCTCCCCCAGACCGCCTCGTTCTTCTTGAGCTGCTGGCTCAGGAAGACGCTGGGGCCCTGCGCGCCGGCCGCCATCACCTGCGTCAGGTGCGGGCCGGCGGTGGCCCACTCGATGGCGGGACCGAGCGAGACCAGCCGGTCCACGTCCGCCAGGTTCACCACCCCCTCGAGCACCAGGTCGATGCACTCGCGCCAGACGGCTGCCAGGATCCGGCCCGTCGCGTTCCCGGGCACCTCCTTCTGGAGCACCACCGTTTCCCGGCCGAGGCGTGCCAGCCACGCCTGCACCGTGAGCGTGCAGGCCGGGTCGGTCCGGGGCCCGGGTATGAGCTCCACCAGAGGCGACATGTCCACGGGATCGAGCGCGAAGGCGACGAGCAGCCGCTCCGGCCGGCGGAGGCGCGAGCTCAGGGCGCTCGCGTGCATGCTGCTGCTGAAGCTCACCGTGATGGCCGACGGCCGCGCCACCTGCTCGACCTGCTCCAGCATCCGCTGGCGGCCGGCGAGGTCGAGCGGCATCACGTCGAGGACGAGGGACGCCTGGCCCACGGCGTCGAGCAGGCTCCGGCCTACGTGGAGCGAGGCCAGCGCTCCCGCCGCGGCGAGCGGGTCGGCGCGGCCCGCGTCGGTGAGCCGGCGCACCCGCTCCCCCACATCATGGCTGGCGCGCTGGAGCAGGGAGGATTCCGGGTCGTACAGCGATACCGGCCACCCGCGGCTCAACGCGAGCGCCGTCCAGCCGCGCCCGCGATGACCCGCACCGATCACGGCGACCCGCGGCCGGTCCCGCTCGTCGTCCATGACGTCCTTTCAGGCGAGGTGTGGAATTAGCTATAGGATAATACGGAACCGCGTCTCACGCCCCGGGGCATCGACCATCGCAATCATCCGACCCGCCTCCCGCTTCGCCCTCTTGCTGCTGCCGTTCGCCGTTCCCGGCGCCCGGCTGAGCGCGCAGCTTCCCCGGATCGCGGTCGAGCGGCGCCTCGCGAGCCAGCTCGGGCTCCGCGTGGGCGATACGCTCCGCATCGGCGCCGTGCCCGATTCCCTGCGCGAGCGGGCCGTCGTCGCCGCGGTCTACGAGCCCAGGCCGGACCCCGCCGGCGTCCTGCGTCCCGACCGGTACGTCCGGCTGCACCTGCCCGATCTCGCCGCTCTGCTCGGCGCCCCGGACCGGGTGGACCGTTTCGGCGTGGCGCTCGTGCCCGGGACCGATCCCGCGCGCGCGGCGGAGGCGCTCAACCGCGCAGCCTTCGGCTTCCGCGCGTTCCCCTCCGCGGCGATCGCCGCGGAGTCGTCGCAGACCTTCCTGGTCGTGAGCCGGTTCCACCGGGCCATCGGCGTCATCACGGTCGTGGCCGGCGCCGTCTTTCTCCTCTGCATCATGCTGCTCAAAGTGGAGGAGCGGCGGCTGGACGCGGCGGTGATGCGGTTCGTGGGCGTGCGCCGGCGCACCATCTTCGCCGCCCTCCTGCTCGAGGCCTGTCTGGTGGCGGGGGTCGGCTCGGTGCTCGGGGCCGGGCTCGCCGTCGCGGCGGGCGCCGCGACCAACGCGTACTACCAGCACCTGTTCCAGACGCGTTTGGTCTTCTCCCTGGTGACGCCAGGGATCGTCGGTTTCAGCGTGGCGCTGTCCCTCGCGCTGGGGCTGGGTGCGGGCGCGCTGGCGGCCTGGCGCCTGGTTCGCACTTCCCCGATGACGCTCTGGGGCCGTGCCTGATGGCGCCCGTCTGGACCCTGCGCAACCTCGGACGCCGTCCCCTCCGCACCGCGCTCTCGCTCGCCGGCATCGCGGTGGCGTCCGCCATGCTGCTCGACATGGTCATGCTGAGCGGGGGGATCGAGCGCTCCTTCGAGCGGCTCCTCCTGGGCCGGGGCTTTCAGGTCCGGGTGAGTCCGAAGGGCGCGCTCCCCTTCGATGCCGAGGCCTCCATCGCGGACGCCGGCCAGGTCGTGGCCCGGCTCCGGGCCGACCCCGATATCGCCGCGGCGGGGCCGGTGCTGGGCGGCGCCCTCTACGCGCGCACGGCGGACTCGCTGGCCACCCTGTTCGGCTACGGCATCGACCCCGCCGCCCAGTCGCTCTACCAGCTCCTGAACGGCCGGGACCTCGCCCCCGGCGACACGCTGGGCATCCTGCTCAGCGCCCCGGCCGCGGCGCGGCTCGGCGCCGCGCCGGGCGACACGCTGCGGATCGTGGGGGGGCTCGATCCCGGCATCGCCACCGCCGCGGTCGAGCGCCGGCTCGTCGTGCGCGGGATGGTGCGCTGGCTGTATGACTATCGAGGCCAGCCTTCGGTCGGGCTCCTCCTGGCCGTGATGCAGCGGTTGGTGCACGCGCCGGATCGCGTCTCCCTCGTGGCGGTCAAGGTGCGTGAGGATGCGGCGGTGCCCGGGGTCGTCGCCCGTCTCCGCGCTACGGAGCCCAGGCTCGAGGTGAACAGCGTGGCCCAGCTGGTGGTCCACTTCCGCGAGCGGCTGGTCTACTTCCGCCAGCTCTCCTATATCCTGGGAACGGTGAGCCTGATCGTGACCGTGCTGCTGGTCGCGACCCTGCTCACGATCACCGTAAGCGAGCGGCTGGGGGAGATCGCGACCCTTCGGGCGGTCGGCGTGCCGCGCGCGCGGATCGTCCGGCAGGTGCTGGCGGAGGGCCTGGCGCTCACGTCCATCGGCACGGTGATCGGCATCGG
>Ga0187823_10000167_pt1 | contig 15514 bp, 10 predicted proteins | sample NC_wetland_sal_i_12_FD_132968 | JGI IMG/M metagenome (GOLD analysis project Ga0187823, IMG submission 132968) | Wetland sediment microbial communities from Neuse River Estuary, North Carolina, USA - SourceSoil_3 | ecosystem: Environmental > Aquatic > Freshwater > Wetlands > Sediment | place...
CGAGCACGTGCTGCAGGTGCTGCTTCTCGATGAGCACGACGCCGAGCCGAGAACCGACCGCCGGCTCCACCTCGTCAGCATCGTCCCCACCCCCGGCATCGTCCTGCTCGCCGGTCCCGCCGACTGGGACACGCGATTTCTCTATCGCGCGCTCAAGGACGTGGCGCAGCTGCCCGTCCGCGGCTATGAGCGGCTCGAGGCCGAGCGCTGGCGGTCCATGCAGGACCTCTCGGGCGCCGGGGGGGAGGAGGTTCGCCGGGCCGCTCGCCGGGCCGACGTCGTGGTGCTCAAGGGAAACGTCGGCGCGGTCGCCGAAGGCGGGCAGGCGCGGGGCGTGTGGCGCTGGCCCAGCGGGGAGACGCCGGAGGGCGCGCCCACGCCCGGCGACTGGTATCTCGCGCCGGCCGGCGGCTCGCCGCTGGAGGGGGCGTTCACCGGGTTTTCCGTGGACTCCTTCCCGCCGGCGATCCAGGTCGTCGAGCTTCGGGCCCCGGCGGCGGACTGGATCGCTCTCACGGCCCAGGAGGGCCGCCGGGGCCCGAAGTGGCCCGCGGTCGTGGGGCGCGATCTCGGGCGGGTGCGCGAGGTGACCGTGCTCGCCGACGGGCTCTGGCGCTGGGCCTTTCGCGGGGGATCGAGCGAGCAGAGCTACCGCGCCTGGGTGGCCGCGACGCTCAGCTGGCTGCTCGCCGGCGCCGACACGGCACAGGGCGTCGCGCGCCCCGTGCGGGGCGTGGTTCAGAGCGGCCGGCCGCTCGTGTTCGAGTGGGTGGCCCCAGGCGCCGCCCGGTCCGTGCCCGTTCAGTGGGCGGGCGCGCGCACCGGGCGCGACACGCTCCGGTTCGACGGAGCGGGCAGGGCCACCATGTGGCTCGCGCCCGGCGAATACCGCTACCGGCTCGGTCCCGGTGGCGCGGGAACGGTGGCGGTGGAGGCGTACTCCGACGAGCTGGTGCCGCGGCCGGTGACCGTGACACCGCACGAGGCCCGCGCCGCCTTCGCCACCACCACCCGCTCGGCGCGGGAGTGGCCGTGGCTCTTTGCGCTCGCCGTGATGGGGCTCGCGGGGGAATGGGTTGCGCGGCGGCGGCTGGGGCTCAGATAGACTGCGGGCAGGGTGCCCCCCCGTTTACTGTTTACTGTCCACCGTCCACCCGGATTTTCATGGCCACCAGGCTCGGCGAAAGCAAGCAATCCCTCTGGTCGCGGCTGAAGCGGCTCGCGTTCACGGATGTGAACGCGATCATCCGCGGCCTCAACGCGGCGGATCTCGAGGGGCTCGAGCGGCTCCTCATCGAAGCCGATTTCGGCGTCCCGGCCACCGTCGAGCTCACGACCGGGCTGGAAGAGGAGGTGCGCAAGGGCACGCTCAAGACCGAGGCCGATCTCAAGCGCGCGCTCCGGACCAGAATCGCGGCCATGCTGGCGGGGCCGGCGGATCCCGGCACGATCGCCCGGGCGGCCGGCGAGGGGCCCACGGTCGTGCTCATGGTCGGGGTGAACGGGACCGGCAAGACCACCACGACGGCCAAGCTCGCCCGGCGCCTTGCGGGGGAGGGGCGGAAAGTCCTGCTCGCCGCCGCCGATACCTACCGCGCCGGCGCCATCGCCCAGCTGGAGGTGTGGGCCGGCCGCCTCGGCGTTCCCTGTGTCTCCGGGGCCGCGGGTGGCGATCCCGCCGCCGTCGCCTTCGACGCCATCGACGCGGCCCGGTCCCGCGGGTTCGACACGGTCATCGTGGATACCGCGGGGCGGCTCCACACGCAGGAGGGGCTGATGGAGGAGCTGCGCAAGGTGGCCCGCGTCGTCGCCCGGCGGGTGCCCGGCGCGCCCCACGAGACGCTGCTCGTGCTCGACGGCACCGTGGGCCAGAATGCGATCCAGCAGGGCAGGCTCTTCGGCGAGGCCGTGTCGCCCACCGGGATCGTCGTCACCAAGCTGGACGGCAGCGCGCGCGGCGGCGCGGTCGTGGCGCTCCGCCGGGAGCTCGCGCTGCCGATCCGGTTCGTGGGTCTGGGCGAATCGCTCGACGATCTCGTGCCCTTCGATCCGGAGCGGTTCGCCGCCGGCCTTCTGGGCGAGGCGGCCTAGAACCGGCTCCATGCTCCCGGCATCCGCGCGGCCGCTCCGCCTCGACACGCCGGTCCAGTTCCTCAAGGGCATCGGCGAGCGGCGAGCCGAGGTGCTCGCCCGGCTCGGCATCCGCACCGCGCAGGACCTGCTCTGGCATCTCCCCCATCGCTACGTGGACGCCTCGTCCGTCACCCCGCTCGCCAAGGCGCGGGTGGGGATGGAGGTCGCCGCCGTAGGGCGGGTGACGGCCAAGAGCGTCGTCCCCACCCGCAAAGGTCTCCGGATCTTCCACGCCGTCCTCCGCGACCCGAGCGGCGTGCTCGAGTGCGTCTGGCCCGGCCAGCCGTTTCTCGACCGCACGATCGAGGTCGGGCAGACCCTGCTCGTGTCCGGGCCGGTGCGGTTCTACCACGGCCGGCAGATGGCCCCTCGCGAGTACCTGATCCTGGGGGACGCGGAGGGCGACGGCGATGCGCTGGCCGCCGGCAAGGTCCTGCCGGTCTATCCGGCGACAGAGGGCCTGTGTCACAAGGTGATCCGCGGGCTGGTGGACCGGCATCTGGAGGCGCTCATCGCCGCCTCGCCCGACATCATTCCCGAGCCCGTGCGGCTCGCGGCCGGGCTGCCTGCGCTGGCCGATGCGTTCCGCATGGTGCACCGCCCCGAGACCGTGGCCGAGGCGGAGCAGGGCCGGCGCCGGCTGGCGTTCGACGAGCTGCTGGATCTCCAGCTCATGCTGGTGCGCGCGCGGACGATCGCCAAGCGCGCCCGCACCGGGGTCGCGTTCGCCGTGAGGCGCGAGCTCACCACCCGCCTCCGGGAGAGCCTCCCGTGGCCGCTCACCCGGGACCAGCAGCAGGCGCTGCGGGAGATCACGGCGGACATGACCGCGCCCGAGCGAATGCACCGGCTGCTCATGGGCGACGTGGGAACCGGCAAGACGGTCGTGGCCCTGTTCGCCATGCTGCTCGCCGTCGAGAACGACTACCAGGCCGCGCTCATGGCGCCGACCGAGCTCCTGGCCGAGCAGCACGCGGCGACGCTGACCCAGCTGGTCGAGCCGCTGGGACTCCGCCCCGAGCTCCTGCTGGGCCGGCTCACCGCGGCGGAAAAGACCGCGGTTCGAAAGCGGCTGGCCACGGGCCAGGCGCGCCTCGCCATCGGCACGCACGCCCTGCTCGAGGAGAGCACGGCGTTCCACCGGCTGGGTCTCGTGGTGATCGACGAGCAGCACCGGTTCGGGGTGGAGCAGCGGGCGGCGCTGATCGGCAAGGGACCGGCGCCCGACGTGCTGCTCCTCACGGCGACGCCCATTCCACGCTCGCTGGCGCTCACCCTCTACGGCGACCTGGACGTCTCGACCCTCCGGGAGAAGCCGCCGGGCCGGGGCTCCGTGCGCACCGCGGTGCGCACGGCCGGCCAGCGGGACAAGGTGCTCGCGTTCATCGAGCAGGAGTGCCGGGCCGGACGCCAGGCGTACGTGGTGCTCCCGGTCATCGAGGAGTCGGAGCGGGCGGACCTCCGGGCCGCGACCACGATGGCGGAGGCGCTCGCGGCCCGCTGGCCTGCGCTGGCCGTGGGGCTGGTGCACGGGCGGCTCAAGCCGGACGAGCGGGACGGGGTGATGCGCCGGTTCCGCGCGGGCGAGGTCCAGGTGCTGGTGGCGACGACCGTGATCGAGGTCGGCATCGACGTCCCCAACGCCACGCTCATGGTGATCGAGCATCCGGAGCGCTTCGGGCTGGCGCAGCTGCACCAGCTCCGGGGCCGGGTGGGGCGGGGGAGCGGAGAGAGCTACTGCATCCTGATGGCCGACGGTGCGGTGCCGGAGCGGCTGAAGGCGTTCGCGGGCACGGAGGACGGGTTCCGGATCGCGGAGCTGGACCTGGCCGAGCGGGGCATGGGCGACCTGATCGGCGCGCGCCAGTCCGGCGGGTTCGAGGTCCGTCATGCGCGCCTGCCCGACGACGCCGACCTGCTCACCCGGGCCCGGGAGCTCGCGGCCGAGCTGCTGGGGCGCGACCCCGCGCTCCAGCGGGCGGAGCACCGGGCGCTGCGCGAGCGGGCGGTGGCGCGCTACCCGCGCGCGGTCGAGTTGTTCCGGGTGGGCTGACGGGAGGGGCGCTGCGGGCGGGACAGCCGGCTACTCGTAGCGCAGGGCCTCGATCGGGTCGAGCCGGGCGGCACGCCGCGCGGGCCACATGCCGAAGATGACCCCGACCGCGGCGCTGAAGCCGAAGGCAAGCGCCACCGAGGCCGGCGAGATGAGCGTGTTCCAGTGGAGCAGCTTGCTCGCCCCCACGGCTACGCCCGCGCCGAGGAGGATGCCCAGCGCGCCGCCCAGGGTGCAGAGCACCAGCGCCTCGATCAGGAACTGGAGCAGAATGTTGCGGCGGCTGGCGCCCAGGGCCATGCGGACGCCGATCTCCCGGGTCCGTTCCGTGACCGAGACCAGCATGATGTTCATGATCCCGATCCCGCCGACGAGCAGGCTCACCGCCGCGATTCCCGCCAGCAGGTAGGTGAACACCTGCGTCGCCTCCTGCCGGGTGCTGAGGATGTCCTGCTGGTTGCGGATCTGGAAGTCGTCGTCGGCGCCGGGCCGGATCTTGTGCTCGCGCCGCAGCACCCGCTCGATGTCCACCATCCCCCGCTCTATGGGGATGCCTTGCATGACCTGCACCGTGACCGAGCGCAGCCGGTCGGTGCCGAACACGCGGTAGCGCGCGGTCTGGAGCGGAATCAGGACGATCTCGTCGACGTTGAGGAACGAGCCCGCCGAGCCTTTCTCCGCGAGCACACCGATCACCTCGAAGGCCAGGCCGCGAATCTGGATCTCCTGCCCGACGATCGCCGCCTGGTTCACGCCCAGGAGGTCCGGCACCGACGCGCCTACGACGGCGTAGCGCTGGCGGGCGGCGTCGTCGCCCGCACTGAACATCCGGCCGTACTTGATCGGCGAGTTCTGCACGGCCGGGTAGTCCGTCGTCGTGCCGTCCACCGACACGTTGGCGTTCCGGTTGCCCAGCTTCACCTGGAGCTGCTGCTGGATCTCGGGCACCACCGCGCTGAAGTACCGCCCGTCGCGCTGGAGCGCCGTCGCGTCGTCAAGCGTGAGGCTCACCCGATTGGCGCTCGCCACGCCGCCCTGGAAGCTCTGGCCGGGAAAGACGCGCAGGAGGTTGGTTCCCAGCGCGTTGATGCTCGCCTCGACCGCCGCCTGGGCCCCGCTCCCCAGCGCCACCATCGCGATCAGCGCCCCGACGCCGATGATGATGCCCAGCGCGGTGAGCCCTGCCCGGAGCAAGTTCACCCGGATCGATTCGAGCGCGGTACCGATGGTCTCGGTTAGCTGCATGGTCACCGCGAGGGTGGCTGGGTCCCGGTCGGGGTGGTCTGCTGCCGCACGCCCGGGAGCCCGCCACCCCCGGTGATGTTCGTGATGCGCTGCTTGAACTGCTGCTGGGACTGGACCAGGCTCGCGCTCGGCAGGACGTAGACCGAATCCCCGGCCTCGAGCCCGCTCAGGACCTCGCTGTAATCCAGGTCGGTGAGCCCCGTCCGCACCCACACCGGCGTCGGCTGGCCGTTCCGCTGCACGAAGACGATCCACCGGCCGGTGCTGCGCGAAGCGGCCGCTCCGTTCCGGCGCGCCCCGGCGGCGCCTTGCCCGCCTTGCTGCGCGCCGGCCGGTGCCTGGCCGGCCTGCCCCCGCACTCCCTGACCGCCGGCGCCGGCGGCGCTCGCCGAATCGCCTGCCGCCGGCGCCGCTCCCACGGCGGGGGCCGCGGCGGTGTCGGCACGGGCATCCGGTTGCTGCTGCTGGAGGGCCGCCTGCACCGCCTGCGGGTCGAGGCCCAGCACCTGCGCCGCCGACGCGACGTCCCGCGCCGTGCGCAGGGCGGCGTTGGCGACGGCCAGCACGCCGAGGCGCTGGCCTACGTGGATCTCGACGTCCGCGTTCATGCCGGGGCGCAGGAGCCCGTTGCGGTTGTCGATCCGCACCCGCACCGGGAACATGGTGACGTTCTGCTGCACCGTGTCCTTGGGCTCGATCTTGAGAACGGTGCCGCTGAACGGATGATTGGGAAATGCATCCACGCTCACGGTCGCGGCCTGGCCCGGCTGGATCTTGCCGATGTCGGTCTCGTCGACCGGGGTCGAGACCTGTACCAGGTTGAGGTCCGCCATCGTGAGCAGGGTCGTGCCGCCGCCGACGTTGGATGTGGCGGACGCGATCACCTGGCCCCGGGAGACATCGATCTCGATGATCGTCCCGGTGATCGGCGCCCGCACGTCGGCGTCCTCCAGGTTGATCCGGTTGTTCTCGAGGTTCACCTGGGCCGACACCAGCGCCGCCTTGGCGTTGGCGTAGGCGAGCACGTCCTGGTCGTGCTCCAGCGCGGTGATCGCCTGGGCGGCCAGCAGGCTGTCCGACCGCTGTTTCTGGACCGTGGCGTTGGCGAGCTGGACCTTCGCGGCCACGACGTTCGCCTGCGCCTGGGCGACGGCGTTCCGGGTGAGCCGCGGATCGATCTGCATGAGCAGGGCGCCGCGCTTCACGACCTGACCCGTTTCCACCTTGAGACCCAGCACTTCGCCCGAGGCGCGGGTCTTCACCTGGACGGTCGTATCGGGCTGGACCGTGCCCGTCGCATGCGCGGAGACGATGATGTCCCGCTTCTCGACCGGGAGGGTTTCGTACACCGGCGGCGGCACCGTCTTCTTGCAGGCGGCGAGCCCGACCGCGGCGGCGGCGGCGAGGGCGACCGCGGTCCTCACAGCGGGTGCCCCACGAACGCTTCGAGCTGCGCCTTGGCCCGGAGATACGCGAAGCGGGCGTTGACGGCGTCCACCCGGGCCTGGTCCAGGGCGGTCTGTGCCGTCAGCACGTCCACGATGGTGGCCACGCCGACCTGATAGCGCTCGCGAACCACGCGCAGGTTCTCCTCCGCCGCGACGACGCTGGTCTGGGTGATGGCGACGCTGGCGTAGGCGGCGTCGAGCTGCGCCAGGTAGGTCGTCACCCCCGCGTCCACGTTGCGCGCGTCGTCCGATGCCTGGGCCTCGGCCACCTCGGCATTGGCCTCCTGGGTGGCGATCTGCGCCTCGCGGGCAAAGCCGTCGAAGATGTTCCAGCTGAGGCCGAGCCGCAGCTGGCTGTTGTTGCTGAAGCCGGTGCCGGTGCCCTGCGTGCCGGAGTAGCCGGTCGAAGCGCCCACCGTGAGGGCGGGCCAGTAGGCGGCGCGGGCGGCGGCCACCTGCGCGTGGGCGGCCTGGGCGCTCGCCAGCGCCGCCTGCACGCGGGGCGAACGCTGAACGGCCTCGGTTCGGAGCGTCGTCGTATCGACCATCGGAAGCTCGTAATAGCTGGAGTCGTCGGCGGCGGATACCCGGCCCGCCCGGCCGATGAGCCGCGCCAGCGCCGCTTCGGTGCCGGCCAGGTCGGCCTGGGCGCTGGCCAGGTTCACCTGCGCCGTCCCCAGAAGGACGCGGGATGTCAGGGTGTCGGCCCGGGTGGCGGTGCCGGCCCGGAGCCGTGCGGCCGCGGCCCGGAGCTGCTCCTCGGCCTCCCGGACGCTCGCTTCCCGCACCGCCACCAGCTGCGCCGCCGCGAGCGCGTCGAAGAACTGATTGGTGGTGGTGAGCCGGAGCTGGTAGCGCGCGTCCACCAGCCCGGCGTCCGCGGCGGTGAGCGTGGCCCGGGCCGCGCGCGCGTCCGCCCGCCGGCGGAACCCGGTGAACAGCGGCCAGCTCGCCGACAGCGAGGCGCCCGCGCTCGTGGTCCAGTTCCGGCCCACGATCTGGTTGGTGACCGGGTCCACCCGGGAGCCGGCGCCGCTGTACGATTCGTTGCCGCTCCCCGAGAGAGCAAGCGAGGGGAGATAGGCGCCCTTGGCGCTGCGCAGGTTGGCTCCGGCGGTCCGGACCTGGCCCTGGGCCTGAATGACGCTCGGCTGCACCTGCTCCGCCAGGTGGAGGGCCTCGGCGAGCGTCACGCTCGGCTGCTGGGCACGGGCGGGCGGCGCGAGCAGGACCGCGGCGACGCCCATGACCGCCACGCTACCGGCCCGCATAGGCGGCGGGGCGGGTGAGCGGGTCCGTTCGGTTTGTCGTCCTGCGCATCGCCGACCTCGCGTCGAGCCCTGGAACCGTAACGTTACGCCTGGCTTCGATTACGCGCGACCCCGGCGCCGCGTTGAAACCGCCGTTTGACGCCTCCGGGGGAGCGGCGGTAGACTCCACCCCTTCCGTTTCACTCGAACCACGAGCCGCGCGCAACATGCCACCCGTCCGGATCGCCGATCTCCGTCTTCATGAAGGCGAGCGTGTCACCGTGCAGGGCTGGGTGACGACCACCCGGTCGAGCGGGAAGATCGCGTTTCTGGTGTTGCGCGACGGCTCCGGCTACCTCCAGTGCGTCGTGCCGAAGAAGGAGGTTCCGGAGGCCGCCTGGCAGGCCTTCCAGGCGCTCACCCAGGAGACCAGCGTGGCGGTGGAGGGCGGCGTCCGCGCGGAGCCGCGGGCGCCGGGCGGGTACGAGCTGGGCGTGAGCGACCTTCACGTGCTCGGTGGCTCCGTGGACTTCCCCATCGGCCCGAAGGAGCACGGGACCCAGTTCCTCTTCGAGCACCGCCACCTCTGGCTCCGGAGCCGGCGGCAGGTCGCCCTCGCAAAGGTGCGGCACGAGGTGGAGCAGGGCATCCGCGACTTCTTCTACGACCGCGGGTTCACCCTGGTGGACACGCCGATCCTGACCGGCGCCATCGGGGAGGAAGCCGGCAATCTCTTCGCCACCGACTACTTCGATCTGGGGAAGGCCTACCTGGCGCAGACCGGCCAGCTCTACGTGGAAGCCGCCGCCGCGGCGCTGGGCCGGGTCTACTGCTTCGGGCCGACGTTCCGGGCCGAGAAGTCCAAGACCCGTCGCCACCTCACCGAGTTCTGGATGGTCGAGCCCGAGGTGGCCTTCGCCGATTCGGACCAGAACATGCGGCTCCAGGAGGAGTTCGTCTCCTACCTGGTGTCCCGCGCGCTCGACCGCCGGAAGGAGGAGCTGAAAGAGCTGGAGCGCGACACCGCGCTGCTCGAGCGGGTGGTGCCGCCGTTTCCGCGGATCTCCTACACCGACGCGGTCGCGCGGGTGAACGGGCTCGGCTCGGACATGACGTGGGGCGCTGATCTGGGCGGCGACGACGAGACCCTGCTCGCGAAGGAGTACGACCGGCCTGTCTTCGTCTACAACTACCCGAAGCAGGTCAAGGCGTTCTACATGAAGGAAAACCCGGACGATCCGCGGACGGTGCTGAACGACGACTGCCTGGCGCCCGAGGGCTACGGGGAGATCATCGGCGGGTCACAGCGGGAGGACGACTACGACCGGCTCCTGGCCCGGATCCTCGCGCAAGGGCTCGACCCGAAGGCGTACGAGTGGTACCTCGATCTCCGGAAGTACGGCACGTTCGTCCACTCGGGCTTCGGGCTCGGGATCGAGCGGACGGTCGCGTGGATCTGCGGGATTCCTCACATCCGGGAAGCGATCGCCTTCCCGCGCCAGATACATCGTCTGTATCCGTAGACGGCGGGGGCCGGCGCTGCCCTTCCTTCCGCTCCGCCCGGCCGGTATCCTTCAAGCACTCCATAGCCAACCATAGGATTCAGGTGGCCGAGCTTCGCGACGGACTGCAGGCCGAGTTGCGCGGCCGCTACGCGATCGAGCGCGAGCTCGGTCGCGGGGGTATGGCCACCGTTTTCCTGGCCCGGGACCTCCGGCACGAGCGGCCGGTCGCGCTCAAAGTGCTCCATCCGGAATTGGCGGCCACCCTCGGCCCCGAGCGCTTCCTGCGCGAGATTCGCCTGGCCGCCCGCCTCCAGCACCCCCACATCCTCACGGTCCTCGATTCGGGCGACGCTGCCGGCCAGCTCTGGTTCACCATGCCCTATGTCGAAGGCGAGACGCTGCGGGACCGGCTCCGCCGGGAGGGGCAGCTGCCGCTCGAGGATGCGCTCCGGATTGCGCGGGAGACCGCCGACGCCCTCGACTACGCCCACCAGCACGGCGTCGTCCACCGCGACATCAAGCCGGAGAATATCCTCCTCGCCGGCCGGCACGCGCTCGTAGCCGACTTCGGCATCGCGCGGGCCTTGGAGGGCGAGGCGGGCGCCGCGGGGGCTCCGACCCGCCAGCAACGGCTCACCGAGACGGGGATGAGCATCGGCACGCCGGCGTACATGAGCCCGGAGCAGGCGAGCGGCGACCGCGAGGTGGACGCGCGGAGCGATATCTACTCGCTGGGCTGCGTGCTGTACGAGATGCTGGCGGGCGAGCCGCCGTTTACCGGACCGACGGCGCAGGCCATCCTCCTCAGGAAATTCACCGAGAACCCCCGGCCCCTGCGCGCGATCCGCGACACCGTGCCCGAGGCGATCGAGCAGGCCGTGAGCAAGGCACTCGCGCGCTCACCGGCCGACCGGTTTCCGTCCGCCACCGAGTTCCGCCGGGTGCTCGAACCCGTGGCCCCGCTGACGGGCATCGCCACACCGACGGCGACGCCCACCGTGGCGGCGCCGGGCATGCCGCCGGCCAAGCGGCGCGGCCTGCGCTACCCGGTCACGCTGGCGTTGCTCGGCGGGTTCGCGATCGGGCTCGGCCTGCTGTTCGCCTGGCGGCGGGGTCACGGCGGCGACGGCGACGCGGGCAGCGCAGCGCCGGGCACGAAGCTCGTCGCCGTGCTCCCGTTCGAGAACCTGGGCGGGGCGGACGACGAGTACTTCAGTGACGGGATCACCGATGAGATCCGCGGCAAGCTCTCGAGCCTGCCCGGACTCCAGGTCACCGCCCGCAGCAGTTCGGCCGAGTACAAGAAGACCCACAAGAAGCCGCAGGAGATCGGGCATGAGTTGAATGTCGACTACCTGCTGACTGGCACGGTTCGGTGGGAGAAGGGGCAGGGCGGGGCGAGCCGCGTCCGGGTCAGCCCGGAGCTGATCCAGGTTTCCACGGGCGCCACCAAGTGGCAGCAGCCGTTCGACGCTTCGCTCACCGACGTGTTTCAGGTCCAGGCCGACATCGCGGGCCGGGTGGCCCAGGCGCTCGATGTGGCGCTTGGCGCGAGCGCAAAGGAGCGCCTGGCTGAGCGGCCGACGCAGAACCTCGCCGCGTACGACGCCTTCCTGAAAGGAGAGGCGGCGTACGCGCAAGGTGGCAACCCGGTCACGCTGCGCGAGGCCGTGGGGTATTTCGAGCAGGCCGCGGCACTCGACTCCACGTTCGCCATCGCGTGGGCGGGGCTGTCCCAGGCGCAGTCGTTCCTCTACGGCAGCGGCACGCCCTCGGCCGCGCGCGCCGACCAGTCCCGGTCCGCGGCGGAGCGGGCGATCGCGCTCGCCCCGAACCGGCCCGAGGGCTACATCGCCCTGGGCGACTACTACCGCCGGGTGCCCAACGACCCCCAGCGGGCGATCGACCAGTACACCAAGGGACTCCGGCTCGCGCCCACGAACGGCGACGTGCTTCGCGGGCTCGGCCTTGCGGAGCAGAGCCTCAGTCGCTGGGATCAGGCGGTGGAGCATCTCCGCCGGGGCCAAAGCGTCGACCCGCGGTCCGGCGCCGTGGCGGGCATTCTGGCTCAGACACTCCTATGGCTGCGGCGCTATCCGGAGGCGTTGCCGGCCTACAATCAGGCCATCGAGCTCCGCCCGCGCGATCTGCAGGCGATCGAGGGCAAGGCCATGGTGTTTCTGGCCCAAGGCGACCTTCCCGGCGCGCGCAAGGTGCTCGCGGCGGCACCGAAGGACGACCCCACTGCCTACGTGGCCTACATCGCCACGTTCTGGGATCTCTTTTGGGTTCTGGAGCCGGACGAGCAGAGCCTGCTCCTGCGTCTCACGCCCCGGCCGTTCGACGACGATGCCGGCAACTGGGGCCTCGCGCTGGCCGGGGCGCACTACATCCACGGTGACCTGGCGCGAGCGCGGGCCTACGGCGACTCGGCCCGGGCGGCGCTGGAGCAGCAGCTCAAGGCCACGCCCGAGGATGGCGGGCGCCATGCGCTCCTGGGGGTGGCTCTGGCCTACATGGGCCGCAAGGCCGACGCGATCGCCGAGGGCGAGCGGGGCGTGGCGCTGCTGCCGGTTTCCAAGGACGCCTTCGGCGGCGCCTACAACCTGCATCAGCTCGCGCGGATCTACCTGCTCGTGGGCGAGCCGGAGAAGGCGTTGGACCAGCTCGAGCGCCTGCTCAAGGTCCCGTACTACGTCTCGCCCGGCTGGCTCAAGATTGATCCGGCCTTCGCGCCGCTCAAGGGAAATCCGAGGTTCGAGAGGCTGGTGAGAGGTGAAATGTGAGAAGGGGCCCCGCTGCCGCTCGAGGCCCCCTGTTCGATGCTCGCATCTACCGTCGTTCAAGCTGCTTCACTTCGTCCCACAAGCCATCCAGCGCTTCGAGCCCGGCCGCATGGAGGTCCATCCCCCTCCGCTCGGCTAACGCCTCGACTCGCTCGAACCGCTCCCGGAACTTCCGGTTCGCGCGGTCCAGCGCCGGCCCCGGCTGTACCCCCGCCTTCCGCGCCAGGTTCACGACCGCGAACAGCAGATCGCCGATTTCGTCGGTGAGCGCGTCCCTCCGGGTTTCCGAATCGGACGTGGAAAGCTCCTCCTCGACCTCCGCCAGCTCCTCCCGCACTTTCGCGGCCGGCCCCTGCGCGTCGGGCCAGTCGAAGCCGATCGACGCGGCCCGCTCCTGCAGCCGGTAGGCCCGCAGCAGATCCGGCAACGTCGCCGGAAGCCGGCCGAGGATGCCGCCTTCGCGCTCCCGGCGCTTCAGGCGCTCCCACGGCTCCGGCGGTCCCAGGTCGAAGAGGTGGGGATGCCGTCGCTTCATCTTCCGCTCCATCGTCTCGGCTACGTCCTCCGGGGTGAATTCGCCGTGCTCTTCGGCCAGGACCAGCTGCCAGGCGAGGTGAAGCAGGAAGTCGCCCAGCTCGTCGCGAATGAGAGCGGGGTCGCCTTCACCGAGCGCATGGTCGAGCTCCAGCACCTCCTCCACGAGGTAGGGACGGAGCGTCTCCCGGGTCTGCGCCCGGTCCCACGCGCAGCGCACGCGCAGATCGTGCACCATGACGAGCGCTCGTCCAAGCGCAGACTTGTCTTGCATTTAGCCCTCGTGACGGATTAGGATTTCCCGCCGTGACCACGACCTCACCCTGCGACACCGCCCGGGCCTGGGTCGACGTGGACCTGCGCGCTCTGGTGGCGAACGCAAAGACGGTGGCCGCCATCTCGGGCGGCCGCCTGCTTCCGATGGTCAAAGCTAACGGTTACGGGCTGGGCGCGGTCGCCGTGGCGCGGGCGCTCGAGTCTCTCGGGCCGTGGGGCTACGGCGTCGCCACGCTCGAGGAGGGCGCCGAGCTCCGGCGCGCCGGCATCTCCCGGCCCATTCTGCTCTGCACGCCGCTGCTGCCCGAGTGGATCGATCAGTGCCTCGAATTCGACCTGCGCCCGTCGGTGGGCGACCTCGTGGCGCTCGATGCCTGGACGTCCCGCTCGACCCGCCCGTTCCACATCGAGATCGACACCGGCATGAGCCGTTCCGGCTTTCGGCACGACGACCCGACGCTCCGGGACGCGGCGGGGCGACGACTGAAGGATGCAGAAGGGTGGGAAGGCGCGTTCACCCACTTCCACTCGCCCGAGAGCGACTCGGCCGCTACCGAGCTGCAGTGGGCCCGCTTCCAGGAGGTCCTTGCTGCGCTGCCGCGCCGCCCCGCGCTGGTCCACGCGGCCAACAGCGCCGCCGCCCTGCGCGGGACCCGCTACACCGCCGACCTGGTACGGCCGGGGATCTTCCTCTACGGCGGCTCGGCGGGCGGCCCCGCGCCGGCGCCCGTCGCGGCGTTCCGGGCGCGCGTCGTCGGGCTGCGGCGGCTCGAAGAAGGTGACACAGTGAGCTATGGCGCCACGTGGCGGGCGGACGCCCCGACGCGGGTCGCCACGATCGCGGCGGGCTACGCCGACGGACTCCCCCGGGCCGCCGGGCGCCCCCGCGCCGTCGAGCTGGCCGGGCGGGTGGTGCCGCTGGTCGGGCGGATCGCCATGGACATGAGCATGGTGGCGCTCGACGACGACCATCGCGTGAACCTGGGCGATTCGGCCACCGTCTGGGGCGGGGCGGTCTCGCTGGACCAGCAGGCGGAATGGACGGGGACCATCGCCTACGAGTTGCTCACCTCGCTCGCGCCGCGCGTTCCGCGCCGCTACCGGCCCTGATGCGCCGCGCCGCGCTCATCGTTATCGACGGTCTTGGCATCGGTTCGGCGCCGGACGCCGCCCGCTACGGCGACGCCGGCAGCGATACGCTCGGCAACGTCGCCCGCGCGGTCGGCGGCCTCCATCTGCCGAACCTCGAGCAGCTCGGACTCGGCTGCTGCGCCGCGCTGGCCGGCGTGCGGGCGGTGGACGATCCCGAGGCCGCGCATGGCGTCGCGGAGCCGGTGAGCGCCGGCAAAGACAGCACGACCGGGCATTGGGAGCTATGCGGCCTCGTGCTGGAGCAGCCGTTTCCGCTCTATCCCGACGGCTTCCCTTCCCACATCGTCGACGAGTTCGCCCGCCGCACGGGCCGGGGCGTGCTCGGCAACAAGGCGGCGTCCGGCACCGCGATCCTGGACGAGCTGGGGGAGAGGCACTGCCGGACCGGCGACTGGATCGTCTACACCTCGGCGGACAGCGTCTTCCAGGTAGCCGCGCACGAGGAGACGGTGCCTCGGGAGGAGCTGTACCGGGCCTGCGCGGTAGCGCGGGAGCTGCTCCAGCCGCCGGACGGCGTGGCGCGGGTGATCGCTCGACCGTTCACCGGCGGACCGGGGGCCTGGAGCCGGACCGCGGGCCGGAAGGACCTGAGCCTCGCTCCGCCCGGGCCCACGCTGCTCGACCGGCTGGCCGAAGCCCACGTGCCGCGGGTCGGCGTGGGCAAGGTGGACGACCTCTTCGCCGGGCGGAGCATCACCAGCATCCACGCGCCGACCAACAGCGACGCCTACGCGCTGATCGAGGGGGCGCTCCTGTCGATGCGCCGCGGCTTCCTGCTCGCGAACGTGATCGAGTTCGACCAGACCTGGGGCCACCGGAACGACGTGCGCGGGTTCCACCGGGGGCTGGTCGAGCTCGACCGCGCGGTGCCGAGGCTGCTCGCCCCGATGCGGGACGAGGACCTCGTTATCTTTACGGCCGATCACGGCAACGACCCGACCACGCCGTCCACGGACCACTCGCGGGAAGTCGTGCCGCTCCTGGTCGTCGGTCCCCGGGTGCGGCCGGCCCCACTCGGTCGCCGCCGTTCCTTCGCCGACGCCGGGCAGACGGTCGCCGAGTTCCTCGGTGTGGCTCCGCTCCCGGCCGGCGTCTCGTTTCTCGATGAGGTATGGTGTGACTGATTCGCTCG
>Ga0187823_10000168_pt1 | contig 15471 bp, 15 predicted proteins | sample NC_wetland_sal_i_12_FD_132968 | JGI IMG/M metagenome (GOLD analysis project Ga0187823, IMG submission 132968) | Wetland sediment microbial communities from Neuse River Estuary, North Carolina, USA - SourceSoil_3 | ecosystem: Environmental > Aquatic > Freshwater > Wetlands > Sediment | place...
CATGGCGCTGGACTTCCTGCACTACAACTTCGCGCGCCCGCACAAGACGCTCGCCACCCCCTACCCGCCCACCCCGGCGATGGCGGCCGAGATCGCCGATCACATGTGGACGCTCCGTGAGATCGCGGAACTGATCGACTAACTGCGGCTCCCCCGCACCCACACGAGCGCTCCGGCAAGCAACGACCGCAAACGCCGCCGCGATCGGCGATCGTATGATGCGGCGCAGCTTTCCGATACCTGGGCAGACGGCGTTTTCAGGCCACCGATCAACATCTGCTGAACCTTTACTCCTGGAGGGCTTGGATGCCACTGAGCAACAGCGGGCCATACGTACAGACCGCAGTCATCTGCGAAAACTTCATAAAAGGCGAACAGACCCACGCTCTGACGATCATCAACATCCTGGAGGGGATCGCCGGTGGCAGCCCGGAACGGGAGATGCCCGCTTTCCATCTGGGTCCGCCGATGAAAATCATCATCAATCTTTGGGCCGGACAAGCACGCGGCCGGTTCCTGCTGAAAATCCGGCCCGAGGCACCAAGCGGAATGCAAGACGAAGCCATCGACCTGGGCGAGGTGCAGTTCTCGGAGATGGGGGGCCTCGGCTTCGACACCATCGTTCCGATGCCCGCCTACGAACTCACCGAACCGGGCACCTACTGGTTCGACGTGCTCCTAGAGGATCAAAGCGGGGACAGCGAGCAGCTCCTGACCCGCATGCCGTTCACGGTCACCTATCAGCAGACCGTCACGCTTCCCCGCTAGCGGGATCGGACAGCCCCGCCGCTGGCTGCGTCTCTGATTCTGGCGGCGTGACCTGTGGCCGACTGCTCTGCACGGTAAAGGGGCTTCCAGCCAAACTGCCTTCCAGCTTCTCGCCAGGGCTGGGATGGAGGTGAAGAGGCGCACCATCTCCATCGCCGGCACGATCGGCGCTCGCGTGTCGGCGCCTGAGTCCCCACGCAATCGCGGCAAACGTTGTGATCGACGAAACCACGACCAGCCAGGAGTTCACGGAAGCCGATGGCCCTGGACGAACTCGACCGCCCCGACGACGAACAAGACGAGCGTCGCGAACGCGTAAGAGCTCCACATGAGTTCCCGCAGGTCGTCTCTCCGTGGGACGCCCGGAACGCTACTTGGCGATCTCTAGGCGGTTGCACTCGCCGATACGCGCCGCGACCGCCCCGGCCCCAGCCGGATCCCACGCCTCCAGCTAGGTCAGGTTCTGGTTTGTATAGGCGCGCCGTCTGTACCAACCACCACGTCCCTGGGAGAGTTCCGAACCTCTCCGTCGCCCCGTCTTGAGCGGCCGCGACGAGGCGTCCGAGCTCAGAACGTCTCACCGCCAAACGACAGCGCTACCGTCAATCCCCTGTTCTCTATCAATGATTTGATAGAGTTCAAGCATGGGACGCGCGGCCTTGGTCACGGGGGCCACACAGGGACTTGGGCTGGCGCTCGTCGAACGTTTTGCCAGCTCCCTCGGCGCTACGGACACGGTCTATCTGACAGGCCGGAACCGCGGCCGCATAGCCGAGGCGCACGCGCGCCTCGCCCTCGGGGGCGGCGCGCGTGTCGAGGCAGCGTGGCTCGACGTGTCCCTCGAGGACTCCGTCGTGGAGCTCGGCGAGATGCTGCGCGAGCGTCACGGCACCCTCGATGTCGTCATCTCCAATGCCTACAGCCGGGTGGTCCCCGACGATCGCATCACCGAGATGATCGATCGATACGTGGAGACGAACAACTTCGGCACGACCCGTGTGCTGCGTACCTTCATGCCACTCATCGCTGATGGCGGCACGATGCTCGTAGTGGCGAGCACACTCGGGACCTTGCACCACTTGCCGCCCGTGCTCCACGATCGCTTCGACGAGCTCGAGACGCTCGACGAGGTGGACCGCCAGGTCGATCGCTGGCGCAACGCGGTCCACGACGGTAGCGCCCTTCCCGAGGGATGGCCAGCTTTCATCAACATACCCTCGAAGGTCGCCCAGGTCAGCGCGGTTCGGGCGCTCGCACGCCTGCGGCGCGACGACGACGTGGCAGACGAGATCCTGCTAACCGCAGTCTGCCCCGGGATGATCGACACCGATGCCTCGCGGCCATGGTTTGACATGAGCGGCGCCCAGACCCCGCACCAGGCCGCGGGACCGCTCGTTGAGCTTGCGCTACGACGCCCATTCGAGCCCTCGCTCTACGGCGAGCTCGTGCGTTTCGGCGTCGCCCTGCCTTGGAAGCCGTGACCGGTCAGAACGACAAGACAGTGCAGGAGAGCCTCGGGAAGCTGCTCAAGCGCAGCGAGCAGACACTGCTTCGGGCTAAGAGCTCGGCACTCACGGAGACCGGGCTGACGCTCCCTCAATATGTCGCCCTCGCTGAGCTCGACCAGCATCCAGGCATAACCGCCGCCGAGCTGGCTCGCGCGTGCCTCGTCAGCCCGCAAGCAATGATGGTGGCACTCAAGGGGATGCAGGAGCAGGGTCTCGTGGAACGTCACCCACATCCCCGCCATCGAACCGTGCTGGAGATCCACCTGACCGCCGTCGGACGCGAGGCGCTCCAGACAGGACGCGACCTCGTCGAGCCCATCGAACGGCGGATTGCCGACACCATGACCCCCACGGAGACCGCCACGCTCCGCGGGCTACTCACTCGCTGCATCGACGCCCTCGACGCCCCCGATGCGTAAGCCTCTCGAAATGGCCGGCTACCCACTCGCGTTGAGGGCGCTTTCCGTGGCCGCATGGCTTCGAGGGTAACCGCTCGCGGCCGGTGTTGGTTGGCGTCTAACTTCTGCTCGCACCCTGCGCGCGTTCGTGTCGGAGCAGCGTACCCCTCATTGCCTAGAACCCACTAACGGCCAGCGGCACCGTGGTGTTATGGCCCGAGGCCTCCGTGATCAGCAGTTGCGCGGTGCGTGTTCCCGCCGCTATTGGATGAGCGGCCACGGAGAGTTCGCACGTTGCGTCTGGCGCAAGCGTCGCGCCCGCGCATTCATCGTCAGTCACGCTGAAGTCTTCAGCGTCTTCCCCTTCGACCGCGACCGACGTGATGGTGGCTCCGGCTTCACCACCGACGACCTCGAGGGGCACGCCTACGCTGCTGGATCCGACGGCGGTGCGTGGCCACTCGACTGCTGTCGGCACGACCGCATAAGGCGCGGGCGGGGCTGACTCGCCGATCCGCACCTCACCGAACAACGCCGGGGCCGCGGGGCTCTCGCAGTGCTGCTCGTACAGTGCCCAGAAGCGGTCCACACCGCCGGCGGCGTCGAAGTGGATGTCCTTGACGATAAAGCGGCCGTAGTCCCGGTTGCAGCCGCGCCCGTCGCCCGTGACCGATAGCCCGGGAGCGCCAGCTGCTTGAAAGCCGTACCGTTCTGCCCCCGCCTGTTCGCCGGGTGCCAGAGCTTCTCCGGCTGGAGGAGCGACCTCGAACTTGAACCGTTCGCCTTCGCTCGCAACGCTCACTTCCAGGTGCGAGCTGTCTCCGGTCATCGTAACCGTCCGTGACGCGTCGAAGAGGCGGTCCGTGCCGCCACCGATCCAGTCACCAGGTTCGCTGACAAGCGCTACAGAAGAGATCTGGAGCATCGGTTCGGCGTCGACTCGGAGAGCGACTTTCGAGATCGCGCCGGTTTGATCGACGAGGACAAGTTGTGCGGTGCGCATACCACCGGCTGTCGCACGCGGCTCGACGGCGAGCCCACAGCGTGCTCGCGGCGCCAGCATGGCGCCCGAGCATGTGTCTTCGCTGACCGTGAAGTCGCCCGCATCTGGGCCTTCGATGTGGATGGCTGTGATGTGCCCGCCGGCTTCTCCGGCGCCCACCTCGACGGGCACGGCCCGGCCGGTTGCCCCTGCCCGCATTCGAGGCCATTCCACGGCCGCGGGGGCGACGATCTCGGGGCCGGCGGCAGCGGGGTAACCCACGCGCACCTCACCGAACACGGGCGGCGCAACGGGCGACTCGCAGCTCTGTTCGTAGAGCGCCCAGAAGCGGGTGACCTTGCCGAGCGGCGTGATGTGGATTTCTTTCACCACAAAGCGACCGTAGTCCCGGTTGCAACCGCTGTCACCGTAGCCGACGCTAAGCCCGGGAGCTCCGGAGCGCTGGAGGAATGCCCGTTCAGCGCCGACGTATTCGCCCGGTTCGAGCCTTTCGCCCGCCGGCGCGACGAACTGAAACGAGGCGTTGGCGCCTTCGCCCACCGCTCTCACTTCTACCGACTGAGCCTGTCCGCGCATCGTGACCGTGTGCGCCTCCGCGAAGACGCGGCTCGTGCCATGGGCGAGCCCATCTTCCGGTTCGCTGAACACGCTGGCGTCGGCGTTGCCGAGCGGCGGCGGAGGCGGGGGTGGCTGATTGACCTCGAGCGCGACAAGCGTTTGGGCCCCCGACATGTCGGATATCACCAGCTGCGCCGTGCGTAGACCCGGCTCTGTCGGCGTGACATCGACGCCGAGCTGACACTCGTTGCTCGGCTGTAGTGCGACGCCGGTGCAGCCATCGCTCGTGATCGAGAAGTCGCCCGCCGCTTCGCCCTGGATACTCACCGAGGCGATCTGCGCCTGGGCGCTCTCGCCGACTACGGCGACCGGTACTGTGACGCTCGTCGCCCCCACGCTTGTGGGCGGCCAGGTTATGGCCCCCGGGAAGGTGCTCTCGGGGGCTGTGGACGTGGGCTCGCCAGCACGAATCTCGCCGAACAGTCCCGGGGCATTCGGGTCACCGCAGTGCTGCTCATAGAGCGCCCAGAGGCGTTCGACCTCACCGTTGGGCTTGAACGCGACGTCCCTGATGTCGAAGCGTCCGTAGTAGTGATCGCAGCCGCGCCCGTTTCCCGACACGCTGATAGCGGGCGTCCAAGGAACGTTGACCGGATACCCTTCCGCGCCTGCGTATTCGCCGTCCGCTAGCCGCTGTTTGGGTGGCGGCGCGAAATTGAACGTGAACCATTCGCCTTGGTATTTGACTTCCACCCGTAGATGTGCGCGCGTGCCCGTCACCGCCACGGCATGCGCCGCCGCGAACAGACGATCAGCGCCTGCGCCAATCTGATCGCCCGTTTCACTGACAATCGTGACCGACGCGGGCTCCGGAACTGCGGCTTGCGCCGTGCACGGTGCTGCCAGCACCAGCACGAGCACCAGGGCGGACGCCCACCTCGGGATGCGAACCCGGGGAGCATGACCAAAGCTGGCATCGGCGTGGCGAGGGCACATCTCGACCTCCACATGAGGGGACTTCGCACACTCTGCAACGAGCGGAGCAGCCTGTCCGGCTGTCTCGACGATTTGACGATAGGGTCACGGCGTTCGGCCACTGCAAACGTGCGTGCAGTGGCAACACCGTGGCAAACTCGCCGCTGCCGATACGTCCGATACGTCCTGGAGCGCGCGCTATTTCGACCATCTGGACGCTCCCAGAAGCATCTTGCGCCCGTGTACGAGGTTGAGGGCCTTGTGGGCTTCACGACCCGTGGTGGTTCGAGTCCACTCGAGCGCATAGGGAACGCCCGGCGGGCGATGCCCTCGGTGGGACCAAGGTCGGTGAGGTTCTCATGGGTGCCGGCCTCGCTGATCACCGCGCCGCCATAGGAGTGCGCGGCCCTAGTTCAGCCGGCTTTCCCAGTCGCTGGGCACTGCCCCCTCCGGCCCGGGGACGGGCTGATCGAGCGGATGACTGTCGGGAGGGGCCAGCGGGGCTGCCTCGAAGAGCTCCTCAGAGCGGTAGTCGTAGAACCATTCCTCGCCGGGCTCGAAGCTCTGAATCACCGGATGGTCGGTAGCCCGGAAATGTCCTGTCGCGTGCCGGCCGGGTGAGTTGTCACAGCAGCCGATATGACCGCACTTGGCGCAGCGGCGAAGGTGCAGCCACCAGCCCGGGTCGGCGCCCGCCAGGCACTCGGCACAACCGGTTCCGCGCGGGGGGACTGCCGGGTCGATCGCGCTCATCCCCACCGCCGTCGTTGAGAGATCGACTGCTCAGCGGACACTGGGCTCGCGACGGTGGGCATCCCCGACGCCGGGACGCTCACCTCTTCACGCGCTCCCGTGTGGGCGATCATGGCCGGCGCTCGACATCGCCGCCTGGTGAAGCGGGGCGTCCGGGGTCGAAGCTCCTGTTTCCAGCTGACTCTGCGAACACGCGAGGTATAGCCGAGGGTACGTCTGTGTTCCACATGCTCGGGACAGCCAGAGGTTCATCGCAGAGCGGACAGGTCTGCGGGACCGAGAAACGTGGCCTGGGGATGTAAGTGAGAAGGGCGCAGCCTGGGCATTTGACGTATGGCATACCCGTGAGCATGTGCGTCGGCACTCTACGGTCTAGGCAACTCCGAGCGTTCGGCGATACGCGTTGCTGATGGACGCGCGGCCCCGTGACCGCGGCGCGTAGGCTCTCGGCCACCCACCGGTCGGGGGAACTACAGCAGCGACCCATCCGTTCGTGGTCGGCACCCCGTTTGCGCGAGACGACGGGCGCATCGCGCTCTTGGCGGCAAGGGTCGTCTACGACGGCGTCGACGAATCCGGCACGGCACGAGCGGTCACTTCGCTCCAGTGGGCATGTCCAGCGACCTGTTCGGCGATCTCGAGATAGACCATCGATGTTCGTTGCTCGCGCTCATGGAGGTGTTCGTAGGCGGCCCATAGCGCTTCCTGTTCGTCGGCGCCGGCGTCAGCCCAGCGACCGTAGGCCTCTGCTGTGGCTGCGGACTCAGCACGCCATGCCTTGTAAGCCTCCATAAGGCGCTGGGGCTGATCTGCCTCTCTGTGCGCCTGGGTGAGCATTCCCCGCCTCCTGCGTTCGAGCGCCCGTCAGGGGAGCGTGGCTCGAGAGCAGGCAGGTCCTAGAAGAAGCACAGCGAGCCGATATCACGCTCGGTTCTGGGCCTGTCGTCGCGTCGGAGGCGTTGGCCACCGGGCGCTCCTCAGACTGGAGCGTGTTGCCGGGTAGCACCGAGACGCCCGCCAGGTGTCTCGTGGGGCGCGATCAAACTCCTCGATCCGCGAGCGAGCGGACCTCCTTCGTCAGGGCCAAGATCTGCTTGGAGAGGTCGAGCAGCTCAACGTTCTGCTTGTCCTCCTCTTGCACCGTGACCCATTGCTGGTCGGCTATCACCTGGCGCTTGGCGTCGGCGCGGTTCTGGGAGATCATCACGAACGTCGAGAGGAAGATCGCCTCCAGCGAGACGATCATCGTCAACAGACCGAACGGGTAGGACTCGACGCCGAAGCCGATCCAACAGCCGAACCAGATGATGTGCAGGTAGACGAAGGACATCGAACCCGCAAAGGTCGTGATCGCATCAGCGATCCGGTTCTGCCGAGCCGCAGCGCGTATCTCGGCGTGCTTGACCAGCGCTGGATTAATCGGTGGCCGCAGCTTGTTCGGAGCCAGGAACCGGCGCACGCGTGCGCGGTCCTGCGCCGGCTCGACGGTGGCCTGGAGTCGGCGAACGCTTGGCATCCAGTCTCCTTTCGGGTAGGGACACGGAGCCTATTCCACGCCGATCGAGCGTACGTCGGCACCCCGCTGCTTGAGCACGAGCCTCGCCGGAGCGATCGCAGCTGCACGGCCGATCACCCAACACATCCGACGCCGCGGCGGTTCACGGCTACGCCGCCGCCTTCTTGTGGGCGGTCGGGATGGCTCGCGCGTTCCACCTTTACGCTGTGGCCAGGAGATATGCGATAGCCACCCCGGCACTCTGTTGTCAGTCCCCCTGGGTCGCCGACTCTGCCTTCGCGGTACTGCCGCTACACCCACACCCAGAACGCCTGCAATCCTCGTTGGGCAGGCGAGGGCCCGTGCGGCCGTTCTGCAACTGCGCCGGTCGGTTCTAGGGCCGCTCAGCCGACTCTGCCAGGTCTTCGGGGTCATGCCGGTTCCCGAGTGCGTCGAGCTTCGCGGCTTGACGCGTTGCTTCGCTCGCGAGTGCGTCGTCCAGCGACCCTCGGCCGACGAGCAAGACATAGAAGCATGCGCCCGCTCGTTCGGCCTCTGGAAAGGGGCGGCCCTCCCAGAACAGCTCTTGCACTTTGATGGCGTGGTCTGAGGCGTCCTGTGACAACGGACCAGTCGCCCGCACGTGGAGGATCCGCCTACGCCTTCGCTCGAGACTGACATTGGGGGCTGGAAGATTGTCAAGGACCGTCTTGTCGCCCCCCTCCTCTCCGACCAGCTCTTGGAGCCAGTCCACCGCGAGGTCGGCCAGCTCATACGCGACCAGCCCCGTGTGTTTCTCTTTGCCGAAGCGCGCCACCTGCGTCAGCTCGGTCCGCGCTGGATGGTTGTCGGGCAGATTCGAGCCGAACCCCTGAAGGAAGTAGTCGGCCATGCCCATTTCCACGGTCGCCATGAGCCCAGCCTAACCGTCTCCCTCGGGCGGAGGCTCTGCGCCAGAACGTCAACGGCACCGGTTGGTCCTCGCGTTGGCGGTGGGCTCGTTCCCCGAACGCCTCGATTCGACGAACGTCTCTCAGAACGGATGACAGGCACCCGAGGCGACCTGTACGGGTATTCGTCCACAGCCGAGGGGCCCCTCCTGGTGCTACGCCTCGCCCCATCGGCCATCGCCGTGATCGCGCGGGGGATTTTCGGCGTAGCCCCGAGCACGCAGCTCTGCAACCGTGGACGGTGAGCTAGCGTGTCCGTGCTCGCGCAGCCCCTCAGCGGTGATGCCGGCGGCGGCGAGCATTCGTCTGAGGTCCACGATCGTCTGCTCGCTGAGGTCCTTCCCGGTCGGGCGACGGATGGTCTCGGTCTCGCCGCCGACAGTGACCCTGAGCTTGCCGTTGTGCCCTTCGTGTAGCTCGCCGAGAGCCTCGAGCAGAGATACAACCCGGCGCCACCCGATGTTGTGGCTGACCGGGTGGGACAGGATTGCCTGCGCCGTGCGGCGATGGTGATGGTCGAGGTGCTTGGCGTCGGCTTCGGTCATGGGCGACAGGTCGGAGAGCGACCGATGGCAGTGTGGCTCAGAGGACCGGGGGCTCAAGACCTGACCACCATCGCAGGGATACGCGCCGCGTCTGACGAGAGCACGTTGCACACCCTCCGCGAGTGCAATCGTGAGATCGAACGTATCGCCGGGGAGAGTCCCAGCGATCGTCGACGGCGCGGCCGCAGATTCACTCGTGGAGCACTTGCTCTCGCCAACGGCGGAGGCGAAGCAGATCCGTGACACGATCAGCGAGTGGGACAGTATCGAAGGGCCGGCTTGGAGAGAACGGGTGCCGGCGCAGCTCGAGCTCCTCGCGGCCGGCCTCGCACAGGCACCGAGGCAACCACGCCACTCCCACATCCCGTCGCGGCCAACATGCGCGCGCCCTCCACGGCCAGGCTGCGTACTAGCGCTGCGCGTCAAGCATCCCGAGCAGGCGCGCAGCCGCCAGCTCGACCTCACGGTGGCCATATTGCCCCGCACGCGACTCAGCCGCCAACAGCCCGCAGCGGTGGACATCCCGAAAGTCGCCGTACGGGAACTCGTAGCGGCCCTTCTTATCCTGCGCCATCTCATCGTTGATGGCGAGGTGCCAGTGCGAGTACTCACGGTATCCGTGCTCTTGGATGAACTCGTTCTCCTCGGCCGCGGTCGGTTGATGACCGCCCCAGTCGCCGCGGTTGTCCAAGACCAGGTGCCCGGCCTCGATCAGCTGTTGCGCATGCTCGTAGGCCGTCCGGCTCAGCTTGATTGCCATCGCTCCGATCCTTTCCTACGCCGCGCGCGTTGTGGGGGGACGGCGTCCCGGCGAGCCGCCTGCGCGGCATCACGGCCGGCCGGGACGCGTCAGCTCATTGCACGCTGGTCAGTAAGCAACCAGGATGTTGTCATTCACCTCGGTTACGCCGGGAGCGGCCCACGCCGCCGCGACAGCCTCGTCGTGCTCTGCCCACGAGCTGACAGGGCCGTCGAGTGTCACGGTCCCGTTGGACGTCGAGACGGAGAGGTCGTCGGCGTCCAGACGGGCGTTGCGCTTGAACGCCTTGCGGATGTCGTCCTTGACGGCCGCGGCTTTCGGCGTCTTCCTTAGCGTGATCTCGTCGAAGACGTCGATCACGCCCGGAACGCTGCCGGCCACGAGCTCCGCGTCGTCGCGCTGGTACTGCCAGTCGACAGTTCCCGTGAGCGTGACCAGGCCATCGACGACGCTCGCATCGACATCGGCTGGGACGAAGACGTCCAGGGTGAGGGCTCGCAGCACATCTCCGCGCAGGTCGGCGTCCTCGCGGGAGAACTCGTCGAGCAGATCGACAGTCAGGTGGTCGGTGACCGACGTCACGCCGTAGACGCGCGCCGCGGCCTTCTTGGCCTCGCGCTTTTCGCGATAACTGCCCACGGTTCCCCGCAGCGAGACCCGCCCGTCGGCGGCGGACACATCGATGGCTGCGCTGTCTATCCGCGGATCCCAGAAGAGTTCTTCGGTGACGTTGGTGATCAGGTCTTGGTCGGACATCTGTTGCCTTTCGGTTCGAATTGACGATGCCGCCGACGGGGCCGACTGGCGTGGCGCGGAGCGGCGTCTGCTTTGCCGCAGGCTGCCGCCCGCGCTCGGATCAATCTCGGTTTCCCGCGAGCCCAGCCAATACCGTCGGCGGCCGTCGCCCAGAGTCGCTGTTTATCGCCCGCGAGACGGTCACGCCCGCTGCCGCTCGTCCGAGCCGGCTCGTCGAGACCAGGGCGCGCCGCGCGGGCGGGCCGTGGGAACAGGCGTGAGGTAGACGTAATCGATCAACGGCCACCGTTCGCGAAGCTCCGCCGCGATGTCCATGATCGTCTGCTCGACCTGCGGCACGTCCAACTCGTCGGAGAAGGTGACGTCGCCGTCGACGATCAGGCTCGATGGTCCCACGACCACGGCGAACAGGTCGGGAGACGTCGACCACGTCCGACCGCGCGGCGACCACCCGCTGCATCTCACGGACCATTGGGAGCGGAACCCCGGACCCGTGAGCAGCTCCCGGTTCTGGTGGAGCAAGAGCACTGAGCCGGCTAGCAGGAGCATGCCGATGAGCGCACTGGCCACCGTATCGGGTGTCGGGCTCCCGGTCTGTTGGCTGAGGAACAGCCCGGCCAGGGCCACGACGCCTCCGATCACGGCCGTGCCTCCCCCACAACGAGCGCCTTCGAAGCAGAGTCGGTGGTTCGTCCCAGGAGGGTTCGCAGCGTATAGCCGCGTCTAGCCGCCTCCGTGCGCAGCGGCCGCAGCGCGACCTCCAGCGCGAAGGCGTCCAGGGCGAGGGTGGTGACCAACACCAGGTAGGCGAGCTGGTAATCGTCAATAGGAGAGGGATGCAGCGCGGCATAGGCAGCGCCGGCGAGCCCGAGTCCCCCACCGCCGGCGAAGCAGCTGAGCGCGGCGAGAAATGACCAGAAGAAGCGCTCCCGGCCATATCCGAGCGGATGCGCCTCATCCGCGGGGCGAGCGCTTCGTAGCACGCCGATGAGCAGGAACACCTTGACGCCCACGTCGGCAGCCCCAGCCAGAGCCTGCGCTCCTACGGCAAAGGAGCCGCTCACCCCCGCCACGACCCCCAGCGCCACGGCCTCGGCGCAGCTGACGACGAAGGAGACGGCCACGCTCCGGCGCGTCGTTCCGGCACCCTTACCCCTGTTCCTCCCAGTCGCATTTCCGGTCGGGTACGCCGAGCGGGAAGTCACGCGTTCTCCCGGCCACGGGAGCGCCCTTCCCGGAGCGCGCGCATTGCGCGCCGATCGCTCGCATGGTCGAGGCCTGCCGAGCCGGCCAGGCGGCGACGACGGGCGCGAACTTGATCACGCGGCTATGGGCTCCGGCTTACTGCCGGGGGCGACACGATGTGACGACTCGGCGCCGCGACCAGCCGGCAGTGTAGACCCAGCCTTCGGGCGAGACTGAGCATCGTCGCGCTGGCGAACCGCGACCGCCGGCCGTCGGCGAGGGAGCGTGGCTGCGCGAAACGATCCTGCGCGAGATCATGCGTCCAGGAGGCCGGCAACGACAGCTTGGATGCCAGACCCGTCCGGCCGCCTGGACGCCCTCCGAGCCAAGTGGGTCGCGGTCGAGCCGCCGCAGCGCCCGGTGCTCCTCATCAACCCACGATCCGGCGACGGCAAGGCGGCGCGGGCCGGGCTGGCCGAGCGAGCCCGCGAGCGAGGCATCGAGACGATCGTGCTCGAGCCCGACAACGATCTCGATGCGACCGTCGTCGAAACGCTCGACCGAGGCGCAGACGCGTTGGGCATGGCGGGCGGCGATGGCTCGCTGGCTCCGGTCGCGGCCGCAGCCGCAGAGCGTGGAGTGCCGTTCATATGCATCCCCGCCGGAACACGAAATCACTTCGCGCTCGACCTGGGAGTCGCGCGCCCTGACCTCGTCGGGGCGCTAGACGCATTTGGAGACGGCCTCGAGCGACGAGTCGACATGGCCGAGGTCAACGACCGCCCGTTCCTGAACAACGTCTCGCTTGGCGTCTACGGCGAGGCAGTGGGGGACCCGGGGTACCGCGACGCGAAGACGCGGACGATTCTGGAGACGTTCCACGCGGTGCTGAGCTCCACCACTCCGGGCCCGGGAATGGCGGTGACCGATGATGTCGGCCGCACCCACGACTCCCCGCTCGTCGTGCTCGTGTCGAACAACGAGTACGCCCTCGAGCAGCCATTCGTCCGCGGGACCCGGCCACGGCTCGACAGCGGCCGACTGGGAGTCGTCGTACTCGATCGGACGGGTCTGGAGCATCCGGTCTCTGGGTGGAACGCGCGCACGCTGGAGGTGAGCGCTCCCGCGCCGCTGCCGGCGGGCGTCGACGGCGAGTCCGTCATGCTGCTGCCGCCGATCCTGTTCGCCGCTCGTCCGGCGGTCCTGCGCGTACGGATCTCGCGCAACCATCCCGGTGTTTCGCCGTCCGGTCTGCTATCCGCCCGCCGATGAGCGCGCACGAACCCGCACTCCTTGCGCGGTCGCGCATCTTCCTGCCCCGTGCGGCGCCGCGCCACTGCCGTATGGTCAAGAGATGATGAGCCGCTCTCGTGCGTCGAGAGAGGGCATTCATCAGCGACCGGTGGTCCGGCATGACCGTGGCGATGAGCCGCACGCGAGGCCTGGCACGCCGGATCGCAGCGACCGATGACAGGTTCTCTCGGCGGATCGCGGGGTGACATGCGCCGGCGCTGGACCGCACGCTCCCTCGACTCTCGCACGCTGCGAACGGCGGGCTGCTGTGGGTCTGCTGCGCAGCGCTGCTCGCGATCACGGGCGGGCACGCCGGAAGGCGGGCTGCGACGCGGGGGCTCGCATCGCTCGCCGTCACCTCGGCTGCCGTGAACCTGGGCGTAAAGTTGCTCGCGCGTCGTCAGCGCCCGACGCAGCGGGTGCCGGTTGCACGGCGCCTGCGGCGGGCTCCTACGAGCACGTCGTTCCCGTCCGGGCATGCAGCCAGCGCCGCCGCGTTCGCCACCGGCGCCGCGCTGGAGCTGGCGCCTTCGGCGTTCGTGCTCATCCCGCTCGCAGGCGCCGTGGGCTTCTCGCGAATCTACACCGGTGTGCACTATCCCTCCGATGTCGTCGCCGGGCAGGCCATCGGCACAGGCGTCGCGCTCCTCTCGAGGCGCTTCTGGCGACCCGCGTGAGAGAAACGCGACAGCGGCGCGGGGAGTTCACCAGCGCCCCTCGGGCGCGTCCTGGCCGGACACACGCTCATGCTGCCAACAGGTGGATCGTGGAGCTCGACCCTGGGGCCCGTCGGGTGGCACCCCACAGTGCCAGCTAGCAGGAATTGACGCGTGGGTGCCGCTCGGGTCGAAGAACGGGTGCCTGCTGCGATGACAGGAGAGCCTTGCAACGAGATGCTTCCCGGGCAATGCGACACCGTCAGCGTCCCGAGAAGCCCGAGCGCCCCCGCCCACCTCGCGACGGGGCCGGCGCCGGCGGTTGGCGAGCAGGCCGACCATACCGGCTCCGCCCGGTCGTGTGCCCTCCGCGCGGCGGCGCCACAGGCTCGGCCCTTGCCGCCGACCGGACCGCCCCGCCCGATGCCGCTCTCAGCAGCACGCCGTCGGACGCCCTCCCGACCGCGGCCGGGCTGGAGTCCGTCCGCGTACACCGGGAGCGCATCGACCAACTGCGTACGTCATCGCCGCGGGTCGTGGAGCTTTCGCGGCACCCGAGCGAGAACGGCTGGATCTACGACCGCGCCGCGTAGCCGAGCCCTGCGAATCCCCCCCGCACGTTCGCCCCCGCCTCAGGACGGAGCGCCGGAGAGCTGATGGGCCGAGGCGAGGGAACTCTCAACGATCCTGGTACCGCGGAGTCCGACGAGGATGCCGAGCGCGATCGAGATGATCGACAGGAGGGCGTCCACGAAGCTCGTCACACCGGCTGCCGGCTGGGCGCTCACGAGCTCGGTGACCCCGATCAACCCGAGCGCACCCGGGACGAGCAGCCAGAAAGCCGGCAGGAAGCTCACCAGCGCGGGCGGTGCGGATCGGAATCTCTCGATGAACATCGCCAGGGGAGCGACGACGAGGCCGCCGACGAAGCCGCTGAGCACGGCCCCGGTCAGCAGCTCGCCGACGAGCTGTGCCCCCCAGGCCGCGTAGAGCATGAGCAGCAGCCAGGGCAAGGAGCGGAGAGGTACCGAGTCCTGTAGCGCGGTGCCAACAGCGAACACGAGCACGCCCAGCCACGGCGCCCACGAGCCGAGCAGCGGAGTCGCCTCGGCTGTCGAGTTCGCTGGACCGACGCCGACGAGCGTCGCGCCGGCGGTGATGCCGACCGCGAGCAGCGCAAGCTGCAGCAGGCCCGCGAGGAAGCGGCTTGCGCCGGTCACCACCTCCTGGGAAGCGAGATCCACTGTGGCCATGGTGAGAAGCGCGCCAGGCAGGAACAGGACGAGCGGCGCGAGCAGCTCAGCGAGCGGCGCGGCTTCGTAGCGCCCGGACACCCCGAAGGCAATCGCCGACACCGTCACGGCGGCAATGACGGGCACCAGCGTGTTCAGCCCGGCGACCCGCGCAGCGCCAGCGCGCAGGAGCGCGACGACGAGGCCGAGACCCGCGTACCACGGCAGCAGGCGGGCCGAGGGCTCGATGATCAGGCCGACCCCGAGCGTGACGATCACGTAGGCGAGGATCCTCACCAGCGGTCTGTAGCGGTTGGGCATCTCGTGCATCTGGGCGAGCGCATCGAGCCCGCGGTCGACCGGCATTTCCCCGGCCGCGGCCTCGCGCGCGATCCGGAGCACCTCGGTGACCTGGTCGAGACGCAGCTGTGGTCCGACGGCGCCCAGCGAGCCATCTGTGTCGACGGTCGCAAGTCTCGTCGGTGCGCGCGGTCCGGCGGCGATCGTGACCACGGTGGGCAGCACCATCACGCGAGCCTGTGGTTGGCCGTACGCCTTCGCTGCAGCGACCAGGCGCGACTCGATGTCACTAACGGCGTCGCCCGTTGCGAGCAGCGCCTTGCCGAGCTCGAGCAG
>Ga0187823_10000169_pt1 | contig 15428 bp, 17 predicted proteins | sample NC_wetland_sal_i_12_FD_132968 | JGI IMG/M metagenome (GOLD analysis project Ga0187823, IMG submission 132968) | Wetland sediment microbial communities from Neuse River Estuary, North Carolina, USA - SourceSoil_3 | ecosystem: Environmental > Aquatic > Freshwater > Wetlands > Sediment | place...
GAATGGAATGCACGTATTGGATTAAGAACAATGCAAGATTGTAATGCCTTGCAAGGTACAATGAGGGATGATCCAAATGATACAGAGTGGGTTAAAGAATTTCCTGATAAGGCAAATCAATTACGAAAAGATAACTGTCTTGAAGGATTAAAATACTTTGACACTAATCTATTAATAATAAGAGATGTCTTAGCTCCTTTTGCTGGAATAATGGCAAGTGCTTTTTCATGGCATGTATTCAAACCAGAAAGCTCGATGACCAAAGGTGAAGGAAGTTAAGATGTTAGAAAGATTAAAACATTTTGTTGTAAATAATACTCCATCAAAGAAGTTTGTGAAGAATGTAAGTTTAGATCAAGCCCATGATTATTGGAAAACTACAACAGATCAATTTAACTCGCCAGAAGCTTATCTAAATGCTTCAATAGAATCCGCAAATCTGATACTATCTTTGATTGAAAAGGCAGGAGTTACCAAGAATGATAAAATTTTAGATCTAGGATGCAATGTAGGTAGAACGATGAATTATCTTTACAATAGAGGATATAGAAACTTGTCAGGTATAGATATTAGCACTAGAGCAATTGACCTTATGATGAAATCTTACCCTGACATGGCTATGAATTCTACAATTTATAATGAATCATTTGAAATATTCTTCAAAGATACAAGAGCTTTACATTTTGATTGTATCTTTACTTGTGGTGTATTAATGCATGTTCACAAGGACAGCGAATGGATATTTGAAAAGATTGTAAGACTTACAGACAAGCTTATTACATTTGAGGATGAGACAGGAATAGCAAAGAAAAACTTTCCTAGAAATTATAAAACATTATTCGAAAGCTTAGGTATGAAACAAACTCATGAAATACAATCATTAAACCTCACTGGCAGAATTTTAGAAAATATATAAGTAATAAACAATACCTATGTTTTAAAACCAGATTGAATTGGACTTGGATTTCTTGCTTGGCTTTCTTGGTTGCATACCTAGGTAACTGTTAGATTGTTTCTGCTTGCTCTTTGGACTTACTACATTGACATTACCAGAAAATGATACAAAGTTAGACAAACCTTTTCCTCTATTGGCCTTTGAAATTGCTTTTTCTCCTTGGGTAAATATCTTTGGTGATGAAGATACTGTTTGTTCTGCCAAGCCTTTCGTGTAGAAATCCCCCACGACATCAGGATTGGTTCCCCATAAAATGTAAGAACGTTTTCCAGGTGGTAACTTCTTTGGAAACTTCCAGCTTGTACCTTGTAGCCACTGACCAAAGACACCAGATGGTGGAGGTAATAGGTTATTTCCTTCAAATGGAACTTCACTTGTTAATACTCCACCTGTCAACGGTTGCTGTTCCTGTTGTGTAGAAAATAGATAATCATTACTTTGTTGTGTAGATTGATTTGGCGTCTGGCTTTGTACTAGAATATTACTAGTTTGTGGCGTAACAACCTGACTAGGTTTTGTTTGCTGACTCTGCACTGGAAACCAAATATTACCAAGCTTGGGTAACTGGTTTTCTTTCTGGCTTGTACCTAATTCTGGAATAAGGGCAGTTCTTTCTCTGGTAGTAGTTCTTGAACTAGGTATATTGAATATTCCTAATCTTTCCCTTTGTGGTTGAACTACTCCTGGTGGATATGCCAAGATTTCATATGGTTGTTCTAATCCTTGTGTTCCTCTGGATCTTTGTTGTTTTTGTTCAGATGTTAATACGTAACCCAAAGCATCGTATCTTCCTGTAGTTGGATTCTTGATTGGTTTTACAATCTCACTAGTTCCAAATATTTTATCTAATGTATTAGTTTCTTGTGGTGTTAATTCATTCTTGGTAATTACTGTTCCAGTCTTAGTTTCACCCAAACCAAACTGGCCACCAACTAAAGGTCTGTTATTTCCTTTTCCTGTTGGGGGAGTAAAGGGTTTGCTAGTTTTTACACCACCTTCTAAAGTTCCTGTGTATTGTCCAGCTTTTGATCCAGTATAAGTTCCCTCATAATAACCTGTAACTCCTGGTCTTACTGCCTTACCATATATTGGATTAGTATATTCTTTAGGATTTCTTGCAAGATAACCAAGTGATGGATTTTTTTGAATATCTTTTGTAGCATATGAAAATAAATCAAATGGCTGAATTACATTCTTATTTTGCATTTCTCTTTGTAATATTGCTGCATTCTCTTTTGTAAACAAACCAGAATATGTATTTGGAGTAGGTTCAGCTTTTGCACCTAGTTCTTTTGCTAGACTCGGGCTAATATTTTGTGCAATAAATTTATTAGGTAAAAATCCACTAGTATCACTTCTTACAATTGTAGTAATTCCAAATGGATCAATATACGCTCTTGGAATTATAGGTTGAACTTCACCTGCTGGATTTGGTAAGCGAGCTTCATATCCTTGTGAAACTTTACCAAATATTGGTTTTGTTGTTTTAACAACTTCGTTAAAAAAGTTCTGTGATTCTGAACTTAAGGTTTTACTATATTTTTCTGGTACTCCTTTAAAAAAGTCAGGTGATGATAGAAAATCTGTAAAAGAATTATAATATTTATTAAATTTAAGCGCATCATTTACACTATATTTTGTTGTACTACCTTCAAACCTATAGAATTTTTCATTAGGATCTCTACCTTCTTTAGATGCTGCACTCTTAATACTTTTTAATTCAGCGTCATTTACAATATTATTTTGAAAATCTGTATATGATAAATTATTTGGTATCTTGCCTTGCGCTTGTGCAACTTTAAATGCATTACTTTCTAAGAATTTTGTTCCTTGCCCTAATACTTTACCGCTAGGTGATGATATAAAATCAGGAAGTATGTTACCTTTCTCATCAAATTTATATTTTGATAAATCTACTTTATCAGAATATGGTAATAATTCACCTTTTTCATTTGGTATTAATCTAACATCATTAGCTAAATCATTAATATTAACTGGTTTTAATTTTGGTCCAGTATATTTGGCTATAGTAGTTTTTGTACCAACTTGTCCAATACCAAATATTTCTTTTAGTCCTGGTCCTAATTTTGGAATAATACTTGATACTTTACCTGCACCAACTGGACCAATTCTAGTTAAGAAAGGTTCAGCTGCTTTTATTTCAGGACTTACATTTCCTGATTTACCAACTGTTCCTTGTGAAAAGATGGAACGCGGTAGTGGTTTTGTAACTTCATATTCTGCTTGGCCTTCACGCAAAGCTTTGACAGCGATTTTTTCAACATTTGATACTGCACCTTTTTGAATATTTTCTGAAATCTTCCCACTAACTTTAGTAGCTACCTCACCTACACCTTTTGTAGCAGCGTTAGCACCTTCACCAAACAAAAATGCCTGACTTAAAAATCCAGGAGTTTCAGCAACAACCTTTAATGGATTAGTTGTTGCTTCCTTGGCAGCAGATTCCAATCCACCAAAGAATATCTGGCTTGGTGTTCTAGTCTCAGTAGATGGTCCTAATATTGAACTAGGATAACCAGCTTGGCGTAATGCCTGCTGGCCTGCCGGTATGACTGAAAACAATCCAGAATAAAATTCGCCTGGATTTGATTCTAGTTTGGTTTGTGTCTTTTCTCCACCCAATCCAGTGACATAATTAATAACAGCATTTGGTAGAGAAGCAATAGAACGTTCAGCTACACTTCCTAGATATTGTGCAGTTTCCAATGGACCTTGTGGTTGTTTATTTTGTGATTCTAATTCTGAAGCAAAGAAAGGTTCACTACCAACATTGTGAATTGTACTACCACCAGCAGGACCAGCATAAGAATATTTTATGGATAAAGGAACCCCAGAAAATCCACCAGCTATGGCAATAGCACGAAAGGCTTGCTGTGGAGAGACAGACTTTACTATATTTCCATTGGCATCAACTATTGAAATTGAAGTGGCACCAGCAGCTCGCGCATCTGCTATGGCCGATTTAATCTGCGCTTCATTTTGAACATTAGCTGATCTAATTGTACCTATGGCAGCAGCATTGGCACTTAAAGAAGATTGTACTGCCTTGATATTTGAAGCATTGATTTTTATGGAACCATATTGCTGTCTTAATCCAATTATATCATGAAAGGCACGGTTGCCTGAAGTAGTTCCAACCAACTGTCTATTAGAATAAACTTCAAAGGTATCTAATCCAGCATCCTTTTGTCTTTGAATGGTACTCTTCAAATCACTGATATCCTGAACATCTTTTGCTATTTGTGCAGGTGTTCGAGGCTGAACCAAGGAATAGGAAGTTGACAGTTTGATATTACCAGCTTGTGGATTGGCATTCCATTGATTGGCAATATCAGATAGTATAGCATCCTTTGAAGTTCCTAAAGCATATTGTTTGGTCTGGCCATTGCCAAAGTCTACAGCGACAAATCCTGAATTACCTTTTTGTGATATTGCTTGATTGATTACATTATTGAGACTGGAAGCAAATGATGGATTAGCTTTATTGAAATTATCAACAGCAGCAGCACCGATAACTAAAGCTGCACCACTGGCTGGTAATCCAAACAATGGTGATGGAGTAGATGGACCAGAACTAACCAATGGAATACCAGCTAATGTAGGCTTGGCAGCTTCAGAAGTGATACCACCAATGGTACTGACAAAAGGTAATCCAGCACCAGCAGGCTTGGTAGGTCCAGTAGTATTATCTGGTACGGCATTAACCAACTCCAATCTGCCAGTATTGGGATTTTGAATTGCCCTTGCGCCAGCTACACCACCATAGACAGTCCTAGAGTTTCCAAAATATCCAGGTCCATAACTATTCAATCCAGTATTCAAAGCTCTTTGTGCAGCAGCATCCAAGGCAGACTGTGAAACACTTTTCTTTGGTGATGCTATTCCTTGGGCTGGAACTGCACCAAAGAAATCAGCATAGCCAGAAGGTCCAGTATGTTTTACATCTGTATTTTCACCTGAAATTAATAATGGGGGTGGTGAAGGTTTGAAAGCATTAAGGTTAACACCAGTTCTTGCAGTAAGATCAGAAAGAAAAGAACCTGATAAATCCTGAGTTTGTTTTTGTTGTTGCTGAATAGCAGAAGATGAACCGCTAAATGCACCTAGAACACTTGAACCCCCAATACTTCCACCCAAGTCAGCAGGAATTGGGCTTCTAGTTAATCTATCCAATGAGCTTGGTGGTGGACCAGATGGTATTCCAGAACCACCTCTATCCCTATTAGAAACACCAGCAGCATTAGTTTGACCTGAGTATTGTTGAATTTGTTTTTGTGAAGCACCTTTAGATATGTCAGCTAGACCGGATGGAGTAAAGCCAGCACTATTTTCACCTGGATTTGGCATGAATGTAATACCATATAATCAATAATAAGGGATTGGGTCGCAGAGTAAAAACCGTGTGTGGCAAATGGTTGTCTACGGACCCAAGAACCACAAGTATGTTATCATACTTAAAAGATTTAATCAGATATTTTCGATTATTACCTTTACTTGTTTTCCTAACAGCTTTTCAATATCTTTATGTAGTTCCTTGGGAATAAGGATAGAACGTTTCTCTTCGCCTTGGGTTCCTAGTCTTGCCAGAAAAGAATTCATATTATATACTAACTCGAATTAAAGATATATACTTTACGGTCTTAAAGTATAAACATTAATATACTTCAGGATACTTTAGTATATTCATGAGTGGAATTGAAATTACTTTTGATAGAACAAAAGGAATTGTAATTTTATCTATTATAGTTATCATTGTTTTAGTTGGCATTACATTATTTGCATCAATAAAATTTGTAAATGCTGGTGAAAAAGGTGTTCTAACGCATTGGGGTGCAGTAGATTTTAGTCAACCTCCATTATCATCTGGTATGCATTTTGTAGTTCCTTTTCAAGATGATATAATACCAGTAAATATTCAGGTTCAGGCACAAGTTGAACAGGCAGGGTCAGCTAGTAAGGACTTGCAGATAGTAAGTACAACTGTAACAGTTAATTATCATCCTGACCCATCAGTAGTAAACAAGCTTTATCAAAACATTGGTTTGGACTTTGGTGGTAAGATAATCAATCCAGCAGTTCAAGAAGTAGTAAAAGCTGTTACGGCAAAATATAATGCAGAGGAATTGATTACACAAAGACCATTAGTTAAAGTAGAGATAGAGAATGAGATTACCAAAAGGTTATCACAGTTTGATTTGATTACAGACCAAGTAAGTATTACTGACTTTAACTTTTCACCAGAGTTCAATACAGCAATTGAATTAAAGGTAACAGCTCAACAAAATGCCCTAGCAGAACAGAATAAAATATTAATAAATCAAGCTCAGGCACAACAAGCCATAGCTACAGCAGAAGGTCAAGCTAATTCTACTATCATTCAAGCTGAAGGACAAGCCAAATCTATTGAAATTATTAACAATGTATTATCTCATAACCCACAATATCTAGAATGGCTTAAGACGAATAAATGGGATGGTCATCTACCAAGTACATTGGTTACAAGTTCTGGTAGTTCTGTACCATTTCTTAATATACCAACAGGACTAAACAGTAGTAGATAATGGCTTGGGACGATCCATTTTCTTATAGTTTAGAAGGTGTACTTGTAATACTAGTTGGATATATCTTTTTTAAAATATTTAAAAATAGAATTATTGGTGATAAAGATGACGATATTATCAGTAAAGAAATTAAACCAAAAATAAACTTTTTCCATAAATTACTTATTTTATTTGGATTAGCTAGAGTAAAACCAATTGTAGATAAAGAAGATGAATATGAAGATGTAAAAATTATAGTAGACAAGACTACTGGTTGTTTACCAAAAGGATTTACTTATACAGAAAGAGTAAAAAGATCAAAGACGAAAGAATTAGAAAATAAATTAAATCTTTTAGAAGAGAAATTAAAAAAACTAAAGGAGAAAGCTAATGCCGAATCTAGTTGAAGTTTTAGATTTTGCAATGTTAGGTGTTGCAGTATCTACACTTGCAATAAGCATAACAAGATTCAAGAAACGTAAAGCAAAGAAACAATCAGAATTAGATAGAAAGCAGAGGAATGATTTAAGATGATGTCTCAACCAAAGCCAACCTCAACACAAGAAGAAGTCTATGAATGGATAGAAGAAGATGGAGTCTTAATAAAAATTACAAGTAAAAATTCAAATGGTAGAAAATGTGGTCATTGTGGTTGTAATTGCCCTTGTAGATGTAAGTGCTGTCAGTTAAGATGTTGTAAATCTAGACTATAATTCTAGGACAGATACGCTTGATATAATCAAAGAACATATCATACTTGTCTTCACCCTCATTAAACGCAATATCCATATATTCAACAAAGAATCTCATGTCTATTTTATAATGCCATAGCCCATCCTTGACCCAAGCGTAAAATCTGTTCTCTGCCTTTGATGGGTAGCGCATAAAACCATCCAAGAACCCTTGATTGTCTTTGATAATTTCCTCAAATCTTCGCATCAACGCATCATGATTTTGTTTGTGTGTAACCTTGAATCCACAACACATGCAAGTTTTCTCATTGGTCATCTCTGCTATGTGCTTGCAATTGTCACAAAAACCAGTCATCTTGGTCTTGTTCTTGACTGATACTGTCTGCTTACGACAAATACCATTCAAGTCTGATTTCTTAACAGTCTCTTGCGCCATACTACATCAGTTTATCGTATTCTCCACTAGGATTGTTGTTTAGTTTTTCCTTGTATAACCATCTGTCCATCTTGCTAGCTGGTGGTCCACGGTTTACTGTTTCCATATGGTGTACTGTTCTTGAAGTCTGACCCATCTTTAACATATCACCTGCTTCTGAAGATAATGAACACATGCCTAGTTCACGGTTCTCAATCTTGGCAACGGCAAATGGCCTAAATCTTGGTTCCATGTTATCAGCCTCTAGCATGGCATCATAGATTTCTGGAACGATGGTCTGAATGCCAGAATTTCTTGGTACTATAATTGAACGAACCCTGAGCATTCGGGGTTCTGCCTTGCCACCAGCTTTTCTAGCTGAAGAGTGGTTAAGCAAAAGACTGAAAGAATCTACCACGAGATTGAATAAACTACCGAACTATATTAACTCTAAGTTTAGTTATAGGCGTGTTTTTTCTTTTTTACCCTTTGCCAGTGCATCTTATCCCTCATGGAGAGATTAGAATCATCTGTGAAAGTGTATTCCTTACCACCTATTACCATCTTTCGTTCCTCTGGCTTTCTATGCTTTAGGTGGCTGAACTTTTTGTAGGTAGTTGGCATAGATTAGAAACTTAACACCGATGTCCTTTGTCTTATCACCTGGAAGAGAATTATTCCAATTGCTACCGAACATAACATCAAGCCAATTCCTACAGCTAATTGATTCAATCCTATGGCTGTAGTAGATACAATAATTCCAACAATCATGACTAACATTGGTGATTGTGTTCTTAGCCATAATACTGCAATCAATACACCCCAGAATATTGTAATGGTATAGCTATTTCCAGCAATGGTAAAGAAAGTATCAAAATAAGATTTGGCTGTAGTCCAAGGCTGATTGATTAGGGTAGTTGTAGCACAACTTATCTGCTCGAAGCAATTCGATCCTGGCACAGAATAAACAGGATTAGTTATTGACGATGTGAAAGCGATGCCAAGGAGAGCAATAAAAATTCCATAATAAGCACTTGAAGATACTGCCTTTTTGAAAACCTTAGACGATATGGAAGATGATAGAAGAACCTTTTGAGAAATAGGCATCTTACCATAGATTAAGCTTGGTCATAATTAGGCTTTTTATTCCCAGAACCATCTTGGCAGGCACGATTGGTGCTGTTGGTGGCAGTATATGGCTGATTCCCTTTGAGATCATATCCCAATTCTGTATCAATACCATTACGCCTATGATAATACCAATAGATATGGCTAGTACCAAGCTTGCCGGAATCCAGTTCTTGACAGGAATAGAAGTCATGGTCTTCAAACCCTTGTCTATTTTCTTTAGCGTATCTACAAATGCAGACATCCTAGACGGGTCATAGGTATGAAAATCATCTAGAAAGTTTTGCGCCTCTATTGATATAGGTTCACGAATTGTAATAAAGTCCTTGGTCTTCAAATCCTCTACTAATTGTTCAAACGTCAATGAACCACCACGTATCTTTTCTTCCAATAGCATACATTCTTCAGATGATAACAAACCTTTATCCTTCAGGTATACTGTCAGGCTAAATGCATAATCTTCTGCGGTATAGTCTAATGGCTTGTGTTGTTCTTCTGCTGCTTTATTCTGAGTATTAATCATGTCAAAGAACTCGCCAACACTAGCCTCAACCTTGTCATGATACTGGTTACCATGTATCTCTGCCTGGTCCTGTGCCGTCTGTTTGTCCTTATGAACAACCTGTAATCTTCTTAATAATTCTCCCTGTCTTACATCCCTGCGCCTTACCTTGTTTAGCTTGTTCTTCTTGGCAAACTGGACTACCTCATGAACCAGAACAGGATCCATTGGCTTACCATTACGATAATCAAAGAAGAATACTGGTGTCTTTTCATAGAACCAAGGCTGGCCTGTAGCTTGGTATATTCCCCTAGTCTTTTTTGATTCTATGATAAAATAATCATTATACATCTTTAGGGCATGAACCTTTAGCTTCCTTCCAGGCATGAAAAATATTGCCACTGGTTCCTTGCCTGATGCTATCTCCATAGTAGGTAAGCTAAAACTTACTAATGCCACGAATAGTTTTAACCTTATTTAGTAAATAAGGGTTTAGGAAGGTTGGTTTTAGTATTTCTATAAAAATCTTTTCCCTCCGAAAAGACAAAGTGAGGCAGCAACCAAACACAATCCCCATACTGGCTGTGATATAACAAAGAATCCTATGGCTGCCATTACTGCTACTACACCTAGAACAATAACCACAAATGTAGGTGCTGTCCTTCCTGTTGCCAAGCCAGCTACTAGAGCAATAAAGAATACTCCTGTTGGTACACCAATGAATCCTTGGAAAGTACTATCAAAATAACTGATACCAGCTACCAGTAAGGAAGAATTAGAATATGATGTAGTGGTAAATAGAATCTGGTTGGGATCATAACAAGTAATATAGATGTTAAAGTGACTGGTTGGATCTAGATAAGTTTGGTTGATATATCCAACATTGGTTCGATTAATCCAAGTTCCATGCTGTGTTCCAGTTGGAGTTACTGAAATTTGTGAAGGAGTCTGGTAAAGACATTCAACCTGCCAAGTTGAACCGTTCAAGTCACGGTTTGCCTTCAAGTAAACATGTGTCTCATCACCTGGTCTAGATAATGTATAATTTACAGTTCCCAATGTCACTACCTTTGCAGGACTGTATGTTGGTGGATAAGCCCAATGCAATGAACTGTTGGTTGACTTTAATTGTATATTTTTCTGGAAAGGTGTTCCTGTACTGTTTGTTACCTTGACTTGCAAGCTAAATGTCTGATTGGTTGAACTCTTGAACTGGTACCAGAACGTAGCATAATCAAAGGTATCACCAGTCTGTACGTTTTGGTTTACTGTAGCATTCTGCCATAAGGTATTATTTACAAACAAAGCTACATTTTTTACTATAATTGGTGAAGGCTGGCCAGACAAGATATGTATGGTAGCGTTGATTGCAATGGTATCACCTACTGTATATTGATCCAAGGTTACATTGCCTTTTGTAGTAATTACAGAATTAGATGATATTGAAACAAACGGTCCTAATCCTACACCGTTCCAAGCTGCGATAGAATAAGTCTGGTTATCACCTACGTTTATTGGTGAATCAAAATACCCAGAACATAAGGCTGTGGTACTATTAGTAATTATGGTTCCGTTTCTTTTTATCTGATATGATTGAATAGGATCACCACCATTTGATAAAGGTGCTGTACATTGTATTTTTATTGTATTGAAGTTAATAATATTCAGAATTGGATTCCTTGGTGCTGTTGGTAATACAGACGTAGTTGAATTGACTACTTTAGATAATGTTCCATTACCAAAAATGTTTATTGCCTGTGTGCGATAGAAAAAATTCTGGCCAGACCCTAATCCTCTATCATCTATAGAAAACACTGGTCCAACTTCCTTTGTTATCTTTAATGAATTGCTAAACCTTTGGTTCATGTTATTAAAAAATGTGGGATTTTCACCAGAAGTATAAATCGCAAACTCATCAAGTAGACCAACTCCAAATCCTGTTGTATATCTACCATTACCAGATCCAATATTTGATTGCCCTATACTACCAGATTTAGTTATACAGCCAATATAACTGCCATTATCTATTCCACACCAGTTGTTTACATTCCTATTAAAGCCTATCTGGTTCAATGAATTTTTATGGATTATATTAGGGTCTTGTAAAATATATGAACTACCATTTTTAATGTAAAGATAAGTATCATTCTGTCCAAATGTTATACCATTACTTAGGGTATTTGTAAAGTTTAAAATGTTAAAGTTACCAAGACCTTTTTTTAATTCGGTAACTATGGTAAATTCATTTGTATTTTGTACTGGTGGTGCACCAATACCATAACTCATAAAACTAGTATTGGTAAAATTCAATGAATTATTTAATATACCATTATTAAATTGTACTACAGGAACCTTGGTATAATCACCGTTCCAAAATTCCATATCATCTACGGTACCTTGTAATCTTCCATCACTACCAGTAGCTTGTATTATACCTTCCACGTAAATCCATCTTAAATCCTTAATTGTATTTGGTATTGATGCTGAAGCTGTTGCTACTACTGCTGAATAATTAGGATCACTGTATAAAGTTCCAGTATATGATGTAGAATTGTTTCTGGTAAGCTGTACATATAATGTCTCAACATTCAAACCATGACTTAGAGTAGTAAATCCTAAAGGTGCGCAAGATGTTCCAGAACCAGCATTATTATTCTGTAATTGTATAATTTCCCATACATGACATGCTGGTCCACCACCCATCTGTAAGGTAAATCCTAGAAAGTTCTGATTGGATGATATTATACTGGAACCATTCACATTAGACAATCCAATGTAAATATTTGGTGGAAAGCCAAAGGTATATTGTATATAATCAGTTAATGTGACCTTAGCTCGTAAAGTCCAATTCGTATTAGATGCGTTAAAACCAGTCTTGTTTAACAAATCAAGTGAAGTAAATGAACTACCTGGCATTGGATTTTGAACCACCATCTTCATCTTTATATTATGATTAGTCCAATCATTATAGAAAAACTGGTGTGCATTGTTGTCTGGCCATTGTGCTTGTGCCAGTGTACTAGTAGGATATGTAAATGTATCATTTGTTATTATGATACTATTTCGAAATGAAGTTTCACCACCACCAAAAGCAGGCTGGAAGGATTCAGACGAATCATTATAAAAGTTTAAGATTTTATTGACTTCAAAATGATATAATTCAGTATTATTTACATCATTTATACGTGAAGAATATGATTCAGGGTCAGTATTTTTATTATCGGGTAGTGGTGTTTGTGCAAAAGGAAATGTGGCACGTAATAGATTAAAATTAGTAATATTAGAAGAACCATTGGTTGCTGGTAATGAATAAGTTATGGTATTTTTTGCAGGATGACCCACTGATAACATGTTTAGTGGTGCTGAAGGTGTAGCATGATGATATACAACCAATAACCTTACACTGTTTGGCAGTGTAACAGTATGCAATACTGAATCCCTAGTCTCTGAATTTGACATGATTCCAACTGCCCACCAGTTATTTGATATTGCATTTGTAACTCTGGATTGTAATGTGTTAATTCCATTTTGTCCAAGATCAATCGAATTGGTAGTAGTAGAGTTACTGGCACAAGATAGACTACCTGATACAAAACTAGTTCCTGTAGATATGTCGTTCCAAATAGTGCTTGGTGAAGATATTGAAGGTCTGTCAGCTATATTATTGATGTTACATGAACGTGAATTTATTGCGCCTGTGGTAACGAATTGTATCTGTACATCATCAATTATTGTACCATTTAATCCACCTATAGGAAACTCATATGCCATTCTGGTACAAGATGACGTTGATGAGCTTAATGGTATTGTAATATCATTGAATAACTGCTGCCTTGTTTGTGGCGTTCCACATGATACCCCTGTAACTTGCGAAGTGATTATTTGATAGTTTGTTGCAAAATTGTTTCCATAAACTAAAGGATCTATTGAATAAGTTTGATTGGCACTCAATGAGCTGGTAGTAGTAAAGTCATTGAATAACACAGTGGCACTGCTGGTACTATTATAAAATATTCCAGTATCGGTTAATGTACTCAACGAAGTCTGATAATCATAAGTTATTAAATTTCCATGAGAATCAGAAAAATAAACTCTTGGTGTACCAACTATATCTTTTTGTATGAATGACACAGTATTGTTTGACGGTGTGGTATAATTTTCTATAAAAGTTGCGTTACCAGTTAAAATGGTATGAGGTATATTAAATTCAGTCTCAGTGAATTTCCAGAACCAACCAGATATCTTTGGTATAATTTTATATGTAGTCTTCATTGGCTGACCATTTGTTAAAGTATAAACCAGATGAACAGTTGCATTAGCGTTTGAAATGGTTCCGTTTATAATCAAGTCTGTTCCTGTATTACTAACAACATTGGTACATGTATGGTTAAACAAATTGGTTGGCTTGAATGGACCAACTGAAGAAAAACCCTGTGTCAGTATATGACTCATAGAACCAATTATTGGGGTCTGTCCAATAGTAGACAAGACTGGTGGATAAAACTGCATGCCACAATTTGGCACGTTAAATACATACGTTCCATATCCAGTGGGAATGGTATAGCTTGAAGTGTTATTAAAGAACTGAAAATAAACTGGATTTCCATTTGTAGATATTATTTGTGGTGAGGTACCAATGGTTGACCAAGATTGGTTTCCTATATTGGTAGTTTGTGATATTACAACATTAGCTGGTATTGCATTTACAGTTCGTAGAGTCTGCGGAATAAAGATTAGGGCAGATACCAACATTAAAGAAAAAACCCAAAGATACCATTTCATCTACACCACCTATATATAATCCGAATCTGCAACTTGTTCCCTTGTGGCTGCGCTGAATGCCCACAAAATTGAAACAGCAAAAGCAATAATTCCACAAATCAAAAACACCCCATAAAGATTATCCCTGATAGCTAAAAGATTAGCTGGCATTGTACTCCATACTGGTAACTGGTAAGCTACCTGATAAATAGTTGGCATCATGATATACATCAAAACCCCGATTCCAAACCAAGCGATCATTACACGTATAATTATATTGACTACCAAGTTCTATTCAATTGACTTAATAACTACAAGATACTAAAGGTTTTGTTAAAACTCTGCTTTCTTCATGCGAGATGAACATTTGGGGCAGGAATCACGGTTATGTCTGGTGCCACAGGCTACACAGTGATAGTTTATCTTTGCCTTGTCCATATACTGTATGGCACCTTTCTGTATCAACCGGTTCTTTAGAATCATTGGCATTGCTATAAAGAACCCCAAGGCAGCCAGGAAGCCAAATGGCCAAGGCAATAGAAACTGGAATCCAATAGAAACCAAGAGGCTAAACCCTAACATTCCTAGGTATCTTAAATATTGAGGATCCACTGATATAACTAAAACTTACTTTCTTTTATGCTTTCTTTCATGCTCTACGTGGTGCAAGACTCCACCGATATAGACTCGCTGGTGTTCTCCTTCGTTTACTCCGTGAATATAACGGAAGGCGTTGTATTTTCTATATGCTTCTTTGTTTTTAAAATGTAAAGTCATACATAAGCTCCCATGTATTCCTTGGTCTCATCTTCCAGCCTTTTAGCCTTGATACCATGATATTTGTTGATATGTTGGGTTTTCTTCCTCATAGCTTCACCCCATTCTATATTCTTGAAGCTTTTGCCACAAAACTCACAGCGAACATCGTGGAACATCAATACCACATGTTTGATACTTTGCGGTGAGACTTGTCATGTTGACGAGTTCTGGATAACAATTCAGCATGACTCCTTCCCTTGGTAGTATGTCCACAATGATCACATTTGGCGTGAAACATTCCACCAATAGTTTTAACTGCATAACCAGCAACAGCCAGTCCTAGAATAGGACCAATTAAACCTGTAGCGTCATTAAATGACAATAAAAATAGGTACGTATCAATGATATTTAGGCTTTTTAATATTCACCGATACGGTTATGGCCTTCAAACCTTACTGGTCCAAAGCCTGGTCCGTGCATTTTATGTTTACCCTTGGAGTGGCAATCCATACAGTAATGTAGTCCTTGGTGTTGCATTGCATCGTTTAGAAAGACATTCCTATGGCATCCAGCACATTTCATTGGATGACTGTCATCCCCAGGAGTTCCTACGAATAGATTCATTACATTCTATGATAAACACTGATACTTAAAA
>Ga0187823_10000170_pt1 | contig 15416 bp, 12 predicted proteins | sample NC_wetland_sal_i_12_FD_132968 | JGI IMG/M metagenome (GOLD analysis project Ga0187823, IMG submission 132968) | Wetland sediment microbial communities from Neuse River Estuary, North Carolina, USA - SourceSoil_3 | ecosystem: Environmental > Aquatic > Freshwater > Wetlands > Sediment | place...
CCGGGCTCGAGCCGGAGCCGTTCTTCTCCCTGGCGATGGCGCGCTCCGAGATCGAGGCCGCCGGCTCGCGGCACACGGCGTACACCGGGGACGCCTTCGAGCTGAACTTCTACGGCAACTTCGTGTTCCCGTCGTGCGCCCTGCTCCACCGGAGCGTGATGGACCGGGCGGGGCTCTTCGACGAGAGCCTCCGGTGCGCCGTGGACACCGAGTACTTTCACCGCGTGAGCGCCTGCGCGCCGCTCGGCATCGTGATGACGCCGCTGTTCCGCTGGCGGCGGGGCCCGGGCGAGACCATCGTCTCCAGCGCCAACATGGAGCGGCTCGTGGCCAATGCGCTGCTGAGCCTCGACCGCGCGGTGAACCTCCGGGAGCCCTCGGCCCGGGCGCGTGCGCTCTACGGGGAAAGCCGCCGCCGGCTGCTCCTCCGGCTCGCCTACATCCAGCTGTCGAACCTCGACGGCAAGGCGGCCCGCGGAAGCGTCCGCCGGGCCTGGGCCGAGGGAGCGCGCGTGACGCCGCGGGCCCTGGGCATCTACGGCGCCGGGCTCCTCCCGGCACCAGCGTTGCGCGGCCTTCACCGCCTCAAGCAGGGGCTCCGCGGGTGACTCCGATCACGGCGCGTAGCAAGACCGTCGCCCTGATGCTCGAGTCCGACGGTCCCGGTGGCGCGGAGAACATGCTCCTCCAACTGGCCGAGGAGCTCCAGCGGCGCGGCTACGGCATCTGCCCGGTGCTCCCGGCAAAGGGGCTGGGCTGGCTTGCCGCGGAGTGCCGGAAGCGCGGGTTCGAGCCGGAGACCTTCTCGCTTCGCCGCCCGCTCGACTGGCGCTGCCTCCGGGGGCTGATCGAGGTGCTGCGGCGGCGCGAGGTGGATGTGGTGCACAGCCACGAGTTCACCATGGCGTTCTACGGGGCGGCGGCGGCCCGATGGCTGCACAAGCCGCACGTCATCACCATGCACGGCGGGCAGCGGGTGCTCTCCCATTGGCGCCGCCGGATCGCGTTCCGCTGGGCCATGCGCCGGAGCCGGGCCGTGGCCGCGGTGTCCGGGGCCACTCGGCAGCTCTTCCTCGATGCCTTGCACCTGACCCCCGACGCCATCACCGTGGTGCACAACGGCATCGTGCCGCCGCCCCCGGGAAATCCGGCTGCCGTGCGCCGGGAGCTGGGCCTCGCGGAGGGCGAGGTCCTCATCGTCTCGGTGGGCAACCTCTACCCGGTGAAGGGGCACGCGGTGCTGCTGGAGGCGCTGGTGCGGCTGGCCGAGCGGACCGGCCTTCCGCCCTGGCGGATGGCGCTCGCCGGCCGGGGCCGGGAAACCGAGCCGCTGAAGCGGTTCGCGGAGGAGCACGGACTCGGGCGCCGCATCCATTTTCTCGGGCACCGGGCCGACGTGCCCGACATCCTGGCCGCGGCGGACGTGTGGGTCATGCCATCTCTCTCGGAGGGGCTGCCGCTGGCGCTGCTCGAGGCCATGTTCGCCGGGAAGGCCATCGTGGCGTCGGCGGTGGGCGGCATTCCCGAGGTCATCGTCTCCGAGCGCGACGGCCTGCTGGTCCCGCCCCGGGACCCTGCGGCGCTCGCGGCGGCGCTCGGCCGGGTGATCGCGAGCCCCGACGTTCGCGCGGCGCTCGGGAGGGCCGCGCAGGAGCGGGCCGCGAGCGGGTTCAGCGTCGCGCACATGACGGACGACTACGAGCGCCTGTACGCGGAGGCGGGATGACCGCGCGCGGCAACGGCACGGACCGGCCGAGCCTCCTCGCGGTGGCAGCACTCCCGGTCTGGCAAATGCGCGACGGGTTCTCCCTTCGGGTGGCGAACCTGCTCCGGGGCCTGGCGCGGGAGTGGCGGGTCACCCTCATCGCGCCCCTGGACGAGGCGGTCCCGGCCGACCCGGCCGCGCTCGGGCTCGAGCGATTGGTGCCGGTGAGCCCGGAAGCCGCTCGGCACAGCCCCCGCTGGGAAGTGGACGCGGAAGCGTTCCGAAAAGCAGTCGACGCGGCCCTCGCGGACGGCCGCCCCGATGCCGCCCTCGTCTGGGGCGGCGCGGAGTTCGCGGCCCTTGGACGGAGCGACTTCCCGCCCGTCGTGCTCGACCGGATCGACTGCATGGCGCTCGCCGCCTGGCGGGAGCTGGGCCTGCCGCAGCCGCTCCGGCATCGGGCCAGCATCCTCCGGGGCCTCCTCTACCAGCTCCGGCGCGAGCGGCGCTTCGTCCGGGCGTTCGTAGCGTGCGTGGTCGCGGCGCCGAAGGACGCCGCGGTTCTCCGCCGTATCTCGGGTCGCGACACGGTGCACGTCGTGCCCAACGGGGTCGAGGTCCAATCCCTCCGGATGCCGGCCGACGAGGCGCCCGCGCCGACCGTGGCGTTCACCGGAGTGATGGCGTTCCCGCCCAACGTGGACGCGGTCCGTTACTTCGTTGAGGCCGTGTGGCCCGGCGTCCGCGCCCGCGTCCCGGACGCGCGCTTCGTGATCGCCGGGCGGCACCCCACGCCCGAGGTGGCGTGCCTGTCCCAGGCGCCGGGCGTGGAGGTGCTCGGAGAAGTGCCGGACATGACCGCGGTGCTCCGGCAGGCATGGGTGGCGGTGGCGCCGATGCGCACCGGCGCGGGGATCAAGAACAAGGTGCTCGAGGCGTGGGCGGTGGGGACGCCGGTCGTGATGTCGCCCGCTGCCGCGAACGGACTCTCGCTCGGCCCCGCCGCGGCGGGCCTCGTGGAGGACGACCCCGCCCGCATGGCGGAGGTCGTGGCGCGCCTCCTCACGGACACACCCGAGCGGAGGCGGCTGGGCGCGGCGGCGCACGGACTGGCCCTGGAGCACGCGTGGGAGGACGCGGCCCGGCAGGTGTCCCGGCTGCTCCGCACCGCCAGCGGCCGCCCCGCGTGAGCCCGGGACCTGCGCCGGGCCGGCGCGGAGGTCTCATCGCCATCCTCGGGCTCGCGTTCATCCTGGCGATGACGCTCACGCCCCAGCCGCAGAATGTCGAGCAGGTCGCCCGGACGCCGCTCTGGTGCCTCCGCTGCGGTGATCTCTCCGGGATGGACATCCTCCTCAACGTCATCCTCTTCCTGCCGCTCGGCTTCGGCCTGCGGCTGGCCGGATGGCCGCGGCGCAGGGTCCTGCTCGCGGCGTTCGCCACCACGTTGTTCGTCGAGCTGGCGCAGTACTTCTTCATCGTCGGGCGCGACGCGACCCTGAGCGACATCCTGACCAACACGACGGGCGGCCTGCTGGGCATGGTGCTGGCCGAGCGGTTCCCCCTGCTGCTCTGGCCCTCGCCACGGGCCGCGCGATGGCTTGCGGCCGGGGCGGGCGCCTTCTGGCTGGCTCTCCAGGCCGTGACCGCGTGGGGCGACGGGGTCACGCTGCCGGAGCGCCCCTTCTGGGGCCAGCTGGCGCCGGAGCTGGGGCAGTTCGACCGGTTTCGCGGCACCGTGACGGCGGCGAAGGTGGCCGGCGAGGCCATGCCGTCGGCCCGGCTTCCGGACATTCGCAGCGTGCGCGAGCGCCTGCTGGCCGGTGGCGGCCTCGAGGCCAGCGCGGTCTCGGGCCAGCCGACCGCCCGCCTGGCACCGATCGTGAGCGTGTTCGACGAGGGCCAGCAGGAGATCACCCTGCTCGGCCAGTGGGACCGGGACCTGGTCTTCAGGATCCACACCCGCGCGTGGTCGCTCGGGCTCCGCGGCCCGGCGCTCCGGCTAGCGCGCGCACTCCCCGCCGATTCCGGCCGGCCGTTCACGGCGAGCGGTCGGCTCCACGACGGATACCTGGAGATCGTGGCCGACACCGGCTCCGGACCGCGGACCCGCCGGCTCGCGCTCTCGCCCAGCTTCGGCTGGAGCCTGGTGCTTCCGTTCGAGAACTACGCCTTCGGCGACGCCGTGCGCCTGCTCACGGCCCTCTGGCTCGGCGGCCTCCTCCTCCCGCTGGGTTACTGGGCTGCGCGGAGCCGAGCCGGCGTGCCGGGGCCCGGGTCGGCACTTCTCCTGATCGGGATCACGATCACCGCCGGGCTCGCGGGCGTGGCCGCGCTGTTCCGCCTCCCCCCGGTCCATTGGAGCGAATGGCTCGCCGCCGGCGCGGGCGCGGGCGCCGGATGGCTTCTCGGAAGGCGCGGCGCATGACGGCGCCGCGGGTGTCGGTGGTCGTCCCGGTCTTCAACAAAGCCCCGTTTCTCGCGACCGCGCTCGATTCGATCGTCGCGGCGGTCCGCTCCTACGGCGGTGCGGAGCTGATCGTCCTGGATCACGGCTCCACCGACGGCTCGCGCGAGCTGCTGGAGTCGCGCTACGCGAAAGAGGCCCGGATCGCCGACTTCGGCGGCGGGACGATCGCCGCCGTGCGCAACCACGGCGCGCGCCTCGCGACCGGCGTGGTGTTGAGCTTCATCGACGCCGACTGTGTCATACCCCCGAACTACCTTGAGCGTCTGGTCGAGGTGCTCGCCGCGACCGGCGCGGCCGCAACCGGCGCCGAGGTCGTGCCGCCGCCCGCGCCAGGCTGGGTGGAGGACGTGTGGTACCGGCTGCACCGGCGGACGACGGACGGCGAGCAGGAGTGGATCGGTTCGGCCAACCTGGCGGTCCGGCGGGATGCCTTCGACGCGGTGGGCGGCTTCGACGAGCGCCTGGTGACCGGAGAGGACACGGAGCTGTGCCAGCGACTGAGAGACCGTGGCTACCGCATCTACGAGTCGAAGCAGCTGACCGCGGTGCACCTCGACAACGCGAAGACGCTGGGAGACTTCTACCGGAAGGAGCTGTGGCGCGGTCTGGGGATGTTCGGCACCGTGCGCGCGGGGGCGATCGACAAGCCGACGGCGATGACGGTCGTCCACGTGGTCCTCTGTGCCGCAGCGGTTCTGGCGCTCGCGGCCGCACCGTGGCCCATACCGCCTCGTCTGGGAGCCGCGGCCGGCCTCGTGCTCGCCGTGCCGGCGGCGACCCTCGTGTACCGCGGCCTCGGGGGCGGAAGCGTCGGACGCCCGCTCCGCGCTCTCCTGTTGTACGAGGTGTACTACGCCGCCCGGGCGGCGGCGCTCGCGCGCATCATGGTTCGAGCTGGTCGCTGACGCGGTGCTTATGCCACTTGGCGTTTCTCCGCAACGGTGGGAGGGAGCCGGGCATCTCTCGATGTAGCGCACGCCATTTTCCCCGCCGACAGAGCAATCAAACCGTCCGGGAGCGTGCCCCAACGCTCCCGACGAGGACGGTCATTCGCTCATGACCCCTAGGGTCACGGTGGTGGTGCCGAGCTACAATCGCGCGACCTGCCTGACCGACACGCTCGCGTCCCTCCTAGCCCAGACCGTTCGTCCCACACAGATCATCGTCGTCGACGACGGCTCGACCGACGACACCGCGGAGGCATGCCGCGGATTCCCGCCGCCGGTCGAGTATGTGCGCCGGCCGAACGGCGGATGCCCGGCAGCCCGGAATACCGGCATCCGGGCGGCGACGGGCGAGTACATCGCGCTCCTCGACGCCGACGACGTCTGGGAACCGACCAAGCTCGAGGTGCAGCTCGCGCTGCACGCGGCGAGGCCCGAGATCGGCTGGTCCGTCACGAACCACATGACCACGGACCGGCGGGGCGAGCCCTTGCCGGGGGTGCAGGGCTTCGCGCGGGACCTGCCGGCGTTCCGTGCCACCGGGCAGGCGCCCGAGGACTTCTTCGCGACGGACCTGGCGCCCTTCGAATTCACGGCCGCGGGTGCGCGCCACCGGGCCTTCGCCGGCGATCCGTTCGAGCTGCTGTTCTACGGCAACTTCATCCTCCCGTCCTCGGCGCTCCTCCGCCGGACGGTGATCGAGAAGGCCGGGCTGTTCGATGAAGGACTGCGGTACGCCGAGGAGACGGAGTTCTTTCACCGGGTGGGCGCGGCGGCGCCGCTGGGCGTCGTAATGACGCCGCTGGTGCGCTGGCGCCGCGGGCGGGCCGACAGCCTGATTTCGGGCAAGAACGCCGAGCCGCTCATCCGGAACGCGCTGTTGAGCCTGGACCGCGCGGTCGCGCTGCGCAAATCGACTCCGCGGGCGCACCACCTCTACGCGACCGGCAGGCAACGGCTGCTCCAGAAGCTGGCGTATACCCAGCTCTCCAACCTGGACCCTCGAGCGGCCCGGGATACCGTGAGGCAGGCCTGGGCGGAGCGGGTGGCGCCGTCCTTCGGAACGCTCGAGATCTATGCGGGAAGCCTGCTGCCCCGGTCGGCCCTACGCGCCCTGCAGACCCTCAAGCACAAGCTCCACTAGTCCGCCGGCAAGGGAGCCGGTCGTCAAGCGACCGCGCCGCCCAGCGCCCGGAGCGCCTCGTCTCCGTAGAACAGCTTGATGTACTTGGCCTGCTGGCTCGTGAGCCGGCGCACCGCCCAGGAGAGATGCACGAAGTGGGGCTCGTGCGGCGCGACCAGCGGGTGCATCCCGCACTCCTCCGGCAGGTGATTGCCCTTGCGGGTGTTGCAGCTGCTGCAGGCGGTCACCACGTTGGTCCACTCGTTGTCGCCGCCGCGGGAGAGCGGGACCAGATGGTCGCGCGTAAGGCACTCGCGGTGCCTGAGATCGGCCTGGGTCCGGTGGCAGAACTGGCAGCGGTAGCCGTCGCGGGCAAAGAGGAAGGTGTTGGTGACCTGACGGCGGAAGCGGCGGGGGACGTGGACGAAGCGGACCAGCCGGATGATCGCGGGTTTGGGAAGGGCGAGTCGTTCGCTGCGGACGACGTCGTCACCGTCCGCCTCGACGATTTCAGCTTTCCCTTCGATCACCAGGCGCAGCGCGCGCCGCACCGGGACCATGGTGAGGGGTTCGAACGACGCATTGAGCGCAAGGCACCGCACGCGAATCTCCTCGTAACCGCAAGAGCCGTCGAATCCTAACCGTCCGCGCCCGCCCCCGGCAAGGGAGCGGCACCGCTCACTTGAGCATCCCCTCGATCCGCTTGGCCACTGCTTGCCGGAGCCGCTCGCTCCGGGTGATGACCAGCACCGTGTCGTCGCCGGCGAGCGTGCCCATCACCTCGGTCCAGCCCGCCTGGTCCATCGCCGCGGTCACCGCGCCGGCCGACCCGGTGGCCGTCTTGAGCACCAGAAACGGGCCCACCCCGTCCACGCTCACCACCAGCGCCGGCAGCACGTGGCCCAGGTCGGGCTTGAGGTTGCCATCGGTCGGGTGCGCGTAGTACGCCCCGTGCTGGGGGTCCGTCAGCTTGGCCAGGCCGAGCTCGCGGATGTCGCGCGAGAGCGTCGCCTGGGTGACGGCGTATCCCTCTCCCGCCAGCGCCTGCCGGAGATCTTCCTGGTTGTGGATGCGCCGCTCGCGCACGATCCGGAGGATCGCCGCCTGGCGTTGGACCTTCATGCGCCGGTCCTCTCGAACACCTGCCGTCCTCCGAGCCAGGTCGCCACGACGGCCTCCCGTACGCTGTTCATGACCTGCTCCGCCGGCGGCGCGCCGCCGCGAAGCCGAATGACCGCCACGTCGCCCCACTTCCCCGCCGCCAGGCTCCCGATCTCGCCCGCGAGGCCGAGCGCCCGCGCCCCCTCGAGTGTCACCAGCGCGAGCGCCTCGTCCCACGACAACCCGGCCAGTGCGCGCGCCGCCCGCGCCTCCGCGAGGAGATCGAGGCCCGCCACGCTCGCCACCGAGTCGGTCCCCACCCCCACCCGGATCCCCGCGGCGCGCAGCCGGCCGAGCGGCGCGTCGCCGTGGCCGTGGCGCCGGTTGGAGAGCGGGCAGTGCGCCACGGCCACGCCCGCGGCGGCCAGCCGGGCGACGTCGCCCGCGTCCGCCTGGACCACGTGGATGCAGAGGGTCCGCTCGCTTAAGGCCCCGTGCTCGTCGAGCCACTCCACGGCCGACCGGCCCGGCAGCGACGGCAGCGGGATGCCCCGGCGCTCCCACGCCTCGGCGAAGGGGCCCGCGGCCGCCCGGAGAAGCTGCGTCTCCGCGGGCGATTCGGCCAGATGCACCGCGACGGGGAGCCCCCGTCCCCTGGCGTAATCGGCCACCGCCCGGTAGAGCGGCCCGCTCACCGTGTACGGCGCGTGGGGCGATACGCCCAGCCGGACCCGGGCCGACTCGAACGCGCGCAGCTCGGCCACCCGCCCCTCGAGCGCGGCCATGCTCTCGCCCACCTGGTCCGGGTGCGGCCCGAACACCTCCTGGTACGCCACGCCCGACCCACCGCACTCGGCCAGGGCCCGGATGACCACGCCCCGGTCGCCGGTGTCGGCGATGGTCGTCACTCCCCCGGCCCAGGCGTCCCGGAGCCCGCGCCGGGCCGCGGCCAGATAGTCCTCGGGCGGGCGGCGGTCCTTGAGCTCGCGCAGCCGCCGGATCCAGGCGGCGAAGTCGTCGTCCTCGACCTGGCCCTCGAACCCGGTCAGCTCGAGATGGGTGTGGGTGTTGACGAACCCCGGCGCGAGCGCCGCGCCGGGGTATTCGCACGCCGGCACGTCCGCGGGCGCGGGCACCAGCTCGTCGGGCCCCACCGCCGCGATCCGGCCGTCGGCGCCGATCAGGACCGCGCCGCCGGCGATCGGGGGCCCGTCCACCGGCAGCACCCACGGAGCGGCGAGCCGGACCGCGGGCATGTCAGCGCGGAGGCTTGGTCTGCGTCGGCGGCGGTCCGCCGCCCATCACCCCGGCCGCCGGGGGCGGCGGGGGAGCGGTACGCGGCGGCTGGCCGCCGGGCTGCCCCGCCGGCGTCGTTCCGCCGAGCGAGCCGGAGGCGCCGGGTTGGCCGGGCGCGGGCGGACCGGGCGGGGCGCCACCCATCGGGTTGGTCCCGCCCAGGTTGAAGGGCGAGTGGACGGGACAGAACTGGGTCGGCTCCGTGCCGGGGATGAACGACTCGATGTAGTGGTACTCCTTGGGGCAGAACGGCGTCGCCTTGTACCCGGTGGTGTTGTCGATATCGAGCGCCGTGAGGCCGTCGGGCCGGGCCCACTCCCGCGGGATCGGCCGCCGGTCGTAGATCTCCTTCATCATGGCGGTCCACGCCGGCGCGGCGAGCAGGCCGCCCTGGGCGTTGGCCTTGATCTTCTGCGGCTGGTCGAACCCGATCCAGACGCCGGTGACGAGGTCCGGCGTGAAGCCGATGAACCAGACGTCGTTCCCGTCGTTCGTCGTCCCGGTCTTGCCGCCGACCGGCGCCGGGAACCCCTTGGCCCCGACCGTCGAGTACGCGGTGCCGTGGCGCACGACGTCGCGGAGACCGTCGGTCATGAGCCACGCGTGGAGCGTGTCCATCACGACCTCGCTCCGGACTTCGGGCTGCCAGAGGATCTTCCCGTTCCGGTCCTCGACCCGGAGGATCGCGTTGGGAACCGTCCGCACGCCCAGGTTGGCGAACGTGGTGTAGGCGGCGATCATCTCCAGCGGGATCACGTCGGCCGACCCGATGGCGATGGACGGCACCGGCGGCACCTTGGTGGTGAGGCCGAACTTCGCCGCCTCGCTCACGACCGCCTGCTCGCCCACCTCCATGCCCAGCTTCACCGCGACGACGTTGCGCGAGAGCATGAGCGCCCGCCGGAGGGTCATCGGGCCCTCGAACTCGAGATCGTAGTTCTGCGGGGTCCAGATGCCCTGGGGCGGCGGCATCTCGACCGTGAGCGGCTCGTCGCTGATCACGTAGGACAGCGGGTAGCCCGCCTCCACCGCCGCCGAGTACACGATGGGCTTGAAGGTCGAGCCCGGCTGCCGCCGGGACTGCGTCACCCGGTTGAACTTGCTGTCCTCGAAGTCGCGCCCGCCGACCATGGCGCGGATGGCCCCGGTCTTCGCCTCCAGCGTCACGACCAGGCCCTGGAGGTAGGGCGTCGTCGTGCTCGCGTTGTCGTCGGCGTTGTCGCTCCGGCTGTCGAGATACTGCTGGTAGGTCTGGTGGGGGAACTTCCCCTCGGCGCCGTTCTCGATGGCCTCGAGCCGCGCCTCCAGAGCGCGCTCGGCGGCCTGCTGGATGTCGAGGTCGAGGGTGGTGTAGATCCGCAGCCCCTCCCGGTAGAGGTCGGGCCCGAAGCGCGCGTCGAGCTGCTGCCGTACGTACTCCACGAAGTACTCCGCCACGCCGCTGTAGTCGGAGCGGGAGGACAGGAGCAGCGGGTACGCCTTCCAGCGTTCGGCGTCGCGGTCGGACAGCTCGCCGTCGTCCCGGAGCAGGTTGATGACCGTGTTGCGCCGCTGGACGTTGAGCATGGCGTTGCGGCGCGGGTTGTAGCGCGACGGCGCCTTGGGGATGGCGGCCAGCGTCGCGGCCTCCGCGACGTTGAGGTCGCGGACCGACTTGCCGAAGTAGCGCTGGGACGCGGCCTCCACGCCGAAGGCGCGGTTGCCGAGGTCGATCTGATTGAGATAGAGCTCGAGGATCTTGTCCTTCGGGTACTTCCGCTCGATCTCCATCGCCACCTTGATTTCCCGGAGCTTGCGCTTGAGCGACTTGTCCCGGCCGCTGATGTCCTCGGGCCAGAGGTTCCGGGCCAGCTGCATGGTGATCGTGGAAAAGCCTTCGGCGAACCGGAGCTTGAACACGTTGGCCCGGATGGCGCCGAAGACCCGGTACCAGTCGATCCCGTGGTGCTCGTAGAAGCGCTTGTCCTCGGTGGCGATGAACGCCGCCTTGACGTAGGGCGACATCTGCGGCAGCGGCACCACGGTGCGCCGCTCCAGCCCCAGATCGGTGATCAGCCGCCCGTCGGCGGCGTAGACCTTGGACGCCTGGTTGGGATCGTACTGGTCGAGGCCTTCGATGGCCGGGCAGGTGTTGCCCGCGCACGCCCCGGTCCAGGCCGCGACTACCACGGCGACGCCGAAGGTGACGAGCGCGAGGAGGCCGACGACGGCGTTGCGGCGGAGCCGGGGCGTGCGCCAGGCCCGGGTGACCTGCGAGGTGAGCCGGCGGAACATGCCCGGAAGGTAGCGGGGCGGACGGGGGAGACAAAGACGGGAGCGGTGTTTACGCTTTAGCCATGTCAGACCTTCTTTCCACCTACCGGGATCGCGGCTTTCTCCAGGACGTCACCCCCGGCCTGGCCGCGCGGCTGGCCCGGGGCCCGGTCACCGCCTACGTCGGCTTCGACCCCACGGCCGACTCCCTCCACGTCGGCAACCTGGTGCCGGTCATGGGGCTCGCCTGGCTCCAGCACGCGGGCGGGACGCCCATCGCCCTCGTCGGCGCAGGCACCGCCATGGTGGGCGACCCCAGCGGCAAGCGGCAGGAGCGCCCGGTCCTCGAGCTCTCCCGCATCGACGCCAACGCCGCCGCCATCCGGGTCCAGCTCGAGCGGTTCCTCCGCTTCGACGGCGCAACCGCGGCCCGCATGCGCAACAACGCCGATTGGCTGCGCCCGCTCGGCCTGATGGAGTTCCTCCGGGATACGGGCAAGCACTTCACCCTGAGCTACATGCTCCAGAAGGAAGCGGTGAAGAGCCGGATGGAGACCGGGATCTCCTACACCGAGTTCAGCTACATGCTGGTGCAGGCGTACGACTACTGGCACCTGTTCACCGGCGAGGGCTGCGAGCTGCAGATGGGCGGCAGCGACCAGTGGGGGAACATCACCGCCGGCATCGAGCTGATCGCGCGGCGCGAGTCGCGGGAAGCCCACGGCCTGGTCTTCCCGCTCATCACCACGGCGTCGGGAACCAAGTTCGGCAAGAGCGAGGGCGAGAATATCTGGCTCGATCCGGCGCGGACGAGCCCGTACAAGCTGTATCAGTTCTGGCTCAACACTGACGACCGCGACGTGGAGCGCTACCTCAAGCTCTTCACCTTCCTCGAGCTCTCGGAGATCGCCGGCCTGATGAAGGCGCAGCAGGCGGACCCCGCGGCCCGGCCGGCGCAGCGGCGGCTGGCCCGGGCCGTGACGGGGCTGGTGCACGGGGAGGACGAAGCGGAGAAAGCCCGGGCGGCGAGCGAGGCGCTGTTCGGCCGCGGGGCCGGCGCCGGCCCGGCCGGCGGAGCGCTCGAGGTGATCGCCGAGAGCAGCGACATGCCGGTGGTGACGCTGCCGCGGCCGTCGTTCGACGACGGCCTGGCGCTAGTGGATGTCCTGGTCCGCGCCGGGCTGGCCTCGTCGAAGGCCGACGCCCGCCGAGGTCTGCAGGCCGGCGGCTACTACGTGAACGGCGAGCAGGTGGCCGACCCGGGCCGGCACCTCACCGCGGACGACTTCGCCGGCCGGGACTGGGTGCTGCTCCGGAAGGGAAAGAAGAACTACGTGAAGGTGGTGAGAGGTGAGAGGTGAGAGGCAGCGGTCGGGGCATGGCCGTCCCGGCGGCGGCCAGGCGGGGCCCGCAATGAGCCGCGTTGTAAACGGCATCGAACTCCGGACCGGGCCCGTGGAGCCGGCCGCCGTCCTGTCCGAGGCGGCCATCTGGTCACGGCACGGGCCGACGATCTGGCAAACGCGCCGGTTCGAAGGCATTCCCCATTTCTATCCGGTCTATCGCTACGAAGACCTCTACTCCTACTCCCTCTTCGCGCTGATTCTCCACAAGGGCTCTCTGCAGGTGAACCCGAGCGTCGCCCGGGAGGTGGAGACCCGGACGTACCCATACCAATCCGGCAATCAGACGATCGATCGGGAGATCGAACGGCTGGGCGGCCCGGTCGCGAGCAGCCGGCGCATCCGGAGCCCGGAGGAGTTTGCCCGCCGGGTCGCCGACGGCATGCGAGCCGACGCGGCGAAGATCGAGCAGCTGAATCCGGGCTGCACCAACGTCCTGATGTGCGGCGGGCTCGACAGTCTGAACATGCTGCTGCTCCCCTGGCGGCATCCCGTCGTCGTCGCCAGCGCGCCGCCGAACTACGATCTGGTGCGCGCGTTTCTCCTCGAGAACGGACTCTCGTTCGATCTCGTGCGGCTCGATGACGCGGACCGCTCGCTGCTGGAGGCGGAGGTGTTGGCCAACGCCTGCCGCAACGACCTCGAGCACTGCCGGTGGGGGCCGGACCTCGTGCGCCTCGCCCGGGACCTGGGCGGGCGGGCCGTGTTCTGGAAGGGGCAGCTCGGGGCCCAGTTCCTGACGCCCAAGTGGAAAGAGTACTGGCACGAGAAAGACCGTCTCGGCGAGTTGACCGACCGTGTCTCTCGCCTGGCGCTTGGGTGGGGCCGCTACCGGCTGCGGCGCTGGGTGGAGCGCTCTGGGATGCTGCAGCGCCGCCGGCTCGACGCCGGCTGGCGACGCGGCGCCATGTGGCAAGGCGCCCACTGCTCCATGCTCCGCCAGCTGACCGACGCGCTGGTCGTGTCCATCTATCACGGGCCCGCGATGCGCGCCGTTCGGGAGGAAACCGACCTCCGGCTGGCCGTGCCGCGCGATGTGCGGCCGCTGATCGGCGAATACCTGTACGGCACGCCGCCGATCTATCCGTCAACCAACCCGGGCCCGGAGCCTTCCGACATCCGCCGGGGCATGTCCGGCGTCGGTCCATTCGTCGAGGCAGCGAAGCGCCTGGGCCTTCGCGTGATCAGCGCCTGATCCTTCTGCCTTCTCACTTCTCACTGCTCACTTCTCACTTCTTACTTCTCACCTCTCACCTCTCACCTCTCACCTCTCACCTCCCTACCACCGGCTCCTCCGCGTCCCCGACCCCGACTTGGCGCCCAGCAGCCCGAAGAGCCCGCGCACCACTTCCCGGCCGATCGTCCGGCCGATCGTGCTGGAGAGCGCGCCCACCAGCGCCCCGGTCGCCGCGCCCACCACGGTCTTCCCCGCCCGGCCGCCCTTCGGTGCATCGCCGGCCGGCGCGGCGGGCGTGGTCTCCTGCATCCGCTTGGCCAGCATCTCCCGCGCGCTCTCGCGGTCCACCGCCTGGCCGTAGGCCGCGACCCAGGGAGACTGGCGGATGTCCGCCTGAAGCTCCTCGGGCGTTAGCGGCGCCATCCGCGAGGACGGCGGGATGAGCCGGGTGGCCACGACCGGCGTGGGCGACCCGTGCCCGTCCAGCACCGTCACCACCGCCTCCCCGATGCCGAGCGAGGTAAGCGTCTCCTCCAGGTCGTAGAAGTCCGTCTTGGGGAAGGTCCGCACCGTCGCCCGGAGCGCGGTATCGTCCTCGGGTGTGTGCGCCCTTAGGGCATGCTGGACCCGGTTCGAGAGCTGCGCCAGCACGTCGTCCGGCACGTCCTTCGGCGTCTGGGTAACGAAGAACACGCCGACGCCCTTCGAGCGGATCAGCCGGACCACCTGCTGGACCTGGTCGAGAAACGCCTTGGAGGCGTCGGCGAAGAGCAGGTGCGCTTCGTCGAAGAAGAACACCAGCTTCGGCTTGGGCAGGTCGCCGGCCTCGGGCAGGTTGTGGTACAGCTCGGCCAGCAGCCACATGAGGAACGTCGAGTACAGAAGCGGCTTGTCCTGGGTGTCGGCCACCTCGAGGCAGGTCACCACGCCCCGGCCGTCCGAGGTCGTCTGGAGCAGCTCGCGCACGTCGAACTCCGGCTCCCCGAAGAACTGCGCCGCTCCCTGCGCCTCGAGCTCGACCATCTTCCGCAGCAGCACGGCGACGGACGCCTGCGCCATGCCGCCGTAGGCGGCCAGCTCCCCCTTCCCCGCGTCCGACGTCAGGAACTGGAGCACCGCCCTCAAGTCCGGGAAGTCGAGCAGCGGGAGCCCCTTGTCGTCGCAGTACTTGAATACCATGGCGAGGACGCTGGCCTGGGTCTCGTTGAGCGAGAGCACCTTGGCCAGCAGGAGCGGGCCGAAGGAGCTCACCGTGGCCCGGAGCTGCACACCCAGCTTGCCGGTGAGACTCACGAATTCGGTCGGCACGCCCCGGGGCTTCCACTCGTAGCCGATGCTCTTGGCCCGGGTCGCAATCCGGTCGCTCGCCTCTCCGGGCATGGCGATGCCCGACAGATCCCCCTTGATGTCCGCCGCGAAGACCGCCACGCCGGCCGCGGACAGCTGCTCGGCCAGCAGCTGGAGCGTCTTGGTCTTGCCGGTGCCGGTTGCGCCAGCCACCAGCCCGTGACGGTTCATCATCGCGAGCGGAATCCGGATCTTCGGCTCCGGATGCACCGTGGCCCCCTCGAGGGCCGCGCCGATGACCACGGAGGGGTCGGAGAAGCCGTAGCCGGAGGCGAGCATGTCGGAGAAGGAGGGCATGGCGAAGGAAGTGAGAAGTGAGAAGACAGTGAGAAGTGAGAAGTGAGAAGTGAGAAGTCTGGGGCCGGAGCGCGTGGATTCGATCCCTGCCGGTGACCGGCCCCCTCCTAACATACTGCGTGAAGTCACATGCGTCGCTGATCGCGTGGCAGCGGGCAAATCAGGTCGCCCGCAGGGTCATCCGGGCCAGCCAAGGGCACTGGAAACCCTGGGCCGCAGCGGTGTTCTCACAGTTGCAGCGCTCTTCGCTGTCGGTCCAGCTGAACGTCGCGGAAGGCTATGCCCGGCGCCGCCGAGGGC
>Ga0187823_10000171_pt1 | contig 15405 bp, 13 predicted proteins | sample NC_wetland_sal_i_12_FD_132968 | JGI IMG/M metagenome (GOLD analysis project Ga0187823, IMG submission 132968) | Wetland sediment microbial communities from Neuse River Estuary, North Carolina, USA - SourceSoil_3 | ecosystem: Environmental > Aquatic > Freshwater > Wetlands > Sediment | place...
CCATATTGATGCCGAGCTGGACCAGCTCTTCACAACGCATGGCCTCACCGCGCCGGCATTTGCCGTTCTCGTCACGCTGGCGCGATTGTCGGATGCGGGCGGGGTCTCGCAGCGACGCTTGATGGACGAGCTGGGCCTAACGTCGGGGACGATCAGCGTCCGCATGGATCGTCTTCAGGAGATGGGCTTGGTGGCCCGCGGCGAAGACCCAGCCGACAGGCGCAACACGCTGATCAGCCTCACGGCCGAGGGTCGCGCCCTGTTCGAGCGAATCGTCCCGGACCATCTCGCCAATGAGCGGCGGGTCCTCTCAGCGCTGTCGGACGCGGAGCGTGACCTACTCGCGGCGCTACTCGGCAAGTTGCTCGTGGAGTTCGAGGGATCGTTGCCGCCGCCCGATGCGCCGCTGTACCTAGGCCTTACTGCCGCGCCCTCACACGTCACGATCGCGATGCGTCTGGCTGTCGGCCTTCCGCCCCAGCCCGGACTGCTCGTGAGACGCGTAGTCGAGGGCGGACCTGCGGATCATGCTGGGGTCGTACCTGGCGACGTCATCGTCGCGTCGGGGAACCGAGAGATTAGGTCGGTCGCGTCGCTATATGCAGCGATCGCCGACGCCGCGAGTACGGGACGGCTGAGGTTGAACATCTCGAGAGGAAGCGAGCAGCACAGCTTGACCGCCCGTTTGCAGCCGTGGGAGCCGGACGACAAGTTGCGCCTGGCGAGCACGCCAGGTCGAAGCGCTCACGACGAGCACACGCTCTAGTCGCGCCGTCGCCGCGAGCCGCGACGTTGGGACTCTCTCGGCTCGCGAACCACTGGTAGCTCAAGCTGGCGACTCATTCCGTGGTCTCGTCGTCCAGCCGCTTGGACATGTGGATCGAGGTGGGCTCGTAGCCCGCTCGCTCGTACAGCCGGCGCGCGTAGTCATTGCCGGCGAACACGTTCAGCCCGATCGACTCGAGCCCATGTTCGCGAGCCACCTGTTCCAGGCCGTTCAGGAGAGCGCGCCCGTAGCCCTTGCCGCGATGCTCCTCGTCGATCGAGATGTCGTAGATCCACGCCGATGACACCTCCGGTCCTTTGAGCGCCAGCCACGCGTAGCCGACCGGCCCGACCCCCTCGGCTCGGCGATCACGATGAACATCCCGGCTGTGCTCGCGCCGTCGGGTAGCAGGGCTCTTGTCTGCTCCTCGGCGAGCGCCGCCGCGCGCTCCTCGGGCCATTCGCCGGCGGCGACCTTTCCGGTCGCGTAGTCGTGGACCGCTCGCGCTCTGAAGGCCGCGAACTCCGTGTCGGACATCGGGCGCAGGCGAAGCGTGGACACCGCCGGCAGTCTAGATGCCGGCCCGTCGGTGCTGCGGCCTCAGATCGCCTGCACCGCGGTCCTGCGTTCGGCCTGCTCGGCGTCGGCCAGTGCCCATCCGATTCGCTCGACCAGCTGTGCGGCGAAATGGCTGCTCGCAAGGTCGCCGGTGGCGACGTGCTCGTCGAGCAGCACTGCTGCCGTGGTGCGATCGGGTGACTCCGTTGTGACAAGCATGCGCGGCATCGTCGGCCTCCTTGGGGGTAGAGGGAAGATTCGTGGGTCGATCGTTACGCGTGAGCGCGGCGTAGGCATTGGACGGGGGTCCCGAATCGCCCGCCGCGATCTGGACAGCCGCTCGGCGCCCCTGGCGCGCGGGCGCCTCCGCTTCCTCTGCCGGGCTGTCTCGCTTCCACGCTGGCCGATCCCATACGCTCGGTATCGATGCTGGTTCTCGCTGACGACCGGGGCACGTTGGTGATCGGGCAGCTCTCGCACGCCTGGATCTCGGGGCAGCTCGCCCGTGCCTGGGGCAACGACACGTTCCCCCCTGCCCAGCCGCGTGAGGCGGTCGCGCTCGGCGCCGAGCAGCACGACATCGGGTGGGCCCGAGTCGATCTGGCGCCGCAGCTGAACCCGGACACCGGGCGTCCGCGCAACTTCCTCGAGATGAGCGTCGAGCAACATCTCGCGATCTGGCGCGATGCGCCTGACCTGCTCGCGAGCCAGAGCTCACATGCGACGCTGGTCGTCTCGGTCCACGGACGCTCGCTCTCCGAACTGCGAGCGCGCCTGTCTCCGAGGGACGCGCAGGCGCTGGAGGGACACATCCGCGACGAGCAGGCGCGCCAGGTCGAGTTGTGCGAGTTGCTCGCCGTGTCGGAGCCCGACCTCGAGCGCCTCCGTCGCCAGATGTGGGCCTGGGACGGGCTCTCGCTCGCGCTCTGCAACCGATGGCGGCCGTTCACGGCCAAAGATGCTCCGGCGCATGAGGGCCTCGTCGACATCGAGCTCCGCGACCGCTCCGACGGCGGCATCACGATCGAGCCGTGGCCGCTGTCCGAACCCCGCGTCGAGGTTCGCTGCGAGGCACGCCGCATCGCCGCGCGCTACGAGGACGAGGCCGAGATGCGGCGCGACCTGGCGAGCGCCAGGCCGATCGAGCTCTGCTTCGAGCTCGTCGCCTGACGCCGGGCGCACGGCTCCCCTGAAGCGCGTCTGGGTCCGCGGGCTCTACGCGGGCAGCCCGAGCGTGGCGAGGATCTGGGCCCAGTCGCTCTGGCCGAGACTGAATTCGCTTTCCTCGAGCTTCAGTTCGAGCGCGGCGGTACGCGTGACGAGCTGCGCCCCGGGGCCGTGGTCGTACGGCGCGAGCAGCTTCGCGGGCACCGGTTCCAGCGTCGCCCCTTCCGCCCGGTCGTCCAGTGCGGCAACCGACTTGGGAACCGCGCTGAAGCCGGTCGCCACCCACGCTTTCACGTCGGCGCAGATGTCGGGCAGCGGGAGGGTGGCCAGCACCTGCAGGTTCTTTCCGTAGGTGTGCACGATGCGCGTGATCCGCCCGTTGCTCCAGCGCAGGTGCGAGGTCTTCGACACGAACGTCCTGATCGATCCGGCGTTCGCGCCGTACGTGATCGCCCACATCGCCGCCACGACCTCGTGCGCCATCGGCTGACTGGCTTCGTTCTGCGGCGATCCTGTGCCCACACCCGGACATTCGTGTGCCAGGCGGGTGTTGAGGGCCTCGATCTTCGACTGCACGGATCCGATGCGCCCCACGCCGGCCCGCGCGAGCGCGTAGTTGGCCGCGATGTACGTCTGCGTCGCCGACGCGTCCGAAGCGACCGCGCTGGTCGTGCTCGCCAGCGTCAGAGCGGCCGCCACCATCACGAGTGTCAGGGCTTTTCGCATGGTCGCGCAAGCGTATCCTCGCCGGCACCGGGATGGCGCCGCTCAGAGCTTCCCCTCGGCTGCGCGGGCGAGCTCGTGAAGACGTCGAAGGCGCCGCGGCGACTTGACGGTACGGCCGCTGCGGAGCGTGGCGACCGCACACGCCAGGAAGCACGCGGCGCCGAGTGAGGTGTTCCAGTTCGCCGCGGCGAGATCGAGCATCGAGCCGGTGCTCGGCACGACGTAGCCCGCGATCGCGGAGATGCCGAAGAAGATGCAGCCCAGCAGGTTGACCGCGGGCTCCCACCATCCCCGAGCGCCCCGCACCGGGCGCCAGCCCTCACGCGGAGAGGCCAGGTATGCGATCACGCCCGACACGAGGAAACAGATGGAGCCGAGCGCATCGGGTCTCCACACGAGTTTGTTGTACTCGGAGCTCGAGAGCGCGGTGTGCATCGCGCGGTAGGTCGTGACGTTGAAGAACAGCGTCCCCGCAGACTGGATCACGGCGGCCCTCCACGCCGCACGGCCCGCTCCCGGCGAGCCGCGCTCGGGAAACGCGAGCGAGGACTGGAGGAACCCGCCCGCCGTGAACAGGATCGAGCCGACGAAGAAGGTCACCGCGTCGGCGCCGTCGCCGACGAGTTCGGCGTAGCCGGGGAACGGACCCACCAGGAAGCACGTCGAGCCGATCGCGAAGCACAGGGCCATCCAGCGCTCGCGGCTCATCGCCCGGCCCTCGTTCGCTTCGGAGTATGCGAGATGACCGGGCGCGCGGCACAATCCCACCACATGTGCCGTTGGCTCGCCTACTCCGGCTCGCCGATCCTGCTCAGCAGGGCTCTCTACGCGCCCGCCCATTCGCTGATCGACCAGAGCCTGCATTCAGAGCTCGGCGCCGAGGCGACCAACGGCGACGGGTTCGGGGTCGGCTGGTACGACGCGGCTCCGACCCCAGGCGTCTTCCGCAGCGTCGAGCCGGCGTGGAACGACGAGAACCTGCGCGAACTCGCCGCGCACATCAGCTCGGGGCATTTCTTCGCCCACATCCGCGCGGCGATCGGATCGGCGGTGCAGCAGACGAACTGCCACCCCTTCCGGCATGGCAGATGGCTGTGGATGCACAACGGCTTCGTCGACCAGTTCGCGAAGGTCAAGCGCGATCTCGTGTTCGCCGTCGACCCCTCGCTCTACCCGGAGATCAGCGGGACCGCGGACTCCGAGGTCCTGTTCCACCTCGCTCTCAGCCTGGGCCTCGAAGACGACCCGCCGAGAGCGGTCGCGCAAGCGATCGGACTGGTCGAGGCGCTCGGCGCGAAGCAAGGTGTCGAGTACCCGTTCCAGGGGACGATCGCGACGACCGACGGCGAGACGACCTGGGTGTTCCGGTATTCGAGTGAAGGAAAATCGCGTTCGCTGTTCTTCACGCGCGACATCGAAACGCTGAGGAGGCTGTATCCGGAGCGCGAGATCTTCAAGGAGGTCTCCGCCGACGCCCGGCTGATCGTCTCAGAGCCGGTCGGGGATCTCCCGGGCGCGTGGAACGAAGTTCCGGAGGCGAGCTGCGGGATCGTCGGAGGCGGCGGCGAGGAGCTGATGCCCTTCGCGCCGAGCCCTCCGGCGACGTCGGTCCAGGTCCCGGCGTAGACGGGCGCCTCGGCGTCCGTGAGCGCCAGGCGCTCTCCCGCGTGCCGTTGCCGGGGTCTGCCGCGCGGGAGCGCCGCTTGCAGTACAGCTACCGGGATGCACTCAGCTCTCAGGATCCTGCGGCGGCGGACGCTGCTGGCTGCGGCGCTCATCGCGCTGCCGGGCGCCGTCGCCCCGGCGAGCGCGGACGCCGCTCCGGCGCTCAGCTGGTCCTCGCCAGTGACGTTCGACGCCGGCAACACGCCGACGGCCGTGTCCTGTCCGAGCGAATTGCTCTGCGTGGCCGTGGACTCCGCGGGCAACGCGCTGACGACGCCCGCTCCCGGCTCGCCGTCACCGCATTGGAGCACCACCGCGATCGATGCTGCCGGCGCGCCCCTGCAGGCACTCTCGTGTGTCGGTGCGGGCCCGTGTGTGGCTGTCGACGCCCATGGTCACGCGCTCTTTCAGGCCAGTGCTGGCTCCTCGGGCTGGTCGACCGCCCAGATCGATGGCGGCATGTCGCTCGCGGGCGTGTCGTGCCCGTCCGCGACGTTGTGCGTCGCGGTCGACTCCGCCGGCTCGATCCTGTGGAGCACGTCGCCGGGTTCCCCGTCGTGGTCGTCAGCAGCGGTCGACCCCGGCCACGCGCTGCGCGGCGTGTCGTGCGCGTCGCCGTCGCTGTGCGTGGCCGTCGACGACGCCGGCCGCGTGCTGTCCAGCGCCGAACCCACCCGCGGAGCGATCGCGTGGCGGGTGCAGACCGTCGACTACACCGGGCTGGCGGCGATCTCCTGCGCTGCGGGGCAGTGCGTCGCCGTGGACGGCATCGGTCAGGTGCTCGCCAGCTCGAATCCGGCCGCGACGAGCGCCACCTGGAGTCTCACGCCCATCGACATCGCCGAACCAACCGCCCTCGCATGCGCTGAATCGGGGCTGTGCGTGGCGGTGGACGCATCCGGGGGCGCGCTCGCGAGCGACGACGCCGCGGCGGCGCCGCCCGCGTGGGCGCGAACCTCGCCGGCTGCCGGCAGCCTCGCGGGCGTGTCGTGCCTGGCGGGCGGTCTTTGCCTGGCGGTGGACCGAGCAGGCCGGTCGATGTTCGCGCGCCCGCCCGCGCCCGCCGTCACGACGCTCGTCCCCGCGCAGGTGTCCGCGACGAGCGCGACGTTCGCCGCTACGGTCGACCCGCGCGACGCGGCGCTGCGCTCGTGCGGATTCCAATACGGGACGAGCACCGCCTACACGGGGGCGGCCGGCTGCCCTGCGGCTCCGTCGGCCGCCGGTGGGGCACAGCCGGTCACCGCGACCGTCAGCGGCCTGGAACCGAACACGACCTACCACTACAGGGCGCTCGCCTCCACCGCCTCGGGCGAAACCGCCGGTGCGGACGTCGTCTTCACGACGGCGTTGTCCACCGCGGTTCCGATCGTGCACCCCCATCCGTCGATCACCGGCACCCCCGCCCCCGGACAGACGCTGACGTGCCAGGCGGGGGTGGAATCGAGTGCGACGCTCGCATACGCGTGGATACGCGACCAGGTGCCGATCGCCGGCGCCACCGGCTCGAAGTACTCCGTGGTGGGACGGGACGGCGGACATCACCTGCAGTGTCAGGTCACGGCGACGAACGGCGGCGGAAGCGCGAGCGCGAGGAGTGCGTTCGTGACCGTTCCCGCCGGTGGCGTGCCGGCCGCCGCCGGCGAGACCGCTGTCGGCCTCGCCTCCTACCGCAACGGCCGAGTGCTGCTGCCGGTGAGGTGCTCCCCGAACGCGGGCTCGGGGTGCACGATCACCGCTCGTCTGACCTCCGCAGCCGCGCGTGCCGTCCACCTCGCCACGGCGCGCGCCCGCATCGCCGCCGGTGCAAGCACGATCGTGCGCGTTGCGGTCGGGAGGTCGGGCCGGCGGCTCATCGCCTCGCGTCCGCGGAGCGCCGTGGAGCTGACGGTCACCGGGACCGTGATCGGCGTCATCCAGGGCCAGCTCGCGCGCGAGCAGCTCACGATCGTGCGGGGCCGGAGCACGACGGCGGGCCATCGCGGACCGCAGGGCGCGGCGGCTGCATCACGGCCCCCTGCGAGGGCGAGGATGGCGGCGAGCGCGCCGGCGGCGACGCCGTACATGGGCTGGGACACCTATTTCGCACTCGGCGGGCGCTACAGCGAGTCGACCGTGCTCGAAGAGGCGAGCCGGATGCTCACGCTGGGCCTTCGGCGGCGCGGCTTCCGCTACGTGTGGCTCGACGTCGGCTGGTGGCGCGGGGCGCGCGGACGGGACGGATCGATCAGCGTCAGCTCGGCGCAGTGGCCGCATGGCCTCGGCTGGCTCACGAGGACGCTGCATGCCGCGGGCTTCTACGTGGGGCTGTACACCGATGCCGGCCCCGACGGCTGCGGAGGCGCCGGCCAGGGCAGCTACGGCCACTACCAGCAGGACGTCGACACGTTCGCGGCGTGGGGCTTTGACGCCGTGAAGGTCGACTTCTGCGGCGGCTCCGAACAGGGGCTCCAGCCGGCGGCTGCCTACGCGGCGTTCCACGCGGCGATCGAGGCGATCCCCGGCCGGCGGCCGATGCTGCTGTCCGTCTGCAACTTCCTGGTGCCCGGCCAGCAGGAAGCCCAGGGCCCGTCCGTGGCCGAATCGGCGTTCGGGTCCTACTCGTTCGGTCCGAGTGTGGGCAACAGCTGGCGCACGGACACCGACGTGGGCACACCCGGGCACGTGTCCTTCGCAAACGTGCTGCGCAACATGGACGCCGACGCCGCCTCCCCCCAGGCGGCCGGGCCTGGGCACTGGAACGACCCCGACTACCTCGCGCCCGACCAGGGTATGAGCGCGGCGCAGTTCCGCACGCAGCTGAGCATGTGGTCGATGCTCGCAGCACCGTTGATGGTCAGCGACGACCTCCGCAGGATCGGTCGCGCCGGCCTGCAGGCACTCGAGAACGCCGAGGTCCTCGCGGTCGATCAGGATCCCGCGGGCGTCCAGGCGCGGCTCGTGTCGGCGACGGGCCAGGGCGAGGTGTGGGTCAAGCCGCTCGCCGGCGGAGCGAGGGCGGTTGCGCTCTTGAACAGGGGGTCGGGGACGCTCGTGATCCACACGAGCGCGGCTGGGGTGGGCCTCGCCGGCGCCGGCCGCCATCAGGTGCGCAACCTGTGGAGCAACGCCACGTTCGCCACGAACGGCCCGATCTCGGCACGCGTCGCGCCGTACAGCACCGTGATGCTGCGCGTGAGCGGATGACGGTCTGCCGTCGGGCGCCGAGGATGCGGCCGCCACCCTCGGGCGGCGGCCGCATCGCACCTGATCGCGCTACTTGATGTTGCCTTTCGGGCACAGCGGGTTCTTGGGAACCCCCGCGCACGGCTTGGGCATAGTCGGCTGGGCCCCCGGCGCCGGCTGCGGCAGGGGCGTCCTGATGAATTCCGCTTCCGCCTGGAGCGTCAGCAGGTATTCAGCCGCGCCAAGGCCATCGCCCGGGTTGGGCGTGGTCTTGTTCTGGCAGCCCCAGGTGCCTTCGATTTCGGCCGGGAACGTCTGCGCGGTGAACTGATTGCCGCTCGCGCAGTTGTTGACCGATTCGGAGGGCGGGCCGCCGAACAGTTCGGCGTAGCCGCTCAGCATCGAGAGGTCGCCGGTGTAGATGCTGCTCGCGCCGCCGGGCTGGTTGTAGCCGTTGCCGGAGAACGCGTTGTTGCTGATCCGGTTGCCCGAGAACTGGAAGAAGATCGTCTGGGGTTCCGGCGGGAACGGGTTGGGGTATTCGAAGCCGAGCACGCCGTTGTTGGGGTTGCCCGCCACGAAGTTCCCTTCGACGAGCACGGCGTAGTCGCCTGGCAGCTCGATCCCCACGCCCCATGGTGCAACTTCGGTCGAGCCGTTCGTGGGCGCCGTGAGGTTGCTGTTGTCTTCGACCCGGTTGTTGCGCAGGACCTCGCAGCGCTGGATCTTCGTCGTGTCGAATTTCGGCGTCGGCGAGGTGTTCTTGAACGAGTTGCAGGCGCCGTCGAGCGGTGGCGGCGGATCGCTCGGGTTTTCGGAGTTCGGCGCGATCCCCGTCAGGTTGTGACGGAAGATCGAGTTTTCGATCACGAGCCGGCCGCTCGAGTTCGACCCCGAGTAGCCGAGCGCGTTGTTTTCCATCACCGCGCCGGTCACGCGCGCGCCGCATTCGCGGCAGGCGCCGATATACAGGCCTGAGTCGTTGAAGCCCGACGCGTAGATGTTTTCGTATTCGCCGTCTTCCTCGTTGCTGGTGAAGATCCCGTATCCGCCATGCACGCCGGTGTCATAGGCGGTCAGGTAGCGGCCGATCCAGCCATGGGCGCCGATCGTGCCGGAGCCGTCACCCCCGTTGAACCAGATCTCGTTGCCGCAGTCGCATTCGCCGGTGTCGAAGTTGCGCACCGTCAGGTTTTCCACCGACACCTTGTTCGTCTTGGAGATTTCGACGCCGACGCCCGGGTGGTTGTCGCCGTCGATGATCACCCCGTTGCGGTCCATGCCGCGGATGGAGATCCCCGCGTGGGCGGCCGTCACCTTCACAGCTTCGTGATATGTGCCCGGTTCGATCAGGACCCAGTCGTTCTTGAACGACGCTTCGACGGCCGCCTGGATCGTCGTGTAGTAGTGGGTGCCCTTCGGGATTTCTCCGGACGGAGCCCCCGCTTGGCGGACGATGTTCACGTTGCCCGCGGCCATGGCGCCGGCGGCGCAGACGCACGAGGCTGCCAGTGCGAGTGCGAGCGCCGCGAACTGGCGCGTCAGCCTGCCACCGACGTGGCGATGCTTCCGCGTGGACGACATCTTGCCCTCCTCTCCTTGAAGGCGGGCCGGTGCAGAGGCGCGGCCGGTGCCCGGAGGCCCGATCTCCCAGCGTCGCGCAACCGCCCTGCGCGCCAGCTGCTCGGCCCGATGACCCTCCAGGCTACACCCGCAGCTACAACGCGGCTGTCCGCTCAGTCCGTCTCCTGCTCGAGCACCTTCTTGAGCGTCAGCATCTGCAGCTCGATGTCGCGCCCGACACCCTGGCGCATCATCGGCCTGAGGATGATCGGTCTCAGGCGCTGAGGCGTCGCGGGCGCGAGCAGGCAGTACTGGGTGACCTGGGTCGCATCACCCAGGTCACCCAGCACCAGGCGCAGCTGGACGTCGTCGACCCCGTCGTTCTCGCGCCATTCCACGCGCTGGGGCGGTTCCCAGCCCACGCACTCCGCCGTTCCACCGGCGGGCGGCCGCCCCGGCAGCGGCCTCGTCGTCACCTGGTAGCGCGCGCCGGGTCCCGGTCCGGTGCCCGTGAGCTGGACCGACGAGATGATCTTGGGACGCCACCGCGGGTGGTTGCCGGCATCCGCGACGAACGAGAACACCTCATCGATCGGTCGGGCGATCTCGATGCTGCGAACGACTTCCACCCGCGGCTCAGCCGTTCAGGAGCTTTGCCTTCGCCGCTGAGAACTCCTCGTCGGTCAGGACACCCGTCTGATGCAGCTCGCCGAGTTCCTTGAGCTGCGCCATCGGGTCCGCAGCGGCGGCCGGCGGAGCCTGCGGCGGCGGGGCTGCAGCCTGCTGCTGTTCCCACTGCTGCTGTTCCTGCTGGGCCCATTTACCTTCCTGGCGACGGCTGACGCGGTTCGACACGGATGTGGCGGTGCCGGCGATGACGGCGGTGCGGGCGACCCCGCGAAGTAGTCCGGGCATGTTTCCTCCTTAGTCGGGTGGCGGTGTCAAGAATCGAGCGCGTCGAGCGCGTCCAGCACGTCCTGAGCGGGGATTCGCTCGAAGGCGAGCATCCGGCCGCCGTTGTTGTGAACCGTGGTCACGAACGGTGCCGCCCAGGTGTTCTCGAAGCAGATCAGAACGGCGACCTCGCCGGGCTCGAGCCCCTCGCCCGCTGTGTTGGCGTCCTCGTCGCCGAGCATGCCCGTGCTGGCACCCTCGAACACGACCAGATCCTGCACGCCGTCGCCGTCGAGATCTGCGATCGCGAGCGCCGAGACGCGCCCGTCGTCGTCCTTTGCCACCACCAGGACGTCGAGCACGCGGATGATCCCGCGCTCCACGAGGTCCACGAACAGCGGGATCGCAGAGCCGGTCATCGGCGCGTCCGGCGGGAAGCCGATGACGACGATGTCGACCGGCCCCAGTACAAGCTCCTCGGTACTCATGGCGTCATCTCCTTGGTCGTTGACGGGCGTGCGCCGATGCCGAGCCGGACACGCCGCCCCGGCACCGGGTTTGTACTCAGCGGGCACCGCGCGTGCGTCACCCGTTGCGGTCTATGCGGCCTACCGGAGCCGGCGATGAACGATCGGCCACCGATTTCTACACCAGTCCTCCTGCGGTGCCAAGACCCGGTCCGCGGATGGGCCGCGGCGAGCTCAGCCCGCGGGTGCCCCCTGAGCCAGTTCGAGCGCGTAGGACGGCCACCACACTCCGGCCGCGGGCGCGCCCGCCCGGCACCGCCCGTCGCTGGTGCCCGGCTGCTTCACCCACAGGTACGCGTCCACCCGCGCATGGCCCGTGGCGGTCGTCGGCGCCGGGCCCAGCGCTCTCCCGACCGGGTTGCACCACTGTGCCGTGCCTTCCGCCCCGATCAGCGGGCCGTTGCCGTTGCGGCCCGTGTCGATCACGAAGTGCGCGCCGCCGAGCAGGTTCGCGAGGCGTTCGCCCGCCGCGACGGTCGCCGCCGTCGTGTAGAAGTTCGCCACGTTCAGCGCGAATCCGCTGGCTTTGCCCACGCCCGCTGAGCGCAAGGCGCCCGCCACGACGCGAGGGTGGCTCAGCCAGCCCACGTTGCCCGCGTCCAGATACGCGGTCACGTGCGGGCGGCGCCGGAGCACCGACACCGCGCCTGCCAGCAGCGCCAGTCGCTGTCGGCGGGCCGTCGGGGACAGGCAGCCGTCGATCGCCTGCAACACCGCGTCGGGCTCGACGATCACCGTGGCGGTGCGTTCGCCGATGCCCGCGGCGAGTCCCGCGATCCACTGCCGGTATGCGCTCGCCGAGGGCGCGCCGCCGGAGGAGAAGCCGCCGCAGTCGCGGCCGGGGATGTAGTAGGCGACGAGCAGCGCGCTCCTGCCGGCGGCGCTCGCGCGCTCGGTCACCGATTCGACCGTTGCGCGCGGTTCGGGACCGTTCGTCAGCCAGGTGGCCGTCGGTTGCGCCGCGATCCGCTGGATCGCTTCGGCTTCGCTCGTGTGGCCGGACGCCCGCAGCGCGGCGGCTTCGCGCGCGGCGACGTTCGCGGGGTCGACGTAGAAGGCCTGGCCCGTCAGTGGGTTGCCGCCCGCCTGGGCGTGGGTTGCCGCGGCCGCGCAGCCGCTGAGGAGTGCCGCGGTGCACGCGAGCGCCCAGATTCGTCGCCACGCACGCATCGGCTGACTGTAGACGTTCTTTGGAAAGCGGCGCATCTCTTTTTGGACATGCGCAACCCTCCGCATGGCTCTCCTTTTGTTAACAATCCTCGCTCCGAAGCATGATCCCTTGCTGCGTCGCCGTGGACGTAAGGGAGCGTTATGGAAGACGACCACAGAGACCGCCGCGCAGGTGCGATGAACCCCGTGGCGGCCACAGGCTACGAATACGACCGCTACAGCACGCTCACGGGCGTGCTGACCGATCCGCCCGAGGGGTCCCCTTATCGGGTGCGGTTTCGGCGGCTCGACGAGCTGCGCCCCGTGCGCACCTCGATCCTGGTGTTCGTCGCGCTCGCGTTCGTGGCGGGGTTCCTGCTGTTCCTGCTCCAGCCCGCGCACTGGCCGTCGACGAGCGGCAGCGCGGCGCATGTGGCCCTCGAGCTCCTGGTCGCCTTCGCCACCGCCGTGATCGGGATCCTCACGTTCGTGAATGTGGCGACGATGGGGCGGGCGTCGCTGATCGCGCGCGACCCGATCCCTGTCGTCCCGCAGTCCGGGACGCGCGTCGCGTTCGTCACGACGATCGTGCCCTCGCGCGAGCCGCTCGCGGTCGTGCAGCGAACGCTCGCCGCCGCCGGGCGCGTTCGCCACGACGGCCCGCTGGACGTGTGGCTCCTCGACGAGGGCGGGGAGGAGAGCGTGCGCGAGGCGTGCCGCAGGCTGGGGGTGCGCTACTTCACGCGGCACGGCGTGGAGGCCTACAACCAGGCCTCCGGGACATTCAAGACGAAGAGCAAGCACGGCAACTACAACTCCTGGCTGCACGCGCACGGTGACGGCTACGACGTGATGATCTCCGTCGACCCCGACCACGTGCCGCTCCCGAACTTCGCGGAACGCTTTCTCGGCTACTTCCGCGATCCCGACATCGCGTTCGTGGTGGGACCGCAGGTGTACGGCAACTACCACGGGTTCGTCACCAAGTCGGCGGAGTCACAGCAGTTCCTGTTCCACTCGCTGCTGCAGCGCGCGGGGAACCGCACCGGCAGCGCGATGTTCGTGGGCACCAACAACGCGGTGCGCATCGACGCGCTGCGGAGCGTCGGCGGCCTGCGCGACTCGGTCACCGAGGACCTCGCCACCAGCGTTGCGATCCACGCCGAGCGCAATCCCCGCACGGGCAACCGCTGGCGCTCGGTCTACACGCCCGACGTGATCGCCGTCGGCGAGGGCCCCACCACGTTCACCGACTTCTTCGCCCAGCAGTACCGCTGGGCGCGCGGTGGCAACGATGTGCTGCTGCGGCGCTTCTGGCGCATAGCGCGCCGCCTGAGCCCCGGGCAGGCCTTCAACTACCTGCTGCTGATGGTCTATTACCCCGCGACCGCGCTCGCGTGGACGTTGGGGGTCACCAACAGCATCATCTACATGACGCTCGGCATCTGGGGGGTGCGGATGCCCGTTCACCTGTGGCTGATGCTGTACGTGGACGTCGCGGTCCTGCAGACGTGCATCTACTCCTGGAACCGGCGTCACAACGTGAGCCCGCACGAGAGCCCCGGGTCCAACGGGGTCGCCGGGATGTTCATCTCGGCGCTGTCCGCGCCCGTGTACGTGTCGGCGCTGCTGGCGTCGGTGCTCGGTCGCAGCAGCGGGTTCGTGGTGACCGCGAAGGGCAACGCCGGCCGCGCCGATTCGCTGCGCACGTTCACCAGGCACATCGGCTGGGCCGCCGCGATCCTCACGGCGGTGGCCGTCTCGCCGCTCCTCGGCTGGCGCGAGCCTGCGATGTACGTGTGGGCGGGCCTGTCCGCGGCACTCTCGCTGGGCCCGCTCCTGATCTGGAGCGTCACGCGTGTGCGCAGACGGCGCGCCCACGCGGCGCGCAGCGCGCGTCACGCCTCCGCGGACAGCAACCTCAGGGGCGAGGTCGCCGCTTGAGGGGCGCCCCCACGCCGCGCCGGGTGCGAATGCGCCGCCTCGCGGTGGCCGTCGTGATCCTCGGGGTCGTGGCGGCGGTCAACCTGCCGACCCTCACCTCGTTCGCCGAGGAACAGCTCCACCAGATCGAAATCAACTCGCACGGCTACGAGGCGCGCGAGGGCCACTGGTCGATCCTGAAGGTGCCCTCGAAGTTCAGGATCAACGCGGTGCATGCTGCGCTGCTGTACACGGGCAAGGTGCTGATCATCGCCGGCTCGGGCAACAACGCCGGCGCGTTCAGGGCCGGGACGTTCAAGTCGATCATCTGGAACCCCGCCGACAATCAGTTCAGGCTGATCCACACCCCCAGCGACATGTTCTGCGCCGGCCACGCGTTCCTGCCGGACGGGAAGCTGCTGATCGCGGGCGGGACCTCGCGCTACGAGGTGCTCAAAAAAGAAGTCGCGCACGCTGCGGGCGTGGTCGCGGTGAGGGATCTGCTCCCCGGCGCCGCGCGAGTGCGCATCGCCCCCGGGACCGAGTTCCGCTCGCCGGGCGGGAAGCTGTTCCGTGCGACCACCGCCGCGTGGGTGGCGCCGGGGCGCGCCGCGCCCGCGGGACGCGTTGCCCGCGCCCGCGGAGCGGGCCGCGGCGAGGTGTGGGTCGAAGCCGTCGAGGAGGGCACCGCGTGGGCCGTGGGCGCCCGCACCGACTTCACCGTGCTCGATGCCTCCGGCGCGCCGGCGCCGGGCCTGCAGGCCGCGTCCGAGGAACCGCTCGACATCCGCGAGGAGACGTTCTGGGCGAGCAGGAAGTCCTACCTCTTCAACCCCGCCACCGAAGCCTACGAACGCGTCAGCAACCTCAAGATCGCGCGCTGGTACCCCACGCTGGTGGGGCTGAAGAACGGCTCCGTGCTCGCCGTCTCGGGTCTGGACCAGTTCGGGCGGATCGTGCCCGGCCAGTCCGAGATCTACACGCCCGCAACCCGCAGGTGGACGCGCGATCGCAAGCTCACGCGGCTGCTGCCCACATACCCGAGCCTGTTCCTGCTGCCGTCGGGGAACCTGTTCTTCTCGGGGTCGAGCTCTGGCTTCGGGCCGGCGACGGGCGACCGCATGCCGGGGGTCTGGAACATCCACGACAACACCTACAGGGCGGTGCCCGGGCTGCGCGAACCCGAGAACCTCGAGACGAGCGCGAGCGTGCTGCTGCCCCCCGCCCAGGCACAGCGCTACATGGTGATCGGCGGCGGTGGCGTGGGTGACTCCGAAAGCTCAACCAGCCGCACCGCGATCG
>Ga0187823_10000172_pt1 | contig 15400 bp, 14 predicted proteins | sample NC_wetland_sal_i_12_FD_132968 | JGI IMG/M metagenome (GOLD analysis project Ga0187823, IMG submission 132968) | Wetland sediment microbial communities from Neuse River Estuary, North Carolina, USA - SourceSoil_3 | ecosystem: Environmental > Aquatic > Freshwater > Wetlands > Sediment | place...
GGTGTGAGCCAGGGGCGCCGCCGCCTCCGGCCCGTGCCGCGACAGCGTGTCCGCGCCGGTCCGGTCGGCCAGCCCGAAGAGCGCCTCGCTCGTGCCGGGGGCCGGGGGGTCGAGCAGCGCGGAGATCGCGCCGTGCCGCCAGCCGCCCGCTTCCTCGAGCCCGCGCGCCACCGCGCGGAGACCGAGGCCGCCGTCGTGCCGCCGCGCGAGCGCCACGACCACCCCGCCCCCAACGAGCGCCAACGCCCACGCGGCCAGCACCCACCACGGCGCCGTCAGCACGCTGAGCCGGGCGAGCCAGGCCGCGCTCCCGAGCACGAGGGCGGCGAGGCCCACGGCCCCCGCCGCCCATCCCGCCCGGCTCCGCGCCCGAAGCGGCCGGGCGAGGCGCTCGAGCGCCTGGACCGTCGCGACCGCGGTCATCCGCCGTAGCCCACGGCATAGGCGAACAGATTCACGCCCATCCTGAGCGCGGCCTCATGCAACTCCGGCGGATCGTGGTGCACGTCCGGATCCTCCCACCCGTCGCCCAGGTCGCACTGGTAGTCGTAGAACACGACGAGGCGGCCGTCCAGAAAGATCCCGAATCCCTGCGCCGGCTTCCCGTCGTGCTCGTGAATCTTCGGGAGCCCCTTCGGGAAGTCGTACACCAGATGGTAGACGGGATGATCGAGCGGCACTTCGACCAGCGGATGGTCGGGGAAGAGCCGCGCCAGCTCCCGGCGGATCGACGCGTCCATCCCGTAGTTATCGCTCGCGTGCAGGAACCCGCCCTGCCGGAGCCACTGCCTCAGGGTGGCGAGGTCGCGGTCCGAGAAATGGACGTTGCCGTGCCCCGTCATATGAAGGTAGGGAACGGTCCAGAGGTCCTCGTCCGAGAGGGTGACGACTTTTTCCCGGGTGGCGACGCGGAGGGTGGTGCGCGTACGGATGGCCTGGAGCAGATTGGGAAGGCTGGACGGATTGGCGTACCAGTCGCCGCCGCCGTCGTAATGCAGCCGGCCGATCGTCATGAGGGGCGGCGGCTCGAAGGCCGTGCCTCCCAGCGCCAGCAGCGCTGCGGTCAGCAGCCGCAATCCCCCGGCCCCGCGGCTCATCCGGCTCTCATAGCTCAGTCACCAGCCGATACGCTTCGTTCCGGGCCATTCCCAGCTCGGCGGCCACCTGCCGGGCGGCTTCCCGGCGGCTCGCGCCTTCGCCCAGGAGCCGCGTGGCCAGCGCCCGGGCCTCGTCGGAGCGGTCCGGCGGCGGCGGCGCCTCGCCGGTGCCCGCGAGCACCAGCGTGACCTCGCCCCGGGCCTCCTCCCGCGAATAATAATCCGCGAGCTCCGCCAGGGTGCCGCTCCGGAACTCCTCGTGTACCTTGGTCAGCTCGCGCGCCACGACCGCCCGGCGCTCGGGGCCCGCGAGGGCGCGGAGGTCCTCCAGCAGCGCGCCAAGCCGGCCGGGAGCCTCGAAGAAGACGACGCTCCACTCCTCCGCCGCCGCGCGCGCGAGGAGCCGCGCGCGCTCGGCGCCCTTGCGGGGCATGAAACCGAGGAAGAGATAGCGGTCCGCCGGAAGGCCGGACGCGGAAATGGCGGTCGTGACGGCGGATGGTCCCGGCACCGGCACGACCGGGAAGCCCTGCTCCCGTGCCGCGGCGACGAGCTCGGGGCCGGGATCGCTCACGCCGGGCGTGCCCGCGTCGGTCACGAGCGCGACGTCCCGTCCGGAGCGCAGGATCTCGATCAGCCCTTCGGTGCGCCGGGGTCCGGAGTGGGCGTGGAAGCTGAGGAGCTGCGGCCGCGCGCCCAGGTGCGCCAGCAGGCCGCGCGTGCGCCGCGTGTCCTCGGCCGCGACCACGGCCACCCGGCGCAGACAATCCGCCGCCCGGGAGCTGAGGTCGGCCAGGTTCCCGAGCGGCGTGGCGACGATGTAGAGCGTGGCGGTCATGAAGCGGGAGGGCGCCTCCCGGCCGGTGCCGCGTCAGGCCAGGTGTTGCTTGATCTTCCCCTCGAGCGTGGTCTTCGGAACGGCGCCGATCACCGTGTCCACGTGGCGCCCGTCCTTGAAGAACAGGATGCTGGGAATGGACCGGACGTTGAACCGCATGGCCGAACGCTGGTTGCTGTCCACGTCGAGCTTGGCGATCCTCACGCGGCCCGTGTACTCCCCGGCGAGCTGGTCCAGCACCGGCGCCACGATCTGGCAGGGCCCGCACCACGTCGCCCAGAAATCCACGAGGACGAGCCCGGACGACTGCTCGATCTCGCTCGCGAAGGTGGCGTCGGTGACCTGAAGCGTGTTCGTGGCGCTCATGACGTTATTCTCCATTCGAGTGTCCCTGAGGAGGCATCGTGAGTGATCGCCCCCGCATTGCCCATGTCGGCGTGGCCGTGTCGGACCTCGACTCGGCCCTCGCCTTCTATCGCGACGTGCTCGGCCTCGTGCCGCATCCGCGGGAGACCGCCGACGGGGCCGAGATCGTCTCGCTGTCGTTCGGCGACGCGGCGGTGGAGCTGCTCACGTCCACCGATCCGGCCAGCCCCATCGGGAAGTTCCTCGCCCGGCGCGGGCCGGGCATCCATCACATCTGCTACCGGGTGCCGGATCTCGACGCGGCCCTGGCGGCCTGCCGCGCGGCCGGCTATCGCCTGGTCGACGAGAGTCCCCGCGCCGGAGCGGGCCGCCGCCGCATTGCCTTTGTGCATCCCAGGGCCACCGCCGGCATCCTGCTCGAGCTCACGGAATAACCGCCTGACGCGCCGGCGGGTTCCTCAGGTCGAGTCCTTGGGCGGCTTCTCCACGGTGCACGGGCGCAACGGGTGACCGGCCGCGGCGATGTCCACCTGGTTGATGACCCAGTTGTCGTCCACCGTCTTCACGACGACGAACGGGACGTACTTGGCGCAACCCTGCCGGTCGAGCTGTACTACCACCTGGCGGGTGGTGGCCGCCTCGTCGCCCGGACCCGGCAACCGTCCCTTGCCGGTGTCGCCGGACACCGGCGCAAACTCGGCGGCGGCTCCCGGCACCACGCGGAAGGGCGACCCGCTCAGATAGAAGCGCATGATGGCGATGCGCCGCTCGTAGTCGGCCGGCTGCCCGGTCTTGGCGGCGGACCCGGCCCGCGTGCCCCAGAGCTCCGCCATGCGCGTGAGGTTGCTGTCGGCGGCCGCCTGCATAAAGCTTCTGACGGCGTCCTCCGCCGTCGGCTTCGGGCGGGCCGACGCAGTAGGGCCCGGCGCGCCGCCACAGGCGGCGAGCGCGGCCACGAGGATCAATGTGGAGCGAGGAATCACGGGATGCTCACGCGGCAGGGGACGGAGTGCGAACATAACGGGCGCGGGAGCCGCGAGCAATGACGGCAGCGCTCCGCCTGTACATCAACATCGATCACGTTGCGACCCTCCGGGAGGCGCGCCGCACCGACGAGCCCGATCCGGTGGCGGCCGCCGTCCGCTGCGAGGACGCGGGCGCCGACGGCATCACGGCGCACCTGCGCGAGGACCGGCGCCACATCCGCGACCACGACGTCGAGCGCCTCAGCGCGACCGTGCGCACCGTCCTCAACCTGGAGCTGGCCACCAGCGAGGACGTGGTCGCCCTGGCCTGCCGCCTCCGTCCCTACCAGACCACGCTCGTGCCCGAGCGGCGCGAAGAGGTCACCACCGAAGGCGGGCTCGATCTCCGCCGGCCGGCGGACCGGCTGCGCGCCACCATCGCCCGGCTCACCGACGCCGGCTCGCGGGTGAGCCTGTTCATCGATCCGGAGCCCGCCGCCATCGACGCGTCCCGGGCGCTCGGCGTGCCGGCGATCGAGCTGCACACCGGGCGCTACGCCCACACCTGGCGCCGCGACGACCAGGCCCTGGAGGAGCTCCGGGCGGCGGCCCGCTATGCCCGGTCGCTCGGCCTCGCGGTCCACGCCGGCCACGGGCTTACCTACCTCAACGTCCAGCCGGTCGCCGGGATCCCGGAGATCGAAGAGCTGAACATCGGCCACAGCGTCATGAGCCGCGCGATTCTCACCGGCATGACCGAGGCCGTCACCACCATGGGCCGGCTCGTGCGCGGCGCCCGCCAACACCCAACCGGAAGCTGACGATGCTCAATCGCTCTCTCGCGCTCGCGGCCGTGCTCCTGCTCGGGGCGCTTCCCGCCTGCCACCACGCGGCCGTGCCCGACGCCGAGACCCCGACGCCGGCGCGCACCATGCTGCGCGTAGTCAACCGGAACTTCTACGACTTCACCATCTACCTCGTGCGCTTCGGCGACCGGGTGCGGATCGGGCTCGCGACGGGGAATCAGACGAGCCTGTTCGAGTTCCCCTCGCAGTTCGTGCAGACCGGCGCCATCCAGTTCGAGGCGCACCCGGTGGGGGGCACGGGGCGCGCCTACACCGAGCAGCTGTCGGTGCTCCCCGGCGACGTGGTCACGGTGGAAATCCAGCCGTAGCGCGGGTTGCCGCGCTTGATCCGCCTCGGGGCCCGGCCTACACTTCGGGCGGTCGCACCCACCCTTCGCGCCGAGGCGTCATGACCAACCCGATCGGGCCGGCCGGCTTCTTCGCGCTGGAAGCCGGGGAGTGCCTCGACCGGCTGGACTCCCTCTTCGGCGCCGCCGGCGGTCCGCCGCCCGACGAATTCCTTCGCACCGCCCGGGTCCTGCGCGGCTCCGCGCTGATGGCCAACCAGCCCCTGCTCGGCCGCGCCGCGGCCGGGTTCGAGGCGCTGGCCCGCGCCATCCGTGACGGAAGCCGGCCCTGGGACGCGGCGACCCGGGAGCAGGCCGGGCAGGCAATAGAGGAATACCGGCTCCTGGTCCGCCGGGTCCCGGAGTGGCAGGAGGGCGACGCGGCCCGGGCCGCACGCCTCGCCTCCCTCCTCGAATCGCTCGCCGGCCAGGGACCGATGGCCGCCGAGCGGATCCGCCGGGCGGACGCGACGCCGGCCGAGCTCCAGACGGGGGTCCGCGCCTTCGTGGCGCGGGAGGGCGCGCTGATCGCGAGCGCCCTCGACCGCGCCGCCCGGGCCATCCGCACCGCCCCCGACGACCGGGAGCCGCTCTACATGGTGCTCCGGCGGATGCAGTCCCTCCAGGGACTGGCCGAGCTGCCCGAGCTGCCCCCGCTCCCCGACATTCTCGACGGCGTCGAGCTCGCCATCGGCGATCTCTCCCGCCTGCACGCACCGCCCCCCGGCGTGGACGCCGTGCTGGAAGCCGGCGCCCGCGCGCTCTCCCGCGTCGCGCGCGACATCGCCGACCGCGGAGCCCCGGAGCCCGACGCCGACGAGCCGCGGCACTTCACCGCCCTGCTGCTGGAGGCGTTCGCCGTCGAGCGCGACGTGGTCGCCATCGAGACCCTCTATCCGGGCGGCGAGGCGCAGCCGATGCAGCGCCCGGCCTCCGTCCCCCAGTTCGCCCCGGTGACGCCCCCCGGCTCGCTCGAGCTGGTGAGCCTGGGCGAGCACCTCGTACAGACCGCGGGCCGGCTGGAGCAGGCGCGGTCGGTCACCGAGCTGGATCTCCGCCTCTATCGCCTGGTGGGCACGCTGCGCGCCGCCGCCGCGCCCGAGGGCGACCCCGTGGGCCGCGCGCTCAGCCGGCTGGCGCGCGCGGCGCGGGAGGCGGTGGCGACCGGAACCGCGCGCCGGGCGCGTGAGCCCTTCGTCGCCGCGCTCCGCGGCGCGGGCGAATTCCTCCGCGGCGCGGCGACGACGGACCGGGACCGCCTCGCGGTGGAGATCGAGCGGGCCGCGCGGGACATCGACGCGCTCGGCGGCGAGCCCATCGTTCCGATCGAGTCGCTCGCCCACGCCGGCGAGCCCCCGGCCCCGCGGCCCGCACCGGCCCCGGCCCCGGCGGCAGCATCGGCGGCGGCGGGCGCCGCGGCCGCTCCTCCGCGCGGCCGGATCGAGACGGCGTTCGACGGGTACGGACGGCTCCGGCGCGAGCGCGGAGCCGCGCCGCCCTCGCTCGACACGCTGGTCCGCCGGGCCCAAGCGCCCGCCGCTCCTTCGGCCCCGGCGGTCGTCGCGATCGAATCGCTCTGTTACCGCGGCCGCGGCGCGCTCGAGCGCGCGGCCGAGCTGCGCCGCGAGATCCAGGCCCGGCTGGGCCCGGGCCGCGGCCTGGTCGAGGTCCGGCCGCTGCTCGACGAGCTCCTCGACCTCCTGCCGCTCGCGCTTGCCGAGCCCGACTGACCGCTCCCGGATCTGGCCGTCGCTCATCGGCGTCGCCATTTCCGTAGCGCTTCTCGCGTTCATCCTTCGGCGGGTGGACCTGGCCGACGTCCGCCGCCACCTGGCGCAGGCCCATCCCTGGCCGCTCGCGCTCGCCGTCGTCCTCGCCACGCTGGCCTTCCCCATCCGCACGATCCGCTGGCGCTTCCTGCTGCGCACCGCGGCGGACCGGCCGCTGGCGCTCGCGCCGACCTGGCACGCGACGGCGATCGGCTTCATGGCGAACAACCTGCTGCCGTTCCGGGCCGGCGAGCTGATCCGGCCCTACGCCATCACCCGCCTCGGCGGCGCCCGCTTCACCGCTGCGCTGTCGTCCATCGCGGTCGAGCGCATCTTCGACGGACTCACGGTGACGGCGCTCCTCACCCTGGGCCTGCTGAGTCCCGGCCTGGCGCGGGGCGTGGCGGTGGGCGGGGTGCCGGTGCGGCACATCGCGCTGGCCGCGGGCGGGGTGTCTGCGGCGGCGTTGCTCGCCGCCGTCGCGGTCCTCGCGTGGCCGCTCGCGGCCGAGCGGGTCGTCCGGGCGATCGTGCCGGGAGCCCGGCTCGCCGACCGGATCGTCGGCCTCATCGAGGGCATCCGCCAGGGCCTGGCCGCGCTCAACTCGCCCTCGCGCATCGGCGGCGTAGTGGTCTGGTCGCTGGTCCTGTGGCTGGTGAACGCGCTGTCCTTCTACGTGGCGTTCGCGGCGTTCGAGATCCCGGTGAGCTTCGCCGGCGCCCTGCTCGTGCAAGGCCTCCTCGCGTTCGGCGTCTCGGTGCCCTCGACGCCGGGCTACGTCGGGCCGTTCGAGGCCGCCATCGTCGCAGGGCTCGCGCTCTACGGCATCCCCGGCGACCGGAGCTTCTCCTACGCCATCGCGTATCACGTGACGACGTTCATCCCGATCACGCTCCTGGGCCTCTGGTCGCTCGCGCGGAGCCCGGTCGGCTTGAGCGACCTGCGGCGGGCGCCTCCCACGCCGGCGCCGCCCGCGTGACCTCCGCCGCCGTTCCCTGCCACGCGAAGCTGAACCTCTTCCTCCGGATGCTCGCGCGCGAGGCGGACGGATATCACGGGATCGAGACCCTGTTCTGTCTGATCGATCTCGCCGATCGGCTGGTCGCCGAGCGGCGGGACGAGCGCGGCGTCACGATCGACGTAGCGGGAGCGGACGCCGGGCCGCCGGAGGAGAATCTCGCCGTCCGCGCGGCCCACCTCGTCCTGGACGCCACCGGCCGCCGGTTCGGCGTGCACCTGCGCCTCGAAAAGCGGATCCCGGTCCGCGCGGGGCTCGGCGGCGGGTCGAGCGACGCGGCCGGGGCGCTCGCTCTGGTCAATCACCTGGCCGGCGACGCGGTGCCGCGCCACGAGCTGCTCCAGTTCGCCGCGCGGCTCGGGAGCGACGTGCCGTTCTTCTTCTCCGCGGCGCCGCTCGCGCTGGCCTGGAGCCGCGGCGAACGGTTGCTCCGGCTGCCGCCGCTCCCGGCGGCGCCGGCGTTGCTGCTGAGCCCGCCGGTGGCGGTGAGCACGGCGGAGGCCTATGGCTGGGTGGACGAGGCGCGGCAGGGCGCCGGCCGGCGGGGAGCCGTGGCACTCGACCTCGACGCGCTGGCCGGCTGGGGCGACATCGGCCGGATGGCGGGCAACGATTTCGAGTCGCCGGTCTTCGCGCGGCACCCGCCGGTCCGCGCGGCATTCGAGGCGCTGGTGGGCACCCGGCCGCTCGTATGCCGCATGAGCGGCTCCGGGGCCACGCTCTTCGCCGTCTACCGCTCGGTGCGGGACCGCGACGACGCGATGATGCTGCTGGGACGGAAGCACGGCGCCCTGACGGCGGCGGCGACGCTGGCAACCGCCGCGCCCGGACCGGCGGAGCCGGCGTAGTCGTCGATCACGCGTCGGCCGGCACGAGGTTCTGCCCATACCGGCCAGCGGTCCGGTACCCCAAGGCCAGGACCCAGGCCACGAGCGGAAGCGCCGCGAGGGTGACCCACTGTCCCTGCGGCGCCCCGATGCGGGCCGTCAGGCGATCAGGCAGGATCAGCGCGACCGCGAGCGCCGCACCGACCGGCCAGAGCGCTCGCCGGTCCGCCAGCCGGAGCCCGAGGGCCGCCAGCAGCGGAACCAGCAGCACCGCGTCGTAGGGGTGGCCGAAGACGAATACGACGGGCAGCGCGATCAGAACGCAGAAGACATCGGACGGAGAAAAGCGGGCGCGCACCAGCCACAAGAGGCCCGTCAGGCACACCGTCCCGAGCAGCGCCTGGAGCGACGAAGGAGCCGGCAGGCCCCAGGCGACCAGCAGGCTCGGGAGGCCGACGACTCCGGCGTCGCCCGGCAGGTTGGGCGGCAGGGTTGCGTAGACGGCCAGGGCGTTCCGCCAGCCTCCCAGCGTCGGCCCGATGCCCGCGACCGCGAGGGGATACGCGGCCGACAGCAGCACCACCGCGGCAGCCGTCCCCAGCTGCTTCCACCGCCCCTCGAGCGCAAACCAGAGAGCCGGGAGCACGGCGACCTGCGGCTTGACGCTGCAGACACCGAGCAGCACGCCCCCGGCCAGCCACGCGCCCCGGCGGGAGAGATACCAGGCGCCCGTGAGCGCCGCCGCCACCAGCAGCGTATTCTGGCCCAGGTAGATCCCCTTCATCGTGAACGGATTGCCCACCATCAGGCTCGCGAGCAGCCACGGCGCCAGCGCCGAGGCCGGGCCGGTGCGCGGGCCGGCGTCCCAGGGAAAGCGGGCCATCAGCCAGGCCAGCGCCGCCACCGCCAGCAGGTTCGCCAGCAGGAGGACCACTCGGGCGGCGGAAAGCGGCAGGGTGGCGACGGCGACGGCGAACGGTGCGGCCGCGGGCGAGTAGGCGAACACCGGGGTGGGTTGCGAGGTAACGCCGAAGCTCCGGATGGCAGGCGCGTACTGGCCCGCATCGTAGGGATTCCCGCCGCCCAGCCACACGCGGCCCCCGGTGTACACGGCGGTGAATTCGCCGAACCGGGGAGTGGTGCGCCCGAAGCCGATCACACCGAACAGGAGCAACGCGACCGCCGCGAGGGCGAGCAACGTCGGTCCCGTGATCCGGGCTACGCGGCGGTCGCGCCGGGCGAGGTCCGGCTGCGGCGCGGCTCGCTTCGAGTTCATCGGCTCACTCTCCAGGGGGACCTCCCGCGCACCGGCGGGCAAGTTCCACACCCGGCCGGACCGGTGCCGGGCCAGCCCCGTCCCCCGACGGGCGTCGCACACCCGGGCCAGAATCGTGGCGAACGCGCTACGCACCCGGCCCCGGACGAGGCGTGGACCTCCGGAATCGCTCCGCCGTCACGGCCCTGCGCCGACCCCTCGATACGACCTCTAGCGAAACCTGCAACCTACCACGAATAAATCTTTTAACTAGCTAGACCTCATCTGATTTCCGCGATCAGTTGGCGGGTGGGGAGCGGTTCTTGCCCTTGGGCCATCGTTGCAACCCCTGAATCCCGTGGCGCTTCCGATTCCCCGGACGGAGGGGCTGGCCTGACTACGAGTCTCACCGCCTGCGTGATCAACTTCAACGGCGAGCGCTACCTCGAGCGCTCGCTGGCCGCCGTGTTGGCGCAAGGCGACGCGGTCGACGAGATCCTCCTGGTCGACAACGCCTCCGACGACGCCAGCCTCCGTCTCGCGCGCGATCTCCACCCCCGGGTCCGCGTGGTCCGCCGCAGCCGCAACGACGGGCCGGCAGCCGCACGCAACGCCGGCTTTGCCGCGGCGGCGTCCGACCGGATTCTGTTCCTCGACAACGACATGGTGCTCGCCGAGGGAGCGGCCGCGCGCTTGTCCGCCGCGCTCGACGCGGACCCGGCCGCGGCGATCGCGGTCCCGCGGATCCTCGACGGCCGCCACCCCGACACGGTGCAGTTCGACGGCGCGGATTGCCACTTCCTCGGCGGGATGGCGCTCCACCACGCCGGCCGGCCGGACGCCGAGGTCCCGCCGGCCACCCGCGAGATCGGGTCGCTGGGCGCGGGCTGCTTCGCGGTGGACCGGCGGCGCCTGGGCATGCCCCGGCCATTCGACGAAGCCTTTCTCTTCAATTACGAGGACCACGACTTCGGCGTGCACGCCCGGCTCCGAGGCAACCGGATCCTCGCGGTCTCCGCCGCCAAGTGCCTCCACCTCGACGGCACTCCGGGCCTCTCGATGCGCCCGGGCGGCCGCTACCACCCGTTCCGGGTCTACTGCCTCATCCGCAACCGCTGGCTGGTGCTGCTCAAGTATTTCGAGTGGCGGACGCTGGCCCTGCTCGCGCCGCTGCTCCTGGTCTACGAGCTGGCGCAGCTGGCGGTGGCGGCCGCCAAAGGATGGCTCGGGGAATGGTGCCGGGCGGCGGGCTGGATGCTCCGGCACCTGCCCGACGTGCTGGAGCAGCGGCGCGCCATTCAGGAGAGCCGGCGGATCCCGGATCGTCGGCTGCTCGCGGGCGGCCCCCTCCCGTTCCGGCCGGAGCTCACGCCCCGCGGGCCGGAGCGGGTCGCCAAGCGGGCGCTCGACCGCGTGAGCGGCGCCTACTGGCGCCTGGCGCGGCCGCTCGTCCGCAGCGGCGCGTCCTCCCAGCAGCTGGCGGGCAACATGGGCGTGGCGCTGGGTTCCCAGCTGTTCTACAAGCTGACCGGATACATCACGCTCGCCCTGCTGACCCGGTACCTGGCCAAGCCGGAGATGGGCCAGTTCTTCTTCGCGGCCACGCTGGCGGGCACCGCCGTGCTCTTCACCGAGCTGGGCACGCACCGCGCGCTCGTGCGCGCAGCGGCGAGCGATCCGGCCCGCGCCCTCGACGCCGTCTCCGAAGTCGTGTCGTTCCGCCTTCCGCTCTTCGCGATCTACTTCGTCCTCATCAACGCATTCACGTGGGTCACCCGGCCCGAGCTGTTGCCGGTCATGCTGCTCACCTCGGTGTACGTCGGGCTGGAGGAGCTGTACCTGAGCTTCGGCTCGCTCTTCGTGGGCATCCAGCGGCTCCTCCACAACGCGCTCGCCGGCTTCTGCTGCCGGCTGGCGCTGATCGGCCTGATTCTCCTCGCGATCCGGGCGGACCTGGGGTTCCGGGCGGTGCTGGTCGCCCACGTGCTGGCCAACGCCGTGCTGGTGGGCGTCGGGTACGCCATCGTGCGGCGGCGCCTGGGCCCCGTGCGGCTCCGATGGACGCGGGCCCGCGCGAAGGCGCTGACGGTCGAGTCGCTCCCGCTGTTCGCGGTCGCGATCCTGGGCATGGTGCACGCGAAGGTGGACACGGTGATGCTCGGGTTCCTCGGATCCTACAGCGACGTGGCGAGCTACCAGGCGGCCTCGAAGCTGCTGGACGCCTCCCGTTTCCTCGTGCGCCCCCTCACGACCGTGCTCTTTCCCGTCCTCGCGGCGCTCGGTGCGGGCGGCGATCTGGAGCGGCTCCGGGCCTACTCCGCGCGCACGCTGGCGAACAGCGGGTGGCTCGGGGCGGGCGTGGGCGCGCTGCTCGCCATCTGCGCGGGGATGGGCGTGCAGCTCGCGTTCGGCTCCAGGTACGCGGACGCAGCGCCCCTCCTGCGCGTCCTCGCTTTGTCCACGCCCCTCCTCTACGTCGGCACGATCGCCCTGATGGTCTCGATGGCCCTGCGCCGCGAGCGGGAGGTGGCCCGCCTGCTCGCCGTATGCGTGGCCGCGAACATCGGCGCGAACCTGATCGCGATTCCACGCTGGGGGCCCCTCGGCGCGGCGTGGACCACGGTGGGCTCCGAGCTCCTCCTCACCGCGCTCCTGCTGCAGAGCAACGCCCGCTGGCTGCACCAGCCGCTCCGGGCGAGCGAGGCCGCCGCATGACCGCGGCATCCGGGCGGCTCGACCTCGCCTTCCACGGCATCCCCGCCACGGTGACGTCCGACGACGCCGAGACGCTCGGGCTGGTCGAGCACGACTTCGGGCTCTTCCTCGGCCCCGGGCCGGCGCCGGGCGTCCCGGCGGCCATCGAGATCCGTCTCGTCCTCGGCCGCCCGCCCGCGAACCGGATCCCGCGGAAGCGGCCGCTGGTGCGCACCAAGGACGCCGCGGTCTACCGGGACGGCGACGTGCGAGTCTACGACTCGCGCGGCGAGGCCCTGGTGATCTACGACATGCGCGCGCGCCGCGCCGAGATCCACAGCCTCGACCGCGACCTGCTGCGGGAGAAGTGCTACCTGCTGGTCATGACCCGCGTCGGCGAGGAGCTCGATCGGCGGGGGCTCCACCGCATCCACGCGATGGGCGTGGCGCACCAGGGGCATGCGGTGGTCTGCCTGCTTCCGTCGGGCGGCGGCAAGACCACGCTCGCGCTGTCGCTGCTCGCGCTGCCCGGCTTCGCACTCCTGTCCGAGGAGGTGCCCCTCCTCTCCCGGGCCGGCCGCCTCCACCCCTTTCCCGTCCGCATGGGCGTGGTCGAGGGCACCCGGCTCGACATTCCGGCCCGCTTTCTCCAGGCGTTCCGGAGGTCCCGGCGGGAGGCCAAGGTGCTGATCGACACGCGGTACTTCGCGCGGCTGATCGCGCCGCCGGCGGAGCCCGGCATCGTGTTCGTGGGCCGCCGGGTCGGCCCCGGGCAGGCCGGCATCGTCCCGCTCTCCCGGCTCGCGGGGCTCGCCGCCCTCCTCGGTCCCTGCGTGGCCGGGAGCGGCATCCCGCAGCTGCTGGAGTACCTGCTGCGGCTGGACCTGGGCGACATCGGGCGGCAGGTCCCGATTCTCTGGTCCCGGCTCGTGGCGTCCGCCCGCCTCGCGCGCCGGAGCGCGGTCTACGAGCTGCGGCTCGGCCCCGATCGGGAGGCCAACGCCCGCCTGGTCGCGCAGTACGCGGCGATGCTCACCCCGGCGCGGAGGGCCGCATGAGCCGCCGCTACCGCATCGCGATGGTCGCCGCCTGTCCGTTTCCGTGTCCGCGGGGGACGCCGGTGCGGGTGCGGCGCATGGCGGAGGCGCTGACCGCCCGCGGCCACGAGGTTCACGTCGTCACCTACCACCTCGGGCAGCAGGACGACGCCCTGCCCTTCACCGTCCACCGCATCCCGCCCGTGCGGTGGTACCGCCAGCTCGCGCCCGGACCGACGGTGGGCAAGCTGCTCCTCATGGACCCGTTGCTCGCCGGCACGCTCCATCGCCTGCTGGCGGTGCATCGGTTCGACGTGATCCACGCCCATCACTACGAGGGGCTGCTGGTGGCCCGGTGCGCCCGCGGGCGCCGGCCGATTCCGATCGTCTACGACGCCCACACGCTGCTCGAGACGGAGCTGCCCTACTACGGCCTCGGCCTTCCCGGCCGGGCCAAGCGCGCACTCGGCCGGGCCATTGACCGCTTCCTGCCCCCGCGCTCGGACCACGTGGTCGCCGTCAGCGACACCATCCGCGACCTGCTCGTGGCTCCCGGACTGATGCCGGCGGACCGGGTGACCGTGGTGCCGAGCGGTGTCGAGCTCGACGCCTTTCGCCCCGCGCCGTGGGTCCCGCGCCGGCAGGCTCACGCGCCGGAGCTCGTCTTCACCGGCAATCTCGCGCCCTATCAGCGCATCGATCTGCTGGTGCGGTCGTTCCGCACTGTCGTGGACGGGAGGCGGGACGCCCGCCTGGTCGTGGTCGGGAGCGCGTCCTTGGAGGAGTACGACTCGCTCGCCGCCGAGCTGGGCGTGCGCGACCTCATTCGGACGGTGCCGTCGGACTTCCGCCACCTCCCCGCGCAGCTGGCCGGCGCGGACGTCGCGTTGAACCCGCGCACCGCGTGCGGGGGCGTGCCGCAGAAGCTGCTCAACTACATGGCCGCCGGGAAGCCGATCGTCTCCTTCGCGGGCTCCGGGCGGGTGCTGGAGCACGGGCGGACCGGATGGCTCGTGCCGGACGAGGACGCCCAGGCGTTCGGCGAGGGGGTGCTGCACCTCCTCGAGCACCCGCGCCTGGCCGCCGAGCTCGGCGCGAACGCCCGGCGCCACGTCATGCGGCACTACAGCTGGGACCACAGCGCCACCCTCGTGGAGGCGGTCTACGACCGCGTGACCCATGACCGCATCCGCTAGCGCGCCGGCGCACCGCCTCCTGCGCCGGCTCGTGCTCGCCACGTCGGTGCCGCCGCTCCTTCAGGCCTATCAGGGCGTGTACCGCCTGGTCACGCTGCTGGCGCTGCGCCTCTTCCGCTCGTACCCCGCGATCCGCGCCGTCTATCTCACCCGCGGCAGCGCCAAGGGCGAGGTCGTGCCGCTCGTGAGCGACATCGACTTCCTGGTGATCCACGACGGCCTGACCCAGCGGGAGCGGGCGGAGCTGGTCGCTGCCTACGGCCGTCTGGCGCGGCGAACCCGGCTGCTCGACGTCCACATGCAGATCCTCGACGAGACGTGGCTGCGGCGCCAGATCGCGATGGACGACCACTTCCGGTTCCGGTTCGCCGAGGGCAAGGCCACCTGGAAGCTGCTGTACGGCCGGGACTACGTCGGGGAGCTGCCCCAGCCCGAGCCGTCCGCGCTCGAGCCCGGGCTGATCGCGGAGATCAAGGTCTGGTGGATGCTCCTCGTATGGCGCCTGCTCGGGCCGCGCAAGAACAGCCGCGAGCCGATCGTCCGGAACAGCATCTGCTACAAGGCCGTGAGCGAGGTGCTCAAGGCCATCGACGGCCTGGCCCGGCAGCGTCTCACGTTCGACCGGGCCGCGGCCCTCAAGGCAGGCAAGGAAGGGCTCGACCCCTCGGGTCAGGCGCTGGTGGCGCGGCTGCAGGAGCATCGGCGGCGGGGTTTCCGGACGCCGGACCCGGCCGTCGTCGCCGAAACGACCGCGTTTCTCCTGACCCATCTCGACCGCTTCTACGGCGACGCACGGAGCCTTCCCACCGGCGCCACGGATGGCCAGCAGGTCAGGCTGGACGCCCCGTTTGGCGAGGTGCCCGGTGGAGAGACGGTTCTCGCCGCGGCGCGGGAGCTCGCTGACACGCTCCAGCGGTGCTGGGGCGACGCGTTCCGGGGTGCCTACCTGGTGCCCAGCGTCCACTTCAATCTGGACGAGCTGCTGCTCCTCGTGGCCGTGGACCCCGAGCACCCGCCCGCCTTCGACCTGCTGGCCGCCGCCGCGCGCGAGCATCGGGCGCGGGCCGCGGCGTCGGCGGGCCGGCTCCGGCTTTTCGTGCTGCTGGCGAACGCGGCCTTCCAGCTCGACGCCGAAGACCTGGAACA
>Ga0187823_10000174_pt1 | contig 15360 bp, 10 predicted proteins | sample NC_wetland_sal_i_12_FD_132968 | JGI IMG/M metagenome (GOLD analysis project Ga0187823, IMG submission 132968) | Wetland sediment microbial communities from Neuse River Estuary, North Carolina, USA - SourceSoil_3 | ecosystem: Environmental > Aquatic > Freshwater > Wetlands > Sediment | place...
CGCCAGGCAGCGGTAGGCGGTAAGCCAGTTGTGCGGAGGGCTCTTTGCCCGGCCGCACACCGCCGCTACCTCCGGTTGTATACAGCTTTCCCGGATCGACTGAAAATAATTTTCGGAAACCTGGGTATCGGCGTCCATCAGGCAGACGTAGTCGTATCGCCGCACCAGGTCGCAAGCGGAAGCAAGGCGGGCTAAGCTGTGCGCCTTTCCGATATTTTTTTCGTTTCTGGCCACGTTGACGTTAAACGAGCGGGCGATATTCCCGGTGCCGTCGCTGGAGCCGTCGTCGATGACGTAAACATCAGCGGGCAAAAGGCCGGCGCGGAGAATGCTCTGCAACGTTCTCCCGATGCCCACCGCTTCGTCTTTCGCGGGCAACATGACGCAAAGCCTTTTCACAATTCGCCTTTCACGATCAACTCCGATGAATCGAAGACCACTGGGTAAGACCCGTCCCTGTTCCGGCGCAACTCGTGTCCCGCCTGAAAGAGTCGTGCGTGGTTCGGACCCTCCACCGCGACCTTGAGCACAACTCCACGCCGGAACGGCGTTGGCACCTGCCAGGTGAACTTCTTTTCCGCGCCTGCCGGCTGGGGCTGCGCCGCCTCCAGGATTTTCTGGGCCCGGAAGTAGGCGGCAACTTCTCCGAACGGCGCTACCCAGAGTCCGCGGGGTTCGGCGGCTTTCAGGTCGTCCAGAAATTCGACAAACGTGTTGCTCGGGATCGGCTCAAATCCGGTCGAAGGATCGCCGATGCCATGGATCTGAAGAATCGTCCAGGCATGCAGCGCCAGGTCTTTGTCGATCCAGCCCTCGTAGGTGGCAGCGTCATAGCGGGTGTAGCTGGGCTGGCTGGGCAGATCGTACCAATCGGGCTGGCTGTCGGACTTGATGTAAAGCTGACTGCTGTCTCCACGTCCGCCGCGGGCGGCGAAAGCGTAACGCCGCACCCAGTACTGCAGGCCGGGCGAGACTTCGGTGTAGGGATAAGCGAATGTGCTGATGTCGGACTTGAAATTACTGTCCAGAAATTTCTTGGCGTCCTCCACCTGAAGCTCTTCGCTGGCCTTGTTCAGATCGGTCGCGTGCTCGTGCGAGATGGAGTGATTGCCGATTTCGTGGCCTTGCGACTGGACTCTCCGCCAGTCGTCCAGCCGCGTGGTCTTGGAAACGATAAGAAAGAAAGTGGCGCGCAAATGGCGCTGGTTGAGTTCGGGAACCGCGACATCCAGATGCACGGCGCGCGAGTCGTCAAAGGTCAGCGACAGCGCGGCCTCGTGATTGTTCCAGGGCAGGACCTTGAACGTGGGAGTTTGCGCGGAGCAGCAGCCGGCCAGCAAACTTCCGATCACGATGAGATGGACAAATTTTGTCATGGCGCGATTCGAGGAACTTTCATGCATACACAAAGCAACCGCGATGCCAACGCGCGGAAGTTACCCACCCGGCCCGCGCGCGGCCTGGTTCGCGATCGATGGATGGCGCGCAATCGCCGCCAGGGTTTGCAGTTAGCGGGTTCGTCCGCCTGGAAAGCCGCGCCTGTCAAGGCATCCGGGTCACGCGTTTTTTCGGCGCGGAGATTACCCGAACGCGTTACCAAAGTAATCGCGGCGCCCGATCTGCGCGGAATAACATTCATCCGCAGAGGAAAACATCTTCCACTTCGCAGACGGCGCGTGCCGGCCCGCAGACCAGAAAATGAAATGCAGTTCATCTTTGACGGGACGCGAAATTGACCGCAGCACGAAGCCGGCGAGAGAAGCGGTTCGATGGAGACGTGTTTCACCGTGACCTCCCCGGCTCCGTTGCTTCGGAGCCTGCGGGAAATAGTTTGTCCGTAGCGCGCCGGAGCAACTGTCCCGGGGAAGGACAAAGATTTACCGGTTGTGCTTGGGTACCGTGGGCCGAGGAGGAGGTCGGGGATTTAAGTTACGAGGGCCGAGGAGGAGGCTTGGGGTCTAAAAGCCAAGAGCCGAGGGGAACCGGGTCTCATGAACAGGGTCAGGGGGTCAATTAACGGAAAGCTAAAACTAATCTTCTGCCCGGTCAATGGCCCTTTAGTGGTGACTGTCCGAACTGAGCCTCGAGATCCCAGCCGACTTGTTCTCACAGGACCGCGGTCGAGCAAACGAGCTCAACGTTCTGCCTCCGCGGATGACGCCGGCCGCGCGTACATGGTAATGATGCCCGTGCTCCAGGCCTTGACCAATCCGTAGCGCGCGCATAACCGGTTCAGGGGATTATCCCCTTGCAGAGTCTCTGTGTTGCCGATGAAGAGCACAAAATCCACATCCTCGATCGGACCCTCCGCCAGAAGGCGTTCCATGGAAAGAGGGCTTATTTCCGTGCCCAGGGGATTCAAGGGCGAAAGGCTGGAGGGCGCGACCTTGAGCGGCATGGTGCCGGTGTAGAGGAAGGGAGAATTCAGCAGCACAGCTTTCGAATGCCGGAAATAGTGGGCGCCCACCCAGCGGTAAGGGCCGAAGGCCAGGCCCGGCGGGAGAAACATGGACGTGTCGTCCATCACAATCGCTCCCTTCGACCCGGCTCTCATCGCGGGCGCTCGATAAAGATCCACGGCGGCCTGGTAGTGCCGGCAAAACTGTATCTGGTAAACCAGGCTGGCAATGCTGATTACGATCGCGCCCGCGAGGATCGCGTCACGACAGCGGCCTCGTTCAAAGGCCGCGTTGCTGGCCAGGGCTGCGAGAGTGAAGAGCAGCGCGAAAATCGGAAAGCGCTGGTCGAAAGACGTGCCTCCGCTAAAAGCCGATGGGGCCACGATGTATAGCAGAGCGCAAGCCGCTCCCGAGACCAGCAGCGTGAGCTGCGCCTGCGACCACACCATCCGGCCACGCCAGGCCAGCACCAGGGCGCGGATGCCCACGGCGAACACAATAAGGCCCAGGGGAAGCGCGTAGTACCAGACCTGGAACGGAGAAATCGGACCAAACAAGATCAGCTTGCGGACTTTGACCAGGCATTCTGCCAGGGTCGAAAAGCTGGATTTGCCGGCGCCGGACACGAACAGAAGAACGTAGAACGCGGGCACGAACGCCAGGAGCAGCGCCACGATCGCGGTCCCGCACTGGCGGATTGCCGCCCATAGCCGCTGACTCCAGGCGCCAGTCTGCTTCTTTGCCGCGGTGATGACCAGCGCCAACAGATGCAGACCCATGACCAGGTACGCCATCAGCAGCGGAACCGGATGGGTCAGCAGCATCAAGACGACCAGCGCCAGAAACCAGCAGCGCCGCCAGCCCTTCAGCTGCATTGGATCACGCAGCCAATAAGCGCAAACGATCAGGGCCAGCGCAAGGCCCAACACGAAGTTGTAGAAGCCCAGATATAAAAACTTATTGAAGACGAAAGGAAATATCAGGACCGCCATCGCGGTCGAGCGCGGATTCAGTACACGCAGAAGGTAGCGGAAACCACCCGCCAGCAGGATCGTGTACAGACAGACAAACACGCGGTCGGCGGCCAGGGGAGTAAGGAATACGTCCAGCGCGATGAATAGATAATAGATAAGGGCGTAGGGCGGCAACCAATGCCTAACCGCGAAATAATGCCCGTAGGCATTTCCGCCGGTCATCAGGTCTTTCAAGACGTCGGCGTAGTACAGGTGCACCGGGGCGTCTTCGCTGGGAAAGACGCCCAGGCTCAGCAAAAACCCGACATAAGAGATCGCCAGGAGCCAGAACATTACCTCGGCCACACGGCCCCAGCGATCGTCTCCGGTCATTCGTTGATCAGCCCTTTCCGCGCGAAGGAGCCCAAACCCAACCACCCCGGTAATTCCCAAAGTGATACAGAGATGGGCTTCTGATGTCGCCGGGCGCCAGTATAGCAGTCGTCAAAATTGAGGGCGCCCCTCGCGCTAGAACGCAAGCCGGAAGAAATAGCACAAGCGTATGAATCGATGAGTTTTATGTGCATTTCTTTGCGCCTCGGAGAGCCCGGATTCAGTGCAAAAATCGGTTGACAAACCGTCCCAAATCGGAAAAACTATACGTGACCTAAGACCACCTACTTTAGTTTGGGTGGGCCCCCAAAGGTCAACCTCTCCCCAGGCAGCCGACTCCGGTCGTAGTGTGCCTCCCCCTTGTAGGCAAATTGCCGGTTGGTAAGGAAAGTAGGTCCGCCGTGTCCCGTCGTGCCTGTTTACATGTCGCTCAGACAACTTTGGTGCTGTGGTTAGCCCTGACAGCGGTTGTTCCTGGAGTGTGGGCCCAGGCGAGTGTTAAGGGGCAATGGAGCACGTTGAATTACCCGATGACCATCAATCCCATTCATGTGGCGTTGATGCACAACGGCAAGATTCTGGTCACTACGGGCTCAGGAAACTGTCCTCCCTCCCAATCGGGATGTCCATCTGGTCCGCCTTACGGTGGCGGAAATCATTCCGGCGCGGTGGTGCTGGATGTGGGCGGATCGTCGATCACTCAACTGTCCATCGGGTATGACATTTTCTGCAATGGCATGACGGCATTGCCCGACGGGCGAATACTCGTCGTGGGGGGCACCATAGCCTACGATCCCTTCGAGGGCAGCCAGCAGAGCACCATCTTCGACCCCGCCAGCAACAGTTTCAGCGGCCAGGCAAACATGGCCCATGGACGCTGGTATCCGACCGTGATCATGCTGGGGGATGGGCGGATCATGGCGTTTTCCGGAACCAACGAAAACGGTGGCACCAATAACGCGGTCGAATTCTTTACCGAGGGGTCGGGCTGGAGCGGGCAATACACGGCGCCCTGGACGCCGCCTCTCTATCCCCGACTGCATCTTCTGCCCAACGGCAAGGTATTCGCATCGGCTTCACAACCCAACTCTCATCTCTTCAACCCCGCGAATACCTCGTGGAACCTGAATATTGCCAGCACGAACTACGGCGGCACGCGGATGTATGGCAGCTCGGTTCTGCTCCCGCTGACTCCGGCCAACAACTACGACCCGGTGATCATGATCCTGGGAGGAAACAATCCTTCGACCGCCACCACGGAACTGATTGATATGGGTTCGTCTTCGCCATCCTGGCAGTGGGGCCCCGACATGTCGCAGCCGCGCATCGAGATGGATGCGGTCATCCTGCCCACGGGACAGGTCCTGGCGCTGGGAGGATCGGCCAGCGATGAGGATGCCACGACCGCCAGCCTGCATGCTGATCTGTACGATCCCTCGAGCAACAGCTTTTCGTCCGCCGGATCGAATGTTTACCCCCGCCTGTACCACACGGTCTCGTTGCTTCTGCCCGATGCCACAGTGTGGCTTGCCGGCAGCAACCCGTCGCGCGGGAACTATGAAACGCACATGGAGATCTACAAGCCGGCGTACCTGTTTAACTCGGACGGCAGTCTCGCCACCCGGCCCAGCATCTCCGGTGCGCCCGGCAACATCAGCTGGGGCGCGGGGTTCACGGTTTCTACTCCCGATGCCGGAAATATTTCTCAAGCCGTTCTGGTTCGCCCGGGTTCTTCCACCCACGGTTTTGATTTTGACCAGCGCCTGGTAGGCATGTCATTCACGGCGGGATCGGGGAGCTTGACGGTGACCGCTCCGCCCAACAGTAATATCGCGCCGCCGGGTTACTACATGCTGTTCCTGATCAACAATAATGGCGTGCCGTCGGTGGCAAGTTTTGTGCTGTTGAACGGATCGGGCGGGGGAAATCCCGCGCCCACGGTGAGCTCGGTGTCGCCCAGCTCGGGGCCGGCCGGCGGTGGAACCGGAGTGACCATTACGGGCGCGAATTTCCTGTCCGGAGCCACGGTGACCTTCGGCGGGTCGGCCGCGACCAACGTCTCGGTCGTAAGCAGCACTTCGATCACGGCGAAGACTCCCAGCCATGGCGGCGGCGCGGTGAATGTGGTGGTGAAAAACTCCGATGGCCAGACCGGCACGCTGAACAGCGGCTACAGTTACGCCAACCCGGCGCCGACCGTGACTTCCGTATCGCCCAGCTCAGGCTCTTCTGGCGGAGCTACCGGGGTCACGATCACAGGCACGAATTTCCTGTCTGGAGCCACGGTGAGTTTTGGCGGAAACGCGGCCACCAACGTTTCAGTCGTGAGCGGCACTTCGATCACGGCGAGGACTCCCACTCACGCCACCGGCGCGGTGAACGTCGTGGTCACCAACTCCGATGGCCAGAGCGGCACGTTGAGCAACGGCTACACCTATGTCAATACCGCGCCCACGGTGGCCTCGATTACGCCCGCCAGCGGTCCGATTGCGGGTGGAACCGCGGTGACCATCGCGGGAACCAACTTTGTCTCCGGAGCCACTGTGAGTTTTGGCGGAACGGCTGCGACAGGAGTGTCGGTGGTAAGCAGCACGTCAATCACCGCGACAGCTCCGGCCCATGCCGCGGGTGCGGTGGACCTGGTGGTAACCAATCCCAATGGGCAGAACGGCACCTTGTCTAACGGCTACAACTACAACGCGCCGGCAGATTTCACGATCGCGGCCACGGCCCTCTCGCCTTCGATGGTTGCACCCGGGGGATCGGCTACTTCCAACATTGCGGTCACCGCGATGAATGGTTTTTCGGGCACGGTGACTCTGTCCTGCAGCAGCATCTCGCCAGTGGTATCGCCGGCGCCGACCTGCACGTTCTCCCCGCCTTCGATCACGGGTTCCGGGAAGTCCACGCTCACGGTCCGCACGACGGCGGGAACGAAGGCATCGCTCGCGCCGGGATCAAAAGGCATCTTCTATGGGATGTGGCTGCCGATCATCGGCCTGGTGGGGCTGGGAGCGGGCCTTACCTCGCGCCAGAAGCGGTCGTGTCTGCTGGCCTGTTTCCTGTTTGTGGGCATGGCGTTGCTGACGTCCTGCGGCGGTGGCAGTTCGTCGTTCTCAAATAACGGCAACGGCCTTCCCGGCACGCCGGCCAACTCGTACACCGTCACCATTTCCGCCACCGGACCGGTGACCCATACCGCGTCGCTTTCGGTGACCGTGAACTAGGGTTGCGGATCAGGGGCCTCGAGAGTTCGACGCGGCTCAAAGCCGGCGATTTGGCGTACCCTCGCCCCCGGCCCCAACCCGCGCAGATGATACAATTCCGCCTGTCTGACCACTCAAAATGGAGGGCCCGGCGCATGCCTGCCTGCTCCGAAAAGAAGGCAGGACCCCGGCCTGTGCTTCACGCCTTTTGACTTGTCCGGACCAACGTCCGCGGCGAAATGCCGGCAGCGGGCTCCATCCGAAACGCATGTTGTCTGACCCGACCGACGTTCGATCACCGACCTTCAGCATCATCATTCCCGCATACAACGAGGCCGCGCGGGTCGGCGCCACGGTGCAGAAAGTGCTCGCCTACGCCGCCCAACGGGGCTGGGATGCCGAGATCATCGTGGTGAATGACGGCTCCAGCGACCGCACTGCGGAAATTGTCCGCGGCCTGGCGGAAAACCATCCCCAGCTGCGTCTGCTGGAAAATCCGGGCAACCGCGGCAAGGGATACAGCGTCCGCAACGGGATGCTGCAGGGGCGCGGTGAACGGCTGCTGTTCAGCGATGCCGACCTTTCTTCTCCCATTCAGGAAGCGGAAAAGCTGTTTGCCGCCCTGGCCGGCGGGGCGGACGTGGCCATCGGCTCGCGCTGGTTGCGCCGCGAACTCCAGACCCAGCCACAACCGCTCTATCGCCAGATTTTCGGGCGCGTTTTCAACCTCCTGCTGCGCCTCACCCTCGGTTTAAGTTTCAAAGATACCCAGTGCGGCTTCAAGGCCTTCACCCGTCATGCCGCGCAGACAATCTTCCCGCTGCAAAAAATTGAACGTTGGGGATTCGATCCGGAACTGCTTTACCTGGCGCGGAAGCAGGGTCTTAAGGTGGTGGAAGTTCCGGTGGAATGGGCCCACCGCGAGGGCACGCGCATCAGTCCTTTGCGCGACGGAACCCGTATGTTCATCGAGATGCTGAGGATCCGCTGGAACGGGTTTACCGGGAAATATGACCGTAAAGGGGAATAGCGTTTCGGTCAGGCGCCGGCGGCGGATGCCCGCTGCGCTTCCGGCTGAGCCGCCGACCACTTCTCCAGCTGCTCGCTGAAGGCGGCCGACATGTTGGCAAAGCGAATGCCCATGCGGCCCTGCACGTCTCTCCAGATCAACTCCACGGCCGAGGCCAGATTGTCCTTCTCCCCGGGCAGCGAAAACTCGATGCTTTGAATCGAGGCCGAGGGTATTTCCTGACCCACGTACAAAGCGGCGCCGCCGGCGCTGAGGTTGGTAATGAAAGCCAGAGTTTCATCCAGGCCGGCTCCCCGCAGGGTGGCGGGGATACGGATGGAAGCTCGCCGCGACTCGCGCGCGTCCTCACCTTCGTTCCTCAGTCCGAGCGCCGACTTGATTCCGGTGCGCAGGCGATCAGCGGACAGCGGGCGATAGAGCACCATGTGACTGCGAGCGCCATCCGCCAGCGCGATGCTGCTGGGCGAAATCGCCAGGACGATGCCGATCGACTGTTCACAAGAGGGCAGAGATTTTGCCGCCGACAATACCGCCACGGCGCCACGGGCATCCGCGTTATCCACGATGATGGCGTCGAACTGGGTACTGGTCAGCCTCTGTACGGCTTCGTCGGCCGTGCTCGAATGGGCGACTTCGATATCCAGAGATTTCAGGACTTCGGCGGCCAGGTCAACAATTTCCTGGTCCCGGGAAAACAGCAATGCATGCAAAGCCATGGTCGCCGGACTTTATAACTTTCACCGATGAATCGCAAGTTACTGAGGTGGAGGGTAAGGTTACCCGGCGGAGAGCGTGGTTTCGGCCGGACACGGGGCGATGGTTGCAGCGCCCTGCGTCAGGGTTGCAGGGTCTTGCACGGTTGGAACCGCGGGGCCCGGCGGACCGCGTCTTTGTTCATTTACTGCAAGTTCTTTCGCAAAGGCCGCCCGGCCGGCTTTCTGGCTCCCTGTATCCCCTGAAATCCGCGCCCATTGCGGCGTTTGGAGGTGGTGCTCGACTTGCAACAGTCTTGCCGGATAGGTGCAACGTTGCGCAGCAACACGGCGGAATACTCAGTACAGAGCCAGCTTCTGGGCCATTTTGGGCTGCGGGAGAACGCCTTTGGGGTCACCCCGGACCCGCGTTTCCTGTTTCCCAGCCACACCCATCGCGAAGCGCTGGCCTCCCTGGTCAACGGGATCGACTGTGATTTCGGGTTCCAGATACTGGTGGCGCAGCCCGGCATGGGCAAGACCACTCTGCTGTTCAATTTCCTGGAGAGATTTCGCGGCCGCGCGCATACCGCCTTCCTGTTTCAACCGCAAGCCAACCCCGCCGAGCTGCTGCAATCGGTGCTGCACGAGCTGGGAACGATTTCCGAAGAGACTTCGATTCGCAAATTGTCGGAGCAGCTCAATCAGGTGCTCACCCGGGCGGCCGGGGAACGCAAGCGCGTAATCGTGGTATTGGATGAAGCGCAAAATTTGGACTTTGCCGTACTCGAAGCGCTGCGGCAGCTCTCTAATTTCGAAACCGCGTCCAGCAAGCTCATGCAGATTGTTCTGGCCGGGCAGCCGCAGCTGGCCAAGCGCCTGGCGTTGCCCGAACAGGAGCAGCTGATGCAGCGCATCTCCGCCTTCGGGCGGCTGAGCCCGCTGGCGCTGAATGAGGCCCAGGCCTACATCAACCATCGTCTGGCGACGGCGGGATATCAGGGAGCGCCGCTCTTCACGCCCGGCGCAGTCCGGAAGATCTGGGACCAGAGCCGGGGCGTTCCCCGCAACATCAATACGCTGTGCTTCAACGCCATGCTCTTAGGCTTTGCCGGGCACGAGAGATCGATCGGGGAACATCTGGTTGAGGAAGCGTCCCGAGACCTGGACTTGAACAGCGTGCTGGCCGACGTGTACCAGATGACGCCGTCGGGCAGCAGCCGCAAAGTAGAACCGATCCAGGAGATGGCGCCTCCCGGATCAGCCGGCGGAGGAGCGGGAACAACCCCGGCGCCGGTCGTGACCGCGGCCAATATCTCGAAGGACTCAGGGGTCATTGCGATCGCTGAACCGCCGGAGAAGATCGCACCGGCGGCGGAGAAATCGGCGTCGTTGGCCGTAGTTTCACCCGCCGCTCCGCGGCCACAGCCGGTGCAGGTGAAAGCCACGGTTGCCGCCCCGGCGAGTCCCGCCAAAGCGGTGCGATCCGGCGTCCCGGCAGTGGTGCAAAGCGTCCCGGCAGCAAAGAACCCTGCCCCGCCGAGGGTCGCGGAACCGGCTCGACTGGCAGCGGCCGCAGCCTCGGTCGAGAGAAAGACGCCGGACGAGAAGCGCTCTGAGAGCCGCGCCTGGTGGACCAGGGCCTTGGCCTTGACCGCTGTCACCGGGATTCTGGCTTTCGTGCTCGGCCAGGAATTTTCCGCGCAGCGTCCCGGGCAGGTCGAGGCCAACGGCGCCGGCGGTTCAAGCATCGGGCAAAGCAGTTCAGGCTCGGGTGATTCGGCGTTCACCCAGGTGTCAGCCTCGTCGACGGACACCCCCGGCGCGCCATCCAAAAACTCGGTCGTCGAATCCCGGTCGGCCCGCAACGCGGATTTAAACCAGGCGAATGACGTGACCGTGCGGAAGTTTCCCGCCGATTCAGATGCCGCGTCCGACAGCGACGGCAAAACCCAGAAGCTGGACACTATTTTCTTCGACCAGGACAGCGCCGTCATCGGCTCGCAATACGGTCCCTTCCTGCACCGGATCGCCGACGCCCTGGAAAAACATCCCGGAGCCAGCGCGATTCTCGAGGGACACACCGACAATACCGGCGAGGAAAGCTATAACCTGGAACTCTCCAGCCGCCGCGCCATGGAAGTCAGGAATGCGCTGGTCGACGTGCTGCACGTCTCGGCCTCGCGGCTGAGCACCATAGGGGCGGGGACGTCCGGGCCGGTCCAGCCTAATACCAGTGCCGCTGGACGCGCCTACAATCGCCGGGTGGAAGTTCGCCTCGTGCATCTCGACGAATAAGTCCCGCCTCTGAACCTGCCAATGGAAGACGGCCCCCACCACAAGACTCAATCCTAGAAATCAGCAGGCCAGTGTGGCAGTGGTGGCGTTTGAAAACCCCCATGAAGGATTGTCATTCCGAAGCGCGGGATTGTCGCGCGAGGAATCCGCTGTTTTGCTGCTGGCAGCAAGCAGATTCCGCGCCGATAATCCTGGCTTCGGAATGACAAAGGGCAGGTTTATTTTTCGCAAACAGCATGCCTACCCTCGGCTCGCCGCGATCGGCATGCATGGGGTTTTGCGTGATATAACAGCTCAAGGTTGACTTCAGACTTCTAAGGCTTCGCCGCGACCATGAAAGTGTCGGTCATCATGCCGGTCTACAACGAGCGCAATTCCCTGCGCGCGGTGGTCGAGCGTGTTCTGGCCGTCCCTCAGGAACTGGAATTGATCTGCGTGGACGATGGTTCGAGTGACGGCTCGCGGGAAATACTCGCCCAATTGCAGAGTCAGCATGCCAACCTTCGGGTGTTTCTACAGCCGAAGAACATGGGAAAAGGCGCGGCCTTGCGGCGCGGAATCCAGGAAGCCACCGGAGATTTTGTCCTGATTCAGGATGCCGACCTGGAATACGACCCGGCGGATTATCCCAACCTGCTCGATCCGCTGATCCAGGGCAAAGCCGACGTGGTTTACGGCTCTCGTTTTCTAGGCAGCGGACCGCATCGCGTCCTCTACTTCTGGCATTCGGTGGGCAACCGGCTGCTTACCTTGCTCTCGAACTGCCTGACCAACATCAACCTCTCCGATATGGAAACCTGTTACAAGGTGTTCCGCCGGGAGATCGTCCAGTCCATCCCGATCGAAGAAAACCGCTTCGGTTTTGAGCCGGAAATCACGGTCAAGTTAGCCAAACGCCGGTTGCGGATCTATGAAGTCGGCATCAGTTACTGGGGCCGCACATATGAAGAAGGCAAGAAGATCGGCTGGAAAGACGGCGTCTGGTGCCTCTGGTGCCTGCTGAAATACTCGATCAAGGAACGGCCTGTCCCGCTGGCGCGCTCGATTGCTTCCGAACATCCCGCCCTGGCCCCCCGGCAAGATGAATTGGATTCCAGGGCAGAAAACTGACGTGATTGCCATTCAGCAGCCGGAGCGAGGAAGGACCCCCTGGTTCAAGATGCAGGGCGTTAAAACCGTCGGGTGGCATGTTCTGTACGCACGCACAACGCAAAGGTGTGAACAGGGCAGGCAATTGCCAGAACTACAGCGGTGATGACGAGGCGAACGAAATCAACAGGAACGACTGCGGCGATCATTTGGGCTCCAGAATAAATGCCTGATTCAGCAGAGCCTGATTGAAAGCGGTTCCTACGATTTCTCCCTTGTCGTTGATGGCGTTGGCGACGCTCAGGGTCCAATCGGGCGAAACTACGACCGTGTTCAGATTCACAATACCCGTCGCCTGGGTCCAGATCATGGCCCTGTCAGTGGCGTCGATCGTGCGTGGAAATGCCGGGCCCCGGCCGCGCAACCGGGCCCTCGCTTGCACCATGCCACTGGAATCACCAATTTGACCTACAACCTGATCCGAACCATTGACTCCGAATGCGAAACTGTAGGCAGTATGGTCAGTCCCCAGATCAACGATGCTGTGTTTCCAGAAGAAAGCATGGGTGGCTCCCGTGCTGTCTGCACCCCATCCACACGCATGTCCTGATCCGTTGATCCCAGTAGCTACAGTAAATGTGCCGCCTAGCGTTCCCAGACTGGTGACCATAGCTTGACTGACGATTGCGGCTTGTTCGTTCGTGCCCATCCCTGCCATCGAACCGTTGTGGACGGCAAAAATCTCCTGCAAACTCGGCACTGGCTGTAAGCCTGTATCCATTCGCCAGGTAAACCCTTCCTGCGCCCCCGAGCTTTGGACATAGCTCTCTCCGACAACGGTTCCATCCTCGTCGATCGCCTGCGCCAGCGAGCTATCGAATCCAGACCCGGGAAGGACACCGATCATAATTCGGCCGGTTGACTCGGACCAGAACCACGCTTGATTGTCGAAAGTGTATCCCGCTACCTGGTTTTTCGAATTGATCGCCGTGGCAACTCCTGATCCCAGGTCCGATGCCACACCATCTTGCCACATGGTAGCTTCAAAAGGGCTGGACCCAGCGGGATTCTCAATCTGTGAATAGCCTACAACGGTTCCATTTGTATTGATTGCAGTGGCAGACGCCTCCGATGTTCCCGGGAGCAACGGCAAAACCTTAACCGTATATGCCAGGACGGGCGGAGGTGATGGCTCGCCTCCCCCACATCTCACAAACACCAGTAAGCTGAGGAGCAGGCACGTTCTAAGATAAGACCCCTTGGACATGAACTCCTCACTTTGTTCCCCAGAACGTCCCAGACGCGGAGCGTTTCGTGGCTTCGCAGAGGGCAAACCTGCTTTCTACCCTGGCTTTGAGCGTAGGCCCCAACGTCATCGCTCATGGCCGGTGCAGTACTTGAGCCTTCAAGGAACGACTATCCCGCCGCATGAACATTCTATACGAGGTCGTTCCTGACCGATGTAATCAGATGAGATGAGAATCGAATCGTCCCAGGCCTCGGAGCAAGACGCAGGGGAAAAAATGTCCCGATGTCGAAGACTTTAATGCTTACTTTTTGCTACACTATGCGCGCCGCTTCTTCGTCTACAGCTTTAACTCTTGTTTCCAAGTCCCCAAAGCGGACCTGGAAAGCGTTGTCGCAGCCCGACCTCGGCAGTTCTAGTTCCTTCATTCCCTTCCGTAACCAGGGGTAATGACGGGGCGATGTTACTTTTGAATTCTGGAAGTAATGCACGTGCGCACCTGCCTGGTTTTTGGCTAGATGCGCCGTCGGGGATCGAACTGGGACGCCGAGAGGGAATCTTCAGAGTTCAGCAATCTGAAATTTGACACTTCTTTGGGCCCCTGCAATTTCTCTGGCCAAAAGGGATCTGTCCGTCAGTCCCTATCCCCGTTTTTAAAGGAAATTTCATGCTGAGGATTGGTGTTTTAGTTTTAGCAGTCGTTTTTCTTATCGGCTGCGGGGGAGGAAGCATGCCGTTCACTCCTCCTCATAGTGGATCGTCGGGCGGCACTAGCTCGAGCTCTTCGGGCAGTGGAACTTCCACCAGTGGGTCGTCAGGAACCGGCACCTCCAGCAGTGGGTCTTCCGGCAGCGGCACTTCGACCAGTGGATCGTCGGGTAGCGGAACTTCCAGCAGCGGGACCTCAAGCAGTGGGTCATCCGGCAGTGGGACTTCATCCAGCGGGTCGTCTGGCAGCGGCACGTCAACCACCGGCACTTCCGGCAGCGGCACTTCGACCAGTGGATCGTCGGGTAGCGGAACTTCCAGCAGCGGGTCTTCGGGCAGCGGTACTTCCTCAAGCGGATCTTCGGGTAGCGGAACTTCGTCCAGCGGATCGTCCGGCAGCAGCGGATCATCGGGCACGCCGACCGGAGTGGTTGGGCCGAGCACATTCACATTTTCGGGTTACAGCTGGGGAACGGACGGCGGATCGGCTCCTCCGGTCGGCAACGTGAACGGGAATGTAGGCAAGTTCGATCCCAACAACGTGACCGTCGGGTCCGAACTTGTCTTGTCGCTCACCCAGACCCAGAACGGCAGCCAGATTGTGTCCAGCGGGTCGGAAGTCATCTCCAAGCAGACCTTCACCTATGGCACGTTCGAGTTCACTTCCCGGGTGTCGGAAGCGCTTTCGGGCTCCGATGCTTCCGGCTTTCTTTATGCCTCGAACTCCGCCACTGAAATCGACATGGAGCAGGTCGGCAACAAGGCGGATGCGGTCGACTGCACTAATTGGAGAGGAACTTCAGACTTCCAGGACACGCAGGTCTTTGGCTTCGACCAGACCAACAGCCACGATTTCAAAATTGTCTGGCAGCCCAGCTTTGTGGACTGGTATGTGGACGGCCAGCTGGTGGTGCACCATACCCAGGCGGTGCCCAGCGCTCCCGCCTACTTCCTGTTCAACCTGTGGGGCACGAATAACTCGTCCTGGGGAGGCACGGCGACGATTGGACCGACCCGCTATATGTACATCAGCAACTTCAAGTACTCGCAGTAGCGGGGGCAGTTTTCTGCTTCCTCTCCGGGTTTGCAGGGCGCGGAAATGCGCTCCTGCAAATCCGGTCTTTTCTGGGCTCATTTTCTAGGATCTTGCCGAGAAGAACTGCGCGATGCTCTTCACCACCATTTTCTGCTGTTCTTCAGTCATCTGCGGAAATACGGGCAGCGCCAGAACATGCTGGCTCGCTTCCTCGGACTGCGGGAATGCGCCGGGGCCATAACCCAGAGCGGCGAAGGCGGGCTGCAGATGAAGCGGCGAAGGATAATAGATCTCTGAAGGAATGCCGGAC
>Ga0187823_10000176_pt1 | contig 15312 bp, 14 predicted proteins | sample NC_wetland_sal_i_12_FD_132968 | JGI IMG/M metagenome (GOLD analysis project Ga0187823, IMG submission 132968) | Wetland sediment microbial communities from Neuse River Estuary, North Carolina, USA - SourceSoil_3 | ecosystem: Environmental > Aquatic > Freshwater > Wetlands > Sediment | place...
CGCTATGACAAAGCGGTCGTGGGCTCGCGTTTCTCCGTCCTCATCAATGGTCACGCGCATGGGGCCACGCGTGGCTTTCGCGACCTCCACGAGAACCGGCGTAGGCCGCAACAGAATCCAGAGAAGCCCGGGAACCCCGAGCAGACCGCCGATGATAAGAATTTTGCGACGCACTCGATTCCGTGCCACATTACTCTCTCGTCTTTAGAACTGCCACCAAGTCGAGACGACTAAGTCTCCGATAGAGCAAGACCCCGGTTCCTACAGAAGCCAGACCTACAATCAGTGCGGCAATAACATATGTCTTTGCGTTAACCACCAGGGGCATGCGGTACAGGTCTGTCTGCATTGCCGTGGTGAGCACCGTGCAGAAACCGTAACCAATCAGCACTCCAAACGGGATCGACGCTAACACGAGGATTGCCTGTTCTCCCAACAGCATGAAACTAATCTCGCGCTGGCTAAAGCCGAGGACACGCAGTGAGGCCAGTTCGTGTCCGCGTTCGGAGAGCGCTACTCGCGCGCCATTGTAGACCATGCCGATGGCGATTACGGAAGCAAACAGATTCAGTGCAGCTGTTGAGATTCGCAGACTCTCCGCTATCGTGCGATAGAAGCTCTCGATCATGGCCTGTCGCACGGCGACACCCGCCACGGCCGGCGTTCGCTTCAATTCAGAATAAAGAGGTCCTAACTTCTCAGCGTCCACGGAGAGATAAGCGCCCGAAATGGACGGGCCTTCGTGCATCATGCGGTTCAGCGCGGAAATGTCCATATAGGCAGAAAGCCCGATCATTTCATCCACCGTAGCCCTGACGGCGACCTGCCGTACCGGACGCTCGCCTTCCAGAATTTCCACGGTGACGTTATCTCCCGGCCGAACGCCAAGCTCTTGCGCGAGTTTGCTCGTGAGTAGTACGCCTTCCGGCGGAATGCGCGCTATGTCAAGATTCTGTCCTACTACCCGCCGAAGATCGGCATTGGCTTCGAGCCCCAAAAGCCCAATGCGTTGTGAGCGGTGCCCGAAGCGAAGGCGTGCGGGCACGATTCGGAATGGCTCCGAGCGCAGCACACCCGTCAGGTGGTTAACATCGTAGCTTGCTTGCTCCCCGTGCGGCTCAACCAGAGAAATTGTTATGTCATCTCGTTGGGCGGTCCGGAATTGCACCTGCACCAGATATTCGATGGCGTCGAAAAAGTAAAAACCTACGATCAGAATCGCGACTGCGAAAGACATCCCCACAACCGTGAGAAAGGCTTTCCACGGTCTTCGTTCCAGGTTTCGCAGAATCATCCGAGTAGAAATGGATATCAGCCGGGCAATTCCCAGACGTTCGGCAATTCCTTCTCTGAATTGGGGAGGGGATTCGGGGCGCATCGCCTCTGCAGGCGGCAGTGCGACAACTGTCCGAAGCGATAAGAGCGCACCCAGGCATGCCGCCAATGCGCTAATTGTGATGCTCCAGAGTATTAATCCCGGGCTGGCAATAAACCTCAGTTCGGGAAATCGGAAGAAATTCTGATACATCCGAGCCAGACCCCTGCCCAGCCAAATACCCAGAGGCAATCCGATGAGAGTACCCACCATTACGGCGACCAGGGCAAGCTTCAGGTAATGAACGCCCACTGCCACATCCGAATAGCCGAACGCCTTCAACAAACCGATGTTGTTTCTCTGCGTACTCACCAGTCGAGATAGGACCACATGAATCAGGAATGCGGCAATGCCCAGGAAAATGGACGGCACAAATATCCCGGTAATGCGGTCTTGGGCTATTTCGTCGGTGAGGAATCGGTGAGACATTTGATCTGCACGGCCGTACGCTCCCAGCCCGCCGTAGGGTTCCAATATCTTGTCGAGCCTTCCGATAACCTCCGCTTCATTCGCTCCTGGAGCCAGCGTGAGCGATATGTCATTGAAGCCACCCTCCATATTGAACAATGGTCCCAATGCCTCACGGCTCATCCAAAGGACACCGAACCTTTTGTTGTCCGGAAAGATCTCAGCGCCGCGGATCTCGTAGACGTATTCGGGCGACAATGCGATGCCTACGATATGAAGACGTTCCCAGCGGCCATTGATGACTGCTGAAAGTGAAGAACCGACCCCAAGACCATTGGCGCTTGAAAGGGCTTCGCTAACCAATACTTCGTCCGGACGCCCCGGCTCGATATATCGCCCTCGCCGCAAGAACAGATCATTCAGCATTGGCCCTGAGCGTTCAGGAATAGAGATCAAACGTCCGACCGCGGGCTCATTCAGCCCGGGAATATCCAGGTTGACCTCAACGACCACCCTGGTTTGGACGACAGCAACCCCAGGAATCGATTCGATCTCACCGGCCAGACTGTTGGGTGCGCGCTTTAGCTGGGCAAAGACATCGGCAAAGTGGAAGCGCGCATATTGCTGCTGTTGTGCGCGCTCAACTGATTCGTAGGCGCCACGCATGGTCACATAAGTGGCGATACCCGAAGCTACGATCAGGGCCACCGTCACGACCTGGCCACGCATATGCCAGAGATCGCGAAACAGTTTTCGATCTAAAGCGCTCAGTCGCATCTCACCATGCCAATTCCGCTGGTGAGACTCGCCGTTCATTCTTTTGGATTTCGGCGATCATCCCACTGCTGATGCGTATCACTCGATCCGCCATGGCCGCGATTGCCGCGTTGTGCGTGATGACCACGGTGATCGTCTTCAGCTCTCGATTTACCTGGTCAAGCACTTCCAGAACGATCTTTCCGGTCGCATAGTCGAGGGCTCCCGTGGGCTCGTCGCAAAGCAGCACTTCCGGCCTCTTCACCACTGCCCGCGCGATGGCCACTCGCTGCTGTTCGCCGCCGGACATCTGTGCCGGGAAGTGATGCAATCGGTCGCCAAGCCCCACCATCCGCAAGCATTCCTCAGGATCAAGCGGATTCTCGGATATCTCGGAAACCAGCGCCGTATTTTCCAACGCCGTCAGACTGGGAATGAGATTGTAGAATTGAAAGACAAAACCCACGTGTTCACGCCGGAAGCGGGTGAGCTCTTCTCGTGTGGCGGCTGTCAGATTGTGATCTCGGTAGTGGACTTCGCCGCTGGTCGGCACATCGAGTCCTCCCAGGATGTTCAAGAGCGTGGATTTTCCGCTTCCCGAGGGACCCAGCATCACCACGAATTCACCCGGTAACAAATCGAGGGTGATGCCGCGAAGAGCTTCGACCGTTACATCCCCCATGTGATAGATCTTGGTGATTTCGTGCATGTGGAAGACCGCATCGACAACTGCCGGAGTTAGCTGCCTGGTCATCGTGATGCCGATACTCCCTTGTCTCCCCCGAATTGTAACTACTGGGCGATTCCGCTCACGGTTTGCGGTGGCGCAGAGCACAGTTCCTCGATCGGTTGTCCCGGCTTGTACTCGAGTTTCTTGGGCGGTTCGCATCCTTCCTGTCGCGTGATCTTGAGGCTGGGCTTGTTCAATTCTTCCTTCTTCGCGCTCTCTGCGATTGGAGCCAACTCCTTCTTCATCTGGTCGAAGGCCGAGGTCTGAACAATCATTTCCGGCTTGTCGGGCAGGAACATAATCTCCCGCCGGGTGTCTACCATCCTCTGGTAGAAAGGAGGATGCGTCCGGAACCAACTCGCGCCATTCACGTAGCCCTCCCGCGTGGCTATCTTGTCAAAGAACCTGATGAAACCGCTTGGATCATAACCGGCATTCCAGGCATATTGCAGGCCCAGTTGGTCAGCCTCAAGTTCATAATCACGGCTTACTCCAAGCAACTCCAAGTTGAGGACTAAGCCGAGACCGTAGAAGCCATACTGTAGTGCGTAGTAGGTGCCAATGCCAGCGACGCCGCCAGTTAGAATCATGGCCGCAACCTGAGCTGCTTGATAAAAGATCCCGGCAATTGTTGCCCGCTTCATTAGCTTATTGGCATGGCGCGCGGCATCATGTGCCATTTCATGCGCGATGACTCCAGCCAGTTCCGATTCGTCTTCGGCGGCTTCGAGCAGACCTCGCTCGATGAACAGATATCCGCCCGGCAGCGCAAACGCATTGATTTCCCGCGACTGGAGCACCGAGACATGTAGCGGAATCTTCAAGTCGGATTTTTGGGCTATGCGTTGTGCCACTGAATTCACATACTCTTGAATCGCTTTGTCTTCCACCTCCGGCGGCAGAAGCCCCGAACGCTTCATTTCCTCGATCGCCTGCTGACCCTTCTTAATATCATCTTGTTGGTTCGCTGCAATCTCCCGAAAGCCAATGTCTTTCACATCGCCCCAACGACGGATCAGGTATGAGCCATTGCCGATCTCCTGCTGCGTTTGCCTGTAAAGCAATGGCCATTTCTCAATCAGATCAAGTTTCGCATTCAGATTGTCATAGGCTGTCGGGATAGCATGGCTTGAAAGAGCCTGAGATTCGCTCCTGAGCAGCTCAAGATTCTGTATTTTGCAGTGCTTTTAATTGCGTTCAGTCTCGCGCAAGCCAGCCGTTGTCTTCTTGAGATCCTTTTCCGCTGCATCGATTTGCTTTCCGTATTGCTTGGCGTGCTCCTTGAAACGTGCCACACAAGAATTCTTCCCCTTTTCGAGCGTCCTCCGCTGAGCTGCGATTTCAGTCGTGCTGAACTTCAGAGTGTGCGCCAAGTCGAAGAGCTCTATATACGACTTCTGCAAGAATCCTCGCAACGGAGCCGGTTCCTTTGGTTGGACCTGCATCGACAGTTCGGCGTGTCCGGAATCTGCAGAGGCTTGGCGGGCAGCGGAGCCTTGCAGGGTTAGACTTAGAACACCGAGTTGGGCGCTAAACAAGAAGGCCAGTGCCCGCCGTAGGATGTCTCGCATCCCTACCTCCAACCCACGCGTATTTTGTGGGAATCTCAGCAAATTCTTTTCCGCCCGCTAACGTTCAGCCAGCTGTGCCGACACGTAACCTTGCCGCACGTACACAATGACCTTTCGCCGTCTGCCTTTTTGATCGGTGACCCGCAAGGGGCGGCCATCTGGTCCCACGATCTCCACTTTCAATTTGTGATACTTGCCATCACGTCTTGCACGGGACGGCGAAAAGCCGAGTTCATACTCACTGCGGAGAAAACCCACAACGCTCCTGAACAAGTCAGGCATTTCTCCTTCAAAAGCGCGGAAACCATGCCATTCCGCCGGTGAGGTTGGCAAATGCCTGCAATTGGTTCTTGGACTGTAAATAGCTGATCGAGGAGCTGCCGGTCCTGGTTTCTGCCGTCATATATTCGCTCTCGGCTACCCCAACGCAAAACACTGTCACATTGCTCTTCCTTAATTTATCCAGCGTGTCATCCAGCCTTGCCTTGCTGAACGTATCTATTCCCGTAGTTATAAGAAGGATCGCCTTCTTCCCTTTAATGCGGTCAAGCTTTTCCAGCGTGTCGACGACCGCATCAAACAAATTGGCTTCGTTGAATCCTGGGTAGGAAAGAGCGCTGAGTGCGTTTTGTACCTCCGTTTTATTGCGCGTGAAGTCCACCTGGATTGTCGGCTTCATGTCATAGGTAATGAGCGCAATCCAGTCCTTGCTATCGAGATGTCGCAGAAACCCGGAACCCCAATACGCGGCTTTGTACGCAAAGTAGTCATACGCCAGCCCGCTGTATTCCATCAGGATCACAATCGTGATCGGATCCTCCGTGGGTGCAAAGTAGCTGATGGTTTGCGCCTTCCCTTGATCCAGGATCCGGAAATTTCCTTTCTATAGACCCGACAGAATGTTTCCGTCCTCATCCGTCACGAGAACGTCCAGAAGTACAAGGCCCGCTTCGACAGAGATGGTGTATTCGGGTGGTTTCTGTTGATCATCCCTTGTAGCGTTCGGCTGTTGGATCTGCGTTTCCGCGCTTTGCGCCATCGGCAAGAAAGGAAAAGCAAGGCAAAGCGCAAGAACGAGAGGTCGTGCCTTGCTATATAAATGAGCCGCTCATTGTTGGGTCGCGACCGGCGATACATGGCCTTCTCCTGTAGCGCACCGAGCAGTGCGTCTCCCGACAAGGCAATCTCTCATTTCTCTCCCCTTGTAGCTGAGATGTTTTGCGCAGAGGCTCGTGTCCAGCTACAAATGTTGGTAACGTCGGTCGCGTTGAGCTTGGCACGCCGGTGCAGAAGAGTGTAAGGAAGACCGGGCATCTCGCCCTCTGATATCTCCTTGCAAATTTCGGACAACTGTTTCTGCTGCTCCCCAGGCTGGTAGCCGGCCCACTCTGACAAATTCAATGCCTTCCGTCCCCGATTTACGTCAGAAACCACCAGCCACGAAACTGGAGCCACGTGGCTATACCAGGGCCATACGCTACGATAGGAGTGACAATCATTGCAGGAACGCTCAAAAACGGTAGCCACAGCTGCATCTACAACGAGATTTGCGTGCAATTCGCGCCTAGAATCGACTGGAGGATTAGTTCTGGCCGGTTGAAAGAACTGAACTGCCACCAGAATAAACACGAGCAAAACAGCAAGTCGTTTTAGAGAGGTTAACATTCGCCCTCCTTCCATGTGGTCCACGCCAGAGCCGACGAGTTCTCGCCATCCTACTGACTTCCGGATGGCTTCTTTTCTGTCTTCGCCAGCGCGATCTTGAAGGCATCGCGATGAGCCATTTCATCCTGGCGAATTTCTTCAAAACGATCCGCCGCGGCTTTGTCTCCGGACGCTTTTGCTTGTTCCGCAAATTTGCGGTACATCGTGTCGACCTCGTAGGATTCGCCCTTGATTGCATCCTTCAGGTTGTCCGCGTCGCTGCCCACAAGCCCCGCGAGTTCTGCTTCCTCTGCAAAATGCTGGAAGCGTTCCGTCTTGGCGGCCTGTGCGAACAGACTTGCCAATTCCGTATTCCCATTCCGTTGCGCTTCCTTGGCATACAGCAAATACTTTGCATAGGCGAACGCCTCACCGTGCATGGCGGTCGACAAATTTGCTTGAGTATTCTCACTCAGACTGCCTGCGCCGCTGGCGGTCAGGTGCCCAGCGACGAACAACATAGCACCGGCAAGCACCGCTGCAACGTACAACTTGGTCTTCATGACGCCACCTCTTGTACGGACAATTCGAACAGCAAATCCTTCATCCACCTTCTGCCGTTTCTAGTGAACTAATACTCCTTAGGGAAGGCGATACACGGTGGTCTCGATCACCCCCAAAAGTGACGACGATCACAAACTCTTCAGAATTAGTGGGTTATAAAGCAACCATCGTTGACAATGGGGGAGACTGCGTTGACCGACGAGCACCAAGCTACGATCGCGTACTTCTCGATGGAAATCGCAGTGGACCCCCAGATCCCAACGTACGCGGGTGGCCTGGGAGTGTTGGCCGGAGATGCATTGCGTTCGGCAGCGGATCGCGGCCTCCCGATGGTCGGTGTGACCTTGCTTCCCCGCCGGGGATACTTTCGCCAACAACTCGATGAAAGCGGCCAGCAGTCCGAGCAGCCTGAAGATTGGAATCCGGAAGCAGTTTTCGAGCGTGTCGAGCCCATCGTATTACTCATTCTGGATGGGGCTCGGTTAAGCATTCGAGCTTGGCGCTATTGGGTAAAAGGCGTGTCTGGCCACACGGTTCCGGTCTATTTTCTGGACACCGATATGCCCGAGAATCCTTTGTGGGAGCGAACACTCACCAACAACCTGTACGGAGGTGACGAGCGGTACCGACTCTGCCAGGAAGCCGTGCTTGGCATGGGCGGAGTGCGGCTCCTGCGCTTGCTGGAATATACCGACATCGTCCGATTCCACATGAACGAGGGTCACTCAGCTCTGCTTACCTTAGCCTTGCTCGAAGAACGTGTTGGACGGCCGAATTTGACTAGTGCCACTGAAGATGACATCGAAGCTGTACGCAGCCAGTGCGTCTTCACGACCCATACTCCGGTACCGGCCGCCTTTGATCAGTTTCCGCTCGACCTTGCTCGTCAGGTTCTCGGTCCAGACCGAATCAGCATTCTCGACGTCACCCGTTGTTGTCCGCCTGGAAATTTGAACATGACGTATCTCGCGTTGCGGTGCTCGCGATACGTCAATGGCGTCGCTATGCATCATGGGGAAGTGTCCCATGGAATGTTCCCGAACTATCCCATTCACGCCATCACGAATGGGGTACACGGTGTCACATGGACGAGCTCTTCTTTTCAGGAGTTATATGACCGGCACATTCCGGAATGGCGTCGTGACAATCTCTACCTTCGGTATGCCATCGGCATCAATCTCGAAGAAATCCGGCAGGCGCATCTCCTTGCGAAGCGAGAAATGATTCAACGGATTGCGAAAGCGACCGGGGTTCAATTCGACGAAAATGTTGCTACGCTGGGATTTGCGCGGCGAGCAACCGCATACAAGCGGCCTGAACTGCTGTTTACGGATTTGGATAGACTTCGTGCCATCCGCCGCCAGGCGGGCCCATTCCAGGTCGTCTATGGCGGAAAGGCCCATCCACACGACGAAGAAGGAAAAGACGTGATCCGGAGGGTGTTTCAAGCGGCGGCGGCTCTGCGCGACTCTATTCCCATCGTTTATGTCCAAAATTACGATTTCAATTGGGCTCGTCTTCTCACAAGTGGTGTCGATCTGTGGCTGAACACGCCACATCGCCCCTACGAAGCATCGGGAACGAGCGGGATGAAAGCCGCCTTGAACGGCGTCCCAAGCCTCAGCGTGCGCGATGGCTGGTGGATCGAGGGTCACATCGAAGGCGTTACGGGATGGTCCATCGGATTCGACGAGGATCCGGAGCAGCATGACATCGAAGTCGCTTCAATGTACGACAAACTCGAGCGCGTGATCCTGCCAATGTTCTATGCACGACCCAACGCCTACGCAGAAGTAATGCGTTCAGCGATCGCGATCAATGGATCATTCTTCAATACGCAGAGGATGATGGCGCAGTATGTCATGAACGCCTACTTTCCCGACGAAGCGAAAGCCAGCGTATACACGGCTGACAACCTCCTGCAAATCGGGAGAGCAAAACCGCAACGCGCTTAGTCTGTTGGACCCTTCCGAAGCGTCTGTCGGAAGTGGCAACCTTAGAAATCGCTGAGCTGACTCGGCGGTATCGTGATCCGAAGGGCATTGAGGACGGCAGCGAGGTCGATGACTTCCTGTGCGATGGCGCCCGCCAATGGTGGCAGGTAACCACCAGCCGCGAACAACATACCGACACCGCTCAGGATCATCCCGCCCACTGCGGTCTGCAGTGCGATGGAACGAGTACGCCGGGCAATGTGCATCAATTCATCCACTTTGCGCAGCGATGAATCCATCACTACCGCATCCGCGGCTTCGGCGGTCACATCGCTGCTTTGGCCCCCCAGAGCTATGCTGGCGCTGGCTGCCAGCATGGCCGGTGCATCATTAATGCCGTCGCCCACGAACAATGTTCCGCGCCGAGCTGTCTCTTCCATCACCAGCTTCAGCTTTTGCTCGGGCGTGGCGCCCGCAACAATATCCTCGATGCCTACGATCTTGGCCAGATGCTCAACCTCGGAGCGCCGGTCTCCGGAGAGGAGAATCACTTGTCCAGCACGATGTTTCGGCCGAAGGTGGCGAACGAAGGTAGTGCTCTCAGACCGCGGTTCGTCGTGAAAGCGAAGTAGCGCGGCGAATCGTTGGTCGACAAAGATCACGCATTCCAACCCGGACGCTGCTGGCGGTAGTTCGGAGCTGGATACCAGGTTTCCGGCAACAGCCTGATTTCTTCCGGTGACAAATATCTGATGACCATCTACCTCCCCGACTAGCCCCTGGCCAGGCTTCTCGCTAGCTCCCTTGGGGACGGCAAGTCGAATGTTCCGGGCTTTCGCCGCGTCGAGGACGGCTTGCGCCAGCGGGTGTCTGGAGTATTGCTCCAGACTGGCCGCATAGCCTAGAACTTCGCTCTGCTCGGTTCCTGCCGGGCAGAAAATATCAGTCAGAACCGGGCGGCCATAGGTCAGCGTTCCGGTCTTGTCGAAGAAAAAGGTCTGGCAAGTTTCGATCTGCTCCAGAATTTTCGGATGTTTAATTACAATGCCACGCCTGGCGGCCAGCGAGATGCCGCCAATAATAGCCACTGGAATGCCGATGAGAAGAGGGCAAGGCGTGGCAATCACCACTACGGCCAGGAACCGCTCCGCAGTCCCCCCAATCAGCCAACCAATAGCGCCGATCAGTAATGCCAAGGGTGTGTACCACGCGCCCAGTCGGTCGGCGATGCGTCGCATGTTAGGGCGGTTTTGTTCGGCCTCTTCGACAACTTTCAAGATGCGGGTATAGCGCGAGTCGACTGCCAGCTTCGTCGCACGGATTTTGAGCAACGTGTTGCGATTGACGGCACCGGACAAGACCTGAGATCCGGGCACTTTCCCAATCTCGAATGGTTCACCGGTCAGGTACGATTCGTCCATCTCGCCCCGGCCCTCGACGACTTCGCCATCCACGGGGCAAATCTCGTGGGGATAGACCTCAAGAATGTCTCCCGGGACGATGTCCTGCACGTCGATCGAGGCGGAACCCTCCGCCGTGACGCGATGAGCGCGCGTTGGCATTCTCTTGGCTAAGGCGCGCAGCGCGGAGGATGCTCGTCGTGTCGCGTATTGTTCCAGGGCTGCTCCCCCGGAGAGCATCAGCACGACGATGCACGCCACCAGGTATTCATGCAGCAGAGTTCCAGTGACGATAGAAATCCCAGCCAGCCAGTCCGCACCGAATTCGAGGTTAAATGCCTGGCGTAGCAATCCCAGCAGCAAAGGAATCCCGCCGGCTACCAAAGCCACATAGAGCGGCAGTACATCGAGGTGGCCGACTCGCCACACGTAGTGCAATAGCAAGTACGCAAGGATCGCTAACGCACTGAACATGGCGATGGGGGCGTCTCTCCCGTATTCTCTGAGCCAGCTATTAGACGATCCTTCATGGCTGGCCGTCTGCAGGCTGGTCGGCTCACGAGTGGATTGTGTCGTTTGCGTCACGAGTCTGCCCTTTCTGCAGCTTCCTGATTGCCGGGTGCCCGAGTGGCTACTATCTGCATTGCACCTTTAGATTTACTTCGTATCAGTGATTTGAGTCACTTCTAGTCTCATTGTCCACCCAAGTTTGAGGGTCAACGTGATCTGGTGTGTGTGAGCCTAGTCACGGCGAATAGTGATTTCGCGTACCGAGGTGAATGGACGAAACAGGTAAGGTGAAGGCGTCCGCACAGCGCAAAGAGCGTTGTTCGTGTTTGCATGTGGAAGGAGATTAATATGAAATTCGCAAAAACTGCTTGGTTTATGCTCGTACTGTTTCTGGTTGGACTCGTGGTTGCTATCCCGGCCCGAGCCGATCAATGGAACAAGAAAACAATTGTCACCATCAATCAGCCCATGGAAGTTCCCGGCAATATGACCCTTCCTGCTGGGAAATACGTGTTCAAGCTGCACGATTCGGCTTCAGTCCGGCACATCGTTCAGATCTGGAATGAGGACGAGACAAACCTGTTTACCACGATCCTAGCCATTCCAAACTATCGGTTGACACCAACCGGAGAAACGGTCATTAGCTTCCACGAAAGGCCTGGAACCCAACCGCAAGCACTGCGGGCATGGTTCTATCCGGGCGATAATTTTGGACAGGAGTTCGCATATCCTAAGACGCGCGCCCTTCAATTAGCCGAGGCGTCGAATGCAACAGTTCCGGCCGAGACCGCCGAGCCGACAGCTGAAAACCTGGCATCGGTTCCACTCGTCGCGGTTACCCCCTCCCAGAAAGAGGAGCCAATAGCTCAGGCGATTCAGACCACGCCTTTGGAGGAGAAGACGACTTCCGAACCTCCAATGGTCGCGGAGTCGAGAGAGTTGCCGAAGACCGCGAGTCCGGTTCCGTTGGTTGGGCTGCTCGGTTTCGTGTCTTTAGGCCTGGCCTTCGGGCTCAGGCTATTGGTAAAGCGGGCTTCCTAAGGGGGAGTCCTTCACGCCGCGGCATCGGACATTCCATTCCGCGGCGTGAGGAGGTTTATCCGTGATTTGCTCGCGGCAATCAACTCCTGGCGAAGGGTCCTGGTCCTGGCTACTAGTCGCGAGCTTTTTTTTTCTTCCCATCGCGGTCGGTGGGCAATCGCCGTCACAATCGACGAGCTCCCTCGAAAGTGCCGATGTTCAAACTACATTCTCGGTAACCACGGAACTGGTTCAATTGCCGGTAAGCGTGACCGATGCAAGCGGAAACTTCGTTTCCGGTTTGACATCGCAGAATTTCCGCGTGTACGAGGACGGAAAGCCGCAACGGATCACCCTGTTCGAACGTGAAGACCTTCCTGTGACGGTTGGCCTGATCGTGGACCATAGCCGTAGTATGGGCCCAAAGCTCTCGGCGGTAACCGCAGCCATTTCCAGCTTTGCCCATTCGAGCAATCCAGAAGATGAGATGTTCGTGGTCGATTTCAGTGATCGTGTCTGGCCCGAATTCTTTGGGGGCCAGCTTTTTACAAATGACGTCAAAGCACTTGAAACAGCCCTCGCAACGGTGACAGCACAGGGCCAAACCGCACTCTACGATGCCGTGTACGAGGGTCTTGAGCGTCTTCGCCTCGGCCACCACGAGAAGAAGGCTCTCATCGTTGTAAGCGATGGAGGGGACAATGCGAGCCGTCGAAAATATGGCGAAGTGTTGACGCTGGCCCGGCAGTCGCAAGCGGTGATTTATGCGATCGGATTGGTCGGAGAATCCGGCCAGGAAGAAAATCCCAAGATTCTCGAACGCCTTTGCAAGGACACTGGGGGCCTTTCCTTCTTTCCGGGCGCCGTCGAGATGGTCACAGAAATTTCAGTCCGAATCGCCCAGGATTTGCGGCAGCAGTACACGGTAGGATATGCGCCCGAAAAGAAGGCCAGTGCCGGCGCGTTTCGGAAGGTACAAGTAAAGGTCTCCGCACCGGGCCGGGGCAAGATGCAAGTGCGGACCCGGCCGGGTTATGCCGCGGCCAGAGAAAAAGATTCTCCGCTTCCGTCCAAGGGGCCTGCATGATAAGCGTCTTCGCACCTCCAGTCGATCGCCCTCGCACAACGCGAAGATCGATCATCCTCGTGACGTCATGGATTCTCATGATTGGCGGCATCTTTTTGCTCGGTTACGCCGGGTACGTCGTGACCGAGGCGAGTGTTTATCAGACGATTGAGATTCGGAGATTTGAATACTCCAAACTTACCGCCCAACGCCACATTTTGGCCGAAGGTGAAGTCATTGGCGAAATCGCAGTTGCCCGCCTAGGTCTCAAAGCGATCGTTGTGCAAGGCGATTCGCCCAGGATTCTGCGACGCGCGGTCGGCCACATTTCTGAAACGGCATTGCCGGGAGAAATTGGAAATGTTGCACTTGCGGCCCATCGCGATACATTTTTTCATCCGCTGCGTGACATTCGCCCAGGTGATATCGTCACACTCGACATACCAGGCCAGCGGTTTCGGTATGAAGTGGACTCGACATTGGTGGTCCCGCCTGGTGAATCTGGTGTTTTGCAACCTTCGAGTGGGCGAGAACTGACGCTGATCACTTGCTTCCCATTCGGTTACGTCGGCCCTGCGCCGAATCGTTTCGTAGTGCACGCGCGTGAAATCGGTTCGCTATAATCGTCGTGGTAACGGAAAGTATCGATCAAGAGAGGGCGTACGCGAGAAAGCAAATGTAGTTAGGCTCAAACTGCCTAGAACCACCAGTCGATGCCACAACTCTGGTCTCCGCAAACTTATCCCGAAGATGACCAGCATCATCGTGTACACCTACGAGTCGCCATTGTATCCAGCAGGGCGAATGCTTCCTGCACTCAATCAGCCAGACTGCAATGGGTTGAAGCGGGGCAATTTCTGGGGAAGCATACAACATCGGCGTTGGTCGATGTATCCAGAAGTGCTCGGATTTGGCGTCAGAACCCGTTCCTAGCGAGTTTCAGGGCTGGGACCACCCCATAGCATGGGGAGCAGCTGAAATCTCGTGATGCGTAAGACCCGGCAGCCGGCCCGGGGACTCGATTTCTCGGGCACGGCCAGTTCAACGTTTCTGGTATGGGTGGAAGATGTAGTCCTTCGCCTTCACCGGCGTATGACACGCGTAGCCGCAATCCGAGAGGCTTTTGGAATCGGGCGAGAACTTATCCGATGCGGCTTCGTAGTTGAACACCGCGTATCCCCAGCCGCCACTTTTCGGAAATCTCTTGCTGTCCTTTTCCATGACGAAAGCCTGGCTGAAGACGTCTGGCACCTCGACGACGAAAGGGGCTTCAGTGCTCTTTTTGTGCTTCCACTGGAGCTTCACGATCATGGAGCCATCGGGAAAAGACTGGCCGTTGCCCGGAACGCCGGCCTTGAATGCCTTGATCATCGTGGGATTGGCCACGATTACCTTGAGTATGTCGTCGGTCCGGGCGGAAGAGACGTCGGCCCAGTCCTCGTATCCCTTGAAGTCGGAGAACGCGATTCCACTTGGCGATCTCAGCGAGTACTTGTCGTTGCTCTGGGCGTGGGGATCCTGGCTTTGCGCGAAAAGGGCGACGGTGAGGGCGAGCGCTGCGACGGCTATGACTATGATGGCAAAACCGACGATACGTTTCACGGCAGTGAGTGTTGCTGTCTCGCGTTCTTGTTGCGCTCGTTGCTCTGGCGCCGCAGATTTCGTCACAGGTTGACGCATGGTCCATTCTCCTTCGCAAAACAGTTTTATACGCCGATGAACATACACCTCGACGACTGCCATTAAACCAGACGCAAGCCGATCAGAACAATTGGACGATACAGAAGGGTCACGTACGAAGAAGGCGGTACGCAAAGCCGAAGAGCATCGGATTGCTCCGATGCTCCCAGGTTTCGAACACGTCTGAGCAGGATGCTTAGAGTGCGGTGTATGCGATGCAAGCTGCTGTGTTGGCAGCTGGAGCGGCACCGGCTGCGCCAGGAGTGGCGCGGACCACGCCGTCTTCAACCGAGCAGAAGCCACGCACGCCTGTGCTGTTAAAAGCTGACGGGGCTGCGCCCGCCACATAGCTGGTAGGTGGAACCGTGGCCGGAGTTCCGTTCACGATGCCAAAGTAGTAGCCGCTTTTGGCCTTGGCGATGGTCGATGCCTGAGACAAAGTGAAGTCGAGCAGGCAGGCGTTGACCGATGTGGGAGTGGCGCACGCACCCGCGGCTGCCGGTCCCAGGGCGGCCAGAGTGATCGAGTAGCCGGTCGTCGGATACGCGGTGAGATAGGTCACTTCAGCCGTGTTGATGGTCCGGATGGAAGCGACGGAAGAAGCCTCGTTCGCCGCGATGCGGGCGCGCAGCAGGTTTGGAATGGCAATCGCAG
>Ga0187823_10000178_pt1 | contig 15260 bp, 11 predicted proteins | sample NC_wetland_sal_i_12_FD_132968 | JGI IMG/M metagenome (GOLD analysis project Ga0187823, IMG submission 132968) | Wetland sediment microbial communities from Neuse River Estuary, North Carolina, USA - SourceSoil_3 | ecosystem: Environmental > Aquatic > Freshwater > Wetlands > Sediment | place...
CAGGAGTCGGCATTTCGTCCTTTAATGGCAAATAATCCTGAAGGTCGCCACTGGAGGAAGAGAATGACCAAGACCAGAATCAGCACTTTGCCGTACACCGCTCCAAAGCTCGGCTCAAGTAATTTATTCAGCCCGCCGATCCCCAGCGACGCGACGATCGTCCCTGCCAACTTTCCAACGCCACCGGTGACGACAACCATGAATGAGTCGACGATGTAGTTCTGGCCCAGACCCGGTTCCACGTTCCCGATCAATGTCAGCGCCCAACCAGCCACTCCCGCCAACCCCGAACCGAAAGCAAAGGTATAGGCATCGACCTTCCGCGTGGGAATTCCCAGGCACGCACTCATGTTCCGATTCTGCATCACGGCCCGCACGCGCAGCCCCAGGTTTGACCGAAATAACAGCAGGTAAATACCCACAACGCAGACAATTGACAATCCGATAATGAAGATTCGGTTGTACGGGAGATAGACCCCGATCATCACCTGTGCACCGCCGCTTAGCCAGGTAGGCGCCACCACCGCCGTCAGGTCACCGAAATAGACGCGCGCCGCCTGCATCAATACCAGGCTTACCCCCCACGTCGCCAGCATCGTTTCAAGCGGTCGCCCATAGAGGAATCGGATGACTGTCGCTTCGAGCAGGAACCCACACACGGCGGCTGCAAGAAACGAGATCGGCATCGCAAAGAGGAAGTACGAATCAAATGCGGATGGCGACAGATAGGCTTTAAAGAGCTCTTGCGTCACGAAGGTCGCGTAGGCGCCCACCATCATCAGTTCCCCATGGGCCATATTGATCACACCCATGAGTCCGAACACGATGGCTAGCCCAACCGACATGATGAGGAGGATCGAGCTCAAACTGATGCCGCGAAAAATCGTTTCAATCGCGCTCGACCACGCATTCCACGTCTCGATGCGTTCGATTGCCGCCACAGCGGCTGTCGCCAGAACTTTCTGCTGGTCGGTCGCCTCGGCGGCGTTCCCGGCAGCAATCAACTCCTTCAGGCTCGGCGCGCCGTTCTGACTGCAAAGCTCGCCGAGTTTCTGCACGGCGGCAATCTTAATCGACGGATCTTCTAGGGTGAGACTCAGCAGCGCAGCAGATTCCTCCATCGTGTAGCGCACCCACTTGTTCGGTTCCTTCGTCGCCGCCTGCTCCAACCAGGAAATCGCCGCGGTCCTTCCCGCCATACCGAGATCCGTGGCAGCCGATCGCCGGACGTCGGCATCGCCGCTCGAGAGATTCGCCCGATTCTTGAGCAGATCCATTACCGGCTTGATGGCTTGCCGGATACTGCGATCCGCGTTGGCGCGAAGCTCCTCCAACTGGGGCAACAGACTGACATCCCCTTGCTCGATCAAGACACGAATCGCTGACTCACGGACTGTCTCATCCTCGCTGGTTACCTGAGCAAGAGCGTGTGCTACTGGAGACGACGGAGGGGCCATCACCGACCGCTCTGCTGCTCTCACCCAGTTATGGTCGACGAAAAGCAGGAGTCCGATAACAGTCAGGCCCACCTGTGCGAATCGCATACAGATCTTCACGATTGACGGGCAACCCCTCAACAAGACAAACGGGTGACGTCGACATCTCGTCTCGTCACCCGCATTGTCGCTTCCTCTACTATCAGCCATTCACAAGGGGGGATGGGTTCCCCCATCGTGCGGCCGTCGAGCGAGGCCCTTCTCCCGTTCTCACCCGCCCGTCCCTGCGGCGCCAAGACGCCGCATTTCCCAACGGCGCGCGCTCCGGGAGCACAGGGGGAGCCTATCTCCCCCTTGCCCCCTACTTCTTCTGGTACGTCCCTTGATGACTCACCCAGTCACAACCCTTTTCCGGATTCGTATATTCACTCCACGGCTCCGGTTTCACGAGTCCCTTCGAACGGGACACCACTTTAAACTGGCCATCCTTGAGAATTTCTCCGATGAGCACCGGTTTATAGGTGTGATGGTTCGCCGGATCCATCATAATCTCACCGCCCGGAGCCAGGAACTTGCTTCCGTACACCGCCTTCCTAACCTTGTCCACTTCGGTCGAGCCAGCTTTTTCGACTGCCTGTTTCCAGATGTGCACACCGAAGTACGCCGCTTCAATTGGATCATCCGTGACGCGCTTGTCGCCATCTGGCAGGTTGTTCTTCTTGCAATAGGCTTTGAATTCCGCCACAAACTTTTTGTTCTGCGGCGTGTCTACGCTCTGATAGTAGTTCCACGCAGCAAGGTGTCCAACAAGCGCGGTGGTGTCCATTCCACGTAACTCGTCCTCCGCCACGCTGAACGCCATGATCGGCGCATCTTCAGCGCGCAGACCTTGATTGGCAAACTCCTTATAGAACGGGACGTTGCTGTCGCCATTGATTGTGCTGATCACACAGGCTCCACCACCGGCCGAAAACTTCTTAATCTTTCCCACGATGGTCTGATAGTCCTGGTGGTGGAAGGGCGTGTACTCTTCCATGATGTTGGCCTCCGGCACTTTCTTCGCCAGCAACATCGCGCGCAGAATCTTGTTCGTCGTCCGCGGGTACACATAGTCCGTCCCCAACAGGTAGAACTTTTTGTAGGCCCCGCCTTCCTTGCTCATGAGGTATTCCACAGCCGGTACCGCCTGCTGGTTCACCGCCGCCCCGGTGTAGAAGACATTATGCGAGCATTCTTCACCTTCATACTGGACCGGATAGAAGAGCAGTCCGTTATTCTTCTCAAACACAGGGAGGACGGACTTGCGGCTCACCGACGTCCAGCAACCGAATACCACAGTCACTTTGTCTTGCAACAAAAGCTGCTTGGCTTTTTCAGCGAAGAGGTCCCAGTTTGAGGCGGGGTCGACGACGACCGGTGAAATTTTGCGACCCATCACACCGCCCTTCGCATTGATTTCCTCCACCGCCATCAACACGACGTCGCGCAGCGAGACTTCGCTGATCGCCATCGTGCCACTGAGCGAATGGAGGATGCCGATCTTGATCGGCTCCTTGTCCGCAGCATAGGAAAGGGCCCAATTGCCCAGATTGCCGAGCAACGCGGCAATCCCGACACCAGCCGTCACTCTGGCACCTTGCACTAAGAAATCTCGTCGTGAAGGACCGGCCTCCAGCACACTCGTGGTGTCCGGCTTGATGATGCTTGGCTTGTTCGGGTCATTCGATTCCATCGTCAGGCTCCTTTCGCTAACATAAAATGTGTTCCACCTTTAGAACACGCCATCTTTGTCCTTCTCTTGCATTCTGTCGGCTTGCCCAGACACAGAGAAATTCTCGTAACAACTCGTCTTCTTAGTACTGGACCTGGAAGGCCACCTTGAAAGCATTATGATGACCACCCGTCGCATTGTCGGCGTAATTCGTGCCTAGGGAGGACAGATTGCCATACTGCCAGTATGTCGAAAGGCGCGCATTATGACCGGCAACGATGTAGTTCGTGCCGACTTCCGTTTCCTGGCGATTTTGGCTGTTATTGGGCAGAACGGAAGTATATCTGACATAGGGCTGAAATTGCCCCATCAATCCCGCAATCCCTACTTTATCCGGGAATAGATACATGCCGGTCGCGTAGTAGGAACTCCCGTCAAACATACAGAAGCAGCCATTAGGATTACCAGGGCCTTGAAAGCCCGGCGCAAAGGCGCCGGTCGTTGACGAGTTGTTGTAATTTGCAAAGAACTGTTGCCACTCAGCATTGACCGTAATCACGCCCTTGTCCCCGCTACTACCGAGTAGCTTCTCAAACAGGAGGTCGGAGGTAAGGTAAGTGAGATCAGCCTGATTAACTAATGTTCCGGCACCATTTTTCTGATATTGCCCTGCAAATGCGAGCGCGAGAATATCGCCGGCTTTGCCGTAGTAGGTCCCGCTGGTGTAGTAACCAGGGTTCTTCTCTGGGTTCAAAAAGTTGTAGGTAAGGCGTCCGGCATACAAGAAGCTGTTTTGTTGATTAGGTCCTTGTCCTAGTGGAAATGCAGTTGTTCTTCCGCCTGACTGGAGTCCCGTGAACACCCCGACGCTATATTGCAAATGACCATACCCTGGGTCAACTTGGCCCCAGAAGACCGCGCCGTTGTCACGGCCATAGACACCAGCCCCGCCAGTGCCGAATTTCCCGGCGAAGTCTGCGGACTCGAACGGCGTCTTATACTGTTCGAAGACCGCTGAGTAGAACGGACCATTCAGCTCGCCGCGCGATGCTGGCACCAACAAACGCCCGGCCCAGAAGTTCACGTGCTGATTAAACTCGAACTTCCCGATCGCATCGAGCAAACCGATGTTAACTGTACCATTCCCGCCATTGGATGTTTGACCAAACGGATTGCCCCCCGCACCATTACAATCAAAGCATTCGGTGTTCACCTCGAACTTGATGACCTTCGTGATTGCGCCGTTGATATAGATACGTTGGTTGGCGATCCCGAAGCTGTTGTTGTAACTCCCACCATTCGCTGACCCGTTTTCCACCGCCGCGAACCCACCACGAATACCCATTCCGATGGAAATCCATTGGTCCCCGTCCTCGCTCTTGATCATGCCGGCTGCGTAAACACTCGGCAGCGTCGATGCCATCCCAGCCAACAGCACCACGGCGGCCCCGGCAATCAAAAATGTTTTCCACCATCTTGTTTGGCGTGTCTTCATGGAGAATGCCTCCTGTTTATAATCGGCGCGTGACTCCGTTGCTCACTGGCCTTGCCCTTGTCGTCTTGACATCGTCGTCACTACGCACGCCATTGTGCGCAATCTCCACTTCTGCCCTGTCCATCTGGCTCTCACTTCCACATTGTTTCCACCAGTCGGCACCAATACATCTGCATTGCATTTCCGCAGACAGTCGTCGACGGAGGGGATCTCTTTAGGATTGTCCGTCATTCGACTCAATTGCATCGTTGTGATTCAGCCTACTCAAATGTAGCCAAAAAAAAACGCCCTTCCGGTCCCTCCACTGGACCAAAAGGACGCCATTGTCCTTCGATAAATTCGGTCTTGAAATCTTGGACTCCATTGTCCAAGTCGTGACCGTTCGGCGGGGTATTTATAGAGGTCGTGTCTTCTTCTTGTCAAGTGGATAGTTTTGGGTTCGAAGAGCGACGGTCCTAGTTTCAACACCCTCCATGCCTGTGCTAGACTGCGACAGCCATTACTCGTGAGGTTCCCACATGTTGCTCCGACAGGGGTTTGTCCTTGCCTTGCTGACTGGGTGTATGGTGGGTCCTTTTGCGTGTGCCACCGGCCCGGAATTAGATGTGACCTTGCATGAATCCGATCGAGGCAAAGTCTACCTTGAACGATTTTCCGATCGATCGCTCCAAGCCGCGCATCCCATTAGGTTATCGGTAGATACGATGGCCCGGGTCCTTCGCGGCGTAAACATCAAAGAGAACCGAGGGTTTCTGATAAACTCGATCTTCGGGAAACAAGAGCCCGTTCGAGCGTTGAAGGACGAGGACGTGGAGTTTCTCGCACCGCTCCTGGTCGACGGACTCGCGAGAGCTGCATCGGATCAGCAGGTTGGGTTTCGGTTCGGTCGAACGGGGGCGCCCGCGGAATGGAAGCAGGGTTCGCTTTATGCCTATGGACAATCGCTGTACCTGGCCTTGCCTTGGCTTATCCCCGAGGACAGGCTCGGCGCCGGCGGACCGACACTCTCACCCACGATTCTCTTTACCCCGGAATCGGCTAAACGGCCAGACAGTTATCGTGGCGCGCGATCGACGGAGTCGACGGTTGTTATTGACTATGCCTTGCTCGCGGCCCTGCCAGCCGAGTCAGTGTCGCCACCACCCCCTGTAGTCCCTACCGCCAGACCAACTCCTGGGGGAACAGCCCCAGCGCCTGTGGTTCCACCAGTGGTCCAAGAGCCTTCTCAGACGAGGGAACGTGAACTCGATGAGATGAAGAAGGAACTACAGGACATCAAACGGCAGCTGGCCGAGCAGGAAGCTGAACGAAACGCAACGAAACAAAAGAGTTCCTCTAAGCAGAAACCAGCATCGACTCCTTAGGCCTATTCCAGAATAAGATTCCGCTCTTGTCTAATTATCTCCTTTGCTAATCCGCCCCGTCTTCAATTTCTCTGGTGAGGGGCACAGCCCCATCAATTTCCCGTATAGCTTCTCGAAGGTCCGTGTCTACCGCTGAATCAGCTTTATGGCATCTCCGCGACCAGCCCCCTCCAGTTGGACTACTTGCAATGTGAGTCAGACAGATCCCAAGGCAGATCCGCCTTTCACAAAAGATCTAATCCCGCTTAAGGAGGCGAGGTCACTCTCAACTCAGACGGACTCACCCCCTGGGCCAGTGTGCGACCTTCCTGTCGTAGGGTGCAGCTATCTGGTCAGGATACCGGCGATAGACACCGGCTGGCCCAGCCATCGGAACAATAAAATCAGTGGATACGTCACTTAGCTTCGCTGCCAGGCTCTTCCTGATCACTCTGCTGGCCGGCCTGACCGCCCACCCGATTTCCACCCAACTGACGACTTCCGATCGTCCTCTGTTCTAAAGAAGGTTCCTCACCGGCCTGACCGCCCACCCGATCTCCACCCAACTGACGACTTCCGATCGTCCTCTGTTCGGAATGGATCGTTTCACCAGCCTGACCACCTATCCTATTCCTATCAGCCGACTGGTCGGATCTGGCATTGGTGGTGTTCGATGGGGCAACACATGACAGGCTAAGAAACAGCAAAGCACTACAGATCGTGACCTTGATCGTGCTTAGAATGGACCTCATGGTAACCTCTCTTGTTAGAGGAGTTTGTCCTCCGCGAAGATCGCAAGTTGAATTGGGAGGGGCCTTTCATCTCCGGGGCCGAACAGGAAAGCCCCGTTGCCAACTCTCGCCGCCGCTATTCCTCTTCTCGTCATCATACTAGATAGTGCCTTCCTTATAATTTCAGCCTAGTTCCAGATTCCATTCTGGTGACCTAGGGAAATCCCGAGATCGAGCTTCAATCCTCCCTTAGTGTTGACGCTAGTTATGAGGCTCGTTTGGGTTCTGAAAACGTTCCCTGTCGAACCAATCCAGCATCCTGGTTGATCTCTCACATAGTAGGTGGTACAAAACTTCTCGATTGGTCACCCATGTCCTTCGCGCCTCGCCCCTTCCCTCACGTCCACGAGCAATGCACTGTGACGCACCACGCGGGACCATTTCTCAAGCTGACTCTGGCCTACGTCTTTGGTTTCTGGCTACAGACGGCGCTCCTGGTGCTGAGTAGTGGACTGGCCTCTGCGAAGTGGGTTGCGGTTGAGAAAAACAATCAGTTAGCAGGATCAATGACTGTGTATGTCGATCCAGACACCATTCATCGAAAAGGGGATTTGGTGATGATGTGGCAGTTAATTGACTATAAGACAATGCAAGGTGGGAGGAGCCCCAGCCGATTTTCGTCCATGAAAATGCAAAAGCAATTCGACTGCGTGGAGGCGCGTGTGCGGCTGCTTAGAGCCACGGTTTACTGGGGCAATATGGGAACCGGTGACCCCACTGAGGCATATATAGAACAAAGCACATGGACACTAGTTGAACCAGATAGTGTTGACCAAGCTTTGTGGGAAGTTGCTTGCGACAAGCAGTGATTGCGTCCAATGGCACCAACGTTAATCACATGCTGGCACCACAGGACTCACCAGTCTTAGGGTTTTTTAATCATACCTGCATCGGCAAGGCGGCCTGACACAGATTGCGACTCGCACTCAACCAAATCAACACTCGGGGTCGATTATGAATTGCTAGCTACCTTCAAGAGATCAAACGAAAAAGCGCCGAACAAGAACCCGAACGTACTCCCCCCTTCAAAGAAATCTGTCGCATCACGAGACACCCAGACTCCATATGCTTCCATCCGATATCTACCTTCGTCGCTCCTCTGCCCGTTCCTCGATCTCTCCGGCTAACAACACAGCCTCGGCAATTTCCCGCATAGATTTCCGCAGGTCCATGCTTTGCCGTTGAATCAACTTGAAAGCTTCCTCTTCCGTTAACTTCTTTGAACGCATCAGGTACCCCTTAGCCCGGTCCAACAACTTGCGGACAGCCAGTGCTTCCTGCATCTCAAAGGACTTTTCCAGGAGAGTGGTGTGCTCAATCGCGATGGCCACCTGATTCGCGATGGCCTGTAACAGCTTCACTTCCTCCGCGGAAAAAGCATGCGGGACGGACGTGTAACAATTAATCACCCCCACAGCCTTTTCCCGAATCATCATCGGGACCGAGAGCAGCGAGCAGAGCCCCTCTTTTTGTGCCAGATCCGGATACATGTAATCCCGTTCTTTTGTCACGTCGGCGACAATGATCGGTCGCCGTTCTTGCACGGCCCGCCCGCTGATGCTTTGGCCGACTTTCAGATTTGGTTTTCTGCGATATTGTTCGCTGAGACTCTGTGTAGCCGCGATCCTCAATTCGCCGCTCGCTTCGTCCAATAGCATGATCGAACAGATTTTAGAGTTCATCATCTGCGCGGTCATCGTGACGAGAAGCTGCAACACATCTTCGATCAAGCGATTCGACGCAACGGTCTCCGACACCTGCGACAACGTTTCCACTTGCAAGGCTTTGCGACGCATTTGCTCGTAGAGCCGTGCGTTCTCGATGGCTCCACCAACCTGATTTGCGATCGTCGAAAGAAGGGCCAGTTCGTCAGGCCGGTACCGTTTGGGGCGTTTGTGTTGCACATTGATGACCCCGACGACTTCCTTCTTCGCCATGATCGGAACCGATACGAACGCTTGATGGCGATCTTCCGGAAGGTTATGGAAAAACTTGAACCGTGAATCTTCGCTCGCGTTGCTGGGGATTACCACTCGAGTCCGTTCACGAGCCACCCATCCTGTGATGCCCTCGCCCATTCCGATCGTGATCCGTCCAATTAACTTGGGATGTGGATTTTTCGAAGCCCTAAGGATCAGCTCATCTCGACCCTCAGACAGGAGATATAGGAGGCAGGCATCAGCTTTGGTCACCTCTACGACCACTTCCACGATGTGTTTTAAGACCGCCTCGAGATCGAGCGTGTTATTGATCGAATCCGTAATGCGATGCAACACATCGACCTCTCGCCTTTTTTCTCGCAGGGCCTGCTCAAGATGAACAAGTGAGGGTGCGCGTTTCGTCGGCATTCTGTCGTTACCTGCGCTTCCTGTTTCTGATACCGGAACGGCGCCTTGTTGACCGCCGACGAGGCTTGAGGCGGCTGGTACGTCCATGACGGCTTTGATACCAGTCTTCGCAGGCTCGTTGGTCCAACGGCCGAATCACGACCTCTCCGATCCGCACCGGCCATACCCCGACGACCTGTCCGCCCACGACTTTCTTGTCGTGTTGCATGGCAGCCCAGAGTGATTGGAACGACAGGCTCGGCATCGCTTCCGCGAGACCGGCACAACCGACCAAATTTCTAACCCTCTCAACTACCTCGCGTTGGCAAATTCCCAAATAATGAGCGAGGTCCGCTTCTTGAACGAGCCCGATCCCTACCGCTTCGCCATGAATCATCCCGCGATATCCCTCAAGGGATTCCAGCGCATGGCCGATCGTGTGACCATAATTGAGAATACGCCGTTGGTCCGATTCTCGTTCGTCGTCAGCAACGACTTGCGCTTTAATTTCGCACGACCGTGCGATCACCCGCAAAACCGTCAGCTCGTCGAGTTGAAGCAATGAGTCGATCGATTGTTCCAGAAACGAAAAGAACGCTTCGTCCGCGATCACGCCGTACTTGATGACCTCAGCAATCCCAGCTATCCATTCGCGGCGTGGCAGTGTTCGCAGCGTGACGGGATCGATGAAGACGGCTCGCGGCTGGTGAAACGCGCCGAAGAGATTCTTTCCCAATGGGTGATCTACCCCTGTTTTCCCCCCCACACTGGAATCCACTTGGGCAACCAACGTCGTCGGGACCTGCACAACGGGAATGCCACGCTGATAGATTGCCGCTGCAAAGCCGGTCAGGTCGCCGACGACTCCACCGCCAAGTGCGACGAGGAGTGATTTTCGCTCAAACTTCTTCCTGACCAGCACATCGAGGATGGCTCCCACCGTCGACAAGGTCTTTGTTCGTTCGCCTGGCGCCAGCACAATATCAGTCGGATCGAACCCCGCACTCCTCAGCGATCGGAGCATCGCCGGTAGATGGTGCCGTGCCACGTGACGATCCGTGACCACTCCGACTTGCCGGCTTTGCGCTAGATTCGTGAGGCGCTGACCCACTTCCGTCAGAAGTCCCGGTTGAATGACGATGTCGTAGCTTCTATCTCCTAACGCCACGGCGACGATTTGCTCAGGTATCATTCTCATACTCGACACACGAGAATTATGGATGTCACATTGCAACAATCTTCACACCCATTCCCTCGGCCGGATGGCGCGGGGATGTTCACCTTTTCAGGCGATTCACTAACCCTGCGTTACAGGAGGAGCAAGAACCCGGGGGATGGTAACACAACGGTGCGAAAACTAAAACGATTTTGGTGAGTCTCCCAGATAAATTATCGTCATCTTACTTCGCTTGCACAAGGCACTGGCGCTTTTCTGGTGGTTACCATTTCGCCAAACGCAGCGCGTGAACTCAGACAGAGTGGCGAGGCCCATCGCTTATTTAGCGATAGGCCCAAGCCAATGTTAATTATGTCGTGGGGCAATGAGAAGGGCTGGGAGCGCGCGCGTGAGTCCCTGGCGAGACTCGCTTGATTTCACTCTTGTCTTAATACCGCATCGTGAAAACCCGCAACAGACATGCTTAGGTTTTCACGATTTGAGGCGTCAAGAAGATCAAGAGCTCTTGCTTCGACACAGACTCAGACTTGTTCTTAAATAACCATCCGAGAACAGGGATGCGAGATAAGTATGGAATTCCTTGTACGTTGTTGTTCTGCGTATCAATAAACACGCCGCCTATCACCATGGTCTCACCGTCACGAATATTCACCTGCGTTGTCGCTTCCCGGCGATCAATACTCGGGCCGGCTGGGTTACTTCTGGCACCAACTGCATTCCGTGTGGCCCGGACCCTCATCATGATGAGCTTGCCGGTTTCCTTCGGATCCCGGGATGTAATTTGTGGCGTAACATTCAGTTCAAGATTGGCATCCACGAAGGTGGTCTGAGTGCCTTGTAACGAGGTTGTCTGAAAGGGAATCGACTCGCCCTGTGAAATCTTCGCTTCCCGCTTGTCCAGTGTGACAATTTTTGGAGCCGCGATGACCTTCGACAATCCGAGCAATTCTCCGGCGGAAAGCCGCAGATCCAATGTGAATCCCAGTGGTAACTTCCCAAATGTATAGCCGATTGACGGTACGGCAGGCAAGCCAGCGACCTGGGCTGGCAAGTTCACAATGAAATCTGTTGGTATAGATGTGGGCGCTGTTCCTGATCCGGGAACAAATGGCCCTGTAATATTTCCTACAGTGTTGAAACTATTGGAAGTGAAGTTGGTATTCGTGATTCCCCACTGAATCCCGAGCCCTCGGGCATAGACGGTATCTGCTTGGACAATTCTCGCCTCAATTTGAACCTGTGGCACTTCGAGATCGAGACCTTCGATGAGCTGTTTGAGCGTCCCAACCCTTGTCTCCGTATCACGGACGATCAATGCATTGCTTCCCTGGCTCTGCTGCATGACGCCTCGAGGGCTCAGATATCGGGTCAAGGCCGTCATGAGTTCTTGCGCCTGCAGATTCCTGATATAGAAAACCCGATCAACCAATTCCTCCGCTTTCGTCTTGGCGTCCTTCGCCCGCGCTTCTTCATCCTGCTGTTTGGCAATATTTGCCAATGAATCGACCCAAAGGATGTTCCCCTGCTTGATCTTTCCTAGACCATTCATCTTCAAGATCATGTCCAATGCCTGGTCCCAGGGTACACTCACCAGCTTCATCGTGACCTTGCTCTTCACGCCATCGCCGATTACGATGTTGAAACCACTGACCTCAGCGATCAACCGCAAGACATTACTAATGTCGGCCTGTTGGAAGTCCAGAGAAATGCGGCGCCCCACGTACCGTGTTTCTCCAAGAACAATGTCTTCTTTCGGCAGCGCCTTTTCGCCACTGTCCGCGTCGCTGGTCATTTGGACCGGGCGAACTTGGAACCGTAACGAAGTTCGCTTAATGGCAGGGACGGCTCGCTGATGTTTCGTGATCCGTAAGGTCTGCCCTGGTTCCTGTTCTATTTGTGGTTCTGTGGGGCGACCGACAGGTAATACAGCTTCAGCCGCTCCATTGATTGGAACGACCTGGCTCGGCGCAGCTTCGGTTAGTTTGATCAGTAGCTGTGTCCCGTGAGGTTCGACAGAAAATGTGGCAGGGCTCGCCAAATCCATGACGACCCGAACTTTGTCGGTATGATATCCGAGGCGAACCCTCGTCAAAATCGGATGATGAACCGCCACGAACGATTTCTGCAGTGCAGAGACTACTTGCGGAATATCCACGACAAGCCTGCGCTCATCGAGAAGGCGCGCTTCATGAGAAATCTTTCCATCTCCTGAGATGACCACTGTAATCGCGGCTTGCTCGCGGCGGAGGTCAATGCCAGTCAATGCTTGGGCAGGCAGCTCCTCGATTGGTGTTGGCTTAATCGTAGTTGCACGATCCATAACCGTGGCTGTTTCGTCGCTCGGCAGAGTCGCTTGAGCTCCACTGGGCGGCGTCAGCGTCAGGAGGCCTACAACCCCCACAGCCCCACACATACGAACCAGATTGTTTGGTCTGCACATCGTTGGTTTCATTCTACGCCCTCTTTCGGATGGAGGAGCTTGACGTATTCTCGCTCCTGTTTTTTCCCATAGACATCCGTGAACCGCTCTTGAACTATGATGCCCTTCTCCGTAACCGCACTCACAACCCCGTTATTGGGACCGATTCGTGTTCCACGCCGCACGGCATAGCCATTACCGTCCGGCGTCTGAACCATCGCGGTATATCCGTAGGACCCCCACACGATGGCAATGAGATTCATTTCTGTCAGACCGACTCGTTGCAATGGAGGCAGGGTTTGATCGACTGGACCGAGGCCGAATTGCTGGACGATGGGAGCGAACGGATCTCGACGACCAGACGGATCATACGAGCGGGGTGCGGTCGCCGACTCGGGAGATGGCGCACCTTCACTGACCCCAACCGATGAATCTCCAACAGACGCTGCCACCGCTGGCGAAGGTGTCTGCCTTCCAACGTCGGTCACAGCAGGTGCCTTGACGGAATCCTGTCTCATGGGCCCGATCTGCTTCATCGTCGCATTCAGATCTGTACCGGCACACACAGGTTCCCCGAGCATGATCAACGCTACCATCCCCACTGTACTAATTCCTGTCGCAATCCTTGTCATCGCTCTTCGCCTTCGCTCTCTACTGATAACCGCAACCACGGATGGCAGCATTCTTTCTCTACTTACTTCTTTGGTGCCGCAGCCGGTACTGCCGCAGCAACTTTGTTTTCCTGTGGCGCCGCGTATGCGACGAGATCAAACACGGTTTGCGTTACCACTCGTCCCTTTTCAATTTTCGGCGATCCCATTTTCAATCCAGACACGGTGACGATTCGAGGAAGACTGTTGATACGATCGAAGAAAATCGCCGCAGTGTGATAACCTCCGGACACTTCGACATTCACCGGCATACGGACGAACAGCTTGGAAGCGTCTTCTGTCTTCGCACCCGGCCTCCACAGCCTGATATCCAGACCCAACCGCACACCCAAGTCAGATACCTGTTTCAAAAGCATCACCGCTTCCTCTTCCGGTGGGAGTCGCTCTTTCTTCTTGGCAAGTTCAATCTCTAGCTGCTTGCTCGCAGCGATCAGCTCATCCAGATGTTTGACCTTGATCGTCAACGTCTGAATTTCAGTGTCCAGCTTTGCAATGGCTCCCTGAAGTCCTTCAATCTCTGCAGACTTGGGCTCAACAATTTGATAGTAAAACCCGACCAGGATAGCGGCAAGCACGAGCGCAAGAAGCCCTACTTTCTGCAGCAACGGAATGGTGCGAAGAACCTCGATATTGAGCTCTGGAAGTTTCATGGTAACTTAACTTTTCAGACGGAAATTAAGTTTAAACTGATAGACATTGACTTGACTCTCTGTCGCAGCCTTACTCTCCTGAAGATCGATATTCATGAAGTAGTCTGTGCGACGAAGGTTATTGACGAACTCCACCACATCGTCATTCGTCATCGCACGTCCCTCAAGCTCAATATTCTGTCCGTTTACTCCCACTCTCACTAACCACAGCTTCAACGGCTCCAAACTCTGGCTGACATGGTCCAACACTTTCACCGGACCAACGCGTGATTTCTCCAGCTGGTCGATGATGCGATTCTTATCTTCCAATATCTTCTTGCGTTGTTCGAAGTCCGCAACTTGCTTGACCTGTTCTTTGAGCTGTGCGACCTGCTTTTCCTTATCCTGTTTTTCCGTCTGTTTGGCTTCAAGCTCCGTATCGAGTGCCGCGGAATACCACCAGCATCCTGCTAGCGTAATCACCACGAGTCCGACACCCAGTAAAGCCTGAGCTCTGACATCATATTGTGGCTTTGCCTGGCGCCCTTTGGGTCCAGGCAATAGGTTAATTCGGATCATCGGTCGCCTACCGATCTGAGCGCGAGGCCTATACTCACTGCCGCAAGGGGTCCAAGGTCCGCTAAGGTCTCCTGATCAAAATCACTGCCTGAGGTATCCACTTCACTGAAGGGATTGGCAATCTCGACAGGAACCTGCATGCGGTCATGAAGCTGCTGAACAAGTCCCTTGGCTCGCGAGCCTCCTCCGCACAAGAGGACCTGTTGAATGTCGGCATCCGTCATGGTTGATTTAAAGTAGTCGATCGTCCTCGCGATTTCTGATGCGACCTCGGCATTCACACTGTTGACGACAGTATTCACCGCCTCTTGGTTCGCCCCTGCCGAACGTTCGCCCTTTTTTGTGGCCTCCGCATCCTCATAGGACATTCCCAATTCCCGTTGGATGGCCTCCGTATATCGATTCCCACCAATCGGAATATCACGCGTAAACAGAGACGTCCCCCCTCGGACGATGTTGACGTTCATCACGCTGGCGCCAATGTTGACGAGTGCGGTCGTCTCGTCTTGCGCAACGGGGTAGTTGATCCCGTGCATGTTCTCGATGGCAAAAGCATCAACATCCATGACCAATGGCAGGAGCCCTGCTCCCTTCACAAGCTCCGTCAATTCGTTGATCTTATCCTTCTTTGCTGCGACTAAGATGACCGACATCTCGCCTTGAGCGTCGCTGCCTCCGTCAG
>Ga0187823_10000179_pt1 | contig 15248 bp, 14 predicted proteins | sample NC_wetland_sal_i_12_FD_132968 | JGI IMG/M metagenome (GOLD analysis project Ga0187823, IMG submission 132968) | Wetland sediment microbial communities from Neuse River Estuary, North Carolina, USA - SourceSoil_3 | ecosystem: Environmental > Aquatic > Freshwater > Wetlands > Sediment | place...
GAAGTACGTCACCCTCTTCCTCAACCCGGAAGTGTGGAACGACTACAAGCGCACCTGCTTCCCGTCGCTCGCGCCGGCACCCAGCACCACGTCGCCCGGCACCGCGCCGCGAAGCACGCCCATTCCCGGCCGGCTGCCGTACGGGCTGTCCGAGATCAACGCCAACCCCAACACCCCGGCCACCAGCTCGACCGGCGTGGCTATCACGACCACGAGCCAGAACCCCAACGACCCGACCGCATGCCCGGTGCTGAACTACACCAGCTCCGCGCCGCTCGCGAACTAGCCGTTGGGCGCAGTTGACGCAGGCGGCGAACGCCGGTCTCGCAAGGGGCCGGCGTTCGTACTCCTTGGAGGGATAGATCGATGAAGCGACTGCACAACGCAATTCCCGGCGTGCTGCTGCTCTGTGGCTGCTTCAGCTACGGCCCGCTCGCGACACCGTCGCCCCGGCCGGGCACCCGGGTCTCGATCCGGCTTTGGCCCGACGCCACGGACAGCCTGGCCGCCGCGCTCGGGCCTGACGTGGGCGTGGTCGAAGGCGTCGTGGTACGGGACGACTCGGCGGGGCTCGCCCTGTCGGTCCGCCGGACCGAGACCCGCCGGGGGGCGACCTCCAGCTGGAACGGCGAGCGGTTTACCTTCCCGCACCAGAGCTACATCGCGATGGCCGAGCGCCACCTGAGCCTGCCCGGGAGCCTGCTGTTCGGGGGCGCCGTGGTGGGGAGCGTCGTCGGGTTGTATTCGGCCTTTGGCAACGGCAGCAGTTCGCCGGCGGGGGGTGGCGTCACCTCCGGCGCCCAGTGACGTCCATGGACCGGGCGTTGCGACGTCTACCTAGAACACGCCCAGGAGAGCACCAATATGAGGTTGCTGTTGATTGCCGGGCTGGCCCTTCCGATGGTGGCCGGCTGCTATACCTACCGGCCGCTCGCATCGGTAGACACCGTCATGCCGGCCGCCGGCACCGACGTGGAGGTCCGGCTCACGACGGCGGGAGCCACCGCCATGGCCAACGAGATCGGTCCGGATATGCTCGCGCTCCAGGGCCATGTGCTGGCGGCCGACTCCGCCGCCCTCACGCTCGCCGTGGCCCGGAGCGAGACCGCGCGGCACATCGGGTACGACTGGAAAGGGGAGCACGTGTCGGTGCCGCGAAGCGCCATCGCGGACCTCCGCCAGAAGAAATTCGCCGTGGGCCCGAGCGCCCTGATCGGGGGGCTGGCCGGGGGCGGCGTGGTCGCCGCTTATGCCCTGTTCGGCACCGGCGGGGCCAGCACGAACCCGGGCACTCCGCCGGTGATCGGCCACCAGTAGAGGGCGCTACTTGCCCAGCAGGCGGCGAAGGTGGCGCCGGTAGCGACGGGTGGAGGTGAGCTGGGTACGGTCCTTGAGAATCACGACGTGGGCCCCCTGGAACCAGGGCTGGATCTCCTGGATCCGGTTGATGTTCACGATGGCCGAGCGGCTGATCCTGACGAAGTCCGCCGGCTCCAGGGTGCGCTCGAGCCCAGCCATGGTCCCCCGGATGGTGTGAGTCAGGTTGCCGACGTGCACGTGGAGGTACTTGCCGGCAGCCTCGATCCAGTCGATCGATTCGGTCTTGAGGAAGAAGGTGCGGTCGTCCGCGCGCACGGCGATCCGGTCCGCCGGGCGCTCCGCCTTGCGTCCCAGGCTCTTCGCCAGTGAGAGAAGCTGCTCCAGGCCGGCGCCCGACCGCACCGCCCGCCGCTCGCGCACCCGGACGAGCGCCGCACGGAGCCGCGCGTGGGAGAACGGCTTGAGCAGGTAGTCCGCCGCGTCCAGGTCGAACGCCTTGACCGCGTAGTCGTCGTGCGCCGTGACGAGAACGACCGCCGGGAGCGGCTGGCCGCGGAGCGCGTCGACGACGCCCATGCCGTCGAGGCCCGGCATCCGGACATCCAGGAACGCGGCATCCGGCGCGAGGTTGCGGATCGCCTCGAGCGCCTCCTCCCCATCGCCGCAGGCCGCGACCACCTCGACGTCCTCCTCCAGCCGGAGGAGCCGGACAAGGCGATCGCGGCCCAACGCCTGATCGTCGGCGACGACGACGCGCAGGCTCAAGGCAGCGCCGCGGGCGTCGGGGCGCCCCGGTAGATCTCGAACGGCATCCGCAGCACGGCGGCCGTGCCCTCCTCCACCGCCCGCACCTCCACCGAGCCGCTCCCGCCGTAGAGCCGGGCCACGCGGTCGCGCGTGTTTCGGAGCCCGATTCCCTGGCCCGGGCCGGTCCCGTTCCGGCGCGCGTCCGGGTCGGGGCCCGGCCCGTGGTCGCGAACCCAGAGCACCAGATCCGTCCCCTCCCTCCGCGTGCCGATCTCGAGCGTGAGGCGCCCCGTGACCGGGTCAGCGCCGTATCGAAACGCGTTCTCCAGGATCGGCTGCCAGACGAAGATGGGGACCGCCGCGTCCAGCGTGTTCGCCGCGATGTCCCAGTCGACCGTGAGCCGGTCCCGGAGGCGGACGGCCTGAATTTCGGTATAGGCGCGGATGAAGCTCACCTCCTGGCGCAGAGCCACGACCTCCCGCTGCGTGTGGACGAGCGCTCCGCGCAGGAATTCGCTCAGCCGCGTGATCACGTCGTCCGCCGCCTGAGGGTCCACGTGGACCAGCTCGGCGGCATCGTTGAGGGTGTTGAACAGGAAGTGCGACTGGAGCTGGGTCACCAGCAGCGGAGTGCCGCCTGCGGCGGTGCGCTGGCCCGCCGGCACCGGAGCCGGTCGCGGCGTCCGGGGCGCGAGGGCCGGGGTCACCCGGACCAGTGCGACCATCGCGAGGAATCCGAGGATCCTCGCATCCAGGTCGGGCAGGATCATGGCCGCGAAGGCTTCCTGCGCCGGGTGCGTCAGGAGGGCCAGGAGCTGCCGCTCGACGGCGGCGAAGAACAGCGAGAACAGGACCCCGATGACGGCCGCGACGAAGAGGCTCCGGATCGGGTTGCGCCCCGACCGCCATCGCCTCCGCAGCAGCGTGAGCCCCGGGAGGCTGAGCGCCACCCAGGTCGCCAGGCTCATGAGCTCGAGGGCGACGAGATGGTCCCACGGTATCGTCTCGAGCCGGGGCCCGTCGCCGTCCGCGAGCGCGACGCCGAGCGACACGAGCGCGACCACCACCCACACCACGACCACCGTGGCCAGGAGGGGCCACGGCTCGGGGCGGACATCGGAAAGCTGGTCGTCCGTCATGGCGGCGAGGTGAAGTGCAGGTGCGTGCCTCGTGAAGGGGACCCGGGGGATGATGGAGAATGGCGGGGTGGCCCCGGCGGCGTCAAACCCCGGCCCCGGCTTGTTGGCCAGCGGGTGGTCTAATACCTTGCTGGCGGCCCCGACCGGAAGGATAAGCTGCGTAACCGCAAGAATATACGAGAGCGCCTGTGATCATGCGTCAGGGGCTCCTCTGGCTCTCGGAGCAGCGGCGGATCTTCAATTTCGTCCGCCGGAACGGGCTGGCCCGCCGGTTCGCCTCGCGCTTCGTGGCGGGTGAGACGATCGAGTCCGGCGTCGTCGCCGCCCGGGAGCTCGCGGCCCGCGGGATCACCGCTTCGCTCGATTTTCTCGGCGAGAGCGTCAAGGAGGAGCGCGAGGCCGTGGCGGCCCGGGACCAGTACCTCCGGATGCTGGACAGCATGGCGGTGGCCGGCGTGGAGGTCAACGTCTCGGTCAAGCTCACCCAGATGGGCCTCGACATCGACGAGGACCTGTGCGCGGCGAACCTGACGCGCATCCTCGAAAAAGCCGGGGCGGCGGGCGGGTTCGTCCGCCTGGACATGGAAGGCTCGGCGTACACCCAGCGGACGCTCGACTTCTTCAAGCAGCGGCTGCTCGAACGCTTCGGGCGCCACTGCGGCGTCGTGATCCAGGCGATGCTGCGCCGGTCCGAGGCGGACGTCGCCGACCTCATCGCACACGGCGCGCGCGTGCGCCTCTGCAAGGGCGCCTACCTGGAGCCGTCCACGGTGGCCTTTCCCGACAAGGCCGACGTGGACCGGAGCTACGTCACGCTCATGGAGCGGCTCCTCGCCGAAGGGAACTACCCGGGGATCGCCACGCATGACGATGTGATCATCCGGCACGCGCAGGGCTTCGTGCAGCGCAACCGGATCGGACCGGACCGGTTCGAGTTCCAGATGCTCTACGGCGTGCGCCGTGATCTTCAGGCAAGGCTGCACCGCGGTGGCCACCGGATGCGGGTGTACATCCCCTTTGGCACCCAGTGGTATCCCTACCTCATGCGCCGCCTGGCCGAGCGGCCCGCCAACATCGCATTCATATTGGGGAACGTCGTCAAGGAGTCGGTACCGGGTTGGTGAGCGACTTCACCCTGGGCGGATACATGGAGAAGCACGATCGCGCGGCCGCTTTCGGCGGCCGCGACGGTCATGCCTACTCCGTGGCCATTTACGTCGACGAAGCGCCGGACGCTCGCGGGCTGTTCGGGGCTGCGCTGCTCTTCGTCCGCTGGTCCGATGCCGGGGATCGGCCCGTGGGGCACGTCGAGACCGAAGTGCTGGTGTGGGGCAGGACCACGGAGGAAGCGGCGGACCGGCTCAAGGCCCTGTCCCTGTACGACGTGAAGACGGCGCTGGACGAGGCGATCGACCGCGCCCCGGGCGAGTGGTGACCGGGGCCCTCGGGACCGTCCTCGAGCGGGACGGGGCGGTCTACCGGGTCGCTACTGCGGATGGACCGGTCCGGGCGGTGCTCCGGGGCAAGGCGAAGCGGGGCGGTCCCCGCGTGGTCGTGGGCGACGTCGTGCGCCTCGAGCCCGAGCCGGGCGGCCAGTTGTTCGGGATCGTGGACGTCGAGCCCCGGCGATCGCTGCTCGCGCGTAGAGTGCCGGAAGGACGCGGCGCGCGCCCAGTGGCGGCGAATGTGGACCACGTCTTAGTGGTCACCGCCACCGCCGACCCGCCGCCGCTCGCCCAGCTGATCGACCGGCTGCTCGTGGTGGCCGAGGCCAACGGGATCCCGGCGGCGGTCGTCGTCAACAAAGTCGACCTCGATCCCGGTTTCGAGCTCGGCGGGCGGTTCCGCTCGGCGGGATACGAGGTCTTCCGCACCAGCGCGGTGACGGGCGAAGGCATAGCCGCCCTTCGGACCGCCCTTGCCGGCGGCACCTCGGTCGTCACCGGACCGTCGGGCGCCGGAAAGTCGAGCCTCCTCAACGCCATCGAGCCCGGCCTCCAGCTCCGCACGAGGGAGGTAAGCGCGAGAGTCCGCCGGGGGCGCCATACCACGGTGTCGGCGGTCATGGTGCCGCTCGCCGGGGGCGGGTTCCTCATGGATACGCCCGGGTTCAGCGAGGTCGGCCTCTGGGGGATCGAGGCCCGTGATCTGGCTGAGTGCTTCCCGGAGATGCGGCCGCTGCTGGGCCGGTGCCGGTACGCGGACTGCCGCCATCTGAGCGAGCCCGGCTGCGTGGTGCGGACGGCGGTGGAGGAAGGGAAGATCCAGGCGGGGCGGTACGAGAGCTACCGGGCCCTTCGCGCCGAGATCGAGGCGGAGCCGAAAGCGTGGGAGTGACGGCGCTCAGAGCTTAGCGCTCTTCCTGGTCCACCGGTTCTCGTCCCGGGTCTCGACTTTCGCCATCATCCGCGCGAACGCCTCGTCGAGGTCGATGCCCTCACGGTTGGCCATGCAGATCAGCACGAAGAGGATGTCGGCCATCTCCATGCCCATGTCGCCTTCGGGCTCGTCCGGCTTCTTCGTCTTCCGCCCGAACCGATGGTTCACCTCGCGGGCCAGCTCACCGACCTCCTCCGCCAGGCGCGCCAGATTCGTGAGCGGATCGAAGTAACCCTCCTCGAACCGGGAGATCCACGCATCGACCCGGGCCTGGGCGTCGCGTAATGGCATGGGAGTCCGTTCATCCTTCACGGCTACTGTTTTACCGCGCTCAAGGCGGCGATGATCGCCCGGCAGAACTGGGGGAGGTCGGCCGGCGTGCGGGATGAGATCAGGTTGCCGTCCACCACGACGGCGCTGTCCTCCCACACGAGGCCAGCGTTCACGAGGTCGTCCCTGATGGCGCCGACGCTCGTCCCGCGCCGCCCCCGCACGATCCCCGCCGAGATCGGGACCCAGCCCGCGTGGCAGATGAATGCCACCGGCTTCCCGGCCTCGAAGATCTCCCGGGTGAGCTCGAGCACCCGGCGCGAGCGACGCAGGATGTCGGGCGCATACCCGCCGGGAATCACCAGGCCGTCGAAGCTCGCGGCCCGGATGTCCTCCACGCTGACGTCGGGCGTGACCGGGTAGCCGCGCTTCCCCTGGTAGCTGCGCTCGCCTAGCCCGGCGACCACCGTGCGGACGCCCTCCTCCTCCAGCCGGATCTTGGGATACCAGAGCTCGAGGTCCTCGTAGAGCGGGGCCGCGAAGAAGAGCACCGTGGTTCCCTGCAGACTGGTCATGGCCGCTCCGCCGGTTGGTCCTCTCACATCCTACCGTACTTGCGGAGCACCGCCAGCAGTCGATCCACCGGCAGCGCGTATACCCGGTTGCCGTCCGCCCCGGTCATGGTGTCGGCGGCGAGCAGGGCGTTGAGGATGGCCTCCTCGGTGGCGCCCACGGTGGCCTCGAACAGCGGGTTGATCCGGTCGTTGGGGAGCATGGTGAGCCGCACCGTGCCGGTGTCGGCCGACGCTCCCGGGTTCGCGGTGGAGAAGGAGACGAAGAGATCGCCCGAGGAGTCCTCGCCCAGCCCGCCCATGCGGCCCACGCCGAGGGCGGCGCGGCGGGCCAGCCGGTCGAGCTGGTGCGGCATGAGTGGGGCATCGGTGGCGATGACGATGATGATCGATCCGCTTCCGTTGTCGTCGGAGGCGGCCCCCGGTGCCGTCGCCCCCGACCGGGCGCACGCCGGCAGGCGCTCGGCCCCGCCCGCCAGGGTGTTGCAGGGAAGCAGGTCGGCGATCTCCCGGCCCACCGGTGCGCCCAGCACGCTCAGGCGGCTGCGCTGGCCGTAGTTGCATTGCACCAGCACGCCCACCGTGTAGCCGCCGGCTTCCGCGGAAAGCTTCCGGGATGCCGTCCCGATCCCCCCCTTGAACCGATGGCAGATCATGCCGGTGCCGCCGCCCACGTTCCCCTCGGCCACGCGGCCGCCGGAGGCGCCGTCGAGGGCCCGATAGACGTCCGCCGGCTTCACGTGCATCCCCTCGATGTCGTTCAGCGTCCCGTCCCAGGTTTCGGCCACCACGGGGAGGGAGATGAGAAAGCCGTCCCACCCCTGCCGCAGCATCCACGCGATCGCGGCATCGCGGACCACGCCGACGCTCATCGTGTTGGTGATCACGACCGGCCCCCACAGGAAGCCGGATTCGGCGAGCCAGTGGATGCCGGTCATCTCGCCGTTGCCGTTGAGGGCGAAGTGGCCCGCGAACACCGGGTCGGACGAATGCTTCCCCCGGGGGAACACGGCGGTGACGCCGGTCCGCACGGGGCCCTTGCCCCGGACGAGGCGCCCGTCCCCGGAGATCAGCGTGGACTGGCCCACCTCCACGCCCGGGACGTCGGTGATCGCGTCCTCCGGCCCCGGCGTTCCCGGAAGCGGGATGCCGAGGTCGCGGGCGCGCGGCTTGGCCTGGGCCGGGGCGGGGGCGGGGGCGCCCGCCAGCATGAGGGCGGCGGCCACGAGAACCAGCCGCGGCGCCGGCGGGAGGGGCAGCCACATCGGGGGCTCCGGTGGAGGGAAGAGCCTGAATTATAGGCCGTCGCTATGTTTCGGCAGCCCCTCACACCGCCCGCGTCCATGCGAGGTTGTCCCATGCGCTCCCGCGACCGCATCCTGGCCAATCTCGAAGCCATCTACCGCGAGTCCTATGACCGCGCCAAGGCCGCCGACGAGGCGGCCCGGATGATCGATCTCGAGAGCGCCTACATGCGAGACCAGCTCATGCTCGAGATCCTGCTGGACATCCGGGACCTCTTCGCGGTGGCCCCGGCCGCGTCGGGCGGCAGCGCGCTCGAGCGGCTGGACCAGCTCCGGCGGCTCGTGCGCAAATAATTGCATCTGCCCAACCCCCAGCCGGCCGCGCTATCTTTTCGGCTGGCTCGCCATCCCACGCCCGACCGGAGCGCCATGGCCACCCGAAGCCCCGCCCGCACCCGCACCGCCACTAAGCTGGAGAAGGCCGACCTGGTCGATCTCTACCGGCTGATGCTCCTTTCCCGGCGCATCGACGACCGGGAGATCCAGCTCAAGCGGCAGAACCGGATCTTCTTCCAGATCTCGGGCGCGGGACACGAGGCGGTGCTGGCGGCGGCGTCACGGGTGTTCCGGCCCGGCTACGACTGGTTCTACCTCTATTACCGCGACCGTGCCCTGTGCCTCGGCCTCGGGATGACCGCGACCGAGCAGCTCTTGTCCGCCGTCGGCGCGGCCGATGACCCGAACTCCGGCGGCCGCCAGATGCCGTCGCACTGGGGCCACCGGGACCTCAACATCGCCAGCACGTCCAGCCCGACCGGCACCCAGTTCCTCCAGGCGGTGGGCGCGGCCGAGGCACGGCTCCGCTATGCCCATACGCCCGAGCTCGCGGGGCGTGACGACCTCTACCACGCCGACGAGGTCGTGCTCTGCACCACCGGCGACGGCACCACCAGCGAAGGGGAGTTCTGGGAGGCGCTCAACACCGCGTGCAACCTCGAGCTGCCGGTCGTGTTTCTGGTAGAAGACAACGGCTATGCGATTTCGGTCCCGGTCGAGGTGAACACGGCCGGCGGGTCGATCTCGAAGCTGGTGAGCGGGTTTCCCGGGCTCCTGATCCAGGAAGTGGACGGGTGCGACGTCCTGGCCTCGTACGACGTGCTGGTGCGCGCCCATGAGTACTGCCGCGCCCGCAAGGGCCCCGCGCTCATTCACGCCCGGGTGATCCGGCCGTACAGCCACTCCCTCTCCGACGACGAGGTGCAGTACCGTCCGTCGGCCGAGCGCGAGGCGGACGCCCGGCGCGACCCGCTCCGGCGCTTCCCCGAGTACCTGATTGCGCAGGGCATCGCGAGCGCGGCCGAGCTGGAGCAGGTCAAGCAACAGGTGGAGGAGGAAGTGCGCGTGGCCACCGAGATCGCCTTGGCCGCCCCGCAGCCCCGCCCCGAGACCGTGCTCCACCACGTCTACTCGATGGAGGTGGACCCGACCTCCGAGCAGTTCGACACCGAAGACGATCCCCGCTTCACTGGTGACCCGACCACGATGGTCGACCTGCTCAACGCTTGCCTCAAGGACGAGATGGCGAGAGACCCGCGCATCGTGGTGTTCGGCGAGGACGTGGCCGACGCGAGCCGGGAGGCGGCGCTGCCGCAGGTGAAGGGCAAGGGCGGCGTGTTCAAGGTCACCTGGGGGCTCCAGCGCGTCTTCGGCGGCCACCGGGTGTACAACTCGCCGTTGGCGGAGGCGAACATCGTAGGCCGGGCGATCGGGCTGGCGCACCGGGGGCTCAAGCCGGTGGTCGAGATCCAGTTCTTCGACTACATCTGGCCCGCGTATATGCAGCTCCGGGACGAGCTGGCGACGATGCGGTGGCGCTCGAACAACGCCTGGGCCGCGCCCGTGGTGGTCCGCGTGAGCTACGGCGGATACCTCAAGGGCGGCGGGCCGTACCACTCGCAGACGGGCGCCGCCGTCTTCACCGGCGTGCCCGGCCTCAGGGTGGTTTGCCCCGCGACCGCGCTCGACGCCAACGGGCTGCTCCGGACCGCCATCCGCTCCGAGGACCCGGTCATCTTCCTCGAGCACAAGCACTTGTACCGGCAGACCTACAACAAGGCGCCGAATCCGGGCCCCAACTTCATGATCCCGTTCGGCAAGGCCAAAATCGTGCGGGAAGGGAGCGACCTCACGGTCGTGACCTACGGCGCGGTGGTGCAGCGCGCGCTCGTCGCCGCGAAGGAGGCGGAGGCGGAGCACGGCCTCAAGGTCGAGGTGATCGACCTGCGGTCGCTCTCCCCCGTGGACTGGCCGGCGGTGCACGCGTCGGTGCGCAAGACGAACCGGGTCCTGGTGGCGTACGAGGACGCGCTGTCCTGGGGCTACGGCGCGGAGATCGCCGCCCGCATCGCCGACGAGACCTTTGCCTGGCTCGACGCGCCCGTCCGCCGGCTCGCCGCCAAGGACACGTTCGTGGCCTACGCGCCGGACTTGGAGGACGTGATCCTGCCGCAGGTCGAGGGGCTCAAGCGGGCGATGGTGGAGCTGGCCGGCTATTAGCCAAACTTCCACCGCCCTTTTTCCGTAGTGCCCGCCCATGACCTCCCTCGAGACCCTCCGCGCCGAAGAATCCCTCGATCCCGAGGACTGGGACGAGCTTCGCTCCCTCGGCCACCGCATGGTGGACGACCTGCTCACCTACCTTCAGACCGTCCGGGAGCGTCCGGTCTGGCGTCCCATCCCGGCCGACGTCCGGTCCTTCTTCAAGGGGCCGGTGCCCCGCAAGCCCGAAGGAGCCGAACGGGCCTACGCGGACTTCCGCGAGCAGGTGCTGCCCCATCCCATGGGCAACATCCACCCCCGCTTCTGGGGCTGGGTGATGGGCACGGGCACCCCGCTGGGCGCGCTCGCCGAGATGCTCGCGGCGGGCATGAATCCCAACATGGGCGGAGGCGACCATGTCGCGAACCTGGTCGAGGCCCAGGTGCTCGACTGGTGCAAGGAGATGCTCGGCTTTCCGCCGGAAGCGAGCGGGCTGCTGGTGAGCGGCGGCTCGATGGCGAACCTCGTGGGCCTCACGGTCGCGCGGAGCGCGCGGGCCGGCTTCGACGTACGCCGGCAGGGCGTCCGCGGAGCGAGCGGGCCGCTCACGGTCTACGCCTCGGTGGAAACCCATAGCTCGGTGCAGAAGGGGGTCGAGCTTCTCGGCCTCGGCAGCGAAGCGCTCCGGCTCGTGCCCGTGAATGCCCAGTTCGAGATCGAGGTGGGCGCGCTCGAGCGGATGCTGCGCGAGGACCGGGCGGCCGGGTGCCGGCCGATCTGCGTCGTCGGCAACGCGGGCACGGTGGGTACCGGCGCGATCGACGACCTGCGCGCACTGGCCGACCTCTCCGCGCGCGAGGAGGTCTGGTTCCACGTGGACGGCGCCTTCGGTTCCCTGGCGGCGCTCGTGCCCGAGTACCGGTCCCGGCTCGCCGGCATGGAGCGGGCGGACTCGATCGCGTTCGACCTCCACAAGTGGATGTACGTGCCGTTCGAGGCCGGGTGCACGCTGGTCCGGGACGCGGAGGCTCACCGCCGGGCGTTCTCGCTCCGGCCGGACTACCTGACGCATGCGGAGCGGGGTCTCGCGGCCGGCACGCTCTGGTTCAGCGACTACGGCATCCAGCTCACCCGGGGCTTCCGGGCGCTCAAGGTGTGGATGTCGCTCAAGGAGCACGGGCTCGACCGGTACGCCCGGCTGGTGCGGCAGAACATCGGGCAGGCCCGCTACCTCGCGCAGCTCGTCCGGGAGGCGCCCGATCTGGAGCTGCTGGCGCCGGTGCCCCTCAACATCGTCTGCTTCCGGTACGTCGCCCCCGGGCGCGAGGAAGCGGCGCTCGACGCGCTCAACCAGGAGCTGCTCATCCAGCTCCACGAGCAGGGCATCGCGGTGCCCTCCAACCTCACGCTCGGCGGGCGCTTCGCCCTCCGGGTGGCGATCACCAACCATCGCAGCCGGCGGGAGGACTTCGATCTCCTGATTCGGGAGGCGCGCCGGATCGGCGCCGAGCTGGCCGGCTAGCGGATCGGGCGCCACAGCCGGGAAACGAAACGGGCGCCCCGTCTGGTGGCGCCCTTCGCGTCCTCACGGACTAGCGGCGGTCGTGCCGCTCGATTGGTGGCGCGCCCGCCCGGGCGCGCTCGGTGATGCGACTCAGGTTGTCGGCTGCGAAGCCTTGGTGAGATGTGCTCGATCCATGGTCGGGTGCGCGCCTTCGGGTACCCGTGCGCGTGGCGCGCGGCCCACATCCCCCCTTCCCGCCACAAGACGTGATGATCATGGGGCGCGGCACCGTCCATCACAATGACCGGCGCGGCCAGCGCTACTGCATCGCCGCCTTGATTTCTCCGGCTGCCGCGATCGCGTTGTCCACGTCGCGCGAGAGGGCCTTGGCCTGCTGCGTCGCCTCGGTGAGATCGCCCAGCACGGCCGCGACGCCCGCCGAGCGGAGCCGAAGGAGGTCGAACCGGACGTTCTGGAGGGCGAGGACGCAGGACTCGAGGTGGGCGGCCACCTGGGCCCGGCGGGTCTTGAGGTCGCTCAGCGTCTGGCGCTGCTTCTCGAGCAGCGCCAGGCGCCGGCCGCGCTCCGCGTCGTCCGGCTCCCGGGACACCGCCGCGATGCGCTCTTCGACCTGGCCGAGCCCGTCGGTATCGAGGCTGGTGTCCATCGCGTGGAGCGTACGGGCCAGGTCGGCGGCCCGCTCGTACAACGCGTCCACCGTCTGCGCGATGTCCGGCAGCATCTCGCGCTCCGGGGGCGTGAGCTTGTCGAGCAGCTTGTAGACGGCGACGCGGTCCCCGTGGGCCTGGAGGATGGTCGCGGTCTGGGCCCCGAAATCGGCCGCCCGGGGCAACGGAAGCTGGCGGGGGAGCTTTCCGCCTTTGATCATGGTCGTCTCGATCGCATCCGGCGCCGGCGGCCGCCGCAGGACGTCCCGCCAGCTGTAGCCCGCCTGCCAGAGCTTGCCGTAACTCTGAAGGAGCCCGATGCCCATCGCTGCCGCGGGGATCAGGAACCAGGGGCTGTCGATGCCGGTGGCGACGTTGATCAGGAAGAGCCCGCCGGAGACGGCGGCCCACTTGGCGAACTGGGCGCGGACCTTGAGGACGATCGCGGGCTCGCCGGTCGCCGGAAGAGGCGTGTCGTCCGATACCGGCGACCGGCGGAGCGGGGGACGGGCCGGGAGGTTGTTCCGCAGCTCGAGGCTTCGGCGGGAGCGCTCCCGCTCGAGCGGCGGCCGGAGGCCGCCTCCGCCCCGCGCCGCCGTTCCGGGCCGCCCGGTGGCGGCGGGTCCGGGGCGGCTCGCCTTCCAGCCCGTGCCCGTCGGACGCCAGCCGGACACGCTGCGGTTCTCGAGCGCGCGCCGGAGCGAGTCGGCGGAGGGCCAACGGTTCTCCGGATCCTTTTCCAGGCAGCGGCTGATCGCGAGCGCAAGGTCTTCCGGGGCGTCCGGTCGGCGCGCGCGCAGATCCGGGGCGGGCTCGGTGATCTGCTTCATGAGGATGCCCGCGACGGTGGGCGCGTAGAACGGCAGCTCGCCAGTGAGCATCTGGAAGGCGACGATGCCGAGACTGTAGAGGTCGGTCCTGCCGTCGATCTCCTTCTCGCCCGCGGCCTGCTCCGGGCTCATGAATGAGGGCGTCCCGATCGCGACGCCGGCGCCGGTGAGGGTGGCGCCGGAGCTCTGGGAGAGCGCCTTCGCGATGCCGAAGTCCGTGACCATCACCCGCCCGCGCGTCCCCTCCAGCAGGATGTTGTCGGGCTTGATGTCGCGGTGCACGACGCCGAGGCCATGTGCGGCGCTCAGTGCGTCGGCGGTCTCCTTCATGATGCGCCGTACTTCTTCCACCGGAAGCTGCCCGCGCCGCTTGATCCGCGCCGCCACCGACTCGCCGTCCACGTAGCCCATCACGAAGTAGACGAGCCCCTGGCCCTCGCCGACCGTATGGATCGGGACGATGTGCGGATGCGACAGCTTGGCCGCCGTCTGCGCTTCGCGGGTGAACCGCTGGCGGATGTCGCTCTGGAAGGCCAGCTCGGGCGGCAGGACCTTGATCGCCACACGCCGCTGCAGGCGCTCGTCGCGGGCGCGGTATACCACACCCATCCCGCCGCGGCCGATCTCCCCTTCCAGCGTATACGCCTCCCCCAGCGCCTGGGAAAGGCGGGCGGGAAGCGGCTTGTCGGTTGGATCGGTCATCGAGGCCTGTCGGCTCACCTGCGTATGGGTGCCGGCCGCAGAGAATCTGTGCTCGCCCGACGATAGAAGGCAACCTCACGCGCAGGCGTAGACCTTTACGGAGTCGCGCACCCGCAGATTCAGGGTCCTGCACGTGGAACGGGTCTAGCGTCAAACTGGCAGGTTCGGGGATGCGTCAGACAAAATAGCGGTGGCGGACCGTTCCGTGGAGGTCTGGAGGGAACTGGGGACCGGCCCCAAGTTGTTGAATCACAAGCTGAAGCCCCGTGTCCGGTTTGGCACGGTGGATGCTTTGATAGGGCCGACCGTAGGTTCGATGTGCCATTCAGGGCCGCTGGGCCCATGAGAGGAGTAGTAATCCAAATGGCTGAACGCCTGACCTTGCCGGTGCTTCCCCTCCGCGAGGTTGTTCTCTTCCCCGGCGTCACCGCGCCGATCGGTGCCGGCCGTCCGGGAACGGTCCGCGCCATCGAGGCCGCCCTCACCACGCCCGAGCGGCTGGTGTTCGCGGTATCACAGCGGCAGAACGTCGAGAACGTCACGTCCGAAGTGCTCTACACCGTCGGCACGATCGCGCGCATCGGCCAGATGCAGCGCGGTCTGTCCGGCATGCAGCTCCTGCTGCACGGGGAGCGGCGGGGCATCGCGCTCCACTACAGCGAAAAGGACGGTTACATCCAGACCGTCGTCCGGGATGCGGAGGAGATGCTTCCGCTCAACCCGGAGGAGCCTGCCTTCGTCGCGCTGCATCGCGAGGCGCGGGCCCGCGCCGCGGAGCTGGGCCAGAAGTCGGGCCTGCCCGAAGAGGTGGTCCAGCAGGTGCTCGCCGGCGTGAACGAGCCCGGACGCTTCGCCGATCTGGTCGCCGGCTACATCGACATCACGCCCTCGCAGCGGCAAGCGCTGCTCGAGACCCTCTCGGTCGAGGAGCGGCTCCGCCGCGTGCTGGTGCACGTCCAGCGGCAGATCAGCCTGGCCGATGCGCAGGAGGACATCAAGTCCCAGGTCCAGGAAGAGCTGGGCGAGCGGCAGCGCGAGATGTTCCTGCGCGAGCAGCTGAAGCAGATCCAGAAGGAGCTTGGCGAAGGGGAGGAAGGCACGAGCGAGCTCGAGGAGCTGAAGCAGAAGCTCGCCGCGCTGGAGCTTCCGGAGGAAGCGCGCAAGGAAGTGGACCGCGAGCTCGCGCGGCTCGCCCGGGCCGGCCGGGAGTCGATGGAGGCGCAGGTGATCCGCACATTCCTCGAGAACGTCGCGGAATTGCCCTGGAACGCCCGGACCGAGGACCACCTCGATCTGCACGAGGCGTCGAAGATCCTCGAGCAGGACCATTACGCC
>Ga0187823_10000180_pt1 | contig 15157 bp, 9 predicted proteins | sample NC_wetland_sal_i_12_FD_132968 | JGI IMG/M metagenome (GOLD analysis project Ga0187823, IMG submission 132968) | Wetland sediment microbial communities from Neuse River Estuary, North Carolina, USA - SourceSoil_3 | ecosystem: Environmental > Aquatic > Freshwater > Wetlands > Sediment | place...
CCGTCGGCCGAGGGTCCAACCGAATCGCCGGCGTTGTCTCCAGTGCAGTCGGCAATCACGCCTGGATTGCGCGCGTCGTCTTCCTTGATCTTGAAGACGATCTTCATCAGGTCGGAACCAATGTCGGCGATCTTGGTGAAGATGCCGCCGGCAATGCGCAGCGCGGCCGCGCCCAGCGACTCGCCGATGGCGAATCCGATGAAGCAGGGCCCGGCGTAGTCGGCAGGAATGAAGAGCAGAATAATCAGCATGAGCAGCAGTTCAACGCTGATCAGCATCATGCCGATGCTCATGCCGGCCTGCAGCGGAATGTTGTATATCGGATACGGCTTGCCGGCGAGACCGGCAAAAGCGGTGCGCGAGTTGGCAAAGGTGTTGACCCGAATACCGAACCAGGCGACGCCGTAGCTGCCAGCAATTCCCACCAGGCTGAAGAGAAGAATGATGGGGAGGGTGATGGCGATCGGCTTATCCGGGACCGGAGACAGCACGCCGAAATAGAGCACGATGACGACGGCAATGAAGAGCCACAGGATCAGCAGGAATTTTCCCTGGGTGATCAGATAGGTCTTGCAGGTCTCGTAGATAAGCTCGGAAATCTCGAGCATGGAACGATGCACCGGCATCTTGCGCAGGCGGGTGTAAATGATCAGTCCAAAACCCAGGCCGAAAATGCAGAACAGGATGCCGATCATCAGCAGGCGATGACCGTCAATGCCGAGGAACAATACCTGCGAGAGATCGGGGAGCCTGAGACTGGCTTCGCCGCCGACTTCCTGGGCGGGCTGGGCCAGGGCTGAAATGGACCCGAGTGTGAGGACGGCGATGGTGGCGGCCACCGTCCGAGTGAAAACGTGGGTAAATGAGCGTCCTTGGGACACAGCTTTCGCCAGCCAGGTGCGCATGGGAATTCCTCCGGTATGAAGACTATTTCAGGACCATCACGTGTTTAGGCACTGCCACCCAGCGAACAGCACCAACCGGACGCTCTCATCGAGAGCGCCGGGGAGCGCATTGCCGGAGTTCCGAACACGCTTCCACTACACGGCATTGAACAAGGAGTGTTGAGCTTGGCCGCGTCGGATGTTTCGTACCGCAGAGGCCGCCGGCTGGACGCTGAGCTTGCTGCCGAAGGCCCGATACAAAACCAGCTTTTATAGCATGTTAGGGAGGACTGGTCAAACCCGGAAGGATGCTCCTGATCGGGTGGCGCGGGCGCCCCCGCCCGCGGCTTTTGACTTTGATTGGCGGCACTCACGCGGGCGAGGGCGCCCGCGCCACACAAAATTGCCGAGCTTCGCTCGGCCCGGATGGGTCGAAGACCCGTCCCCACACAACCCTCCCTGCCCCAGCAAACCTACGCCCAGAACGTCCGGTCCAGCGTTCGGTATTGGATGGCCTCCGCGATGTGTTTGGGCTCGATCGCCGGGGCGCCTTCCAGGTCGGCGACCGTGCGGGCTACCTTGAGGATGCGGTCGTGGGCGCGGGCAGTCATGCCGTGCTGGGTCATGGCGCGCTCCAGCAGGCGTTCGCAATCGGCGGAAAGCTCACAGGAAGCGCGAATATGGCGGGGAGCCATCTGGGCATTGCAGTAGAGGCGCGAGCGCGATGACGCGAACCTCTGCAGCTGGATTTCTCGAGCTCGCATCACCCGCTCGCGTATCCTGGCCGAACTTTCCGGTTCGCTTCCCGCCCTCAGTTCTTTGTAGTTCACCGCGGGCACATCAATATGGATATCGATGCGGTCGAGCAGCGGTCCGGAAATCTTTCCCATGTAGCGCTGGATCATGGGCTGGGTGCAATGGCATTCGCGCGAGCGGTCGTTGAAGTATCCGCAAGGACACGGATTCATGGCGGCCGCCAGCATGAAGCGCGCGGGAAAGGTGAGGGACATGGAGGCGCGCGCGATACAGACGGTGCCATCCTCCAGGGGCTGGCGCATCACCTCCAAGACGTTGCGCGGAAATTCTGGCAGCTCGTCCAGAAACAACACGCCGTTGTGGGCGAGGGAAACCTCGCCGGGGCGGGGCACCGCGCCTCCTCCGATCAGCCCGGCGTCAGAGATGGTGTGGTGCGGCGAGCGGAACGGCCGGACTCCGACCAGCCCGGCGCCCGCATCGAGCACGCCCGCGACGCTGTGGATCTTGGTGGTTTCGAGCGCCTCCTCGAAACTGAACGGAGGCAGGATGGTGGGCATGCGCTTGGCCAGCATGGTCTTGCCCGAGCCGGGCGGCCCGATCATCAGGATGTTATGGCCGCCGGCGCAGGCCACTTCGAGGGCGCGCTTGGCGGTCTGCTGGCCGCGCACGTCCTTGAAGTCGACGGCGTAGTGCTGGGCCTCGCTCAGCAGCGTCTCGCTGTCTACCTTGAGGGGAAGAATCCCGTTGCCCGTGTTCACGAAGCGGATCACATCCAGCAGCGACTTCACCGGATAGACTTCGACCCCGCCCACCATGGCCGCCTCGCGTGCATTCAGTTCCGGAACGATCAGGCGGGAGATCTTCTTTCCCCGGGCCTCAATGGCAATCGGCAAAGCGCCGCGCACCCCCCGGATCCCACCGTCGAGCGAGAGCTCGCCCACAAACAGGCAATCCGGCACCTCCTTCTTATTCAGGCCCCCGTAGGCGCCCAGAATTCCCAAAGCCATGGGCAGGTCGAACCCTGAACCCTCTTTGCGGATGTCGGCGGGGGCCAGGTTGATGGTGATGTGGGTGGAAGGAATATCGTAACCGCAGTTTTTCAGGGCGGCGCGCACCCGGTCGCGGCTCTCCCGGACGGCTGCGTCGGGCAGCCCCACAGTATGAAAATGATCTTCGTTGGTCTTGATGCCGGAAACGTCCACCTCAACCTCAATGATGCTGGCATCAATGCCATACACCGCTGCGCTCAAGGTCTTATAGAGCATGAGGTAGCGCGCTCCCAGTCTGACCCTTGACTTCGAGCCACCACCGAAACCAACGAAGATCAGGCCGCTGACTGCACACTTGCTGCTCACCCTACAGGCCTGCCGGTGAATCTGCGGTGACAGCCGTCACCAGGAAGGGTGACGGATGAACCATGGACCGGAGATCAGAGGCTTTTAATGAGGGGGCCCAATCGGGAAATCAATCTGAGAACCAAGTTGCCCAACACGCCTTGCCATTGTCCCGGTTCTAGACGTGGACTACGATTCAACTAACACCCTCGAGAAAAAACCCGCCTGTCTCCGGACGCGGGTCCAAGATCCATAGCGGTACTTATGGACAAGGAAGATCAACCCGACCGCCCGCGCCGCGCTCCAGGAAATCTGGAAAAGGAAGAAGCCCGGCTGTGGCGGCTGGCGCTCGCGTTCATGGTCCTGCTGGCGACCGGCCTGGCCGCCCTCTCCTGGGAGAGGTTGCAGGACCTTCCTTATCACCTGGGAGCGCTATCCATCGGACTCCTGGCCCTGGCGGTGCTGTTTGCCGCCTACGTGTACGGACGTCGTCGCGAAGTTTCGGAACTGAAGCACCTGCTGGGCGACTTGCGCGACCGTACCAGCGTGACTCCATCCGACGAGCAACTCGATCAGTTGAGCCAGGTCATTCAGCGCTCGCAGCGCAGCTTCAAGGAACTCATCGATTCGTTTGACGACGTGGCGTTTGCCTGCTCGCTCGACGGCACGCTGAGGACAGTGAATCGCCGCGTCACCCAACTGCTGGGTGTCAACTATACCGACGTCGTAGGGCACAAGATGGATGAGTTCGTGGCCGAGCCACTGCGGCGCGATGTCGAGAGCGGCCTCCCCCGCTTTCTGGAAAAACGCCGCTGGTCGGGGCTGGTCCGCGTCCAGGTCAAGAACAGCACGCGTTCCCTGTATTTCGACTGCGTGCTGAATGCCATCGTCAAGAGCGACGAAGTCGTGGGCGTCAGCGCCCTGGCGCGCGACGTCACCGAAGAACGCGAGAAAGAACGCCGCTTCACCGAACTCTTCGAGACCCTGCAGGAAGGCGTGTACTTCAGCACTCCCGAGGGCAAATTGCTCGACGCCAACCCGGCGCTGGTCCAGATGCTCGGCTGCAGCAGCCGGGATGAACTTTTGTCTCTCGATCCGAGCGCGCTCAACCTGGAGCCGGGCCAGGGCCCCGTGCTGGGAAGGACCGCGGGTGATCGCGGAAGAGAACGCAGCCGCGAGCTCACCCTGCGGCGGAAGGATGGCACGACCGGCGTTTTTCTGGACACATCGCGCGCCGTCTGGGATGGAACCGGCAAGATCATCCGCTATCAGGGCACGCTGGTGGATGTGACCGAGCGGCGCAAGATGGAAAAGGCGCTGCGCCAGCAGGAGGAATTTCAACGCTATCTGCTGGAAAGTTTTCCCGACCTTATCCTGGTGGTTGGACTCGATGGGCGGTACAGCTTTGTCAGTTCGCGTAGCCGCGATCTGCTGGGACGTATCCCCTCCGAGATACGCGGGAAGAAGGTGGACGACGCCGAGCAGGAGCAGTCCGCCGAATTTGCCGCGCTCTACAATGACGTCAGCACGGGGGCGAAAAAGTTTGGCTTCTGCGAGTTCGGGGCGCGGCACCGCGACGGCAGCTGGCGCACCATGCGCGCCAACGCCAGCCCGCTGTTCGACGCCGAAGGCAAGGCCAGCGGCGTGATCATGTCGGTGCGCGATATCACGGTGGAGAGAAAGCTGGAACAGCAGATCATCCAAAGCGAGCGCCTGGCGGCGATGGGGCAGATGATCGGGGGCTTCGCCCACGAACTGAACAATCCCCTCACCAGCATCATGGGCGTGGCCGAGCTGTTGCAGGAGGGTGAACCGGCGGAGGCCAGGCGCAAGCAACTGGTGATGTTGCAGCAGCAGGCCCGGCGCGCGGCCGACATTGTCCAGAACCTGATGTACTTTTCGCGCCCGCCAGCCCCGGGAAAGGGGCCGATCAACCTTAGCGAGCTCTTGCAACGGACGCTGCACCTGCACGCTTACTCATTGCGCAAGAACAACATTACCGTGGATTTTCTGCCGGAACCGTCTCTACCGGTGGTCAACGGCGATTCCCATCAGCTGATGCAGATTTTTCTCAACCTCATACTGAATGCCGAGCAGGCAATGCGTGAAGCCCGCGAGCTTGGCACCCTGCGAATTCGCCTGGAAACAGCCGGAAGAAGCATCGCGGTCACGTTCCAGGATGATGGGCCCGGCATTGCAGCCGAGGTGCTGCCGAACATTTTCGATCCTTTCTACACCACCAAGCGGCCGGGGCGAGGCACTGGTCTCGGGCTCAGCATCTGCAAGGCGATTTTGCGGGAGCACGGAGGAGAGATCGAAGCCAGCTCGGGTCCCGGCGGCGGGGCAGTATTCAAAGTCACTCTGCCGGCGCCGGATCCTCCCGCGAGTGGTTAGAAGTATGGAGGACGGGCGTCCCGCCCGTCTTTGCAGAGACTCCAAAGAGACGGGCGAGACGCCCGTCCTCCATTACCGTTCCACTGCCATCGCCACGGCATTCCCGCCACCCAGACAAAGCGCGGCGATTCCGCGATGCACGTTGCGGCGCATCATCTCGTAGATAAGGGTTACCAGGACCCGGGCTCCGCTGGCTCCGATGGGATGTCCGATGGCGACCGCGCCGCCGTTGACGTTGACTTTGCCGGGATCGAGACCCAGCTCGCGCATCACGCCCAGCGCCTGCACCGAGAACGCTTCATTGAGTTCATACAGGTCCACGTCTTCGTTCTTCCATCCGGTCTTTTCCCAGATTTGCCGCACAGCACCCACAGGAGCCATCATCACCCACCTGGGATCGATGCCGCTGGTGGCCTGGGCCACGATGCGCGCCAAGGGTTCAGTCCCCAGTTCCTTCGCGCGCCGGGCGCTGGTTACGAGCAGGGCAGCGGCCCCGTCATTCACTCCCGGAGCATTGCCCGCCGTGACCGTGCCGTCTTTCTTGAATGCGGGCTTGAGCGAACGCAGCACTTCAATGGTGGTGTCTTCGCGCGGAGATTCGTCCTTGTCGAAGATCACCGGATCCCCGCCCTTCTTCCTGGGAGCCAGCTCTACTGGAACGATTTGCGATTTGAACCGGCATTCGTTGATCGCAGCCAGGGCCTTGCGATGGGAGTTGAGCGCGAACTCGTCCTGCTCTTCGCGCGTGATCCCGTATTTCTCTGCCACGTTCTCGCCGGTGATGCCCATGTGGTAGTTGTTGAAAACATCCCACAGCCCGTCGTTCACCATGGAGTCGATAATCTGCGCGTTGCCCAGGCGATATCCCTTGCGCGCTTGCGGCAGAAGATAGGGAGCGTTGGTCATCGATTCCATGCCGCCGGCGACGACGATGGAACTGTTTTCCGTCTGGATCGCTTGCGCCGCGAGTGCGACCGCTTTGAGTCCGGAGCCGCAAACCTTGTTGACGGTCATGGCACCCACTTCCGGCGGCAGTCCACCGAAGATGGCTGCCTGGCGCGCGGGATTTTGTCCCAGTCCGGCGGAAACCACGTTGCCCATGATGCATTCGTCCACCAGTTTGGGATCGAGATGGGCGCGCTTCACCGCCTCGCGCACCACGATCGCGCCCAACTGCGTGGCGCTCAGATCGGACAGGCTTCCCTGGAATTTTCCCACCGGCGTGCGACAGCCTGAAAGGATGACAACCTCGTCGTAAGCAGCCATTTATACGCTCCCGCGATGATTTCTCGACTCCAATTATAGATGCGGGAAGCAGCATAAAGATCGAAATTCGCGGCGGCCCGGCGATGATCATGGGAAAGACCGCGCGAATCTTTCTGGATATTGCCCAACGCCGCAGCGAGGATGATGCGGGAACTATCACGCGAGAAAACATCGATGACGCCGCTTGCATTCACGAAAATTTCTTCGCGAATGCTCTCTGGTGACTTTGGTGTACGGGTCGCATGCGCGAGCGAGCATCATTTTTTTCTTGACATCACTTTTTAATGACTCTATACATTCAATTAGTTGCAACAGTTGACCGTTGCTATAGCAAGTCCATGAAAAATGGAAAGGGAGAATAGAACCATGGCAACCAAGAAAAAGGCAAAGAAGAAAAAGAAGCACTAAGAGAAGTATCAGCAAGCAGCAAACCGGGGACGCGCAAGCGTCCCCTGAGTTTTTTCGGCACAAGATTTCCGCTCGCGCAGAACCCATCCAGTGACATTATCTTTCGAGGTTTTGCTGAACTTGTTCCGGCACTTGCTTCTCCGTGGCGGGGCACAAACTGCGGTAGGCGCAGAATCTGCAATTGAAACTGGGCTTGGGTTGGAAGTTCCCTGCGGCGACGCTGGCCGACACTTCGATCACCCGGCTCCTGGCCGCTTCCAATTCAAGATCGCTGCGAAGGGTCACGACCGGGCTGTTGCCTTCCAGGTTGTACAGCACCAGGCGATCGGCGCGATATCCCCACTTCTCGCGCGCTGCCAGTGCGTAAATCGAAAGCTGCAGGCTTTCGTCGGCATCTTCCTGCGACTGGGCCTTGCCGGTCTTATAGTCGGTAATGACGACCCCGCCGTCTGCCAGCTGGTCGATTCGGTCAATGCGCCCGACTACGGTCACATCGCTTACCTTTACATCGAAAAATTCCTCGGTATGAATGACGTTGGGTGCCGGGGAGCGGCGGAATGCGGCGAGAAAGTCCTTCAGCTGCTGCACGCCTTGCGCATCGTAAAGGTCGTGCTGGTAACGGTCCTGCATTCCGGACTGGGCGAGATCTTCGCGGAAGAACTGGATCAGTTCGTCTTCCGTCATCGGGCGCTCCAGCCGCACCGAATCATAGTAAGCCCGCAAGACACGGTGCATGACCGCGCCATACTGCATGGCGGCGGGGACTTCGTCGGGGATTCTCCACTCCCGTTCCAGCTTGAACTGCAGCGGACAGGTCTCATAAGTCTGCACCGCGCTGGCGCTGAGGCGGGAGTGCAGATTGGCCGCCGGTGGCAGTGCGAGCCATTGGTTGGTGCGCGTCATCGCAGCCGGGGCAGCGGCCTGGGCAAACATGTCGGTCTGAAAGCCGCGGGCGGGAGCCTGCACCAGCCAGCGGCGCAGGCTTGAATCCTTCAAGAGATCACGCAGGAAACCGGCAGGAGTAGAATCCTTTTTCCCCGTCCCTTTTTTGGCATAGATGGTGAGCGAATCCCGCGCCCGGGTCATGGCGACGTAGAACAGGCGCCGCTCTTCCTGTTGACACAATTCCTTGTCATCGCCCTGGGCGATGGAATCCGGGTCATACAGCTCCCGGGGCAACTCAATGAGGGGCTCCTGATAATTCAAGGGGAAAGAACCGGAGTTGGCGCGAATAATGAAAACGTGCTGAAATTCCAGGCCTTTCGCGGCGTGCGCTGTCATCAGCGAAACCGCGTCATCGTCGTTCGACGAGAGCGGAATCCCTCCCCGGGCTTCCCTGAAATATTCCAGATAATCGAGCAGCTCGGCGATCTCACCGGTTTTGGTGATTGCCTTCTTCTCCCAGGCTGTAACGAAATCGAGCACCGCCTTTACGGCGCTGGCGTGCCGGTTCAAGGAGAAATTACGCACCAGCTTTTCCACTGCGGCGCGGCCCTTGAGGTTGGCGGCGGCGATGTCGACGCGAGTCTGGCGCACCCGATCGAGAACAGCTCCTCCACCCTCGATCTGGGAGAGCACTAAAGCAATGGCGGAAGTGCCGGCATCGCGGGGAAGCGACTTGACGCCGGAGCGCAACTCCTCGGGATTGACGGCAAACTGCGGCAGGGCGGCGACCCGGAACAGGCTGGCGCCGTCGGCGTCGGAGACAACCGCACCCAGGCAAGCGAAGAGATCGCGCGCGTCGGGTGTATCCATCACATCCATGTTCTCAATGGTGAACGGGATGCCTTGCCGCACCATTTCGGCCGCCAGTTGGTCGCGATTCAGGTGAGTGCGGTAAAGGACGGCGCAATCGCTCCACCGGCAGCGCGACTTGCGGCGCAGCTCCCGCAGCCTGGTAATGAGCTCGCCCGATTCCGTGTCCTTGGTGTCGAGTACGACCGCTTCCACCGGCGCCCGCGGTATCTCGTGGCCCGAGCGCTCGGCATCTTCTTCGCGGGCCGAGACCAGGACCGACCGCTGGTACGCGGTCGAACCGCGCCCCGAGTCGAGCACGTTCGGATTTTTGGCAATGAGGGCAAAAGCGCTGTGCAGGATGGGCGAAAGTGAGCGCCGGTTTTTCTGCAGCTTGATGATGTTGGCCCCGGGAAAATGCCGTTGAAACAGGACGAACGCGGCACTCGAGGCACCGCGAAAGCGATAAATGGCCTGGTCCGGATCTCCCACTGCAAAGACGTTGCGTGGCTCTCCCGCGAGTTTTTGCAGCACCTTCACCTGGGCGAAATTGACGTCCTGAAATTCGTCCACCAGGATAAAGCGCGCGCCCGACCGGCTTGCCAGTTCGCTGTCCTGCTGCAACAAGCGGTGCGCATGGGTAATCATGTGGCCGAAGGTGCCCAGGTTGTCTTCCTGCAGCATGCGCTCCACGGTGGTGAATACGCCGGCGATTTCGCGGCAGCGTCCCACCACTTCTTCGTCCGACAGGCTGCCGGCATCTTTTGACTTGCTCACCCGCGGGATGGGCAGCTCGCCGCGTTCCAGCCGTTGCACATACTCCTCATATTGTTGAGGGCTGACCAGTTCGTCGTGGCAGTGCCGGAAGAAGGCCAGCAGGTCATCGAAAAACTTGCTGAGCCTGGCCGCGCGCACGTAGTAGTTCAGGTTCAATTCGCGGATGCGCCGGCGGAGGTAAATCCACAGGTCCTGGTCGTCGAGCACCCCGAAGTTCTTGCCGTTCTGGTGTAGGAGGCTGTTGCAATAGTCGTGAAAAGTCGCCGTGCGCAGGCCGGACAAGTCGGTCCCTCGCAACTCGTGCTCCACCCGCTGCCGCATTTCCTGCGCTGAATTTCTGGTGTAGGTGACAGCCAGAATTTCCTCGGGCCGGGCGTGCCCTTCGCGCACCAGGTTGGCGATTCGCTTGGTGAGCACTGTGGTCTTCCCCGTGCCCGCGCCCGCGATGACCAGCAGGGGGCCGTGGACATGTTCGATGGCTTCGCGCTGGCGTTCGTCCGGCTCAAACGCCCGCGGACGTGAAATGGATTTTGCGACTGCCACTGAGCAGGAGAATATCAGAGATTGGCGAATATTTTTCTGAGGAGAGTCTTATTGCAGCTCGGCCAGAGTGATCGCAACCGCCGCGATCACCGCGGTTTCAGCCCGAAGTATCGTGCTTCCCAAAGATGCGGCAATCCAGCCCGCCCCCTGGAACAATTTCAGTTCCGATTCGGTCCAACCGCCTTCAGGACCGGACGCCAGAGTAACTTCTCCCGCCTTCCGGGGCGCCTGCAGGGCATCTCTCAACATCATCTGTTCTTCAGATTCAGCCAGCACAATACCCGTGTTGCCGAGCGCGCTCACGGCCGCATCCAACGGTTCCGGCGATGATATTTCCGGCGGCGACGCTCGCCGCGACTGCTCGGAGGCCTGCAGGGCAATGCGCTGCCAGCGTTCCACCCTTTTCGGCGCGGCCTTGACCAGATGGGCCTCGCTGCGCTGCGCGGCCACGGGAATGATCCGGCTTACCCCCAGCTCCACGCACTTCTCAATCGCCCATTCCATGCGATCGAACTTGAAGATGGAGAGAACGAGGGTTATGCGGGGCTCCGGAGCTGCGGGAATAACCTCGCCGAGCTCAAACTCCACCCGGTCACCGGCGACGCTTACGATCCGACCGCGGCGGACGCTGTCTCCGGTCGCGATGTCGAATTCCTGCCCGACTCGTCCGCGAAGCACTTGCGCAAGGTGCTGGGCATGCGCCCCTACCAGAGCAGCGCGATTGCCGGAAACTTCGTCGGCGATCCAGCGGCGGCGTGTCATATGCGTCCTGTCATCCTGAGCGGAGCAAATTCGCTCGCGAGCGAGCGGATTCGCGAAGTCGAAGGACCCCCTACCGCTTAACGATAGCCCGAGTGTAAGGAATTTTGACCCAGGCGAGGTTCAGTTGCCACGAACCACGTGGGGACAGCCGCCCCCGACTGTCCGGCGGAGCGAAGCTCCGCTGCTTCTCTCATCGGCAAAGCCAGTCGAGCTTCGCTCGACCGGACAGCCGAGGGCGGCTGTCCCCACGTGGCTCGCGCCGATCATAGGGGTCCTTCGACTGCGTGGCTGCTTCGCGTTGCGAAGCCGCCACTCCGCTCAGGATGACGCTAGCCGAAGATGTCTTTGACCTTGCCCAGCAGGGTGCGGCGTTGCGGACGGTTTTCCACCCGGGTCATGGCTTCCAGTTCCAGCAGCAACTCGCGCTGACGCTTGTTCAGCTTGCCCGGAGTCTGCACCCGCACTTCAACGTAGAGATCGCCCTTGCCGTGCCCGTTAAGGATGGGAACGCCCTTGCCCTTGATCCGCAATGTGGTTCCGGACTGCGTCCCTTCGGGCACTCTCAGCACGTGCTCGCCTTCGAGCGTGGGAACATTGATCTCGGCGCCCAGCGCCGCCTGTGCGAAAGAAACTGGGATCACACAGTGCAGATCGTTTCCCTCCCGCTCGAAGAAGGGATGCTCTTTCACGTGCAGAACTACGTAGAGATCGCCCGGCGGGCCGCCGTGGAGTCCGCCTTCTCCGTATCCCGTGAAACGAATGCGGGTCCCGTCTTCCACTCCGGCGGGGACCTTGGCATCCACCGTCCTCTGCCGCAGCACCCTGCCCTCGCCTTTGCACTTCGCACAAGGATCGGTGACCACATTGCCCGTGCCCTGGCAGGTGGGACAGGTGCGCGCAATGCTGAAGAAGCCCTGCTGGTAGCGCACCTGGCCGCGTCCGTTGCAGGAACGGCAGGTGATCGGCGCTTTGCCCGGGGCCGCGCCCGAACCTCTGCACTCCTCGCAGGTCTCGTGGCGCCGCACCGTCACCTTGGCTTCGGTGCCGAACACGGCGTCTTCAAATTCCATGTTGATGTCTTCGCGCAGGTCGGCGCCGCGCTGCGTGCGGCTGCGGCGGCGCGTGCCCCCGCCAAACATCTCTCCCAGGCCGAAAAGGTCGCCGAAAATATCGCCCAGGTCGGTGGCATCGAAACCGGCGCCGCCGCTTCCGCCAAGTCCGGCGTGGCCGAAGCGGTCGTAGGTGCTGCGTTTCTCGACATCCGCCAGCACCGCGTAGGCCTCGCTGCACTCTTTGAACTTTTCTTCCGCGTCAGGATTATTGGGGTTGCGGTCAGGATGGTACTGCAGCGCCAGTTTGCGGTAGGCGCTCTTGATCTCCTGATCGCTGGCGGCGCGGGTCACGCCCAGCACCTCGTAGTAGTCGCGTTTTCCGTTACTGGTCAGAATGGCCTTTCCCTAAATCCTTTCAGCTCTCGCGCAAGCATTTCACGCTGGGTTTCAGTGCTTGGGGTTACGTGCGACCCGCACCATGGAAGGACGGAGCAAGCGCTCTTTCAACTTGTAACCGCGCTGCAACTCTTCGAGTACATGATGATCCTCGGCCTCTCTGGTGTCCACCATTTCAATGGCCTGGTGCAGATGAGGATCAAAAGGCTCACCCGTGGACGGAATGGGTCGCAGTCCCAGTTTGACCAGCGCATCCTGCAACTGCTTGTAGATGAGATCGACTCCACTCCGAAATTCCGACTTGTCGGAGGCGCTGGTCTGCAAGGCGCGCTCGAAACTGTCCAGAGTCGGCAGCAATGCCTTCAGGGCGTCCGCGACAGCGTATTCGCGGAACTCCTGCTGTTCGCGGGCAGTGCGCTTGCGGGCATTCTCGAATTCCGCCTGCAGGCGGGCCAGGCGGTCAATCAGCGAGTCGCGCTCGGCTTTCAGCTTTTCCAGTTCTCCGCTTTGTGCGGAAGCGGACGAGGCTGTCCCCTCCGGGTTTTCATCGGAGGCGGGCAGCTCGTGTTCCGGATCCAGCTCCGCCGGGTTCACTTCGGATTTTCCGTTTCCTCTTGCCATATTCAGTTCACTCAGATTCATTCAATATCTTGTCAAAAAGCCGGGCAATGTAAGACACCGCGGTCATGGTGTGCTGATAGTCGATGCGCGTCGGCCCGATGACGGCCAGCGATCCCATCACGTCATCCCCCACCCGGGCAGGCGCGCCGATCAGCACAAGATTTCGCATCGACGGCATAGCTTCGTCCAGCCCGATAACCACTCTGACCGCTTCCTGCTTGGCGTCGAGATAGGCCCCGAGCAATTCGACGATCTTCTGCTTTTCTTCCAGGGTCTGCAGCAGCGCCTGCAGCCGTTGACGGTCCTGCTCGCCGGTCACAAGATTAGATGTTCCTTCGACGAAAACGACTTGCGCGCTTTCGTCTGCTGCCAGGGCCCCTTGCCGGTAGAGCTGTTCCACAGACTTCATCAGCCGATCGTACTCGCTGCGCTCCTGTTCCAGGCGGCGCGCCAGTTCGGCCCGCATCGCCTCCATGGTCCAGCCGCGAAAATTCTCGTTGATGAAGCGCGCCGCCGCATCCAGATCAACTTGCGGCAGATCAAGCCGCAGAACCCGGTCGCGAACCAGGCCCGATCGCGTCACCAGGACCGCCAGAACTTTCTGGTCTCCCAGGCGGGAAAAATACACATGCTCCAGCGCATTCTTCGGCCCGCCGACCGCCACCGTGATCCCCACATTGTGCGAGATTAAGGAGAGCACGCGCGACGTGCGCTCCATGAATTCCTGCACGTCGGAAACCCCGCGCAGCGAATCCTGAATGATGCCCTGGTCTTCGTGCGAAAGGCTGGCGTTTCCCGTAAGTTGCTCTACATAATAGCGATACGCCTCGGAACTGGGCACGCGGCCAGCTGAGGTGTGGGGCTGCTCCAGGTAGCCAGCGTCGGCCAGGTCCGCCATCACGTTGCGGATCGTCGCCGGGCTCAGTCCTTCCCGATTCGACCGCGCCAAGGTGCGCGAGCCCACGGGGTCGCCCGTGGCAATAAACGTCTCCACAATGGCGGTCAGAATCTCCCGTTCCCGCTCCCCGATCGGTGGCCCAGACGGCATATTAAGTACTTATAATCCAGAAACTTAGATTAGGGAACTCGCAATTCCCCAGTTTCGATTCTAGGAAGGGCTGCCGCCTCTGTCAAGCGTTAGCACTCCAGGCTCAAGAATGCTAATGTCTTGAGGTTTCATGGAGGATGGGCGTCTCGCCCCGTCTCAACAGTGGGACGGGCGGAACGCCCGTCCATCAACAGAAGAGGACCTGCGACTATGATTTCGTTCTCCCGCCGATGGTGGTTGAAGGCCGCTGCCGTTGGCGGAACCAGCACTCTTGCCCGCTGGTTCTCTTCCCTGAAATTCCCTTCTGCGAATATGCTCAAGCAGGCCAGCAAGACGGGCGATGACCGAGGCGCCACAACCAACGTGAAAACGAAGACTCATGTCGCCGTAATCGGGGCCGGCGCTTTTGGCGGATGGACCGCGCTCTATCTACTGCGCAGCGGCGCGCGCGTGACGCTGCTGGACGCATGGGGGCCCGGCAACTCTCGCGCCTCATCCGGGGGCGAGACTCGCGTGATTCGCGGAACCTACGGACCGAATCAGCCTTATACCAGGATGGCGGCGCGAGCCGCGCAATTGTGGAAAGAGAATGAGGAGCGCTGGAGGCTCAAGCTTCTCCATCAGACCGGCGTGCTGTGGATGGTCGCGGCCGGCGACGACCACTTCGAACGCGAATCCTTGCCGGCACTGCGCGATGCCGGAATCGCCTATCAGGAACTGTCGGTTCAGGAAATGACGGCACGATGGCCGCAGATCAACCTGGAAGGCGTGCATTGGGGAATTTACGAACCCGCGGGAGGCTTTCTTACCGCGCGAGTCGCGTGCCAGGCAGTCGTGGACGGCTTCCTTGCCGAAGGCGGCGAATACCGGCAAGCGGCCGTGGTTTCGCGTGATCTCGACGGCAAATGGGACAGTCTGTCACTTTCCGACGGCTCGAAGCTCCAGGCCGATCAGTACGTGTTCGCCTGCGGGCCCTGGCTGGGAAAATTGTTTCCTGAAACCGTGGGCAATCGTGTTCGCCCTACCAAGCAGGATGTATTTTTCTTCGGCGCTCCCCCAGGAGACGAACGATTCAACGACACCAGGCTGCCGGTTTGGGCCGATCACCGCGACCGCTTTCTGTACGGGATTCCCGGCAATCAGGGCAGAGGCTTCAAAGTCGCCGACGATACGCGCGGTCCC
>Ga0187823_10000182_pt1 | contig 15068 bp, 12 predicted proteins | sample NC_wetland_sal_i_12_FD_132968 | JGI IMG/M metagenome (GOLD analysis project Ga0187823, IMG submission 132968) | Wetland sediment microbial communities from Neuse River Estuary, North Carolina, USA - SourceSoil_3 | ecosystem: Environmental > Aquatic > Freshwater > Wetlands > Sediment | place...
CGCTGGCGCCACCCCGAGCGCGGGATCGTGCCGCCCAACGAGTTCATCCCGGTCGCCGAGCAGAACGGCCTGATCGTGCCGATCGGGCGCTGGGTCCTCGGCGAGGCGTGCGCGCAGGCCACGAGCTGGCACCGCCAGGGCCTGCCGCTGGGGATCTCGGTGAACGTGTCCGCGTTCCAGCTCGGCCGCTCGACGTTCGCCCACGATGTCCGCGAGGCGCTGGCGGCCTCGCAGCTCGACCCGCGGATGCTCACGCTCGAGATCACCGAGACGGCGCTGATGCGCGATCTCCAGGGCGCGTGCGAGCGACTCGCCGAGGTCCGCGAGCTCGGCGTCCACATCGCGATCGACGACTTCGGCACCGGCTACGCGTCGCTGGCGAACCTGCAGCGGATGCCGGTGGACGTGCTGAAGGTCGACCGCAGCTTCGTGGCGGCGCTCGAGGACGGCGGGCACAGCCGCGAGCTGCTCGAGGCGATCCTCGGCGTGGGACACGCCCTGTCGCTGACGGTGGTCGCCGAGGGCATCGAGGTGGAGAGCCAGATGGCGACGCTGCGCGAGCTCGGATGCGAGATGGCGCAGGGATTCCTGATGGGCCGCCCGAGCAGCGCGCAGGCGATCGCGGAGCTGATCGCCGCGGCGGCACCCGCGGCGCGCGGGCACTCCTCGCGTACCCACCGGAGCGCGGGTGGCCGCGCGGCGGGCGTCGGGCGTACGGGCCCCTAGGCCCGTACCTATACTTCGCGCCCTCGACCCCGCCGGGGGGTCCAAAAGCGAAACAAGGGGAGGTCTCCCGATGAGCAAGCACCTCGCGCGCGTGTGCGTACCCGCGCTCGCCGTGCTGGCGCTGGCGGGCTGCGGCAGCTCGAACAACAGCAGCACCACCACGACCAGCACCACGACCTCGCCGTCGAGCGGCGCGAACGCATCGATCGCCGCGCAGGTGCCGTCGGATATCAAGTCCCGCGGCTTCATCACGGTGGCCTCCGACGCGACCTACGCTCCCAACGAGTTCATCGCTCCCGACGGTCACACGGTGATCGGTATGGATGCCGACCTGGTCAACGCGCTCGCCGAAGTGATGGGGGTCAAAGCGCACATCGTGAACGCCACGTTCGACACGATCATCCCGGGCCTCGCCGCGGGGAAGTACGACATGGGCGCGTCCTCGTTCACGGACACGAAGGAACGTGAGAAGACGGTCGACTTCGTGACCTACTTCCAGGCCGGCGTGTCGTTCTACGCCAAGGCCGGGTCCAACACCGGCATTAAGACGCTCTCCGACATCTGCGGCAAGACGGTGTCGGTGGAGAAGGGCACGACCGAGCAGGAAGAAGCCACCGAACAGAGCGGCAAGTGCGCGAAAGAAGGCAAGAAGCCGGTGACCGTGCTGTCGTACCCGACCCAGAACGAGGCCAACCTCGCGATCGCGAGCGGCCGCGCGCAGGTGGGGATGGCGGACTCGCCCGTCGCCGAGTACCAGGTCAAGCAGTCCAACGGGCAGTTCGAACTCGTCGGCGAAACGTACGGCACGGCGCCCTACGGCCTGGCGTTCCCGAAAGGCAGCGGCCTCACCCAGCCGGTGCTCGCCGCGCTCAAGGAGCTGATGGCGAACGGCACCTACACGAAGATCCTCAAGAAGTGGGGTGTCGAGGCGGGCGCGATCACCGAACCGAAGATCAACGGTGCGATCAGCTAACCAGTAGGGGGGTTGAGTAGCAGGGTGTCCAGCCAACAGGACACCGGCACGGAGGGACGGCCCGAGGAGATCCGGGCCGTCCCTGTGCGCCACCCGGGGCGCTGGGTGGTGGCGGTGATCGTCGTCGTGATCGCCGCCGCGATCGTGCGCTCCGTGGTGACGAACCCGCACTTCGAATGGAAGGTGGTGGGCGACTACCTGTTCGACCAGCGCATCCTCGAAGGCGTCGTCGTGACGATCGAGCTGACGATCATCTCGATGGCGATCGGCATCGTGCTGGGCGTGGTGCTGGCGGTGATGCGCCAATCGGTCAACCCTCTCCTCTCCCGCGCGAGCTGGCTCTACATCTGGTTCTTCCGCGGAACGCCCGTCCTGGTGCAGCTGCTGTTCTGGTACAACATCGCCGCCCTGTACCCGAAGCTGGGGCTCGGGATCCCGTTCGGTCCCGCGTTCGTCCACCCGGACGTCAACAAACTGATCACGGCCTACCGCGCGGCGATCCTCGGCCTGGGTCTCAACGAGGGCGCCTACATGGCGGAGATCGTGCGCGCGGGTCTGATCTCCGTCGACGAGGGCCAGAGCGATGCCGCGCAGGCCCTCGGCATGACGCGCGTGCAGACGCTGCGGCGAATCGTGCTGCCACAGGCGATGCGGGTGATCATCCCGCCCACGGGCAACGAGACCATCTCGATGCTCAAGACGACGTCGCTGGCGAGCGTGATCACGGTCACCGAGGTCCTCTACTCGGCCGAACAGATCTACTCGGTGAACTACAAGACGATCCCCCTGCTGATCACGGCGAGCATCTGGTACATGGTCTGCACGAGCGTGCTCTACGTGGGCCAGCACTACCTCGAGCGCTACTACGGGCGCGGATCGACGCGCAGGGAACGCCGCGCCGGCAGATGGCGGCTGCGCTCGATCGCACCGGCGGGGATGTGATGAGCAGACCGATGGTGTCGGCCGAAGGCGTGCACAAGCGCTTCGGGCGTCTGGAGGTGCTGCGCGGGATAACCCTCGACGTGATGCCGGGCGAGGTGATGTGCCTGCTGGGCCCCTCCGGCTCGGGCAAGTCGACGTTCCTGCGCTGCATCAACCATCTCGAGAAGATCAACGCGGGGCGCCTGTGGGTGGACGGCGAGCTGATGGGCTACCGGCAGGTGGGCGACCGGCTCCACGAACTGCGCGAATCGGAGATCGCCCGCCAGCGCGCGGAGATCGGGATGGTCTTCCAGCACTTCAACCTGTTCCCGCACATGACGGCCGTGGAGAACGTGTGCTCGGGCCCGATGCGCGTCAAGCGCGTCCAGGGCAGTCTCGCGCGCAAGGCCGCGCGCGAGCTGCTCGGGCGGGTGGGGCTGGAGGACAAGGCCGACGCGTACCCCGCACAGCTGTCGGGCGGCCAGCAGCAGCGGGTGGCGATCGCGCGCTCGCTGGCGATGGAGCCGAAGCTGATGCTGTTCGACGAGCCCACCTCGGCGCTGGACCCCGAGCTGGTGGGCGACGTGCTGGGCGTGATGCAGCAGCTCGCTCGGGACGGCATGACGATGATCGTGGTCACCCACGAGATCGGCTTCGCGCGCGAGGTGGCCAACACGGTCGTGTTCATGGACGGCGGCGTGGTCGTCGAGGCGGGCGTGCCCGCGGACGTGCTCGGGAATCCGCGCGAGGAGCGCACGCGAGCGTTCCTCTCGAAGGTGCTCTAGCCGAGGTACTCGTCCAGGCGCGTGATCGCCTCGGCGAGGTTCGCGCGCCCGTAGCCGATGCGCACGTGCTCGGGCTCGCCGTACACCGTGCCGGGGAGCAGCAGCACGCCCGCCTCTCCCGCGATCCGCTCGCACCACGCGTGCACGTCGCCGATCCCGGACACGCGGGCGAAGCCGATCGGCCCGGCGGTGGGACGGCGCCATGCGAGCAGCTCGCTGCGACGGGAGATCAGGTCGTCGACCAGCGGCAGGTTCGCGAGCACCCGCTCGCGGTTGCCCTCCACGATCCGCTCGGCGTGGCGCAGCGCCAGCGCGACGAGCAGTTCGCTGGGGGCGCTCGAGCAGATGGTCGTGTAGAGCTTCAGTTCGCGCACCGCGCGGAGCAGCTCCGGGTCGCGGCACGCAACCCACCCGATCCGCAGGCCGGGCAGCCCGTGCGCCTTCGACACCGTGCCGAGCGAGATCGCACGCTCGTAGCAATCGCAGGCGGCGGGCAGGCGGTCCGCGGCGTCGTGCTCGAGGCCGCGGTAGACCTCGTCGGAGAGCACCACGATGCCGCGCTCGCGCGCGAGGCCGATGACGCCGTCGAACGTGGCCCGCGTCATCTGCGTGCCCGTCGGGTTGTGGGGGCTGTTGATGTAGATCACCGACGTGTCCCCACGCAGCAGCGAGGCGAGCGCGTCGAGATCGTGCTCCCAGCCCGTGGCGTCGCTGCGCTGCCAGACGTCGACGCGTGCGCCTGTACTGCGTGCGACCTCGAGCGCGGACCCGTAGCACGGTGCCTCCACGATCGCGTGGTCGCCGGGGCCGAGCAGCGCGTGGTAGGCGAGGAAGATCCCCTCCTCCGCCGCCGCCAGCGAGAGAACGTCGCCCGGGCCCGCGAGCTCGTAGCCCGCTGCGATCGCCTCCAACAGCTCAGGCGAGCCCGAGACTTCGGTGTAGCCGAGGTGCAGGGAGCGCAGGCGCTCCTCGCTGCCCGGCTCGAGCGCGAGCAGCTCCGAGAGCGGGCGCGACTCGCAGTCGCTGCTCGAGAGCATCAGCTCGGCGCTGAACTCCCAGCGGTCGTAGTAGCGCTCGATCTCGAACGGCTGGATCTGCATTGCGCAGACGCTAGCCGCCCGCGCCCGCGTCAGTCGACGACGGCCTCGTAGCCGGCATCGCGCAGCCGCGCGAGCACCTCGGCGGTGTGCTCGGGCCCGCGCGTCTCGAGCGTCAGCTCGACGGCCGTCTCGCGCACGCGCAGGGGCACGGCTTCGCGGCGGTGCTCCACGCCGATCACGTTCGCCCGGGCCGCCGCGATCAGAGCGAGCAGCTCGGCGAGCCCTCCGGGCCGGTCCGCGACGCGCGTGAAGATGCGCACGCGGCGGCCCTCCTCCGTTTCGTGACGCGTGAGCAGCGTGGCGATCAGGCCGCTGTCGATGTTGCCGCCCGACACGACCGCCACGGTGGTCCCGTCGACGGGGCCGAGGCGCCCGCTCATCAGCGCGGCGACGGTGGCCGCGCCGGCGCCCTCCGCGACGAGCTTGCTGCGCTCTGCGAGGAACACGATCGCGCGCGCGAGCTCTTCCTCTGTGACCGTATGCAGCCCGTCGAGCAGCGTCGCGAGCAGCGGCTGCGTGATCGCGCCCGGCTGCTTGATCGCGATCCCGTCGGCGATCGTGGCGCCGGGCGCCGGCTCGTCCCGGCCGTCCTCGACCAGTTCAGCATCGCCGAGCAACCCGAGGGCGCGAGCGTACGGCGCGCAGGCGCGCGCCTGGACCCCGATCAGCTGCACCGGGCGCGAGGTACCGCGCAGCGCGATACCGACGCCCGCGGCGAGCCCGCCGCCACCCACCGGCACCAGCACCCGCGCGAGGTCGGGAACCTCCTCCCGCAGCTCGAGCGCGAGCGTCCCCTGTCCGGCGATCACGTCGACGTCGTCGAACGGGTGCACGAACGTCGCGCCGCCCGCGTCGGCGCGCGCGCGGGCGAGCGTGAGCGCCTCCTCGACGGTGTCGCCCTCGAGGATCACGTCCGCCCCCAGGGCGTGGATCGCGGCGGCCTTCGAGACGGCCGCTTCGCGTGGCATGAACACGGTGCACGCGAGCCCCCGCAGGCGCGCAGCATGGGCGACGGCGCGGCCGTGGTTGCCCGCGCTCGCGGCGACGAGCTCGCGCGCGTCGCCGAGCGTGGCGACCTTGTTGAGCGCGCCGCGCAGCTTGAACGAGCCCGAGCGCTGCAGGCACTCCGCCTTGACGGCCACGGGCGATCCGATCAGCTCGGTGAGCTCGTCGCTCGCGAGCGTGGGCGTGCGCACCGTGAGGCCGGCCAGATGCGCGCGGGCGCGCTCGGGATCCACCTGCGCCATCAGCTGCGCCGCGCTGTCTGCGTCCGTTGTCGAGCTCATCGAAAGTCCCGAACTCAGCGTGACACCTCGCCGCGAAGTTCCCGCACCGTCGCGTGCGAGCGAGAAGGTATACGTTGCGGTCCTTCTGACCCGGAGGTAGGTTGGCGCGCGATGGGGGAGCTCGATCTGATCATGGCGGAGCTCGAGCCGCTGCTCGGACAGCCGAGCGGCGAGCCCACCCCGCTGGACGGCGGGATCACGAATCACAACTTCCGTGTGGCCTACGGCGAGGACGAATACGTGATCCGCCGTCACGGCCGCGACACCGAGCTGCTCGGGATCGACCGCGACGCGGAGCGCGCGGCCAGCGAAGCGGCCGCGCAGCTGGGGATCGCACCCGCGCTGGTGGCGGCGGTCCCGGGCGGGCTGGTCACGCGCTTCGTCCCGTGTGCCCCGTCGACGTCCGAGCAGGTGCGCGAACGCGCGGGCGAGCTGGGGCGGGCGCTGAGGCGCTTCCACGACCTGGGCATCGAGCTGGCGGCCGCGTTCTGGGTGCCGGACCTGCTCGACAGCTACGCGCGTCAGGTGATGCTCCGCGGCGGCGCGCTGCCCGACTCCTACTCGCGCGCGCAGTCGATCGTCGCGCGGATCGCCGCGGTGCTGCCGCTCGGCGAGCCGCGGCCCTGCCACAACGACCTGCTGCCCGGGAACATCCTGCTCGCTGCGGACGACGGCCGCGTGCTGATCGTCGACTGGGAGTACGCGGGCATGGGCCACCCGTATTTCGACCTGGGCAACCTGTCGGTCAACAACGACTTCGACGACGGCTGCGAGGAGAACCTCCTGCGCGCCTACAACGACCGCCCGCCGAGCGACGGCGAGCGCGCGCACCTGAAGCTGATGCGGGTCGTCTCGGACGCGCGCGAGGGGGCATGGGGCGTGGCGCAGTCGGTCATCTCGGACGTCGAGTTCGACTTCGACGGCTACGCGCACGAGCACCTCGAGCGGCTGGAACGGGCGGTGCTCGCGCCCGACTTCGAGGAGTGGCTTGCGGCCGCGTGAGCTACCGGACCGCGCGCGCGTGGTGATCGTGGGCGGCGGGGTCGGCGGGACGGCGATCGCCTACCACCTCGCGCGGCTCGGGGAGCGCGACGTCGTGCTGGTCGACCGCAACGAGCTCACCAGCGGCTCCACGTTCCACTCGGCGGGGCTGGTGGGCCAGCTGCGCGGGAGCCTCGCGCTGACGCGGCTGATGATGGATTCGGTGGCGCTGTATCGCACGCTCGACTGCGGCTGGGTGGAATGCGGCGGGATCCGTCTCGCGTGTACGCCGGAGCGCGAGCAGGAGGCGCGCAGGCAGGTGGCGTGGGCGCGCACGTTCGGCCTGCCGCTGGAGCTCGTCTCGCCGGAGGAGGCACGGGCGCTGTTCCCGCTGATGGTGACGGACGGGGTGCGCTGCGGGTCGCACCTGGCCAGCGACGGCTACCTGGACCCCTCGCTGCTGACAAGCGCGCTCGCCGAGGGCGCGCGGGAAGGCGGCGCGCGCATCTACACGCACACGCGCGTGACGGGGATCGACGTGGAGGAGGGGCCCCGCAGCCGGCGCGTGCGCGGCGTGCGGACCGAGTGGGGGCCGATCGAGGCGGACGTGGTGGTGAACGCGGGCGGGATGTACGCCGCCGAGATCGGGCGGCTCGCCGGCGTGCGCGTGCCGATCGTGCCCTTCGCCCACGAGTACGTGGTCACGCAGCCGTTCCGCGAGCAGCAGCTCGGGCAGGAGCGCACGCACCTCCCGACGCTGCGCGACCCCGACCTGCTGATCTACTTCCGCGAGGAGGGCGGGGGCCTGGTGATGGGGGGCTACGAGCGCGGCTCGGCTCCCTGGGCGCTCGACGAGCACCTGCGCGACGCGATCCCGCAGGACTTCAACGGCCGCCTGCTCGAAGAGGACTGGCCCCGCTTCGAGGAGATCGTGGCCAACTCGATCAGGCGCGTGCCGGTGATGGACGAGATCAAGGTCACGCGTCTGATCAACGGCCCGGAGGCTTTCACTCCGGACAACGAGTTCTGCCTGGGCGAGACGGAGGTGGGCGGGTTCTACGTGGCGGCGGGCTTCTGCGCGCACGGGCTCGCGGGCGCAGGCGGCATCGGGCGCGTGATGGCCGAGTGGATCATGGCGGGAGAGCCTTGCAGCGACGTGTGGGAGATGGACATCCGCCGTTTCGGCGCGCACTACCGCTCGCCCCGCTACACGCTCGCACGCGCGAAAGAGGTCTACGAGACCTACTACGACATCCGCTACCCCGGCCACGAGCGCGAGGCGGGCAGACCGCTGCGCACCTCCAGCGCCTACCCGTGGCACGTCGAGCACGCCGCGGCGCTCGGCGAGAAGTCGGGGTGGGAGCGGGTGAACTGGTACGAGAGCAATGCCGCCGCCGGCGACGCGTCGCTGCGTCCCCGCGGCTGGGCGGGCATGCACTGGTCGCCGGCGATCGGCGCGGAGCACCTCGCCACGCGCGAGCGCGCGGGGCTGTTCGACGAGTCCTCGTTCGCGAAGCTCGAGGTGGCGGGCCCGGGCGCGGCGGAGTTCCTGATGCGCCTCTGCGACAACGACGTGGCTCGCGACGTGGGCGCGATCACGTACACGCAGATGCTGAACGCGCGCGGCGGGATCGAGTGCGACTTCACCGTGACGCGCGTGGAGGAGGAGCTGTTCTCGATCGTCACGGGCACCGCGTTCGGCAACCACGACCTGTCGTGGATCCGGCGCCACCTTCCCGAGGACGGCAGCGTGCGCTGCGCCGACGTGACAGCGCGCTGGTCGTGCTTCGCGCTGTGGGGCCCGCTGGCGCGCGAGGTGCTGGGCCCGCTGTGCGACGACCCCCTGGAGTTCCCCTACATGACGATGCGAGAGCTCGCCGTCGGCGACGTGCCCGTGCGCGCGCTGCGCGTGACGTTCGTGGGCGAGCTGGGCTGGGAGCTGTACTGCCCGACCGAGTACGGGGCGGGGCTGTGGCGGGCGCTGTGGGATGCGGGGCGGCCGCACGGTCTCGTCGCCGGCGGCTACCGCGCGATCGATTCGATGCGACTCGAGAAGGGCTACCGGGTGTGGGCGGCGGACATCACCGCGGAGGAGACGCCGCGCGAGGCGGGCCTGGGGTTCTGCGTGCGCAAGAGCGGCGGCTTCATCGGCGCGGAGGCGCTGGAGGGAGCGGAGATCGACCGGCGCCTGCGCTGCCTGGTGCTCGCGGATCCGCGCTCGGTGGCGTTGGGGAACGAGCCCGTCCGCATCGACGGCGAGATCGTCGGGCGCGTCACGAGCGGGGGCTACGGGTACTCGGTGGAGCGCTCGATCGCCTACGCCTACCTGCCCGCGGAGATCGACGTGGGCACGGCGGTGGAGGTGGACATCTTCGGCGAGTGGATCGGCGGCGAGGTGACCAAGGAGCCGCTGCTGGACCCGCGCGGCGAGCGCGTCAGGGCGTAGGGCCGGGTTCCTCGGAGTCGAGCTCGCGGCTGACCTGGTCGTGGACGTGCCACACCCAGCGGTCGCGCAGGTCGGCGATGCCCTCCGGCTCGCCGTGTTCCCAGCCGCGGTGGGCGACGAGCGCCGCGAACAGCGCCTCGACGAGGATCTGCGATCGATCGCGGGCGGCGAGGCTGAGCACGGCGTACAGGTCGACGGGGTCATCGACCTCGTAGAGCTGCTCGAGCCCGAGGTGGCCCGCGTCGAGCACGGCCATCAGGTCGACCGCGCCCGCGTCGGCGCGCACGTCCGCGAGCGCGACGAGCGCCTCGCGGCGCTCCGCCGGCAGGGCGTCGATCGCGGCGTCGCGCTCGCCCTCGGACATCGCGGCGAAGTCCGACAGGAACGTCAGCAGCCAGTCGTCCTGGGCGCTCATCGTGGCTAGGGCGAGGTTAGCCGCGCGGGCGGCCGGCGGCAGGCGGCAGGCTCAGCTCGCGGCGTCCACGATCAGCCGCGCGGCCCGCTCGGCGCTGAGCTTGTCGGTGTTGATCACCAGGTCGTAGTGGGTGGGGAGCTCCTCGCGGACCCCGTAGAAGCGCCTGAGGTAGTCCGCGCGGCCCGCGTCACCCTTCTTGATCGCGTCGGCCGCCGCCGCTGAGTCGAGCCCCCGTGCCGGTCCGAGGCGCTCCGCGCGCGTCTCGGGCGAGGCGGTGACCAGCACGCGGAGCACGTCGTCGCGGTCGCCGAGCGCGAGCGAGGCGGCGTGAGCGACGATCACGGCGTTGCCGCCCTTCGCGGTGTCCTCGATCACCGAGCGGATCACGCCCATCAGCGCGTCGCTCGGGGGCTCGCCCGCGGTGACGGGTGCCCCATATGCGGCGCCCATTCCAGCTCCGGGGGTGCCGAACTGTTCGATCAGCTTGACGAGCAGCGACTTGCGGCGCTCGACGTCGGCGACGACCGACTCGTCGACGCCCGCCTCGACGGCCGCGCGCGCGACGATGTCCTCGTCGATGATGCGGTAGCCGAGCGAGCCGGCGGCGAGCGCGGCGGCCTCGTGGCCCTCGGAGCCGTCCTCGGACGATATGCAAACGACGCTGCTGGCCATCTGTGCGGCAGCCTACCGGCGGCGGGCTCTCGGCGATCTAGCGGGCGGGGAACGGCCGCGCAGGGGTGGCGGGCAGCCCCGGCAGCGTGCCCGTTAACATCGCGGCATGGAGCGACGGGGGTCGGCTGCGGGGAAGGCGCCCGGGGAATGACGAAGCCGCTCTATGCGCTCGGCCGCCTGGCGGCGCGCCGCCATTGGATCGTGATCGTCGCGTGGCTCGTGGTGGCGATCGGGATCGCGGTAGCGTCACGCAGCGCGGGCGACCAGACCAACGACAACCTGTCGATGCCGGGGACGGACTCGACGAAGGCGACCACGCTGCTCGAATCGCGGCTCCCGCAGAACGCGTTCGGGAGCAACCCGCTGGCACTCGAAGTCAAGCACGGGCTGCTCACGGACGCCGCCAACGCGAAGGCGATCGAAGCGACGGTCGCCAACCTGCGCAAGACGCCGCACGTGATCCGCGCGATCAGCCCTCTGAGCAAGGAAGGGGCGCCGCTGCTCGCATCCGGCAAGCAGATCGCGTACATCCCCGTGACGCTCGACATCGGCCCGAGCGACCTCGACAAGGAACCCGCCCAGGCGATCTCCGACGCCGCGCAGCCTGCGCGCGAAGCCGGCATCACAGCGGCGATCGGCGGCTACGTCGGGCAGAAACTGTCGAAACCGGCGACCGAGAGCAGCGAGGTCGTGGGCCTCGCCGCGGCGGTCGTGATCCTGATGCTCGCGTTCGGAACGGCGACCGCGATGCTGCTGCCGATCGGCACGGCGATCCTCGGCCTCGTGACTGCGCTCGGCCTGATCCGGCTGCTGAGCCACGCCGCCGAGATCCCGACGATCGCGCCGACGCTCGCGACGATGATCGGCCTCGGCGTGGGAATCGACTACGCGCTGTTCATCGTCACCCGCCACAAAGAGCAGCTGCGCGACGGGATGGAGATGGAGGAGTCGATCGCGCGCGCGACCGCCACGTCGGGCGGCGCGGTCGTGTTCGCGGGCGTGACGGTCGTGATCGCGCTGATCTCGCTGGCGGCGGCGCAGATCCCGATCGTCACCTCCCTGGGCTACAGCGCGGCGCTGGCCGTGGTCACCGCCGCGATCGGCGCGGTGACGCTGCTCCCGGCGCTGCTCGGGGCGCTGGGGCCGCGCATCCACTCGCTTCCGGTGCACATCGGCAAGGGGCACCCCGACGACGTGAAGCCGCACGGCTGGGAGCGCATGGGCCGGATGGTCGCGCGGCGGCCGTGGCCGGCGATGCTGTCGGCGATCGTGATCCTCGCGGTGCTGGCGATCCCGGTGCTGAAGCTGCACCTGGGCCAGAGCGACGTGGGGTCGCTCCCGAAGGACACCCAGGCCCGTCAGGCGTTCGACATCATCAGCCGCGGCTTCGGCCCCGGGACGAACGGGCCGCTGCTGGTCGCGGTGCGCTTCGCAACCCCCGCGAAGCCCGACCAGAAGAACATCGAACAGGCGGAAGCGAAGCAGAAGCAGCTCGATGCGAGCAAGCAGAAGCTCCAGGCCAGCCAGGCGCAGGTGGCGGCGCTTCCGCCGGGGCCCCAGTCGCAGGGGCAGAAGCAGCAGCTCGACAAGCAGGCCAAGGAACTCGAAGAACAGCAGAAGCAGCTGGACGCGAAGCGCAAGGAAGCCGAAAACCCGGCGAGCGATCCGCAGCTGCAGGCTCTGCGCGAAGACATCGCGAAGACCCCCGGGGTCAAGTCGATCGGACCGCCGACGCTCGACAAGGCGGCCGACGCGGCCGTGTTCACGGCGATCGCGACGACTCCCCCGGCCTCGCGCCAGACCGAAGACCTCGTGCGCACGCTGCGCGACTCGGTGATCCCGAAGGCGGTCGCGGGGACGGATCTGCACGCGGACGTGGGCGGACAGACCGCCGGCTACATCGACCTGGCGGAGCGGATCAGCGCGAAGCTGCCGTGGATGATCCTGATCGTCGTGAGCCTCAGCTTCCTGGTGCTGATGCTCGCGTTCCGCTCGGTTGTGGTACCGCTGAAGGCGGCGGCCATGAACCTGCTGTCGGTCGGGGCCGCCTACGGGATCGTCACGTGGGTGTTCCAGGAGGGGCACCTGGTGGGCACGATCGGCCTCGCGCACTCGGTCCCGATCGTGAGCTTCGTGCCGTTGCTGATGTTCGCGATCCTGTTCGGCCTCTCGATGGACTACGAGGTGTTCCTGCTCAGCAAGATCCACGAGCAGTATCAGGAGGATCCGGACGACCCGACCGAGTCGGTCGTGCAGGGCCTCGCGCATACGGGGCGCGTGATCACCTCGGCGGCGCTGATCATGGTTTGCGTGTTCAGCAGCTTCCTCCTGAACGGCGACCCGACCGTCAAGCAGTTCGGCGTCGGGCTCGCGGCGGCGGTGGCGATCGACGCGACGATCGTCCGCTGCCTGCTCGTACCTGCGGTGATGGTGCTGCTCGGCCGAACGGCGTGGTACCTGCCGCGCTGGCTCGGGCGGGTGCTGCCGCCGATCTCGATCGAGGGCGAGGAGTTCTTCAGGGAGCTCGACGGCGGCACTGCCGCGGTGCCTGCTGTCGTCGGCGCGGAGCCGGCGGTCGAGGGCGGCGCCCCGTGAGCTCGCGGTCTCCCACGGTCGCGCGCGCGCCGGCGCCGCTCGCGTTCGCGGCCGAGCCTGCGTTCACGCTCAGCCGGTGAAGCGCGGCGTCACGGGCTTGTGGGGGCAGCGGCAGATGTGCAGCGGCGCCGAACTGGCGACAGTCTGTCCCTGCGCGACGAGCCGCGCCGTCAGGGTGTGTCCGCCGGCGGCCAGGGCAGACGCGTTGAGCCGCAGCGCCAGCGTGCGGCGCGTAGATGAGGTGAGGAGACGGCCATCGAGGTATACGGACAGGGTCAGTCCGCCGCGGGCCTTGTTGACGACAACATGTGCGGTGAACGGCCCGCACCGGCAGCTCACTGGCGCGGCGACCGAGACTGCGGGTCGCTCGCCTGCCACGGTGCCGGCCTGCCCGGATTTCGGGGGTTCGCTCGGCGGGATGATCGGCGGCGTGATGATGATCGGGGGGTTGGGCGACTCGACGACCGGTGGTTCGATCGGGGGCGTTGGTTCGATGGGAGGCGTTGGTTCGATGGGAGGCTCGGTCGGGGGCTCGGTGGGAGGCGACTCCGGCGGCCGCGGCAGCCTCGCGGCGAACAGCAGATCGCCGGAGGCCTGCTCGGAGGCATGGGTCTCGAGCCCGCCGGCCGATGTCCCGCTATCGATCGAGCCTACGATCAGCTGCCCCTCGAACGGGCCGAGCCCGACCGCAGGCTGCGCCGCGGTGGGTCCCCACTGAACCGCGGCCCCCGGGGCGAGGATGCTCCCGGCCCACGCGATCGAACCCTTCCTGAAGGTCTGTGCTTCGGCGAAGTTCCACAGCAGATGGTTCTCGACCTCGATCACGCCTTTGGGTAGCGGCTGTGGGCCTATCGGTCCGCTGGTCGTGTTGAAGAAGCAGCTGACGCCGATCCCGCAGTGGGCCACCTGGACGAATGGCTCGCCCGGGAGCTCGTGGTCGCGTATCCAGAAGTCCGCGTTGGGGGCAGTCTCGGTGGAGTAGTGCTTGCCCGAAACGTCGACGAGCGTGGTGGCGCCGACCGGCACGTCGATGTACACGCTGCCCGTGCTTTCGAGCGCCGTGCCGGCTAGGTGAAAGACATTGATCTGGGGGTTGGCGCCGCGGAGCAGTAGCGTGCCACCCACGCGGTGGCGCCGCGAACGCTTCGCTTCGGGCGTCGCGGGGCATCCGGCGAGGAAATCGGCGAGTGACTGGAGGTAGCGGCCACTGCTCGCGAACGAGAACGGTGGCTTGCTGTGCAGGAACGTACCCTCGTCGCGCGTTCCGGGAACGTACGAGACCCCGTAGGTCGCCGTACCGAGCACGCCCGGCTTGTCTGTGAGCAGCTGGAGAAACGTGCCCGCACTCGTCAGCGTGCCGCCGACAATCAACGACGGTTCGGGACTGGGTGGCAGTCCGAATCCCGTGCGGAACCCGACGTCGCCGTCGGTGGACACGGTGAAGTCACCCCCCGTGGCGACGCGCCCCTCGGTCTCGTTGATCTGCCGGTCGTCGCCGAGAACGAACTGGCTGAACGGTGCCGCCGGGCCCAACGGGTTGCGATCGCCCAGATTTTCGGGGGTGCATGTAGGCGTCGCCGCGGCGATCCCGCAGCAGCAGCCGAGCAGCGCCGTCGCCGCCACCAGTGCGGCCGGAGCCGCCCGACGGGCCGCCGTGCGCATGCCGCCACCGTACGCCCGCCTCTCGTGCGCAACCCGCCGGTGGACGAACGTTCTACCGGTCACCTACCGTGGGCGTCAGGCTACGAGAAGGCGCCAGATTCAGTGGGCGATCCTGGATTCGAACCAGGGACCTCTTCCTTATCAGAGAAGCGCTCTAACCGACTGAGCTAATCGCCCTAAGCTCCCGCGGCGCGGGCGCGCTGCGGCGGCTCCATGTTACTGGCGCCCGGACGCCCACAACGCCCGCTGCGATAGAAGTCCAAGCGATGCGCGTGGCAATCCTCGACGACGCCTTCGACACGCTGCGCTGCTTCGAGCTGCCGGCCACGCACGAGGTGACCGTGTACCTCGAGGTGCTCGTCGATGCCTGACGGCGAGGAGTGGGCGCTCGGGCGCTACGAGCAGATCGCGCCGCAGCTGTCGGAGGCGACCGACGTGGTACTGGCGCAGGCCGCGCTGCGAGCCGGCGAGCGCGTGCTCGACCTGGGGTGCGGCACCGGCACCAC
>Ga0187823_10000184_pt1 | contig 15032 bp, 10 predicted proteins | sample NC_wetland_sal_i_12_FD_132968 | JGI IMG/M metagenome (GOLD analysis project Ga0187823, IMG submission 132968) | Wetland sediment microbial communities from Neuse River Estuary, North Carolina, USA - SourceSoil_3 | ecosystem: Environmental > Aquatic > Freshwater > Wetlands > Sediment | place...
GCAGCTCATCCGCGGCGGCCGCGACCCGGAGCTGCGCGCGCGCCCCACGCTGCAGGTGCTGTCGACCCTCCGGCGCCGGAACGTGCTGACCGAGACCGCCGAGCAGGAGCTCGCCCGCCCCACGCCGGCGGCTGCCACGGCCGGCGAGTGGGCGCCGCCGCTGAACGGCAAGCCCCGCCTCGGCGGGCCGCGCATGACATGCCGAACCGTCAGGGTGCTGAGCGCGATCGCCGAGCAGCCCGGTGCCTCCAACGTCCAGGTCGCCCGCCAGGCCGGGATCAGCGACCAGGGCCAGGCCTCAAAGCTCCTGAAACGGCTTGCCGCCGGCAAGCTGATCGAGAACACGGCCGCCGCGAACGGTGCCAACGCCTGGGCCCTCACCGACTTCGGCCGCGACCTCTGGGCCGGCGCCGGCCGCCGATAGCCTCGCGCTGCTCTCGCCGCAGAGCGTCCCGCACGCGTTTAGGGGCGCCGCCCGTGCGCGCGGAGCGCGATCTGCGGAAACCGATGGGTTGAATCCGCCGGCGACGTTCCCTAAACTTCCTCATGACGTTTATTTCACATTCACGGACGCCTGCGGGCGTCCTGGGGCGAGATGTCAGCGAGCGGGGCGAATCCACGGGGAGAGCAGGGCACGGCACACACCGCGCTCTGGCTCCAGTGCGGGCGCCCCGCCCGGAGGCACCTCATCCCTCCGGAGTCTCCCGCTGGGTGCCGCGTTCGCGGTACCGGGCCGCGGCACCCAGCGCCCTCTCGAGCGACCGCGAGGACCTCGGGATGAGAGCCAGGCCCTGCTCGACGGGTGCGGTCAAGCGCGACCTGCGCGGCGGCGGGCTGCTGGGCTGCCGCCCGGACCGCGCGGTCCAGGTCAGCGCGGCGCTGCGCCGCTGGGGCGCGACGCCGGCCGCCGCATGTCAGGCAAGCGGCGCGGCATTTCCGAGCAGGCCAGCGATCCTCGACGATCACGGCACCTTCACATTCGCCCAGCTGCAACAGCGAAGCGCCGCGCTCTCGGCCGTGCTCGCAGAGCGCGGCGTGGGCCCGGGGGAGACGATCGCGGTGCGCGCCGGCAACCACCACTGGCTGGTCGAGACCCTGATCGCGGCCGCGCGCCTGCAGGCGAACGTGCTGCTGCTCGATCCCCGAGCGAGCGACTCCCACCTGGCGTGCATCGCACGCCCGCAGCGGCCGCTCGTAGCGGTCCTTGACCGCCCGCCCGCCGCGCCCGGCACGGGCCCCGTCCTGCTCGGCGCCACCGCGGGCAGGCCCTGCGGCCCCGCCGACGGCCTTGAGGAGCTGATCGCCGCGGCCGGAGCCCCGCCCACGCCCCTCCCCGGCGAGAGCCTCGCGCAAATCATCCTCAGCGAGCCCGAGCCGGACGGCGGCTGGCTTCACCCCCGGCGCCCTGCGACCCTGACCCCGCCCGCGGTGCGCTGCGCGATCCCCCTGCGCCCACGTCAGACGACGATGATCTGCGCGCCGCTGTCGAGCCCGTGGGGGCACCTGCACCTGACGCTCGCGATGCGCCTCACCTCAACGCTCGTGCTCAGCGAGCGCTTTGACCCGCTCGACGTGCTCGCGGCGCTGCAGGAACACACCGTCAGCGCCCTCGCGCTGACGCCTGAGATGCTCGCGGCGATCATGAGCCTTCCGGCGTCGACGCTGTCCTGGTATCGCACCCCCGCGCTGAGCGTGATCGCGCTCAGGGATGCAACGGTCCCCGGCGAGCTCGCGATCCCCGCGATGAGGCGCTTCGGCCGCGTTCTCTACAACCGCAGGGGCCCGGCGGTGATCACGCTTCACCCCGCGCCAGCGGCGGGCGGCCTCGCGCTCGCGGCCTGAGCGCGCTCAGCCGGCTCGCACCAGCACCACCCCGCTCGTCCCGGCGGCGTAGGGGAACGCGGCCTGCCCGCCGGGGACGCTGACCCGGAAGGGAAAGCTCCCGCGGGCGCCCTGGAAGACGTAGGGGATGCGAAAGCGCCCATCGCGCCCGCAGCGCGGCGTGCGGATCGGCTGCCACTGGCCCCGGTAGCGCACCAACAGCTCGACGATCACCCGCGTGTTCGCCGGCATCCCGAGCACGCGCCCGGAGAAGGTCACGCGCCCGTAGGAGGAGCTTCGCGGCGGCTCGGCACGCAGCAGCACGCCGGCTCGCACGAGCTCGCTGACGTGCGCGATCGCGGTGTAGCTCGGCTCCAGGGAGAAGCTCCGGTAGCCGAGCGCGATCGTGCGCGAGGACCCACGCGCGACGTGCGCCGCAAACGCCCCGTCGGCGCCCGTGACGACCTGGCCGAGCACCCCCGAGCGCCCGCCGGGAACGTAGGAGAGCACGTCGATCACCGCGCCGGCGATCGGCGCTCCGGCGGGCGAGAGCAGCCGTCCGCTCAGCTCGACCGCGCTCGTGGCGTAGGCGCGCGTGAAGGATCCGGGACCGGCGAGCAGCAGGCGCGCGCCATCGGTCGCGCCGACGCCGTTCGCAGCGCCGCGGGCCCCGGAGACGAGCGCCGTCGGTTCGCTCTCTGCGCTTGAGAGCCCATCCCGGTCGCTCGCGGTGACCTTGACGCGGAGGGTGCGCCCTGCCTGAGCTTCGCCGACGGTCAGCGAGGGTTCGCTCGCCCCTGCGAGCGGCACACAGCCCGCTCCGGAGGCATCGCAGCTCAGCCATGCGTAGCCGTAGGAGATCGCGCCCGCCCCCGCCGGTGCGCTCCAGGCGCCGGGCGTGGCGCTCAGCGTGGCCCCGACTGCCGGAGCGCCGGGCGTGACCTGCGGCACGGCGGCGCCCTGCGGAGCGTTGTCGGTCTCGATCGTGCTTTCAAGCGGCGTCGTCGCGTTGCCCGAGGCGTCATCGACACGGAGCGAGATGCTGTGGCGCCCGTCCGCGAGCGCACTGGTGTCGAGGCTCACGGTCGTGCTCGCGTGCTTCGGGCACGGGTCGGGATGCGCGAAGGACCGCGGCGCTTCACCGCTCGCGCCGAGACTCTGACACCAGCCCCCGTTCGTATCGAAGATCACCGGCGCGGCAGGCGCGCCATCGACGCTCAGCTGCGCGGAGTAGACCCCGGGCCCTTCATCGCCGGCGCTCACGTCCAGCGCCACGCTGCCGCGCAGGGCGCCGGGTGCGAGCAGCGTCCCGGTCAGGCCGGTCACCGTCGGCGTGCTCGGGTCGCTCAGCACGATCCGCGTCGCGCTCACGTCAAGGCGCGAGACGATCGCGCCCGCCGGGCAGCGTCCGTTCTGCCCGTCACAGGACGCGTTCAGGCGCACGAAGTCATCGGCCGCAGGCGCGGTCCGTTCGATCACGCTCGGACCCAGCCCCCCGTAGCCGAGGTTCCGGTAGTCGTAGCTGGGGTCCGACTCATCGGAGGCGACCACGAACGCCTGGCCCACGCCGCCTCCGCCATAGGGCGAGGTGTAGCTGTCGGCGAGCGCGACGCGGTAGGAGACGATGCTCCCCCAGCTCGGCGCGTTGAACATCCATTCGGTGCGGGCCTCATCGCCGTAGCCGCCGCTGTTGCCGCCGAGTTCGAGGCTGAGCGAGCCGGCGCCGCCGGCGCCGCAGCTGTCGAGTGCCACCATCCCACCGTCGGCCGTGCGCTCGTTGATCCAGCCGTCGTGCCCGAGTGCTTCCCCGCCGGGCCCGTGACAGGAGAGCACCGCGATCCTGTTCGCCTGTGCCGTGGAGGGCAGGCACACCGCGAGCGCCGCGAGCGCCGGCACCACAGCGAGCGTCGAGCGCGCTCTGCCTCTCGCGCGGCTCACCCGCTGCTCACGATCGCCGGCGCGCTGGCGGCGCCGAGGTAGGGGAACCCGGCCTGTCCGGAGAGAACCTGCGCCCTGAACGGGAAGCGCCCGATCGCGCCCTGGAAGCCATAGCGCACGCGGAAGCGTCCGGCACCGTCGGTGCGCGGTGAGCGAAACGGCTCCCAGCGCCCGCGGTAGCGCACCAGCAGCTGCACGCTCATGCCGCCGCGGGGCAGCGGCCCGGCGACCTGGCCGCGAAGCACGATCGAGCCGGTCGAGGGGATCCGGCGGGGGCTGACACGCAGCGTCACCGACGCCCGCACGAGCTCGCGGATCGAGGCGCTCGCGCTCGCCGCGGCGTCGGCAGAGAACGCGCGGTAGGCGACCGTCAGCTCTCGCGAGGGGCCCGGTGGTGCGGTCGCGGTGAACGTGCCGTCCGCGCCGGTCGTCGCGAACGCGACGGTCGCCGGTTCCCTCTGACCTTCGCTCCGGGCGAGCAGCTCGAGCGTCGCGTTGGCGATCGGCGCGCCCCCGCCACCGAGCAGCTGTCCGCGCACGGCAAGGGCGCGCCGCGCATAGGGCTCGGTCACCTCGGAGGGCCCGGTGAGGATCAGCCGCGCGTGCTCGCTCGCACCGAGGCCGTTCGCGAGGTCGGTGAGCGGCGAGGCGAGCGGCGAGCTCACCGCGGATGCGAGCGTGCTCTGCCCGTCCTCGTCGGCGGCGCTGACGAGCACCCGCAGCACGTGTCCCTGCTGGCCGGCCGAGGGGGTGTAGCGCTGTTCGCTTGCACCGGGGATCGATTCGCAGGAGCTGCCGTCGGCTTCGCAGAGCTGCCATTGGTAAGCGTAGGTCAGCGGGCCGGTACCGGCCGGAGCGCTCCAGGAGCCCGGGCTCGCTTCGAGCTGCCCGTCTGCGGTGGCGGTGAGGCTCGGCGGCGTGAGGTTCACCGGTGCGTTCAGGGTGCGCAGGGGCTCGTCGTAGACGATCGCGCGGTTGCCGGCGCCGTCGCTGAGGGCGATCCTCAACGTGTGCGTGCCGTCTGGCAGCCCCGTCGTGTCGAGCGCGAGGTCGACCGCCTCGCTTTCCCGGCAGGGCTGGGTGCCGTCGAACATCAGCGCTCCGCCTTCGCTGCCGACGGGCGCGCACGAGCCGCCGTTGAGATCAGGCGTGCCGGAGTACAGGGTCTTTGAGTCGGCGCTGACTTCGACGCTGTAGATGCCGGGCCCGAAACGGTCAAGGGCCGTGAACGTGAGGTCCTCGCTCGCCCGCGCGGGCGAGCTGAGCAGGGCGCCAGAGAACCCTTCTGCGCTCGGAGTGGAGGTGTTCCTCAGGCGCAGGTGCGCCCAGTACATGCGCACCGAGGACCATGTCCCTTCGCTACCGCCCTGATCGCATGCCGCGCCCGGATCTCCGCCGCAGCCGGCGCTGAGGTACAGCCGTCCGCCGCGCCCGGGCGCGAGCGTCAGCGTGCCGGTGTAGGCGGGGCCCTGCGGCGAGCACGGGCTGAGGCCCGCCGCGCACTGGAAGAACACGTTCGCCCCGTCGTAGGCGAATTCGGGGCTGTAGGCGACGGCCGTCCCTGACGCGTTCGCGCCGAACCCGTAGGCGGCGAACGCCACCCCGACCGCTCCGCCGTTCAGTTGAGAGCCCGGCGGCGGCGAGTAGAGCATCGTCTCGGCCGATCCGACCGCGACCGGCGCTGCGGTTGAGAGCTCCGCGAACGCCGGGCTGCCCGGGCCGCAGGAGCTGTCGGTGTTGGACCCGTAGCCGCCGCCGGCGATCATCGCCGACCAGCCCGAGCTGCCGGCGGCGCTGCCGTCGGGGTTCACGCAGGACACCTGCACCCATTCCCCGGCGCGCGCCGCGGCCGCCGCCCAGGTCAACAGGACGATGGTGCCCGCGAGTGCGAGGAGCGCTGCGCGCCCTGGAAGCTTTCTTGTTGATCTCGATTGCATCTCGTGTTCCGGAGTGGAGTCCTTTGCCGTGTTGGCCGCGGCGAGGACGCCGCGGCCAACGAAATCGCTCAGGGGCTGAACGGCCCGCCGCCGTGTTGGGAGCTCCCACTCGAGCCAGGGGTTTCGCTCGCGGCGCTGGAGGGCGCCGCGACCGAAGCGCTCTGGCGACCGATGCCTGCCGGGCTCTGCTGTGCGCTCGCGGCGCTCGCTCGCGCTCCACCCCGTCCGGGGCCGCTGACGCCGAGGAACGCGAACCCGCCCGGTTCACGCCGGGACGCGGGCTTGGCGGCACCGGCGCCACTCGTGCTCGTGGCCCTGGCCGGTGCCGCGAGGCTCGCGGCACCGGCAACGGGGACCGGGGCGGGCGCCTGTCCCGCCCCCGTCGTGCTCGCGCTCGCGCTCGCCGGGCGCAGGTGGCGGTGGCGGTGGTGCCGGCCCGAGGCGTGGCTCGCCCCGAGGGTGCCGCCCGCGACGGCCACTACGGTCGCGACTCCGGCCGCGACCTTCACGCTCGCGCCGCCTCCGGCCACCAGCGCGAGCGCGCGTTCGCGCGCGCCGCCGCCACCGGCCGGAGCGCCGGAGCTCCACAGACGGTGGGCGAGCAGCCGTGCTCGCAGCCACAGGCCCTTGACACGCCCGTGGTCGAGCAGCGCCCCCACCGGCAGCAGCGCCGCGGCGCGCTGCTCGAAGCTCCGCTTCAGCCGTCCGGCGTTGGTCTTGTGCTCGGCGCGGCATTGCGCGCAGGAGCGCAGGTGCGCGAACGCGGCGCGGGCGAGCTGCTCGCTGGTCTCCTGCCCCTCGAGCAGTGCGCGGATCGTCGGCGCACGGTAGCCGCACAGCCGCCCCGCGTCGTGCAGCAGCTGGAAGCGCGCGTACTTCTCGGCGAGCTCGCGGCTGGCTTTGTGCGTCTCGTTGACGCTTCTGCCGATGATCGGGGCGATCGCGCGGTAACGGAGCCCCTCGGCTTCAAGCGCGTAGATCTGCTGCTCGAGCTCTGAGAGACCGGTCGCGAACTCGAGCACGATCATCCCGTCCTCTCGCAGCAGCGTCGCGTGCTCGGGCTGCTCGGCCTCGCTTCGGTGCACCGCCGCGCGGTGGGCTTCGGGAGCGTGGGCTGAGAGGATCTCGCCGCGGCGGCGCTCGTCGCGGTGGACGTGCAGCGCCCGGTTTCGCAGCCCGACACGCAGCGCGTTGCGAAGGTGCTCCTCGCTGAAGAACGGCCGGTTCAGCAGCGCGAGGACGGTCTCCTGGTAGAGGTCCTCGAGCTGGGCGTCGCTGAGGCCCCGGCACTGCGGGTAGCGCCAGGCGGCGGCGACCTCCGCGGCCTGCCATTCCCCGAGCGCCTCGCCGACCCTGGCGCGGCTCGGGGGCCGCTCGGCAGTCGACCTGCCGGATAGCAGGTGAAGGCCGGTGTAGCTGCTGCTGCGCTGTGATCCTGCTCGAACATCCATGCTCGTTTATCTCCCTCGTCAACCGTGACTTGGACGAATGTTGTACCACGACTTGGACTTCTGCAATATGCGGGGATTCCGCCCGCCTTCCTCAAAGCGTCGTCCGGCACGCGATCGCGGCTCAAAACCTGCCCGCAGACGTTTAGATCTGGCGGCGCTGTCCGCGTGTGGCGTTCAGGGACCGCGAACGTCTCGACCGCGCCGGCAGCGGCGCTCAGCGCTGCGAGCGCGCCGAGCAGCGCGAGTCTGCGCGCGCGGGTCGCGGGGTGCTTGCGGTGTGCGAGCCAGCCGCCGTAGCCGACGGCGAGCGCGCCCCACTCGAGCGGCAGCTGCGGCACGTACGGTGCGAGCGCCCAGCCGTAGCCGCCGATCGCGATCGCGACCGGCGCCGTGTTCGCCCCTGCGCTGGCGATCACGAGCGCGTCGCCCAGACGCCGCGTGCGCCGCCGGGTGTGCATGCCGAGGCTCGCGAGCCCAAGCGGCCACGCCGCGAGCGGCAGGTTGTGCGCCCCGAGCGCCGCGGCGCGGGCGAGCGACGCCGTGGGAGCGCCGTGCAGCGCCAATGCGAGGGTCGAGCGTGCTGCCGCGGGTGCGAGCAGCGCGAGCGCACAGCCCGCGGTCAGCGTCGCGGCCCAGAGCCCCAGATAGCAGCGCCCGATCGCCCCTGCCACGCCCGTCTCGCTCGGGTGAGCGCTGGCTGTGCTCAGCTCTGCGGCAGCCATTCGCTCACCGCGTAGCCGCCCCCGACGCGGGCGACTCGCGCGATCGTGACGTGATCGGAGGCCGGCAGGCCTTGGTAGTCCTGACCGCCTGAGGTCCGCTCGCGGGTGACGATCACCCATGCGGATCTGTCCTCGCGGTCGGGGGAGATGCTCAGAACGACGCCGCTGTTGTGGATCTGCCCGGCTGTGATCGTCGGGTCGCCTGCGCTTGAGGCGGCGGCCTGAAGCTCGGCCGCGTGCGCGCCCCCGACGGCGATCGCCGCGAGCGAGCGCTGCGTCGCGCCGAGCGTCCGGTAGTCCCAGTTGATGTAGGGCGTCGCGAACGCGAGCAGCGCCGCCTGCGGGGTGCTGCGCACACCCCTCGGCGCATCGGCGGAGGTCGGGGTGGGGGCGGGGGCCCGCGGCTCGCCGGGACCGCCCGGCGAGGCCGTTTCGGCGGCTGGCCGCGTCCCCGCATCGGGGTTCGCGCAGCCGCCGAGCAGCGCCCCGAGCAGCATCAGCGCCGCGACGATCCGGCTGCGGCCTCTCATAGCCCCGCGGGGTGCCGGACGGTCCAGACGGCCCATCCCGGCACGGTTGGCCAGACCCGCCAGCGCGGCCCGGGCCGGCCCGCGTTCGGCCCGCTGTCGTAGGCCGGGTCTTCGACGGTGTCAAGGCGCAGGCCCGCGACGTAGATGAACGCGTGCGCGGCGTTCGCGTAGATCGTCACGTAGCGGCCGGGGCCGGGCAGCCCGTAGTCGGCGAGCTCGGAGGAGTCGAGCGCCTGCGTGCCGAGCGCCCCGCCCCAGTGCAGCAGGTAGGAGACCGCCGAGGAGCAGTCGTAGGCGCCCTGCAGGGTCTGAAGCGACGGTCCGTGTCCGCCGCCGTAGAGGTATGAGGCGGTGTGGAGCCGGTTGCCCGCGGCGACCATCGCTCTGACCGCCCCCGGCGCGTCTTCGCCTGCCGCGGCGAGGCCGCTGGAGAGGACCCGGCTTCGCACGCCCGGGAGGAGCGGCAGCGGCACCGATTCGCTGCCGGGCGGTGCCGGGCAGGCCGACGGCTCTCCAGCGCTCTGCGTGCTCGCTTCCGGGAGCGCTTGCAGGGTCGCCGCGGCGCCGCCGGTTGGCGCGAGCGAGATCGTCACGGCGCTCTTCTGCACGCCGAGCGCTCGCGCCGCCTGCCACCACAGGTCAAGGCGATAGGGCTGGCCGTTCTCGATCTCCTGGCCGGGCCCCTGGCCGTAGCCGATGTCGCGCTTGTAGAGGATCGCGCTGCGCCCGGCGTGCGAGACGCGCAGCGCTGTCATGTACGGGAGGTTCCCGAGGGCGTTTGCCTGCGCGAAGGTGAAGCCGCCGCGGTTGGCGGGGTTGGAGTCAAGCAGCGAGAGCTCGGCGAACGTGTCCGGATGGTCGGGGAGGTAGTCCTGCGCGGGATCGGCGATCGCGCCGTAGCTGCCGGAGCTCGGGTCTGCCGGGCCGCCGTACTCGGTCGCTCCGACCTGATAGCGCCGGCCGGGGAGCAGGTGCAGAGGCTCGGCGTAGAGGCCTTCGCCGAGGGGGCCGCCGCCCGGGGTGAGCTCCACGGCCCCCGGCGACCCGCACCCTTCGGCTTCGGCTTCGGCTTCGCTGAACGCGCCGAGGACGACGGCGGCGGCGAGCATCGGCGCCAGCAGGGTCGCGCACGCGCCGACGGTGAGCCAGCGCCTGAGCGTGCGCCTGCGAGCGAGCGCGAGCGGCAGCGTCGCCCCGCTCATGCCTCGATGCCCTCGCGTGCGCGGTCCTCGCCGGCCAGCAGCGCCAGTGCCGCCCACGGGTCACCGCCGGTGCGGCGCAGCGCCGCACGCCGGCGCGGCTCATCGCGCGCCGGGTCAGAGCTCGCGATCCAGTACTCGCGCGCGCCGACCGCCACCTGCAGGGTGCCCTGCCCGCGGCTGCCGTTCATCAGGTAGGCCGTGGAATGGGACCCTCGCACGGTCTGGAGCGTGGAGATCGCTTCGATCGCGCCGTCGGAGAGCGCGAGCGCCTCGCGGGCGTAGGCGAGCTCGCGGGCCTCCTGGCGCAGGAACAGTCGCATCGAGGCGTTCGCGAGCAGGGCCTTGCCGTGCTCGGTCTCGAAGTCCGAGAGCTGCTGGCTGATCGCCACGAGCCACAGGGCGTAGTGCCGGCTGCGCCGGCAGAACTCGTTGAACCACCGTCCGGTCGCGGGTCGCTCGATCAGCTTCCATGCCTCGTCGATCGCCAGGAAGCGCCGCCCGGCCCAGTCGTGCGCGGGCCCCGCGCCCGCGAGGTGCTCTGAGCGCGCACGCTCGATCTGGCTCTTGACGTGCTCGCAGATCACGAACAGCGCGGCGGCGGCCTTCGCCTCGGGGATCATGCGCGTGTCGAAGACCACCAGCGGGCTGTCCGGCGGGATCGTCGTGGGGCGATCTGTGAGGTAGCCGTAGGGACCCTCGCGCAGGTAGTTGGACAGGCGCATCGAGAGGTTGCGAAGCGCCTCGGCGATCCCGACCGACCCCTCGGCGCGCTCGGTCTCATAGCGTCGCTCGAGCTCCTCTTGCAGCAGCAGCTCGCGCGGTTCCTCCCCGGTCAGCGCGCAGCGCTCGTACACCTCGACGATCGCGAGGCCCAGCAGGTTTGACTCGAGGTCGGTGAGCCCGTAGCTGTCGCGTCCGGCGTGGTGCTCGCCGAGCAGCAGCGCGTGCAGCGCGAGCAGGTAGTCGACCTTCTCGGCGCTGACGAGCGCCGGGTCGGGCACGTCCCAGGAGTTGATGGCGTGCGCCTCGCCGCCGATCTGCACGACGCAGGCGCCGGGCAGCAGCGAGACCAGGTAGTCGAAGTGCCCGGCGCGGTCGATGATGAAGCCGCCCGCGCCCTGCGCGATCGCGCGGGAGAGCAGCACGATCGCGGCCATCGTCTTGCCGGCGCCCGACATGCCGTTGATCAGCAGCAGGTGGTTCGGGTGTGCGGGGTCGAACGGGTCGAGGCGCTCGAGAGTTCGGCCCGGCAGCGCGTAGCCGAGCGCGATCCCGTCCGGGCTTCCGCATCCGCCGCCGGTCAGCGGGAAGCTGTCGCCGACGTTCGCGCTCACGTACTTGCGGGTCCGCTTCGCGGCGTCCAGGCCGAGCGGCAGCGTGGATCGCCACAGCGTGCGCTGCGCGAAGGGGCCCTGTGAGACCCGTGCGTCGCTTGCCATCGAGAGCTCGCGCCCGCACGCATGGGCGAGCTCGGCGAGCGCGTCCGGCTCGCCGTCGTGTTCGCGCAGCGCGAGGTAGATGCTCATCCGGTAGATGCCGACCGCCGTGCTCGAGCTGAGCTCGGCGGTCAGCTCGGCGGCCTCCTCCTCGGCCAGGCGGGCGTCGGGGTCCAGCGGTCGCCCGCGCTGCTCGACGCCGCGGTTCACCCCGAACAGACGCTTGTAGCGCCGGCGCTGGGCCAGGCGCTCGCGGTAGCGCTCGGTGGCGTGCAGGTGCACGCTCAGGGTGAACGGCCGCGGCGCCTGCGTGAGGTGCGCGAGCCATCCGAGCCAGGTCTGCTCGGGGGCGAGCGTCACGTGCAGCACTCGCTCGAGCGTCTGCCCGATCTGCAGGTGCCCGGGCGCCCGCAGGTCGACCGCGGTGGTGCAGATCGCCGCCGCCAGGCCCTCTGCGCGCTCGGGATCCTCTCGCGCCGAGTGTCCGATGCCTGCCGGGCCGAGCGCGGCCGACCCGGGCGCCTGGGGCTCGTTGCCCGGCGTCGGGTCGGGTGCGAAGCGCTCGTGAAGCAGCGCGAGCATCTCGGCGCCGTCGAGTGCCCGTGTCTGCAGGCCGAGCGCTTCAAGCTCTGCGCAGATCGCCTGGCTGTGGCGCAGCGAGTCCCGCACCCCGCGCTCGTGCGCCGCGCGATCGGCTCGCCGCCGGCGGGCGAGGCGCCGTCCGCCGGTCCGCCAGGGGCACACCACGAGGAAGCGGAGCTCGAGCGGTCGTGTGCGTGCGGCCGTTTCGCTGACCGACTCGCGCTGCAGCTCTCCGAGTCGCCGCAGCGCGCGTGCGCGCTCGGGCGCGCCCTGCCGATCGGCCTCGCGCGCCGCGCGCTCGCCGCGCGCCTGCTCCTCCTCGAGCAGGCCGGCAACGTCAATGGGTGTCGCGTGCGCGTAGAGCTGAAGCGACTGCCCGTCGGGCAGGCGCGCGGCGATCTGCGCGAACGCCGCCGAGAAGCGCTCGGCTTCGCCGGGGTCCATCACCATCGCGTTCACAGCGGCGCTCTGAAGGCAGCGCACATAGCCGCCCTGGCGTGTCAGCACCAGCCCGTCCTCGCTGATCGCCTCGAGTCCGAGCAGCCCGCCGGCGTCGCCGGGGCCCCTGAGGTTCCGCCGGCCGCCGGCCCCGCTCGCCGCTTTGGCGGCGGCGAGTCCTTTCGGCGCCAGGCGCCAACGCAGCGCGTCGAGCAGCAGCCCGCCGATCCGCACCCCGCCGGCCTCTGAGACGTAGGCGAGCGCCGCGGGCAGCCCGAGCGTGAATACGGCGAGCGTGATCGCGGCCTTCGCCGGAATTCCCGTCAGGTGCACGAGCGCCAGCAGCGCGACCGTGCCGCAGATCAGTGCCGTCCACTGGGCGATCGTGAACCCGACGAGCTTCGGCGGACGGTCGAGCGAGCGGAAGGTGCGGTGGATCATGTGCTTTTCCCCCTGCCGGGACGGGGTGCGGCGCGGCGCCCGGCGCCCTTTCTGCGAGCGCCGTCGACCGGACGCGCCGCGTGTTTGCTCGCGGGCCGCGAGGGCGCCGGCGTTCCCGCCTTGGCCGGATCGCGTCCGCCCGCAGCGGGCGCTGCGAGGCGCTCGCGCGCGCCGCGCGCGCCCGTCCCGCGCTCGGGCGGGGGCTGCTCGCCTGCTCCGGCGGCGCGCGTCGGCGCCGGGTGGGGTGGGCCGGCGAAGGCGGCCGGGTTCGCTCGCGCGGCGTTCGCTGTTCGCGGCGCTGGGGGCTCGACGGCGGCGAGCGTCACCCGCGTGCGCGGGCGCGAGCTGCTCGCAGATCGCGCGCCGGCCGCCTGGGGCTTCGGTGCTCTCGGCTGGCCGGTCCCGGCCCCGGGCCGCTGCTCGTGAGGGGGCCGGGTGCTCCTGGCCGCTCGGCCGCGCCCCGCGCCTTCGTACCGGTGCCCTGAGCTCGGCCTCGCGTCCCTGACCGCGCGCGCGGCCTCGCGCGGCGCCTGTGCGAGGATCGCCCGTGCTCGCAGCACACGCTCGCCGAGCCCGTGCCCCTGTCCGCCGCCGGCCTTGCGAGGCTCCCGTGAGCTGCCCGTACGCTGGCCCGTGTCCGTCCGCCCTGCGGCCGACGCGAGGCGCCGCCGGGCTGCGCCCAGCGGCCCGCCCGCGGGCGCGCCGAGCGCCCCCGCGGCGGCACCGAGGCTTGCGCCGAGCGCGGGGGCGCCCACGAGCCCGATCGCGCGCAGCCGCGCGTGCGCGCTTCGCACCCGCTCGGCGCCCGGCAGAGCGGGCGCTGCGGCCGCCGAGCTCCCGCCGGTGAGGCCTCCGCGGCTCAGCGCGTGGCGCAGCTCGCCGAAGAGCATCAGCGGCAGCTTGACCGCGAGCGCGAACGTGATCAGACCCGCAAACGCGGCGGCGACGTGCCCCGGCAGCCCCGACGCGCCGCCGGTGAAGCTGGTCGCATCCAGGCACAGGGCACCGGCGGTCGCGAACAGCACCGTCCACCCGAGGGGGACCAGCGCGACGGCGATCAGCGCGTCCCGCCACGCGCGAGCCAGATGCGCGAGCTCCGGGATCGCAGCGAGGGCGATCAGCGGCGGCCCGGCGACGATCAGCACCGCCAGCACAACCGTGACCAGCACCTGTGCCGCGAATAGCCCCGCCGCGAAGATCACACCGACGATCACCAGCAGCGCCCCGAACACACCGCCGCCGCCGGCCAGCAGCGCGCCGCCGAACAGGACGCCGATGATCCGCCCGAGGCCGCCTGAGACGCTCGGCAGGGCGAGCAGCCCGTGCGTCAGCGTGTTCGTGCCCGCGACGACTTGCTCGACGATCCACCGATACGCGACGAGCAGGCCCGTCGCCCCGGCGCACCGCGCGAGCGCGCTGGCGGGGTGCGCCGCTCCGGTCAGGCCGAGCATCCAGTAGCGAAGCGCCGCCACGCTCAGCGTGACCGGCGCGAACATCGCCCCGAGGTAGGTCGTCTCGCTCTGGAGCTCGCCGACGTGACCCCATTCCGCGGGGTCCGGGAGCGCCACCAGGTGCTGGATCGTCGCGACGGTCCCGTGCGTGAGCCAGCTCGGCACGAGCGCTTTGGCGAGCGCCGAGAAGAACCCGCCCGCGATCGCTTCGATGATGCCGTGCAGCGAGGGCAGGCCCAGGAACCCGGCCGGCGCGAGCGCACCTCCGAGTGACGCGCTCGCCGCGGGGGCGAGCAACGCCTCCGCCGCCAGCGCGGCGGCACAGCAAACCAGCAGCGCACATGCGCGGCGATGGCGGGCAGCGCTCAAGCGACGATCCCGCTGATCGAGGCGAGGATCGCCAGGCCGACGAGCGTCCGGATCGCGACGTCGTGCGCGCGCGAGTGCCCGGCCATGAACATGATCCCGACGACCGCGATCACGAGCCCCATCGCGGTGCCGCCGAGCCAGACCAGGTTGCCCTTGAGCTTGTCCACGAACGCCTGGACGCCGCTGATCGGCGTGCCCGAGAACGCACCCGCGGCGTTGAGCGCGTGCGTGTGCGCGTCGGGCGCCAGCGCGATCAGTGCCAGTACCGCGCCGGCGAGCACGAGCGCCGCCGCCTGCCACAGCGCTCCGTTTGCTCCTAGGCGTTTCCTGGTTCGCTTTCGGTTCATCGGTTCACCTCCGTGTGTGTGGTCAGGGCGAGAACGGGCCGCCCGCAATCGGGGCGGGAGCCGGCCGTTCCTCGGGTGCGCTCGAGGGTCCGGCGCTCGGCGGTGGCTCGGCGCCCGCCGGGGTCAGGCGCGGTGCGGGTGCGGTGCCCGCGTGCTCGCGCTCGCTCGGGCGCTGGCCTGCCCGATGGCGCGGCCGGGCTCGACGGCGCACGAGCCGTGGTTTGACCGCTGCCGGCGCGATCGCGCGCTCGAGGCGCGGGCGCGCGGCGCTCACCGGCGGGCCGGGCGCCGGCGAGGACGGAGCTCCTCGGTGGCCGAGCGCGAACACCAGCCAGCCGACGAGGAGCAGGCAGAGCAGCACCCGCGC
>Ga0187823_10000185_pt1 | contig 14996 bp, 10 predicted proteins | sample NC_wetland_sal_i_12_FD_132968 | JGI IMG/M metagenome (GOLD analysis project Ga0187823, IMG submission 132968) | Wetland sediment microbial communities from Neuse River Estuary, North Carolina, USA - SourceSoil_3 | ecosystem: Environmental > Aquatic > Freshwater > Wetlands > Sediment | place...
CGGGGCCGCGCTGACGGCCCTCCTTGTCCTGGGGGCGTCGCGAGCGTTCGCGGGCTCCGTGCAGGGGTCCGTCGCGCTGGGGTCCGCCGATCTCGCGATCCACGACACGTCCAAGCCCAATCCCTACGTCGGACAGATCAGCGCGGCCTCGAGGACGGCGGCCGACGCCGCGGCGGTCGACACGACCTTCGGCGTGGCCTGGGTCGCCGACGAGGCTCTCGAGACGGGACCCGCCCCCGCTGCGGCGCGCATGGATCAGCTCTGGCAGAAGTTCGTGCCCCGGATCCTGGCCATCGTGGCGGGCCAGACGGTGGAGTTTCACAACAGCGACAACGTGTACCACAACATCTTCTCCTACTCGCCCCCGAAGAAGTTCGATCTGGGGCGGTATCCGAAGGGAAAGTCGAGGAGCGTCACCTTCGTGAAGCCCGGAACGGTGCAGGTCTACTGCGACATCCATTCCGACATGCGCGCCGACATCGTCGTCACGCCCAGCCGTCGATTCGGCATGGTCGGGCCGAGCGGCCGGTTCCGCATCGACGACGTGACGCCGGGGACGCACACCATCAAGGTCTGGCTGCCCTCGGGGGAGCGCTCCGTGACGGTCCAGGTCCCCCCGCAAGGCGTGGCCCTCGTCCCGACGCTGATGCCATGAAGCCCCCGCGGCTTCCCTGGCCCCGTGTCACGCTCGCCGCGAAGATCGCGGCGACCACCTCGCTTCCCATTCTCGCCGTTCTCGTCGTGGCGCTCCTCACGGTCAACTTCCGCGTCGCCGCGCAGCAGAACCGGACGGTCACCGCGGACCTCTCCCGGGCGGCCCTCTCGTTCGAGAAACAGATGGTGCACCAGGGCGAAGAGCTGAAGCGGATCGGGACCGTGGTGGCGCGGGATCCCAAGTTCTTCGCCATGCTCACCCTCCCGCGCTCCGAGCGGGCGATCGGCGATTTCCACGAGACGCTCGCGGGCGTGGCCGCGGACTTCCAGCGCGACGCCGACGCGCCCATTTTCGACGTCACCGACGAGCACGGCGTGGTGCTGGTGCGAGGGGGCCGCCCCGGCGAGTACGGCATCGATATCTCCGGGTCGAACCTGATTCGCGAGGCGCTGGCCAGGCGGACGGTGAGCGGGTACGTCATGGAGGGGCGGAACGCGTACCGCGTCGCCGTGGTCCCGATCGTGGTGGGTGGCTCCCTGGTCGGAACCCTCACGCTGGGCAAGAGCGTGGACGCGGCACTGGCGGAGGCGCTCAAGGAGACGACCCGGAGCGACGTGGTGTTCACGGTGGACGGCGAGATCACTTCGAGCACCATCCCGGAATCCTCCCTGCGATCGATTCTCGTGGGGAAGATCCGGGCCTGGCGCACCGGGGCCCAGAAGGCGGGCACGACCCTCGAGGTCCTGCCCGTCCTGGGCGAACGGTTCCTCGCCCTGCGCGGCGAAGTGCGCGGCCCCGAGATCGGCGGGCACCTGGGATACCTCCTCCTTCGCTCGCTCGACCAGGAGACCGTGGTGGTGCGGCGGATCGGCGCGGACCTTGTCGCCGCGGGGGCCGCCGCCGCCGTGCTGGCCATCCTGCTCGGCCTCGGCGTGGCGGCCGGCGTGACCCGGCCCATCCGGCGCCTGGTCCAGGCCGCGAACGAGATGCGCGTGGGGAACTACGACTTCCCGCTGAACGTCCGGTCGCGGGATGAGATGGGACGCCTGGCACAGGACTTCGAAGCGATGCGCGCCGCGCAGCGGAGCGAGATCGAGCGCCTGGGCGAGATCGACCGTATGAAGTCCAACTTCATCGCGATCGCCTCCCACGAGATCGTCACGCCGGTGACCATGATCCGCGCGTACGCGGACATGATGGGAGAGGGGTCGCTGGGCGAGGTGACCTCCCTTCAGCGCGAGGGGCTGGCGGCCATATGCCGCGGCACCGCCACCCTGACCCGGCTGGCGCGCGACCTCACCGACATGTCGCTCATCGACCGCAACCAGCTCCCCGCCAAGTTCGCGGCCTGCGACGTGGGCGAGGTCCTCGAGGACATCGCCGTTCAGATCGCGCCCTTCGTCTCGCAGCGGGACCAGCAGATGTCCATCGGGGTGGAGCCGGGCCTCATCCATCCGCGCGTGGACCGTGATTACCTCGGGCAGGCCATCCTGAACGTCGCGATGAACGCGGTGCGGTTCACCCCGGACGGAGGCTCGATCGAGCTGAACGCGAGCCGGGTCGAGGGGGGCATCGAGGTCGCGGTGATCGACACCGGGATCGGGATCCGCGAGGAGGACCAGGAGCGGATCTTCGCGAAGCTGGTAGAGCTGAAGGACATCAACCTCCACTCCTCGGGCACGGCGGAGTTCAACTCCTCCGGGCTCGGGCTGGGCCTGTCCATCGCCCGAGGCATCGTCGAGGCGCACGGCGGCTCGATCCGGGTGGAGAGCAGGGTTGGAACCGGAAGCACGTTCCGCATTTTCCTGCCCACGCAGGGCCAGGAGCAGGCGAAAGCCCAGACAACAGCCACGGACACCGGCAGTCAAGTTATCGCGACATAATTAAACCGCTGTACCGCTTTCCGTTAGCAAAACTCATCGAAACAGTAACGCTTCGTTGTCATTTCCACGTCTTTGCCGTTGCCCCACTGCCGCAAATCGCATGCCAGCTATTTCATTATAAGACATATACCTACAGCCTTTATTCCTGCCTTGATTGCAAATGGCACGGCGACTGCTCTTACGTCCTGGCGTCGGTGGAGCGTAACGAAGCAAACGGCAAGGGACCCAAAACAAGTGAGGTGCGTGATGGCTGCTCTTCTCCCGATTCTCGTGATCATCGCTTACGTCGGAACGCTTCCTCCCCCGGGTGGCAAGGCTGGCTGGTAAGCCGGGGCTCGAACGAAACACTCACGGTTCACGGAAACACCAAAGAAGCAATCGGAAGGAGGTGAAGATCCAATGGCTCATCTGTTGATCCTGTTCATCGTGGCGGCTGCGACGACCCTCCCGCCCCCGGGCGGAAAGGCCGGCTGGTAAGCAGAAGAAGTACCGGGCGCAGGTAGGGCGAACTCCTGCGAATCACCGGAGAAGGCGAGTAAGATCGATGGGCCATCAGTTGAGCTTCCCCTGGTGGCCTTTCGATTTTGGGGGGGCACGGGGGGGCGAACTGGCCAGCGGGCGGGAAGCTGTGATACCGTACGTTTTCGTCCCCTCGCCCTCGCCCCCTTCCTCGGAAAGGATCGCCCCGGATGAGCAAGCGACCGATGTCCGAGATCGGCCGGATGCTCGAATGCGATGTGCCACCGGTCATGCCGGTGCTCCCCCTCATGAGCACCGTTGTTTTCCCGCTTGGAGTTACCTCGATCCAGATCCGCCTCGAGCAGTCCAAGGCGCTCCTCCGTGAACATGCCGAGCCCGATGAGCTGATCGCGCTCGTCTACAGCCCCGCCAAGCGCGAAAAGGACTTGAACGCCCAGGATCTGAGCAAGATCGGGCTCGCCGCCCGGGTCATCCGAAGCCTCAACATGCCGAATGGGAACGTCCAGGTCACCCTCGAGGGGCTCCGGCGGGTGGGCGTGGAGGAGATCCTGCGCGCCGAACCCTATATCGAGGCCCGGGTCTCCTGCCCGGCCGAGACCACGGTGGACCCTGCCCAGGTGAACATCCTGGCGACCCGGATCCTGCAGCTCTTGAAGACCATCCCCCAGCTGGACCACTCCTACCCGCCCGAGATGGACAATGTCTTCAGCATGAATCTCGGGGATCCGGGCCTCTTCGCGGATACCGTGGCCTCGATCGTGCGCTTCCCGGTGGAGACGAAGCAGCGCGTGATCGAGACGCTGGACGTCGGAGGCAGGCTCACGCTGGTGGCCGAGGCCCTGGAGAGCGAGGTGGCAAGGCTCAGCGTGGCCGAGGACGTGGTCCGGCGCGCGAACGCGAACGTGGAGAAGAACCAGCGGGAGTTCTTCCTGCGCCAGCAGCTCACCGAGATCCGCCGCCAGCTTGGGGAAGAGGATCCCCAGGAGATGCTCGTGCGGCAGATTCTGGACCGCGCGGACACGCTCGGGCTGCCCCAGAACGTCAGGACGGTCGTGCACGAGGAGGCGAACCGGCTCCGCTACCTCCCGCCCACGTCGCAGGAGGCGGGGGTGATCCGGAATTACATCGACTGGATGTGCTCCCTTCCCTGGAGCCGGCCCGTGCGGCAGCCGATCGATCTCGAGGAGGTCAGCAAGCGGCTCGATGCCGAGCACTTCGGCCTGGACAAGGTGAAGGAGCGGATCCTCGAATACCTCGCGGTGCTGAAGCTCAAGAACGACCTCCGGGGGCCCATCCTCTGCTTCGCGGGCCCGCCGGGCACCGGCAAGACCTCGCTCGGGAGCTCCATCGCGCGGGCCATGGGCCGGGATTGCGTGCGGATGAGCGTGGGCGGCGTGCGCGACGAGGCCGAGATCCGGGGGCACCGCCGCACGTACATCGGCTCGCGGCCCGGAAAGATCATCCGGAGCCTGCGCGACGTTCATAGCTCGAACCCCGTCTTCATGATCGACGAGATCGACAAGCTGGGACACGACGCCCAGGGGGACCCCGCGTCCGCCCTCCTCGAGGTGCTGGACCACGAGCAGAACGCCCACTTCGTGGACCACTACATCGAAGTACCCTTCGACCTCTCGGAGGTCCTCTTCATCACGACCGCCAACGTGCTCGACTTCATTCCCGGGCCGCTCCTGGACCGGATGGAGGTGATCCAGATCCCCGGCTACATGGACTCGGAGAAGATCGAGATCGCGAAGCGGCATCTGATCCCGCGCGCGGCGCGCGAGCACGGGCTCTCCGAGGGAGACATCCGCTTCGACGACGCGGCCATCACGAAGATGATCCGCGAGTACTCGCGCGAGGCGGGGGTGCGTCAGCTGGAGCGCGCCATCGAGACCGTCTGCCGCAAGTGCGCCCGGCAGCGGACCACGGGGTACACGGGGACCTGGTCCTTCGGGGAGGCCGACATCGAGAAGCTCCTGGGTCCTCCGTACGTCCTCCCGGAGATGGCCGAGGGACACGCCGAGGTGGGGGTCGCGACCGGGCTGGCGTGGACCACGACGGGCGGCGATCTCCTCCTCATCGAAGCGCTCAAGATGCGCGGGGCGGGGCGCGTGATCGTGACGGGGCAGCTGGGAGACGTCATGAAGGAGTCGGTGCAGGCGTCGCACAGCTACGTGCGCGCGCGCGCCGAGCTCCTGGGCATCGACCCCGAGGTCTTCGACGACTACGACCTCCACATCCATTTCCCCGAGGGCGCGGTCCCCAAGGACGGCCCGTCGGCAGGGATCACGATCGTGATGGCGATCGCCTCGGCCCTGGCGGAGGCGCCGATCCGGAACGATGTCGCCATGACCGGCGAGGTGACGCTCCGGGGTAAGGTGATCGCGGTCGGAGGGTTGAAGGAGAAGATCATGGCGGCCTATCGGGCCGGCATCAAGACGGTCGTCTTCCCAGCCGACAACCAGAAGGACCTGGTCGAGGTGCCGGAGGCGGTCCGCTCCACCATGACCCTGGTCCCGGTGAGCGCGGTGGACGAAGTGTTCCGCTACGCCTTCGTGGGCGTGGCGGAGCGCATCGCCGAGCTCGAGGCGAAGAAGGCCGTGGAAGAGGCCCGGCCCGCATCGGCAAAGAAGAGAAAGCCCAAGCGCGGGGCGGCGCGGAAGAAGAGCCGCCGTCCCGAGCCCTCGGCGCGGCAGAAGGCGGCGAGGGAGCGCTCCCCCCGCTCGAGCCGGGGAGGGCGCTGACCCCTCCGCCTCACCGCTTCACCGCACTCACGTCCCCAGCCGTCCCCTTCGGTTGAGCATCGAGTCCGCCAGATTCCACGCCGCGAGAATCAGGATCGGCCAGGTCACGTCGAAGAACGCGCGCCGGTCGAAATAGAAGTAGGCCATCACGACCAGGATGGCCAGAAACGCGGCGACCCGGTACAGGACCGCCGGCAGGATGCCCCGCGGGCCGAAGAGGGGCGGGATGATCCCGATCGCCGAACGGGCCGCCGTGACCGCGCGCGAGAACGCCACGAAGTACATCACCATGCCCGCGAGGATGCCGTGCGAGAGCGCGGGCGACCAGCGAGGCGGCATGAGCGCGAAGGCCGCGCAGCCGACCCCGATCAGGATGACGAAGATGGGAATCCAGGAGAGTTGCATGGCGACCTCGGCTCAACCGTTCCAGGCTGCGAACCCGCAATAGAGGCCGGCGCCCAGGAGCGCGGCGCCCGTGCCCACCGCGACGCACCCGGGGAAGTCGCCCATGCTGTGGCAGCCGTCCTCCACCGCTCCGACCATCCGGTCGGCCAGCGGTATGAAGCACGTGGCGAACCGGGTCCAGTTGAACTTCTCCGGCGCGCGGTGCACGACGCCGGTCTGCGCCTGGAGATACGTCGGGCCCTCCCGGAGCCAGAGCCCGCGGTCCCCGTCGTTGACGCGCTCGAATCCGGTTTCCGCCGCGGCGGGCTTTTCGTTTCGCATCAGCTCGAAGGACTCCACGTGGGGCACGCCGTTCACCTCGATCATCGCGAAGTAGACGGCGCGGTTCGCGTCGTCGAGGTACTGGTAGGGAAACAGCGTGATCTGGACCTGATCCCCGTTCTTCGTGATGCCCGACGCGGCGATCACACCGCTCTTGAATAGCGAAAGCCGCGGATCCGAGGCCTGGTCCCGGACCGCCTGAGCCATGACCGGGCTCTTGGCCGCGCGGGCCGCGGCGGCGCGCAGCTCGGACTCGGCCGTGACCCATCGGGCGCTCTCGAACTCCCTGAGATTGGGATCCGGCGCGGGCATGGGAGCCGCGACGCGCTGAACCCCCTGCTTCGAGCAGCCTGGCGTAACGACGGCGAGCGCGGTGATGGCGAGCGCTGGGACCACGAGGAACAGCGTGAAGCGTTTCATATCGGCACCCCTTCCGAGATTCGCGCGGGCTGAGCCGCGCCGTGGGCGCCGAGGAGCGAGGGCGAGTCTCCGCCGAGCACGATCCGTTCCATCGTGATGGCGGATCGCCCGGGCCCGAGAGGTCGCGAATTCGCGCGTGGGACGCGGGTTGCGGTGCGGGGTGAGGCGACGGGCGGCGAGGCGGGTCCGCGTGCGGGCGTCGGGCGTCCGACGCCGTTGAGACTACAGACCGCCGATGCCGAACCGCTGGCCGATCGTGAGCTGCACCGAGGTGTCCAGGTCCTTGGGCAGGGCCGGGGTCAGATGCTGCACGCGGTCGATGCGGCCCGTCAGGGCCACCGCGTTTTCCCCGAGTCCGGCGATACGAAGGAGCGCCAGCTGTAGTCGCGCCGAGTAGCGGTCCTCTTTCGTCCCGAGCAGCTCGTAGCGGCGCTCCGACCCGGAGAAGAACGGGGTCACGAGGAAGCGGCCGGCGACGGCCTCCCACCGCGCCTCGAAGGAGCCCTGGATCGTGGAGTCGTCCAGGTTCACGCCGCTCGAGTGGTTCTGCTCCAGCCCCAGCGTGAGCGTGCTCACGATGCGTCCGGGGTGGCGGCGCGTGCTCACCACCGAGCCGGACACCACCCGCCGCTTGGTCGCCGCGCGCAGATCGTCGTTGATGAATCCGATGTCGAAGCGCGCGGTGGTCCTTCCGCCGAGCGGCTCGGAGGCGGAGTACTCGGTCCCGATCCGGTTCTCCGTGAAGTCGGTGTTGGCTCCCTTGTTCGTGATGCGCGTCAGCGTCGGGGCCACCCAGCTGTCCTGGTTCAACGCGAGCCGGGTGCCGAGCGTGGCGGTCTGGACGCGCACGGCCGGCTCGAGGCCGTCTTTCTGCGTGGGCTCCTCGGAGCGGAAGGTGCCGAAGAAGCGCCAGTTCAGGAACCCGCGCTCGAGCTGGGCGAAGCCGCCGCGGCGATCCGAGAGCGCGTAGGGGTTGAGCGCCGTGGCCATCTCAGGCTGGTAGGAGAAGCCCTGCGCGGTCGCCGCGAATCCCGCGGCCGTGCCCTTGAGCTCGGTCCGCCATCCGGTCCGCGAGCGGCCCTCTTCCACGCCCGCGGTCGTCCGATGCCGGACGGTGGCGCCGTCCGCGACCAGCGTCCAGGTTCCGGGGAGGTCGAATTTCGCCATGCCGCCGTAGATCGCCGCGCGATGGACCAGGCTGTCGGCCGGCGCGCCGAACACGCTCGGGTTCGGGCCGCCCTTCTCGTGCGTGTAACCCCCGTACACCGTGGCCTCGACGCGGTCCTTCCACAAAGACCGCCGCAGCCTCGCGGCATAGAGATCGGATCCGCGATTCCGGATCTCGCCGCCCGCGGAGACGGGGCTCGCCGACATCGCGAGGTAGCCCTGGAGATCGCCGAGCGGCGTGCCGCGCCACGTCCCCTGCGCGCTCCGCCGCGGAACGGCGCTCATGAGGAGCGGCGTCTCGGCCGCGCGGTCCGGCGGAGCGTCCCCGTACTGGAGCGAGCGGCTCGGGTCGGAGTAGCGGACCTGCACGTGTTGGGGCTCGGCGCTCCCGTTCCCCAGGTCATCGAAGCGCGCGCGCATCGAGATCTCCGCCTCGATCTTCCGGGTCGGGCCCAGGTCGTACCCTCCATTCCAGGCGCCCCATCCGGCCGCCGAGTGATCCTCCTCGCGGAAATGGGTCTTCGCCTCGCCGAGCCACGTCACGGCGCCGTGCAGGCGCGGGGGCGTGGCCGGAGCGGGAGGCGGCGGCGGCTCGAAGAGGCCCCGCGGGCGCGGCGCCACGCCGTTCGGCGGCGGGGCGCACACGATCGAGATGGGATTCGCGGCGACGGGCTGCGGCGACTCCACGGCGAACTGGATCCGGTGCTCGCCCAGCCGCCTCGTGGGGAGCGGCCCGCGCATCGCCACCTCGACCGGGCGGCCCGCCTCCATGTATCCCTCCTCGGTCGCGATGAGATCGCCATCCATGTAGAAGGCCGCGCGGAAGGCGCCGGTGCCGTTGCCCGTCACGACCGCGCGCGGGACCACCGTGTCCCCGGCGGCGATGACGGCGCCGTGGAGCGGCCATTCCAGCACGGCCGACCGGACCAACACGTCGGAAGCCATGGCGGGCAGCACGCTCGCCTGGTGGACGGTCACATTCGCCGGGTCCACGCGGAACTGGGCGTCCACGACGACGGGGGAGGACGTCTCGTCGGTTCCGTAGAACGTGAGCCTCACCCCGAGGACGCCCTGCGGGATGGTGCGCGCGAGGGATGCGGGGAGCGTGACGGGCGCCACCAGGGTCGCGGTCCCGCTCCGGCGAAGGTAGATGTTGCTGGGAAGCGTGTACTCGTACAGGGGCGACACCGCGGCGTCGAGAGGCACGTTGCCGGGATCGGCCACCTCCGACGAGGGCAGGAACTGCACGCGCACCGAGGTGAACCCCACGTCGGTGCCCGCGAGCTCGCGCACCGGAATCGGGACGGGCAGCGTCACGTCCGGCGTGAGCGAGAGATTGAAGTTCCCGGCCTGGACCCGCTCCACCCTCGCCTGGAACGCCGTCGTGAAGTTGTAGATCTGCTGATAGTAGGTCGGGTTGGTGTAGCTGGTGCCCGTCGTGTCCTGGACGAGATTCAGCTTCATGCCGAAGAGGTGCCCGAAGGCTAGCGGCGAGAGCGGCGTGATATAGAGCGTGTCGCCCCTCGCGGACCAGCGGTCCAGGGCCGTGGTGATGAGGCCGCCGCCGGCGCTCGGATCCAGGTCGGCCACCGAGTAGGCGACGTGCTTCGCCGTGGGCCGGTCGAACACGAAGACCAGGACCGCATTCACCGGCACGCGCATGGCCCCGTTCGCCGGATACACCGCGAGTACCCTCGGCGCCTGCGCGCAGGCTGCGCTCGCGGCGAGTTGGACTGCGATCGCAAGAGCGAACGCGAGATAACGATACGCGCCCGGGATGCCGATCTTACGATTCGAACGGGGGGAATGGGATTGCGAAGGGCGATCGAGCGAACGTATCATGAGCGGCCCATGCTAACAAAATCGCGTGCCACCGCAACGGTTTCGAAGCGCCCCTCGCAACGAGGACGGCAGAACGGCCGGGAGCCCATTCCGGTCGCCGTCCTGGGCGCCACGGGCACCGTGGGGCAGCGCTTCATCCAGCTTCTCGAGGACCATCCGTGGTTCTACGTGGCCGAGGTGATGGCCTCCGATCAGAGCGCCGGGAGAACCTACACCGAGGCGGTCGGAGGGCGCTGGAAGCTGACGACCCGGATCCCCGAGTCCGTCGCGCGGCTCAAGATGCGTTCCCCCGGGGACCCGCTCAAGTCGCCGATCCTCTTCTCCGCGCTCGACGCCTCCGTGGCCGGAGAGCTGGAGGAGCGCTACGCGCGCGCGGGCCATCTGGTGTCCTCGAATGCCCGAAACCACCGGCTCGATCCGCTGGTGCCGCTCCTCATTCCCGAAGTGAATCGCGACCACATCGAGCTTCTGGACCGCCAGAAATTCGGAGGCGGAGGCATCCTCACGAATCCGAATTGCTCCGCGATCGTGTTCGTGATGGCGCTCGCGCCGCTGCACCGGGAGTTCGGCGTGGAGTCGCTCATCGTCACCACCTTCCAGGCGACGAGCGGCGCCGGCTATCCCGGCGTTCCCTCGCTCGACATCCTCGGGAACGTGATCCCCTACATTCCGGGGGAAGAGCTCAAGATGGAGCCGGAGACGAACAAGATCCTGGGACGGCTCGGAGCGAAGGGAATCGATCCGGCCGGCATCACGGTCAGCGCCTCGTGTCATCGGGTCCCCGTCCTGGACGGGCACATCATGGCGATGAGCGTGAAGCTCCGGCGCAAGGCGTCGCTCAAGGCGGTGCTCGCGGCGCTCCGCGCGTTTCACCCGCTGCAGAGGATGCAGCTCCCCTCGGCGCCCGCCGAGCCGCTCCAGATCCGCGAGGAGGACGACCGGCCGCAGCCGCGCCTCGACGTGGACCGCGCGTCGGGCATGGGGATCACGGTCGGCCGCATCCGTCCGTGCCCGGTGCTCGACTGGAAATTCGACGCCCTCGGCCACAACACCATCCGCGGCGCGGCCGGTGCCGCCATCCTGAACGCGGAGCTTCTCGCCCATGCGGGCAGGATCTAGTCTGACGGCGGCGCTCACGCGCGACTTCGTGTTCGTGCGCCATGGGGAGACCGACTGGAATCGCGAGAAGCGCGTCCAGGGCTCCAAGGGCGCGCCGATGAATCCCGCGGGGCATGAGCAGGCGAAGGGCCTGGCCCGGGTGCTGTGGGAGGTGCCCATCCAGGCCGTCTACTCCAGCACCCTTCCGCGCGCGATCGAGACGGCCTCCTACGTGGCGGGGCCGCATCGCGTGAGCGTGACCACCGACGCGAGACTGAACGAGATCCACCACGGCGATTGGGAGGGGCTCTCCGAGTCGGAGCTGCCGGATCTCGATCTGTATCGCCGCTGGCGCGAGGATCCGACGTCGGCCGCCCTTCCGGGCGCCGAGCCTCTCGCGGAGGTGCGCGACCGGGCGGTGGATGCGATGCGCGAGATCGCCGCTCGCCATCCCGCGTCGGAGGGCCTCGTCGCGGTGGTGTCGCACCAGATCGTGCTCGCGGTGCTCAAGTGTCATGTCCTGGATCGGCCCTGGAGCCAGATTCGCCGCTTGGCTCTGGGCGTCGCGTCGTACGAAGTCCTGACCACAGGCGAAGGGTTTGCGCCGCGCCCTTAGGCGCGGAACCCGCCGCCTCACCCCGGGGTAGAGGTAAGCCAATGGAGCATCGTTTCTTCGGGAAGAATGCATGGCTGATTGCAGCCCTCGTGGGCACGGCGCTCGCGGCATTCGTGCTCGCGCCGGCGCGCGCGCGGGCCACCACCTTCACGCAGATCACCTCGGACACCACCCGCGATACCGACCCCGCTCCTTCGCCCGACGGCAAGTGGATCGCCTTCACGTCCGATCGCTGCGGCCACGGTGCCACGCAGATCTACATCATGCCCGCCGACAGTGGAGGCGAGGCCCGCCAGCTCACGCACGAGCCGGACAGCGTGCGCGCGGGAACGCCGAGCTGGGCGCCCGACGGCAAGTCGATCCTCTTCGTCTCCACCCGCGGGAGGCGCTACAACATCTACTCGGTGCCCTTCGACGGAGGCAACCCGCGGCAGTTGACCCACGCGCCGGGGAGCCACCGCTTCGGCACGTACTCCGGGGACGGGCGCCAGATCGCCTTCTACTCGAACCGCGTTCGGCCCGGCGACCTCTACGGCTTCAACATCTACGTCATGGATTCCTCGGGCGAGACCGAGGACGACATGGCCACGCAGGTGACGAACAGCCGGGGGAGCCCGGGGCATCCCACCTGGTCCGCGGACCGCAAGTGGATCGCCTTCGTGGCGAAGGAATACGATTCCACGAGGCAGCAGACCATGGAGGGAAACATCCTCTTCACGAAATACCACCTCTACAAGGTGCCCTCGCGCGGGGGGAAGGAGATCCAGCTCACGCGCGGCATGGTGGACGGCCAGGCGTTCGAGGACACATGGCCCTCGTGGTCCCCGGACGGCAAGTGGATCGCGTTCGGAAGACAGATCGGGATGAAGCGCGATGTGTGGGTCCTGGATGTCGCGACGGGGAAGGCGTTCCCGCTCACGACCGCGGGGAACTGCATCAAGCCGACGTGGGCCTTCGATTCGAAGTCGATCTACTACTCCTCGATCGTCACGGAGCGAAACGAGGACGTGTGGGTGGCTCGCGATCTGACGCTGAAATCTCCCGCGCCGTCCAAGAGCGGGACCACCAAGAAACGGGCGCGATCCCGTTCGGCGGCCCACCGGCCCGCCACGCCGACGAAGAAGTAGGGAGCCCGGCCACGTCGCGCATCATCGTCGCGCTCCTGGGTGCGATCGTGATCGCGGGGCCTCTCGTCGGGATGGCGGCGGCGCCCCGCAAGGCGCGCCCGCGCGCGCCCGCGGCGAAGTCCTCGACGCCGGCCATCGTTCCCCAGGTGGTATTGAACGGCGTCGGCCCGCTGGAATGGAACGCCGCCGTGTATCACAACAAGGGCGACGCCGGGGGCGAGACCCCCGAGTGGTCCGCCCTCCGCGTGCTGGGCGACCTCGGCACGGAATCGCTCTTCGTGTTCCCGCCGCATGCCGGCCAGGCCACCCTCCTCGCCTCCTGGCCGAAGCAGGAAATGGCGGCGCACTGGGCCCGCATCTTCCCCAAGTACCGCTGGGTCGTCATCGAGACGCCCGCGGATTCGGCCGCCGCCGAATCGGACCCCGCGACCGGGGCCCCGCTCGCGCGCCGCGCGCGCTTCTACGACACGGAGGGCGCCCTTCTCTGGCAGGCGCGCGTGAAGTCGATCCCGGCGGCGCTGGGCCGGGATCTGGTGCTGGCGCAGAAAGCGCCCTCCCGCGGTGATTCCGTTCCACGCCTCAACGTGCTGAGCCTCTCCGGCGGCGCCCCGCGCGCCAGCTGGCCCGGCCTCGCGGGCTGGGGCGAGGCCTCGCCGCTCGAGAACTTCCTGGCGGTGAACAGCATCGGGCTCGCGGATTCCGCCACCGGCTCGAGGCAGGACGAGCTCAGGCTTCTCGATCTGGAGGGGAAGATCCTCTGGGCGCGCACGCTCGCGGCCGACCCGCGCGAGTTCTCGGTCAGCAATTTCGGAGATGTGGCGATCGCGCGCGAGAGACAGCTCGTCGTATTCGACCGCACCGGCGCCGAGAGGCTCCGGGCCGCGCTGCCGCGGAACTCGGTCGGGCGCACGGCCATCACCCCCGACGGGAAGTTCGTGCTGGTCGCGACCAGCTCGCCGGTGGCGAAGCACACCGGGACGGGCCTCTGGATTGCCCTCTACGATACGTCGCGCAAGAACCCGGTCTGGGCCCGGAAGAATCTGCCGGTCGAGGGGGGAAAGCTGGCGGAGGTGCTGGAGCTATCGCTCTCGGACGACGGCCAGCGGGCCCTGGTGCGCCTCACCACGGGGCCCGTGTATCTCCTGGGAAGCGACGGGAGGAGGCTCGCCTCGTGGAACCTCGAGAGCATCTCGCGCGGCGAGTACGATCCGGGATCGGTCCCGCGGCGGACGTGGCTCTCGGGCGACGGGGTGCTCGTGGCCTTCACGATGCCGGTCGCGCCCTCGCTCGCCGGCGCGCGCGGCTGGCTCTTCCGGGTGCCCCGCTAGCCTCGCACCACGATCGTCCCGGTCATCCCCTTCTTCGCGTGGCTCCCGACGTGGCAGAAGAAGCCGTATTCCCCGGGCTTGCCCGGCGTGAATCGCACGTGCTTCGTCCGGCTGAAGCTCATGAAGCCCGCGCCCACCGAGGCCGAGATGCCCGCGTCCGTGTCGAAGCAGGTGAAGTTGTGCGGGACGAAGAAGCTCTTGAAGTGGAGCGTGATGTCCACCGGCTTCCCCGAGTCCACGACGATGCGATTCGGCTTGAAGTAGAAGGAGTGCACGTCGATGTCGGCGATCTGCACGCCGTGCGCGTCGGTCCGCGCGGTCATCTCGCTGACCGGCAGGTTGGCGCCCGGCTTGCCGCATCCCGCGGCGAAGAGGACCGTGGCGAATATCAGGAACGCGGGCGCGACCATCTTCCGGAACATTTCGCTCCTCCTCACGAGTCGATCGTCTTGAAGACGAGACATGCGTTGGTTCCTCCGAAGCCGAAGGAATTCGATATCAGCGTGCGCACCGGGCCCGGGCGGCCCACGCGGGGGACGTAGTCCAGGTCGCACTCGGGATCCGGGTGGTCCAGGTTGGCGGTCGCGGGAAGGAATCCCTCCGCCACGGAAAGGGAAGCGATCGCCGCTTCCATGGCGCCCGTCGCGCCGAGCGCGTGGGCGTGAAGCCCCTTGGTCGCGCTCACGGGCACCCGACGCGCCCTCTCTCCCAGCACTTCCTTGATGGCGAGCGTCTCGATGCGGTCGTTGAGCACCGTCGAGGAGCCGTGGGCGTTGACGGCCTCGATCTCCTCGGTCGCGAGCCCCGCGTCCCGGATGGCGAGGCGCATGGCGCGCGCCGCGTCGCGTCCCTGCGGCTGAGGCGCCGTCATGTGGAAGGCGTCGTTCGTGGTCGCGAACCCCGTGAGCTC
>Ga0187823_10000186_pt1 | contig 14882 bp, 13 predicted proteins | sample NC_wetland_sal_i_12_FD_132968 | JGI IMG/M metagenome (GOLD analysis project Ga0187823, IMG submission 132968) | Wetland sediment microbial communities from Neuse River Estuary, North Carolina, USA - SourceSoil_3 | ecosystem: Environmental > Aquatic > Freshwater > Wetlands > Sediment | place...
AGATAGCGATGAACGACTTCTCAAGGACACCAAGGGTGCTCGTCGTCGAGGACGACGAGGACATCGCGCAGGCTCTGCAGCGGTCGCTGCGGATGGAGGGCTACGAGGTCCGCACCGCCGCCGACGGCGAGGTCGCGCTCGAACAGGGGCGCGCGTTCGCGCCGGACCTCGTGATCCTCGACCTCGGGCTCCCCAAGATCGACGGCGTCGACGTGGCGCGCGCGCTGCGCAGCGACGACGACGTGCCGATCCTGATGCTCACCGCTCGCGACGCGCTCGAGTCGCGCGTCGAAGGCCTCGACGCGGGCGCCGACGACTACCTCGTCAAGCCCTTCGAGCGGCAGGAGCTGCTCGCCCGCATGCGCGCGCTGCTCCGCCGGCGGCCGCCGCGCGGCTCCGCGCCGCTGCGCGTGGCGGACCTGTCGCTCAACGCCGACACCCACGAAGTGCAGCGCGGTGAACGCGACATCGACCTGACCCAGCGCGAGTTCGAGCTGCTCGAGTACATGATGCGCAACGAGCGGATCGTCATCTCGCGCCAGCGCCTCCTCGACGAGGTGTGGGGATACGACCCGTTCTCCACGACCAACACGATCGAGGTGTTCGTCTCGAACCTGCGCCGGAAGCTCGAGTCGGGCGGTGAGCCGAGGCTGCTGCACACGATCCGGGGAGCCGGCTACGTCCTTCGCGCCTAGGGTCCCGGGGCCGCTCGCACGCTCCGCGGCGCGGGTCTCTGCGAGCTTCGACCGTCTGCCCATCCGCACGCGCCTCGCGGGCGGCTCCGCGCTGCTCACGTTCGTGATCCTGTGCGCGTTCGCGGTCGCCATCGGGTCGCTCACCGTGCACCGCATCCGCTCGGACTTCAACCGCCAGGTCGCAGATACGGCCGCGCAGCTGCCGTCGCAGCTCGCGTTCACCGTCGACCCCGTCCACAACCGCTTCACCGTCACGCCGCCCCTGTCGGATTTCACCGGCGATCACGCCGTGATCCGGCTCCTCGCGCTCGAAGACCACGTCATCGAAGAATCGCCGCGTAACTCCCCGTCGTTCGGCCCGCCCGTCAGCGAAGCGCGCACCGTGCACGGCTATCGCGTCATCAGCCGCCGGCTCGTCGTGCGCGACCGCGACGAACAGCCCATCGGCCAGCTCATCTTCCAGTACGGCCGCGCCGTGTCAGACACCGAGGCCACCGTCAAGCGCGTCGAGCTGTTCCTGCTGCTCGGCGTGCTCGCCGGCAGCGCACTCGCGCTGCTCGCCGGGATGGCCATCGCCCGCCGGGCGATGGCGCCGATCGCCTCGCTCACCACCACAGCCGCCGAGATCACGCGCACGCGCGACCCGTCACAGACCATCCCCGAACCGCAGGCCGACGACGAGGTCTCAGAGCTCGCGCGCACGCTCGAGGGGATGTTGCGCCAGCTGGACGCCGCGCAGTCGGAGACCGAGGCCGCGCTCGCGCGCCAGCGCCAGTTCGTCGCCGATGCCTCACACGAGCTGCGCACCCCGCTGACCAGCGTGCTCGCGAACCTCGAGCTGCTCGCCGAGCAGCTCCACGGCGATCAGGGCGAGGCCGCGCGCTCGGCGCTGCGCTCCTCGCAGCGCATGCGCCGGCTCGTCGCCGACCTGTTGCTGCTCGCGCGCACCGACGCCAAACGCGCGCTCACGCGCGAGCCGTGCGACATCGCGCAGATCGTCGTCGAGGCCGCCGCCGAGCTCGGACCCGTGAGCGAGCAGCACGAGATCACGCTCGACGTCCACCCCGCCTCCGTGCTCGCCTCGCGCGACGAGCTCCACCGGCTCGTGATCAACCTGCTGGAGAACGCGATCAAGCACACCCCGCCGGGCACCGCGATCACCGTGAGCACCGCCGCCAGCCGCGAGCTCGTCGAGCTGGTCGTGCAGGACGACGGGCCCGGCGTGCCCGCCGCGCTCGCGCCGAGCCTGTTCGAGCGGTTCGTGCGCGGCGAGGGCGACCGCGGCGGCTCGTTCGGGCTGGGGCTCGCGATCGTGCACGCGGTCGCAGAGTCACACGGCGGCTCCGTGCGGCTCGACACCGGCGCCGGGGTCAGCGGCGCGCGGTTCGTCGTCACGCTGCCGCGTGCGTCAGACCTCGACTACGACCGGGAGCACCATCGGACGCCGCTTGAGGCGGTCGTAGACTAGCTTCGCGAGGTCGTCGTGCAGGACCTGCTGGAGCATGTCCACATCGTGGATGCGCTCCGAGGCTGCGCGTTCGAGCGATTCCTCCACCGTCGTGCGGATCTCCTCGGCGAGCTCGTCCGCCTGGTCCAGGAACGGCACCCCGCGCAGGATCACCTCCGGGTCCGCCACCGAGCTGCCGTCCTGCTCGGCGATCGTCACCACCACGATGAAGATGCCGTCCGCGGAGAGCATCCGCCTGTCGCGCAGAGCCGCGTCCGCGATCTCCCCGATTTCGACCCCGTCGACGAAGATCATGCCCGCCTCCTCCGCGTCGCCGAAGCGCGCGCCGCGCTCGTCGATGTCGAGCGGCAGGCCGTTGTCGCCCTGGAACACGTTGCGCGGGTCGATCCCCACCGCCTCCGCGAGCTGCGCGTGCATGCGCAGGCGCTTGAAGTCGCCGTGGAACGGCATCACGTAGCGCGGCTTGACGAGGTTCAGCATCAGCTTGACCTCCTCCGCATAGCCGTGCCCCGACGCGTGCACCGGCGCCTCGCGCGGGGTGATCACGTCACAGCCGATGTGGTAGAGCCGGTCGATCGTCTCGTTGACCGCGCGCTCGTTGCCCGGGATGGGCGTCGCGCTGAACACCACCGTGTCGCCGCGCTTCAGCTCGACCTGGGGGTGGTCGCGGTAGGCCATCCGCCGCAGCGCCGACAGCGGCTCGCCCTGCGAGCCCGTGGAGATGATCACCACGCGATCGTCCGCGAAGTCGCCTATCTCGCGCGGCCCCACGATCTGCCCTTCCGGCACCTCGATGTGGCCCAGGTTGCGGCCGATGCCCACGTTCTTGCGCATCGAGCGCCCCACCAGCGCCACCTTGCGGTCCAGTGCGTTCGCCGCGTCCACCACCTGCTGCACACGGTGGATGTTCGACGCGAAGCTCGTCACCACGATGCGCCCCTCGCAGCGCGCGAACACGTCCTCCAGGTGCGGACCCACCACCGACTCCGACGGCGAGAAGCCCTCCCGATCCACGTTCGTGGAGTCGCCGCACAGGAGCAGCACGCCCTCGCGGCCGAGCTCCGCCAGCCGCGAGACGTCCGCGGGCGGCCCGTCGACGGGCGTCTGGTCGAACTTGTAGTCGCCCGTGATCAGCACCGTGCCGAGGTCCGTCGTCAGCGCCACCGCGCTCGAGTCGGGGATCGAGTGCGTCATGTGGATCAGCTCGATCCCGAACGGCCCCAGCTCGAGGGTCTCGCCGTCATCCACGTCCGACAGCTCCACGTCGCGGAGCCGGTGCTCGTCGAGCTTGGAGCGTGCCATCGCGATCGTCAACGGCCCGCCGAACACCGGCGGCATGTGATCCTCGCCGAGCTCGCGCAGCACCCACGGGAGCGCCCCCAGGTGGTCCTCGTGGCCGTGGGTCACCACGATCGCCTCGATGTCGCGCGCGCGCTCGCGCAGGTACGCGAAGTCCGGCAGCACCAGATCGATCCCCACCATCTCCGGCGTGGGGAAGCGCAACCCCACGTCCACCACCACGATCCGGTCGCCGTACTCGACGACCGTCATGTTCTTGCCGATCTCCCCCAGTCCGCCCAGGGGCAGGACGCGCAGGTCAGGCACTTCGCGCCCCGATCGGGCCTCGGGCTCGCCGGGCGCTCACGCGTGAGCGCCCGCGAGCAGGCCGTGGCGCTGCAGCATCGCGCGTACCGCCGCCTCCTCCTCGTCGGTCGCTTCCACCAGCGGCAGTCGCAGCCCGCCCACCTCGTGCCCCAGCATGTTCAGCGCGGCCTTCGTGCACGTGGGGCTCGCCGTCATGAACAGCGTCTCGTAGACGTCGCGCAGCGACGCGTCGATCTCCTCGCGGTGATCGGGGTCGTCCACCATCCGCTTCATCTCGTTGCCGACGAGGTGGCTCGCCACCAGGATCCCGCCCGCGCCGCCGATGTCGAGCGTGCGCGCGAACGTGCCGTCGTCGCCCGCGAACACGTCGAGGCCGTCGATCAGCTGCAGCTCCGAGCCGTTCGCCTGCTTGACGCCTTCGATCCCGTCGATCTGCGCGAGCTCTTCGAGCAGGTCGGGCGGCATGTTGGTGCCCGTGCGGGACGGGATGTTGTAGAGGATCGTCGGCCTGTCCGTGGCCGCCGCCACCGCCTCGTAGTGGCGCACCAGCCCGCGCCGGCTCGGCCGGTTGTAGTAAGGGGTCACGACGAGCACCGCGTCCACGCCGAGGGCGCCCGCGCGTTCGGTGAGCAGCACCGCCTCGCGCGTGTCGTTGGTCCCCGTGCCCGCGATGATCGTCTTGCCCTCGGGGCGCTCTGAGACCGCAAGCTCGATCAGCGCGAGCTGCTCCGCGTCGCTGAGCGTGGGCGCCTCGCCGGTCGTGCCCGCCACCACGAACCCGTCCGAGCCGTTGTCCGCGAGGTGGCGCATGAGCGCGACGAACGCCTCCTCGTTCACGCGCGAGCGCGCGTCGAACGGGGTGACGATCGCGGTCAGTACCGTGCCGAGGCCGAGCATCGTCGCCAGTATCTCACGCTCGCGGCGACGGCACCGACGTGCCGGTCGACACGTCCAGCCCGTGAACGCGGCGAGCGGTCGCGTTCAAGCGCCCGCGCCCGGCGGGAACAGCAGGTCCTCGAGGCCCACCACGGGGGAGCGCTCGAGCGTGCCCACGCGCCGCACCGCCAACAGCACCCCCGGCATGAACGACTCCCGGCTGGTGGTGTCGTGGCGGATCGACAGCGTCTGGCCGAGGTCTCCGAGCAGCACCTCCTGGTTGGCCACCAGGCCCGGGAGTCGGACCGAGTGGATCGGCGGGGGCGCGCCGCCGGTCGCCGACGCCATCAGCTCGGCGGTCCTCGCGGCCGTCCCCGACGGGGCGTCGAGCTTCTTGTCGTGGTGCAGCTCGATGATCTCCGCCTTCGCCATGTGCGGCGCCGCCTGAGCGGCGAACCGCATCATCAGCACCGCCCCGATCGCGAAGTTCGGCGCGATCAGCACGTTCGGCTGACCGTCGCGTCCCGTCTCGGATCCGAGCGGCGCCGGGTCGAACCCCGTTGTCCCGATCACCACGTGCACGCCGGCGCGGAGCGCCTGCTGCGCGTTCGCGAGGGCCGTCTCCGGCGTGGTGAAATCCACGAGCACGTCCGCGTCCCCGAGCACGTCCGCGAGGGTCCTGTCCAGCATCGGGTCCGCACGCCCCGCGAGCTCGAGGTCGTCGGCGCCCTCCACCGCCTCGCACGTCGTCGCCCCCATGCGCCCGGCGGCCCCCGCGACCGCGACGCGGATCACGGCTGCGCCTCCGCGGCGACGGGCAGCTGGGGTGCGCCGTCGGCCCCGCCCACCAGCGGCGCGATCGCCGCGTGGAACGCGCCCTCGTCGGGACCCACCGCGACGATCGACAGGCGGTCGGGGTCGAGCAGCTCCGCGGCCAGCTCGCGCAGGTCCTCGACGGTCACCGCGTCGATCCGCTCGATCAGCTCGCCGATCGAGAGCAGCGGCAGCCCCGCGAGCAGCGATCCTCCGAGCCGGCTCATGCGCGCGCCCGTCGACTCGAGGCCGAGCGCCATGCGGCCCTTCAGGTTCTCGCGCGAGCGCTCGATCTCCTCGCCCGTCGCCGGGTCCTCGACGCATCGCGCGAGCTCGTCGGCCACGACCGCGAGTGCCTGGCCGAGGTTGTCCGGGCGCGTGCCCACGTAGACGCCGAGTTCGCCGCTGTGCGCGTAGAGGTTCGAGAACGAGAACACCGAGTACGCGAGGCCCCGCCGCTCGCGCACCTCCTGGAACAGCCGCGAGGACGTGGTGCCGCCGAGCACGCCTTCCAGCACGCGCAGCGCGAAGCGGCGCTCGTCGTGGCGGTCGATCCCGAGGCCGCCCACGCACACGTGGTACTGCTCCGTCTCTTTCTCCAGGAACCGCACGCGCTGCTCGGGCGCGGGCGCCTCGCCGCGCGGGAGCGCGGGCGAGGTCCCGCTGGTGTGGATGTTCCCGGTTGACGCGGTGGCGAGCTCCACGAGCTGGTCGTGCTCGATCGAGCCCGCGGCGGCGATCACGATGCTGCCAGGGCGGTAGCGCTCCGCGTGGAACGCGTCCAGGTCCTCGCGGCTGACACCCGCGACCACCTCCGCGCTGCCGATCACGGGCCGCCCGAGCGGATCCGAGCCGAACACCGCGCGCGAGAGGATGTCGAACACGCGATCCTGCGGGTCGTCCTCGTACATCGCGATCTCCTCGAGCACCACCTCGCGCTCGGCCTCGAGCTCGCCGAACCGCGGCTCCCACACCATGTCGCTCATCACCTCGAACGCGCGCTCGATGTGACGGTCGAGCACCCGCGTGTAGACCGAGGTGGCCTCCTTGTCGGTGCCCGCGTTCACCTCCGCGCCCATCGCGTCGAAGATCTGGTCGATCTCCTCCGAGCCGAAGCGCTCGGTTCCGCGGAACAGCATGTGCTCGAGCAGGTGGGAGATCCCCGCCTGCTCGTCGCGCTCGATCACGGAGCCTGTGTCGATCCAGAAGCCGAGCGCCACCGAGCGCACGCCGGGCAGGCGCTCGGTGGCCACACGCACGCCGTTCTCCAGCGTGCTGATGCGATGCTCGCCTGTACCCGAATGGGTGCCGCTGGAATCCAGCGCGTCTATCTCCTAGTCGCGGTCGCGGCTGTGACGCGGGCGACCGGAGCCGCGGCGCGGTCCCCTGTCGCCGCCGCGCTCACCGCGGTCGCGGCCGTTGCTCGCGCCCCGACGCTCGTAGCCGCCCTCGCGCGGGGGACGACCACCGCCGCCGCCACCGCCGCCGGTGCCCACTCCCGCGAGCTCGTCGACGCTCTTGCCGGCGATGTCCGGGTCGTCCGCGAGGCGCAGGCCGATGCGGCCGCGCTCGCGGTCCACCTCGACCACGCGCACGTTGACCTCGTCGCCCTTGTTGAGGACGTCCTCGACCGTGTTGACACGCTCGCCCGGCGAGACGTTGGAGATGTGCAGCAGCCCGTCGGTGCCCTTCGACAGTTCGATGAAGGCGCCGAACGTCGTCGTCTTGACGACCTTGCCGGCATATTCGTCGCCGACCTCGACCTCCTTCATCATCACGCGGACCCGCTCGACGAGCGCGTCGCCGAGCTCGCCGTTGGCGGAGTAGATCAACACCTGGCCGTCGTCGTTGACGTCGATCTGGGACTCGAACTCCTCCGAGAGGCCGCGGATCGTTTCGCCGCCCTTGCCGATCAGCAGGCCGATCTGCGACGGGTCTATCTGGATCGTCTGGATGCGCGGCGCGAACTGCGAGAGCTGCTCGCGCGGGGAGCCGATCACGTCGGCCATCTTCCCGAGGATGAACGTGCGCGCCTCCTTGGCCTGGGAGAGCGCATCGCGCAGGATGTCGAACGTGACGCCCGTGATCTTGATGTCCATCTGCAGCGCGGTGATCCCGCGCTCCGTGCCCGCGACCTTGAAGTCCATGTCGCCGAGGTGGTCCTCCACTCCCGCGATGTCGGTCAGCACGATGTAGTCGTCGCCCTCTTTGATCAGGCCCATCGCGATGCCCGCGACCGGGCGCTTGATCGGCACGCCCGCGTCCATCAGCGACAGCGAGGAGCCGCACACCGATGCCATCGACGAGGACCCGTTGGACTCGAGGATGTCGGACACCACGCGGATCGAGTACGGAAACTCCTCGATCGACGGCACCATCGGCGCGAGCGCGCGCTCGGCCAGCGCGCCATGACCGACGTCACGGCGTTTGACGCCGCCCATGCGACCCGCCTCGCCCACCGAGAACGGCGGGAAGTTGTAGTGGTGCCAGTAGTACTTTTTGGTTTCCAGCCCGAGCGTGTCGATGCGCATCTCCTCCTTGAGGGTGCCCATCGCCACGACGCTCAGCGCCTGGGTCTGCCCGCGCGTGAACAGCGCCGAGCCGTGCGTCCGCGGGGTCACGCCCACTTCGATCGTGATGTCGCGGATCTCGTTCTCGGAGCGGCCGTCGGGACGCTTCTTCTGGACCGCGATGCGCTCGCGGATGATCGACTTCTCGAGTTTGTCGAAGGCGCGCTGCACCGCTGCGCGGTGCGCCTTGGCCTGCGCGATCGTGTCCTCGGAGGCACCGTCGGGCGCGCCCGGAGCGTGCTGCTCGAGCACTTCCTCCTCGACCGCCTTGGTGGCGTCCTGGCGCTCGAGCTTGTCCTCCACCTGCGTGGCCGCGTCGAGCTTCGCGCCATGGGAGGAGCGGACCGCCTCGAGCACCGCCGGGTCGTCCTCGATCGCAACGATCTCTTTCTTGGCCTTGCCCGCTTTCGCAGCGAGGTCGCGCTGGAGCTCGCACAGGCGCTTGATCTCTGCGTGCGCGATATCGAGCGCGTCGAGGATCTCCGCCTCGGGGATCTCGTTCGCGCCCGCCTCGACCATCAGGATCGCGTCTTCCGTGCCCGCCACCACGAGGTCGAGCTCGGAGGGGTTCTCCGCGTCCTCGAGCAGGTCCGGCTCGGACGGGTTCACCACGAAGTTGCCGTCGATCTTGCCGATCCGCACCGCGCCCACCGGCGTCGGCAGCGGGATGTCGGAGAGCATCAGCGCCGCGGAGGCACCGTTCATCGCGAGGATGTCGTACGGGTGTACGTGATCGATCGACAGCGGGATCGCCACCAGCTGGGTGTCGTAGCGCCAGTCCTTGGGGAACAGCGGCCGGATCGGCCGGTCGATCATGCGCGCGGTGAGGGTGCCCTTCTCGCCGGGGCGGCCCTCGCGCTTGAAGAACGAGCCGGGGATTTTCCCGGCGGCGTACATGCGCTCCTCAACGTCGACCGTGAGGGGCATGAAGTCGATGTCGCGGACGGCTCCTGCCACAGCCGTGGCGAGGACCATCGTGTCGCCCTGGCGGACGACCACTGCGCCGGAGGCCTGCTTGGCCATCCTGCCGGTCTCAAACGAGATCTCGCTACCAGCGATCTCCACGGAGACCCGCGTAACGGCGTCACTACTCATATCTGTCTACCTTCCTGTCCGCCCGTCGGTCGGCGGCAATTGTCTTTTTTCTCATTCCGAACCGGTCGAGCATAGCGTGAAGGGCTCGCGGTCACGCGCCTGCACGAGGCGCCTGGGTGAGATCATGCGCCTATGGCGAAGATCGATCACACATTCCACATGGACGAGGCGCCCGCGGAGGCACAGCAGCGCTTCGAGGAAGAAATCGGCTGGGAACTGCACCGCCACGGAGGCTTCGCGCAGGTCAAGGAGCATCCCGGGGAGATCGACTACAGCGACGGGGCCGTGGACGACGCAAGCGACGAAAAGTCGTTCCTTCCCGGAGGAGAGCTGGCCGAATCCCCGGGGCTCTCGTCCGCCGGACACGGCGTGGGCAGAGGCGCCGGCGGGGGCGGCCCGACGATCGGCGCCTACGCCGGCCTGCGCGAACTGCTCTCCCACCACATCAAGGTCGAGCTCACGCCCGACGGCGCCGGCACGAAGGTGCACATCCACGGCCACGCCGATGGCCCGCTTCGCGACTCGATCCTGCTGCTCGGCAGTCCCGGGCACTGGCCCGAGCTGCGCTGGACCGAGGGCGCGCCGACCGAAGACCGCTAGGAAGCGTGCAGCTCAGGCGCGCGCGGCGGCCGCGGCGAGGCCTTCGCGCAGCAGCTCCACGGGCGGCAGGTCTCCGGGCGAGTCCGCCTCGTAGCTCCACGCGACGACGCCGTCGGCGTCCGTGATCACGAGCGCCCGCTGCGCGAACCCCAACGGATGCAGGACGCCGAACGCGTCGCACGCCGCGCCCTTGGGCTCGAAGTCCGAGAGCTGCTCGCAGCTCACGCCGAGCTTCTCCTTGAACGCCGTCTGCGACCACGTCGCGTCGCACGAGACGCCATAAAGCGCGTCGCCCCGCCCCCCGAGCTCCCTCGTGACGTCCTCGTAGAGCTGGAGCTGGTCGGTGCACACGGGGCTGAACGCGAACGGGTAGAACACGAGCACGGTCACGCGGCCGCGCAGGTCCGCCTCGGTGAAGCTGCCGCCGTCGCCCTTGACGAGCTTGAAGCTCGGTGCGGGCGTGCCTGTGGACAGAACGGCCATCCTGGCGGCTACCCGTTCGTCCTACTTGCGGAGGCCGAGCTCTTTGATGAGCTCTCTGTAACCCTCGAGGTCGTGGCGCTGGAGGTAGTCCAGGAAGCGCCGGCGCCGCCCCACGAGCATCAGCAGCCCGCGGCGGGAGTGGTGGTCCTTGCGCTGCTCGCGCAGGTGCTCGGTGAGATGGTTGATGCGCTCGGTCAGCAGCGCGACCTGCACCTTCGTGTTGCCGGTGTCCTGCTCGCTCGAGCCGAACTTCGCGGCGATCTCGCGCTTGCGCTCGCTTGTGATTGCTGCCATCGAACCGGGCACGGTAGCAGACGCCGGGCCGCCCGCCGAGGGGTGCGCGCGCTAGGCGTGGGCGGCGACGATCGCGCGTGTGTCGGCGACGTCGGCGTGCATCTGCTCGATCAGCGCCTCGGCGCTCCCGAAGCGCCGCTCGCCGCGAAGCCGCGACAGGAACCGGAGCTCCAGCGTGCGGTCGTACAGGTCGCCGTCGAAGTCCACGAGGTACGCCTCGATCAGCTCACCCCTGCCGGTGGCGAACGTGGGTCGAACGCCGATGCTCACGGCGGCGGCGTGCTCGGCGGGGGCGCCGTCGCCCTCGCCGGGCGTGCGCGCCAGGCACGCGTACACCCCGTGCCCCGGACAGGCGAGCGCCTCGTCGGGGATCAGGTTGGCGGTCGGGAACCCGAGCTCGCGGCCGCGCTTGTCGCCGTGGGCCACCTCGCCGGCGAGCGCGAACGCGTAGCCGAGCAGCGTGTTCGCCTCCGCGACCTCGCCCGCGGAGAGCAGGCCGCGGATCCTGCTCGAGGAGACGATCTCGCCGTCGACCTCCAGCAGCGGGTGCACGATCGTCTCGAAGCGGCCATCGGCGGCGAGCATCGCGTGGTCGCCCTGCGCCTTGTGGCCGAAGCGGAAGTTCTCGCCGATCGACACCTGCGTCGCCCCGAGCGCGCCCACGAGCACGTCGTCGACAAAAGACGCCGCAGAGCGCTGGGCGAAGTCCTCGTCGAAGGGGATCACGACCATCTCCTGCACGCCCAGCGCGGCGATCAGCTCCGCCTTGCGCTCCAGCGTGGTGAGCAGCCTCGGCGTGTGCTGCGGCGCCACGACCGACACCGGGTGCGGCTCGAACGTGAGCACGCTGTCGGCCCCCGCGATCACCTCGCGGTGACCGAGGTGCACGCCGTCGAACGTGCCCACTGCGACCTTGCGCGCGCGGCCCCGCTCCACGTCCGGCAGGCGTGTGACCTTCACGGCCGCACAGCCTAGTGACGCGCGCCCGCAGCGGCCGCTTGCCCGCGTGCGGGTACGCCGGCCCGCGCGAGCGCCTCGGCCACCTCGATCAGCGGCGGGTCCTCCCAGGTGGACCCGCGCGCGGGCGGCGGATGGGCCTCGCTCACGTCGAACGGACCGATCGCGGTGCGGCGCAGCGCCACGCAGTAGGCGTCACCGAGATCCGCGATCAGCGATCGGACGTACGTGCCCGATCCGCACTCGATCGCGAACGCCGCAGTCGGCTCGGCACGCTCGGCGCCCGGCTCGGGGTCGCGACGCCAGAGCTGCTCGAAGCTGCGGACGGTGACGATCCGCTCGGGCATCTGCAGCTGCTCGCCGCGGCGCGCGCGCTTGTACGCGCGCTCGCCTTCGATCTTGACGGCCGAGTGGGCGGGCGGGCGCTGGCGCACCTCGCCCGTGGGCAGGGCCGGAGGATCGGCCGGCACCCGGCCCGTGTGCACGATCTCGCCCTCCACGTCGCCGGTGGTCGACGTGTACCCCAGCTGGGCAACCGTCTCATAGCGCTTGGGCAGCGCCATCAACGCGCTCTGGGCTTTGGTCGCGCGGCCCACCAGCACGATCAGCAGACCCGTCGCGAACGGGTCGAGCGTGCCCGCGTGGCCGGTCTTCGCGCCGCCGAGCGAACGGCGGACGGCGGCGACCGCGTCGTGAGAGGTGATCCCCGCGGGCTTGTCGATCAGCAGGACCCCGTCGACCGCGGGGCTGGTGCGCTTCGCGGCCACGCCGGTCCGCGCTCAGGCGACGCGTGCGGCGGCCGCGGCGTCCTCGTTGGGGTGCAGCTGTGAGGCGATCGCGCCGCGCAGGAACGCTGTGAGCTCCTCCGCGGACAGGCTCGTGGAGAAGCCCGCCGCCCGCCGGTGCCCGCCACCGCCCTGGGCGCGCGCGATCACCGACACGTCCACGTCGTCGTCGGTGGCGCGCAGCGACACTTTGTGCTGGCCCTTGCGATCTCCGCTGGAGAGCTCGCGCACGAGCACGGCGACCTTCGTGCCCGACAGGGTGCGCAGCTGGTCGATGATGCCCTCCGAGTAGCTTTCCTCGGCGTGGGCGCGGTCGAAGTCCTCCGCGCTGAGCGACGCCATCGTCAGCTCGCCCGAGTCGTAGCGCCGCATCGCGGCGAGACCGCGCGCGAGCAGCGCGAGCTTGCCTTCGGGGACGCCCTCGTACAGGCGGCGGTACACCGCCGCCACGTCCACGCCCGCGACGATCAGGTCGGCCGCCATCAGGTGTGCTCGCGGGCCGGTGTTCTCGTACATGAAGCGCCCCGTGTCGGTGATCAGGCCCACGTACAGCGCGTCGGCGATCGAGGGCGAGGCGTCCACCCCGAGCTGCTGCATCAGTTCCCACACGATCTCCGCCGTGCACGACGCGTCGGGCACCACGTGGTTGATCGTGCCGAACAGCGTGTTGTCGTGGTGGTGGTCGATGTTGAGCAGGTGGCGGCCGTCGCGCAGCACGCTCGCGGAGTTGCGGTCGATGTTCCCGCAGTCGAGGAACACGACGGTGCGTTCGGCGATGTCGGCGGGCGTCTGCTGGATCAGTCCCTCCAGCGACAGCTCCCTGTACTCGTCCGGGAGCGGCAGGTCCGCCGGGCCGATGAACATCTCCGAGTCCTTGCCGAGGCCCGTGAGCAGGCCCTGCATCGCGACGAGCGAGCCGAGCGCGTCGCCGTCGGGGTGTTCGTGCGTGGCCAGCACGAAGCGCTGGTCCCCGCGGATCCGCTCGAGCACCTGATCGCGGGTGGCGCAGCCGACTCCCGGCGCGCTCATCGCGGTCCGATCTCGTTCATCAGCTGCTCGACGCGCATCGCCCGGTCGGTCGTGTCGTCGTACTCGAACTCGAGCGTGGGCGTGCGCTTCAGCGCCAGCTCATCCGCGATCCGCCCCTGCAGGTAGCCGTGGGCGGAGCGCAGCCCCTCGAGCGTCTCCTCGCGCGTGCGCGCGTCGGAGCTGTGGGCGCCCTCGCCCAGCACGCTCACGTACACGCGCGCGTGGCGCAGATCGGGGCTTGTCTTGACATCGGTCACGGTCACGAATCCAACTCGAGGGTCCTTCAGATCAGCTGCGAGCGCGTCCCCGATCACCTGACGGATAGCCTCGTCGACCCGTCGCATCCGTCCTGTGGTCATCGTACCCGTCCAATTCCCCGCGGCATCCGATCTCCCTGCAGCGGGAGAGGCGCCGCGCCGCGGTGCCTCTCAAGAAGACAGCTCGCGCTCCACCTGACGCGTCTCGTAGGTCTCGAGCACGTCGCCCTCGTGCACGTCCTGGAAGTTCGTGAGCACGATCCCGCACTCGAAGCCGCTCGCGACCTCGCGCACGTCCTCGTTGAAGCGGCGCAGGCTTTCGATCGTCGTGTCGTAGATCACGGTGCCGTCGCGCACGACCCGCACCTGGGAGCCGCGCGTGACTTTGCCCTCGGTGACGAAGCACCCCGCGATCGTGCCGATCCGCGACGCTTTGAACAGCTGGCGCACCTCCGCCTGCCCGAGCGGGGTCTCGACCTCTTCGGGCGCGAGCATGCCCTGCATCGCCGCGCGCAGCTCCTCGATCGCGCGGTAGATGACGCTGTAGGAGCGGATCTCCACGCCTTCGCGGTCGGCGATCTGCCGCGCGTCGCCCACCGGACGGACGTTGAAAGCGAGGATCACGCCGTCGGAGGCCGCCGCGAGCATCACGTCCGACTCGTTGATGCCGCCCACGCCGCGGTGGATGATGTTGACGGAGACCTCCTCCTGCGGGAGCTTGGCGATCTCGTCCTCGATCGCCTCCAGCGAACCTGCGACGTCGGCCTTCACCACGAGGCCGAGCTCCTTGACGGTGCCCTCCTGGGCGAGCTTGAACACGTCCTCGAGCGAGACCTTGCGCCCCGAGCGGCGCGCCAGCGCCTCCGTCTTCAAGCGGTTGGCGCGCTCGCCGGCGAGCTGGCGCGCGCGCCGCTCGTTCTCCACCACGCGCACGTGCTCGCCCGCCTCGGGGACGCCGTCGAAGCCGAGGACCTCGACGGGCTGGCCGGGCGTGGCGCGCTTCACCCGCGCGCCCGTGAAGTCCTGCATCGCGCGCACGCGGCCGAAGTGGGCGCCGGCGACGAGGGCATCGCCCACGCGTAGCGTTCCGCGTTGGATGAGAATTGTCACAACCGGGCCCCGACCGGGGTCGAGCTTGGACTCGATGACCGCGCCCGACGCTTCGGTGTCGCGGTTCGCGCGCAGCTCCTCCAGGTCGGTGACGAGCTGGATCGTGTCGAGCAGCGAGTCCAGGCCCTGGTGGGTCTTGGCGCTCACGTCGACGAACTCGATTTCCCCTCCCCATTCCGAGGGCTGCAGGCCGTGCTGGGTCATCTCGGTGCGCACCCGCTCGGGCTGCGCGCCTTCCTTGTCGA
>Ga0187823_10000187_pt1 | contig 14853 bp, 6 predicted proteins | sample NC_wetland_sal_i_12_FD_132968 | JGI IMG/M metagenome (GOLD analysis project Ga0187823, IMG submission 132968) | Wetland sediment microbial communities from Neuse River Estuary, North Carolina, USA - SourceSoil_3 | ecosystem: Environmental > Aquatic > Freshwater > Wetlands > Sediment | place...
AGGGAAGTAGATTTCCCAGCGCAGCCCATAGTTGAGGGTGAGCTTGGGGGTTACACGCCAGGTGTCCTGGCCGTAAAAGAACCAGCGCTTCTGGCGTTCGGCTGCATTATTCGCGGAAGGAAGATCGGGATTGTTGACGTACCGCGCGAAGGAGGTGACCTGTCCCAGCAGAAACGACCCCAGGTCAAGCCCGCCCGTTCCGCCGTTCGATGTAGCTTCGGGACTGAAGTTGTATTCCCCTGTGCGATTGTTGTCGCTGGGGATGCGCAGGTTCATGGCGTAGCGGATGTCGCCGCCGAACTTGATCTGGTGATTGCCCTTCAGCTTGGTCCAGTTGTTGACGAACTGGAACTGCTGCTCGCTTTCGGTGAGCGGACAATTGCAGCGGGCCACGCCCAGACCGTCTCCGAAACTGGAAATGACGCAGCCCTGGTTGCCGTTGTTAGTAGTGCAGCCTTGACCGCTGATCGGATCCGAGCCGAGCAGGAACGCCCCCAGGCCCGCCGTCTTGGGATCCGAGGTGTTCGCGTTCGGTATCCCGAAGCCGCTCATCGGAGTGCCACCGTCAGGCTTCTGGGTCTGCGGATTGTATTTGAAGTAGCCGAAGCGGAAGTCGGTCAACAGCGAAGTGCTGACCGTCTTGGTAAAGCCGCTGGCGAGGCTATAGTTGTGGGTGATCGAACTTCCTGCCAGACCGAGCAGACCGTTCCCCGGCCCGCCCACCGCGCCCAACAGGCCCTTGCCCGACAACTTGAAGTAGTCGAGACTGAAGCGGCCGAACACATTGATGGTCGAACTCGCGGTGTAATCAATCCGCGTGTCGAAGCTGTTCTGGGTGAACGGGCCCGACCCTGAGCCGATGAAGTTGTTAAGCAACCCGGGGGTCTGGGGATCAGGGAACGCTGCCAGAATGTTTGACGCCGCCGTTGAAATGCGGTCAATAGGAATGAGGTTCCCTGGGAATTGGTTCCGGCCGGTCCCCTTATTCAAATCGGACCCTGGCGTTAGCGGATCAAAAACCGCTCCCCCGCCGGTAATACCCGACCCCGGAGCCGAATATTGGCTCAAATCGCAAAATCCAGGGGTGGCGCTAGTGGGATTAGTGGTCTTGTTGCAAGTTGACTTAACCTCGGCCGTTGGAACCGTGAACGTTCCGCTCACGCCGTTGGTCTGACGGGTGCCCTGGTAGTCGCCGAAGAAAAACAACTTATCCTTGATGATGGCGCCGCCAATGGTGCCGCCGAACTGCGCCCAGCGTGACGGGGGAATGAAGCGGTGGGTGATGGGATCACGGGCGTATTGCGTGAACGGATCGCGGGCCTGCTGCGCATCCGAGCGGCGGAACAGGAAGCCGCTGCCGTGAAGCTGATTGGAACCCGACTTGGTCTGCGCGGTCACGACGCTGGACACGGCCTTGCCGAATTCCGCGTCATAGTTCTGCAGCGAGACCTTGGCCTCGGTCACGGCATCCAGGTTGGGATTCACGACGATGATCCCAAGGATAGGATCCTGGTTGTCAGTACCGTCCAGTTCGAAGGCGGTGCCGCTGAAATGCTGGCCCTGGGTGAAAATCTGCAGGCTGCCCTGCGGGTTCTCGGTGGCTGCGTGGCTCCAACCCACCATCTTTTGCGAACCCGGCGCCATCAATTGCAGGTTGGTAAAATTCCGGTTCAGGATGGGAACGTCCTGGACGTACTTGTCATTAAAGGTCGTGGCGACGTCGGCCCGGTCGGTCGTCAGTTGCGGGGCCTCCGAGGTGACTTCGATGGTTTCGGTCGATCCACCTACCTGAAACTGGCCGTCTACGCGGGAGCCGGCGTCGGCTGAGACACTGATATTCTTGGCCTCAAATGCTTTGAAGCCGCTGCCGGTTGCCCTGATGTTGTAGATATCGGGAATCAGGTGAGTGACGCTGTAATTGCCGTCGGTATTGGTGGTGGTTTCGAACGTCGTGCCTTTGGACGCCGACGTCACTGTAACCTTGGCGCCTGATACGGCGGCGCCGGAAGGATCTGTAATGGTCCCGAAGATACTGCCGTAGACCGCCTGCGCAGACGCCCGGGGCGCCCCCCATGTGCCCAGAACAACGAACACGGCCAGAGTACCCAGCAGCACAAAAACTTTTGTCTTCATTACCGCCTCCACCTTGATTTTTCTGGTGCCCTTCACCATCTCTTCGGAAAAGAGACGCACGCCCTGAGATCGGAGTCCATGCTGTGGCTAAAAGTTTTGGGACTTCGCCCGGAATTCCCTCCGGACCGATTTGGAAATCAGCAGTTAGTACAAAAGCACTATCGTGCTAGCACGACGTGCAGGTAGCGCTCCCAATCAGATTTGGCTGTAGAGTGTTGATATTGCTGTGAGAGAGGCGAATTGGTGGTCGTCAGACACTATGACATTTGGAAACTTGGCGTTGTCGTCCTATGAAAAAATAGAATCTGCCAAATCGGTGTTTGCCGTCGTAATTCTGGTTGAATCATGCTAACTCATTGATTATAAATAGGTAAATCTGATCAAGAGCGATCCTCCCGGGGGAAATCCAAAGGCCCTACCCGAAATTCCACAGAAATTTTTGGAGTCAAAACGTGTGGTTTTCCGAGTGTTGTCGGCAGGTTTCATGAAGTCTGATACGGTTACAGCCGACAAGTCTTGGGATTGCAGTTGATATTCGGCCTTGTTACCCTACGTGACAATGAACGTAACACGCGTTCAGGTACCGCAAAGGGATCAGTACCTGGCACAGATCGATCGGCTGCTCAACAGCCACGTCTTACACGGATCGGAATCCCTGTGCAAATTGCTACGCTACCTGGCTGAACATGCGCTGGATCATCCCGGCGTCCCGCTGAAGGAATACCAGATTGCGACGGAAGTGTTCGGACGCTCGCCGAACTTTGATCCTCATTCGGATTCCACAATTCGAGTTCAGGCGGGACGACTGCGCCTGAAGATTGCCGAGTATTACGCTTCCGAAGGAGCCGATGAACCCATCCAGGTAGAGATTCCGAAGGGGACCTACGTAGTGTCGTTTCACCCCCGGGAACCGAGCCCCGCCCGGCAACAGGCGCTGGCGCAGGCCGCCCGTCCCGGCGGCATGGCAGCCGAAGATCGAACGAAGGATGGATGGAAGCTTGCGTTTCTCATTCTCCTGGCCATGGTGATCGTAGCGGCGGCCACGGTCGCGTTGTTGCTGGGGCGCAATCCCCGAGCCGTCGATCAGGCGTCGGAGCCGGTCCCGGTCGCCTTTACGACATTCTGGAAGGCTTTCGACAACGGACCGGAAGAGCCCTGGGTGATTTTCAGCAATGGAGCCTTCGTCGGCCGGCCGGAGACCGGGATGCGTTACTTCGATCCTGTCCGCGATTCGCACGATGACATTCTCGATTACTACACCGGCGTAGGGGAAGTGCTGGCGGTGCACGCTCTTGACCACACCTTCAGGCTACTGCGCCGGCAGATTCGGGTGAAGCGCGGGAGCCTGCTGTCGCTGGACGACGTTAAGAACAACGACATGATCTTCGTAGGTTCGCCGGCGGAGAACCTTACCCTGCGCGAAATTCCCAGCACGCAGGATTTCGTCTTCCACAACCTCGATTCTGGACCGCGCAAAGGCGACCTGGCCATCATCAACGTCCATCCGGAGGCGGGAGAGGCGCCGTACTGGATTGGCACACCTTCCCATGTCAACCTGGTAGAAGACTATTCCATTGTGGCACTGGTGCATGGGCTGAACCCCGCCAAGTCAGTGTTGATTCTGGCCGGAACCACCACGCTGGGCACACAAGCCGCGGTCGAGTTTGTCTGTCAGCAGGACTCTCTCGAGGAACTTCTGCGACGCTTGCAGGTCCAGAATGGCGGCGAGCTCAAACCCTTTGAAGCGGTGCTGCGGGTAAAGGTAACGCGCGGCGTGCCGGTGGAATCGGACATCGTGGCGCTGCGCCGCGCAAAGCCTTAAGAGCAGCTTTTAGCTCTTAGCTCTCAGCTGTCAGCTTTCAGTTTCCCCCCTTTCTCATGATGGGTCATGCTGAACTTGCAAAGCATCTAGTCCTCAGCTGGCCCTCACGGCACGTGTGGCGGTCCGCGCGAGATCCTTCAGGACTGAAGTCCTTCAGGATGAAGCCGACCTAGTGGAATTGTCCGAACTGAGCGCCCCAGGTTGAAATTGTTTACTGAGAGCGGAGAGCTGACGGCTCAAAGCTGACAGGTGACGGCTGCGCCATCAGGGCTTCAGCTGCGGATCGAGGTCCGCCGCCCGTTGGAATTCCTGGCCCGCCTCGGCTGTGGCACCCTTTCTCCGCAAGGCTTCCGCCAGATGATAGTGGGCCGGCGCATAGCTTGGGGCCAGAGCGATGGCGGCGCGGAACTGCGAGATGGCCCCTTCAAGATCCCCCACCTTCAGAAGCCTCATTCCCGAGTTGGTGTCGAAAGTCGCCGCCTGCAGGTTGGTTTTATCGGCGCTGATCTGGGCTCCCAGGCGTCCTTCCCGGGCTGCGCCCTCAGTATCGCCCAGCTGCCGTAATATGGCCGCGAGCGTGGTATGGGCGCCGGCGAAATCAGGTTGCAGACGAATCGCCTCCCGCAGGGAAGCCGCTGCCTCCTGCAGTTTGCCTTGCTGCTTCAAAACGGTGCCCAGGGTGTAGTGTGCCTCGGCGTAATCAGGCTTGGCCTGGATGGCAGCACGAAGAGCACTAGCGGCCTGGTCGAAATCGCCTTGCTGCCACAACGTGACGCCGAGGGTGTAGTGAATGTCGGCCTGATTCGGGTCGAGCGCGGCGGCTTTCTTGAATTCAGCGACGGCATCCGGCAACTGATCTTTCAGTTTCAGCGCCAGCCCCAGGTCATAGTGCAGAGTCGCATCCCCGGGCGCGGCTTTCAGCGCGGTCTGAAATTGAGCGGCCGCGGCATCGAAATCGCTTCTCTGCAAGTATGCGGTTCCCAGGTTCGTGCGGTAACCGGTGTCATCCGGCCGCAGCCGAAGGGCGGCTTCGAAGGCGGGAATCGAACTGGTGGCGTCGCCCACCTGAAGCAGCGCCAGCCCCAGATTGTTGTGGGCGTCGGGATCGTCAGGCTGCAGGTCCACCACCTGGCGGAACGCCGCGACTGCGGCGTGAGCATCGCCCCAGCGTTGCAGCAAAAGTCCAAGCTGAGTCTGGCCGTCGGCGAGATTCGGCTGCAGCTTTACCGCGGTTCGAAACTCTTCGATGGCCTGGTCGTGGTCAGGGCCGTTTTCCAGCACGCGTCCCAGATAGTAGTGGGCCTGAGGGCTCTGGGGCAGGGCTTGAACCGCGAGTTGCAGCAAGGGAAGAGCCTGGTCCATCTTTTTCTGCTGCCAGCGCACCACGCCGAGATGCAGGGAGGCCTGGGCGTAACCGGGCTGAAGCCGCAGCGCCTCGGAGAATTGCACAGCCGCCTCGTCCAGTTGTGAACGCTGCGCCAGGATGGACCCCAGTTCGTCGCGTAAGTCGGCTCTGTCCGGTCGCAGTTCGACAGCCCTCCCCAGTTCTACAGTTGCGGTTTCGAGGTCGGCGCGAAAACTGGCGATCCTTCCCAGAGTCCGGTGCGCATCAGGGTCTTTTGGGGCCAGGCGAACGGCGGCGCGAGCCTGGGATTCTGCTTCGGTCAGTGCTCCATTCTTGAGCAATGCATTGGCCAGGTTCATATGCGCCTGGGCGAAATCCGGTTTCAGGCGCAGGGCGATGCGAAACTGCGAGATGCTTTCGGCGACGTGTTCTTGCGCCAGGAGCACCCAGCCGAGCAGATTGTGCCCTTCGGCGTTGCCGGGTGCGAGCTTCACAACCTGTTCGAATGCTGCCTGCGCTTTGACCAGGTCGCCGCTCTGCAAGGCCGCCAAACCGCGGCGATAAGGCGCTTCGGCTGGGGAGGGATGGTTTTGGGGCTGAGCCAGGGCGAAACCTGCAAACAGGACAAGCATTGCCCCCAGCATTACCTGGTGGAGTGAAATAAGACCCAAGGGACCGAACGTGCGCCTGTGATCAAGACTGGACAGCTGATCTGGTTCGAAGGCCACTGAAAAATATTACTATGCCCCGCCATGCAGGGCTGATTTTTTGGACACGCATGCAGGCCGCCTGACCACCATCGAAGCGGCGCGCCTTGACCCTCTCAGGTCCGCGCCCTAGTATTCAATCTGGCTCATGAATCCAGTTTTTTCGCAGCCGTCTCGCGTACTTCCCGGCGCTGGCAGACTAGCTGCGCTCTTCCTCTTCGTTGTCATTGCCTCTGCCGCCGAATCCGCAAACACTGCTCCCATTGCCAACTTCACGGATGTCGCGGAAAAAGCCGGCCTGACCATGTCCACTGTCTTCGGGGGGAAGGACACGAAGAAATACATCATCGAGACCACCGGAACCGGCGTTGCTATTTTTGATTATGACAACGATGGCTGGCCCGACATTTTTCTGGTGAATGGAACCACTCTCGAGGGCTTTCCCGCGGGCAAGGGGCCGGCGCCCAGCAATCATCTCTACCGCAACAATCACGATGGAACTTTTACCGACGTGACTGCAAAGGCCGGTTTGACGGCCACGGGCTGGGGTCAGGGCGTATGCGTGGGAGACTACGACAACGACGGATGGGAAGACCTCTACGTAACCTACTACGGGAAGAATCGTCTCTATCACAACCGGAGCGGAGTCTTCACCGAGGTGGCAGACCAGTCGGGCGTTGCCGGGACCGGGAAAGCCTGGGGCACGGGGTGCGCCTTCGTGGATTACGATCGCGACGGCCTGCTTGACTTGATGGTGGCGAACTACGTGGACTTTGACGTGTCCACCGCCCCGGCACCGGGGGAACGAGCTTCCTGCGTGTGGAAGGGAGTTCCGGTCATGTGCGGCCCCCGAGGGCTGCCGGCTGCCAGGAACATCCTTTACCGCAATCTGGGCAACGGCAAATTTGAGGACGTTACTTCGAAAGCGAAAATCGATCAGACCAACGGCCACTACGCCTTCAGCGTCTCTACTCTCGACTTCGACGACGACGGCTGGCCTGACATTTATGTCGCTTGCGACAGCACCGCCAGCATTCTTTACCACAATAACCGCGACGGAACATTTACCGACGTGGCGGTGGTGGCCGGAGCCGCGTACAACGAGGATGGCCGCGAACAAGCGGGCATGGGATCGACGGTTGCCGATTATGACGGCGACGGGCGGCTGGATATTTTCAAGACAAACTTTTCCGATGACACCTCTACCCTCTATCGCAACAACGGCAACGGCACCTTCGACGATGTAACCTTCGCAGCCGGTCTGGGGCTCTACACCCGCTATCTGGGATGGGGGACGATGTTTCTGGATTTTGATAACGATGGCTGGCCCGACCTGTTGCTGGTCAACGGACATGTCTATCCCGAAGTCGATAAGCAGAACCTGGGCAGCAGCTACGAGGAGCCGCGCATCCTCTATCACAACAACGGAGACAAGACCTTCAGCGACATCTCTGCCCAGGCTGGGCCGGGAATCACGGCGGTTCATGCCGGACGAGGGCTGGCGGTCGGCGATCTGTGGAACGACGGTCGCATTTCAGCCGTGATCAGTAACATGAATGCACCTCCAAGCCTGCTGGTGAACCAGGTGCGCTCGTCCAACCATTGGATCGGACTGAAAACCGTCGGCACGAAATCCAATCGGGACGGAATCGGCGCGCGAGTCACGCTGAAGGTGGGAGCCCGTCTGTTGGTTAACGAAACCCGCAGCGGCTCGAGTTACGATTCGAACAGCGACATGCGCATTCACTTCGGTCTCGCGGCGGCGACAAAAATAGACTGGGTCCAGGTGCGCTGGCCCAGCGGGCTTACCGAACGATTCGAAAACCTTGCCGTGGACACAATTCACACGCTGAAAGAGGGGTCCGGCGCAGCAGTCGCGACGGCCGCAAAGCCGCCCTCGAGTTGAGCTCTCGCTTCAAAGCGGGGAGCGAGTCGCCGCCAACCGGGTCAGTCCTGCTGAAGAAAGGTTGGTACCTTGCCGAAGTAACCTCATGCTAGAATTCGCCCCTGCTTCATGGAGTGCAGTGCTCCCTTGGAGTTCAGAGACGGGCGCAACTCCAACGCTTCGAGTTGTAATGCGACGGTTCCGAGTCGGTCATAACATGAAACGCCCCAGGTTCTGTCCGGTCCATCGAGTAGCGCTCTGGTTAGGCCTCACGGCCGCCCTCGTAACCGGTTTGGCCCCCCCGGCGCACGCGGACGAGTCGTCGCGCCCCATGGAACTATCGCGGACCGACCGTCCCTGGGAGTTCATGGCGTCCGTGGGCCAGCGCGCGGGACTATTCGGGAACGAGACCGGAAACATCGAAGCCTGGGTTTATCCACTGAAAATTCTGCGCGACTTTCATCTTCGATTCCTGGTGGATGGCCGCGTGATTCCAGCGGAAGCGCTGGCTCGCACGCTCACGGTGCGGCCGGAATCGAGCACGATTCTGTATGCCGGTGACACGTTCTCAGTGCGCGAAACTTTCTTTGTCCCGGTCCACGAACCCGGGGCCGTGATCCTCATTGACGTTGAAACCGCGGCGCCCCTCGACGTGCAGGTTGCCTTCGAGCGCGATTTCCAGCTGGAGTGGCCGGCGGGGTTGGGCGGGACGTACTCTTTCTGGGACCCGAAGCTGGGCGCTTTCTACTTCGGCGAAGAGCAGAAGAAATTTTCCGCTTTCGTAGGCTCGCCCACCCCCAGCGAGGTCCACTCGGAATACGACACGAACTATTCCAGCTCGAAAGAGAATTCTTTCCATCTGGGCGTGACAAGCAAAGGTAAAGAGACCAAGGTCGTGGTGATCGCGGCCTCGGTTAAAGGCGAGGCAGAGGCGGAGGCCGCGTATCGTCATCTCGAGTCCGACTATGCGGCGCTGATGAAAGAGTCGGCGGAGTACTACCGGGCGTATCTGGACAACACGGTCAGCGTCGACCTGCCCGACCGTCAGCTGCAGCGCTCATATGACTGGGCGCGGGTGAGCATGCTGCAAGGCGTGGCCGCCAATCCCTTCCTGGGCACCGGGCTGATTGCCGGATACCGAACTTCGGGGGGAAGCCAGCGTCCGGGCTTCGCGTGGTTTTTCGGCCGCGACGCGCTTTGGACATCCCTGGCTCTCGATGCCGAGGGCGACTTTGCGGATACTCGCATGGCGCTGGAATTTCTGAGCAAGTATCAGCGCGCCGACGGTAAGGTCCCGCACGAAATTTCCCAGGGCGCAAGCTTCGTTCCGTGGTTCACCGACTATCCTTATGCGTACGCTTCTGCCGATGCGACGCCGCTGTACATCATCACCATGAACGATTACGTGGTGGAGAGCGGCGATGTGGCGTTTGCGGAGCAGAAATGGGACAGTTTGTGGAAGGCCTATCAATTCCTGCTCTCGACTTACGATTCGCAAGGGCTGCCACAGAATTTTGGCGTCGGTCACGGATGGGTGGAAGGTGGCCCGCTGCTTCCCGTCCATACCGAGCTTTACCAGAGCGCGCTGGGGGCGGAGGCCTTGCGGGCGTTATCCAGTCTGGCCCATCTGACGGGAAAGGAAGACCTCAGCAGGAAACTTGGCGACGACTTCTCCCGCCAGCAACCTTTATTGAACAAAACTTTCTGGTCCGCGGAGAAGAAGCGGTTTGCTTTTGCTCTCGACCAGCAGGGTCAGCAGGCGGACGAACCCAGCGTGCTGGCCACCGTGCCCATGTGGTTCGGCCTGCTGGACGAGGAGAAGGCGGCTGCGATGATCGCCGAACTCGCGGCCCCCGAGCACCAGGCCGACTGGGGCATGAGGATCATTTCCTCGCGCGCCGCCCGGTATAGTGCCGGCGGCTATCACTTTGGGTCGGTGTGGCCGCTGTTCACGGGATGGGCATCGGTCGGCGAATATCGCTACCATCGCGCGTTGCCCGGCTTTTCCAATCTTATGGCCAATTCCCAGTTGGCCCTCGATGGATCGCTGGGGCATGTCACGGAAGTTTTATCGGGCGATTACTACCAACCCCTGTCCACCAGTTCTCCGCACCAGATCTGGTCGGCGGCCATGGTGGTTAGTCCGCTGCTGCGCGGATTGTTTGGTTTGCAGACCGATACCGGCTCGCATCGGGTCACGCTGACGCCGCACATTCCCGCCGACTGGACCTGGTTCACCGTCGATAACGTGCACGTGGGCGCGGCCTCATTGCGCATGGCCTATCGCAAGACGACCAGCGAGATTTCTCTTGCGGTCACGCGCGGCGGCAGCGGCGATTGCACTGTGGAATTTTCTCCCGCGGTGAGCCCTCGCGCACAAATTATCGGGGCCGAGTTAAACGGCCGACGGGTGCCGTTCCAGATCAAGAAGACCGAAGGGGACCAGCACGTCGGCATCCAATTTCCTGTCTCCGCCGGGGAGAACACGGTGCGAATTCGCCTCAGGAACGACTTCGGGCTTAGCCTCTCGCCTGCATTGCCGCCCTTGGGGAGCACGAGCCAGGGCTTGCGCGTGCTGGCCGAGTCGTGGACGCCCGCAGGCGACGCTCTCACCCTGCAAATTGCCGGAGCGCAAGGCAGGAAGCATGAACTTGGGATGTGGAATCCGGCGCAGGTGGCGTCCGTGGAAGGCGCAGAGCTGCTGAGAACGAGCCCCGAAAGCGCCAGACTCATCGTCACGATTCCAGGGAACGAGTCCGATCCTTACCCTCGTGAGAGAATCGTCATTCATTTCACCAGCAAGGCGCACTAGAGTCTGTCCTGGAACACTTGGTACGCGGAGAGAAACGTGATGCACTCATCTGGCAGGACCTTCTTTGTTCTTGTCTTTCTTTTCGGAGCGATGATCGCCGCGTCCGGTTGCCTTTCCGCCCAGGCCGCCGTGGCTTCGAAGAGCAGCACAACCCTGGAGGCGGTAACGGGCTCGCAACCGCTGCGCGACGGCATTGAGATCAAGGCTGGCGCGGCGAGTTTGCGCATCACCGCTCTGCGCGACGACATCCTGCGGGTGCGCATCGCTCCCGACGGCGCATTCCCGGAGGATTCTTCGTGGGCAGTTCTTCCTGGGCCGCGCGGGAAGTCGGTCGACGTGCAACCGCAGTCGGCGGAGGACGCCGCATTCGTCGGTTTCCGTACCGCGGTGCTGGACGTGCGGGTGGAACGCAATCCCCTCCGCCTGGTCATCCGCGATCTCGCCGGCAACGTCATTTCGGCGGATGCGGTTGGCCGCCCTACTGAATTCCAGCGCGGGGGTTTCTCCATCCACAAAGCCATGCCCTCCGACGAACACTACTTCGGCCTGGGCGACAAGGCAGGCACCTTCGACCGCAGAAACCAGGCTTATACCCTTTGGAATACTGATATCGGTACGCAGGAAGCGATCGATCCTATCTATAAGAGCATCCCATTTTTCCTCGCGATTGGCGGCGGCCGCAGCTATGGGCTGTTTCTCGACAACACCTGGCGCACCTGGTTCGACTTCGGCAAGCAATCACGCGACTCCTATTCTTTCGGGGCGGAAGGCGGCCCACTCGATTACTACATGCTCTGTGGCTCGACCCCAAAGCAAGTGGTCGAAGGCTACGCTTACCTGACCGGGAGCCATCCGCTTCCTCCCCTATGGACTCTCGGTTTTCAGCAGTCCCGCTACAGCTACACTCCGGAATCCCAGATTCGCGAGATCGCCGGCCGTCTGCGCGCGGACAAGATTCCGTCGGACGTGGTCTATCTCGACATCGACTATCAGGACCGGAATCGACCCTTCACCGTCAATTCTCAGACCTTCCCCAATTTTCCCCGGCTGGTCTCGGACCTGCGCAAGCAACACTTCCACCTCGTACTGATTACCGATTTGCACATCGCCCGTATCCCCAACCAGGGCTACGCCCCTTACGATTCCGGCGAAGCCGGGAACCACTTCGTGAAGAAAGCCGATGGCAGCGAATACGTGGGCATCGTGTGGCCGGGCCCGGCCGTCTTTCCTGACTTCACTCGCGCCCAGACGCGCGAGTGGTGGGGCGGCCTCTATAAAGAGTTTGTTCAGAATGGCGTTGCCGGCTTCTGGAATGACATGAACGAGCCCGCAGTTTTTGACGGACCCGGCAAGACCATGCCTCTCGATAACGTCCATCGCATCGAAGAGCCCGGCTTCGCCACCCGCACCGCCACGCACGCTGAGATTCACAATATCGTCGGATTGGAGAATGCACGCGCCACTTATGAGGGCCTGCTCAAGCTGCGCCCCGATGAGCGCCCCTTTGTCCTCACCCGCGCCACTTTCGCCGGCGGACAGCGCTACGGATTTACCTGGACGGGAGATAATTCCGCCACCTGGAACCACCTGCGCCTGGCGACCCAGCAGCTCCTCAATCTGGGCCTCAGCGGCATCTCTTTCGTGGGTGATGACATCGGCGGATTCAATGGCTCGCCTCCGCCCGACCTGCTCACTCGCTGGATCGAGGTCGGGGCCTTCAATCCCATGTTCCGCGATCACACCACCAAAGGCTCTCTGATGCAGGAAGTGTGGGTGCATGGCCCGCAGCAGGAAGCGATTCGCCGCCGCTACATTGAAACTCGCTACCGCTTGCTGCCTTACATCTATAGTCTTGCCGAGGAATCCGCGCGCACCGGTCTCCCCATGGTGCGCCCCATTTTCCTCGAATTCCCCGAGGTCTTCACGCCGCCATCGAACGGCTTTGCCAATCTCGATACCGAGTTCCTGCTGGGCCCCAGCCTGCTGGTGGCGCCGCAGCCGTTCGCGGAAACGATGGACAACTACGTGGTCTCGTTCCCGGCAGGTGACTGGTACGATTTCTGGACCGGGCTCAAAACACCGATTCCTCCTCCAGAACCTTCCATCGTGCAAATTTCCAACGATATCGCCAAGAAAGGACCGGGAACTCAGTACCCGTTCCGGCCCTTCATTCACCCGACGCTGGATACGCTGCCGGTTTACGTCCGGGGCGGAAGCATCCTGCCGCTCCAGCCCCTGGTGCAGAGTACCGACGAAACTCCGAGCGGCCCGCTGGAACTTCGGGTTTATCCCGGCCCCCAGTGCAGCGGCTCGCTGTATCTCGACGACGGCCACACTTTCCGTTACCAACACGGCGAGTTCCTCCGCCAGACATTCACCTGCCAGTCCGACGGCAACTCACTGCGGGTCAACTTCGGTAAACGCGAGGGAAGTTATGCGCCCTGGTGGAAAACGGTCGAGGTTGTGATTTACGGATGGCCGAACGCTCAAGCTGAGGCGAAGCTGTCGCTGGGCGCGACCCAGCTCAAAACGTCCTATGACGGGCCGGCGAACGCCCTGCACGTCTCGATTCCGGATGTTGCCGGGGAAGCTGAACTGCGCATCGCAAGCCGCCCCTCTCATTAGTTTTGTGAACGCTTGACTTGTCAGAAGAGGCCCGAGGCGTCTGCTGCACGTGATCGGCGCCGGTCTTCACAATGGCACGGCCATCTTTTCGGTGCCATTCCGTCTCATCGCAGCGCCTTTTTCAATAGTGCAATTTGCCCGGCGTGGTACACCGCGTGCAAGGTTGTGCTTTGGAAGAGCCGGTAAAATGTGTACGGCCGGCCTGGCACCGTCGCTTCCAGGCGTGAATCGGCGAATCCCTTGATCGCATCAACCAACTTCAGGTGGCTCGCGTACAAGGACTGTACTGCTTGTTGCCACGCCTCATGGTCCTGGTCGATGACAGGCGGGAAGTCCAGTTCCTGCGGCATGTCTGGCCAGCCCGGTATTGCGATCCCTTGCACTGCCCCGTAAGCAAACTTACACCAGGCTTCCACGTGATGAACCAACTCCCAGATGGAATGGGCGGAAGGAATGGGATGGAAAAGAGCCTGTTCCGGCGTGATGCTTTCCAGGATCTTTTGCACCGAGTCCCCGTACCAGGCTTCTCCCTTGATAGTGGAGAACAGCTCATCAGCGATGTGTCTGCATTCCGTGTTCATAAGAAATAACGGTTGGGATAAGCATGCTGTCGGGCTTTTGCAAAATTAGTCGGAGAGGGCCAGAAAGGCAAGACCCGACTGTAGCCTCCCGCCTTGCGGCCCTTGGCCTCTGCCGGCAACCTTTCCGAGTGCGCGATGGCAAGTTGACGTGAAAGTGCGATAGGCATATGGTTTTGCGCGAGGATACACCTGAGATCAGGAATTTTCCTCCGAGGGAGATAGTATGCACTCCTTCATGGCCACCACGATTCTGGTTTACGGTCTTCTTGCAGGCCAGTTCATGGCTGCGCAGGTCGGCCAAACGCCTGAGACAAGCACCGTAATCGCCAACATAAGATCATCCGACTCGGAAACTCCTGCTAACACGGAGCTGAGGCGAATTAAAAATATTGCGCCGGAGGAGATGTGGAACCGTGTGACCCAGTGTGTTTTTCCTGAGTATCCCGCGCGTGCCCTCGACTCTCATATCACCGGGGCAGTCGATATTGGCCTGGCGGTTTCGCCGGAGGGGGACGTAGGCAACCGTTCTCGCGTGCTTGATGGTCCTCCGTTGCTGGTTCAGCCTGCGATGGATGCAATCCGGCGATGGAAATTCCGGCCGAATATGGTGCAAGGAGAGGGGACTTGGTCCCGCGTACGGGTGTTGGTGCGTTTCAATGCCGATGGGACCACAGCCGTCGACTTTGCCCCCGCAATCCTGGCGGACAGTTTTGGCGACCCGGGCACGCCGAAATTAACTGCCGCAGCGGTTCCGAAGCCGGCGAGCTCACCCCAGTGCGAGCTCATGAATGAACCAACCCAAGCGCCGATATTCGAAAACGGCGCTTACAAGGCAGGCATCGGCGGCATTGGCTTCCCGGGGTGCATCGCATGTCCGGATCCGTCTTATTCGGACCAGGCGCGGTTGGCGAAGATCTCCGGAATTGTGGTGCTCCACCTGATC
>Ga0187823_10000188_pt1 | contig 14847 bp, 17 predicted proteins | sample NC_wetland_sal_i_12_FD_132968 | JGI IMG/M metagenome (GOLD analysis project Ga0187823, IMG submission 132968) | Wetland sediment microbial communities from Neuse River Estuary, North Carolina, USA - SourceSoil_3 | ecosystem: Environmental > Aquatic > Freshwater > Wetlands > Sediment | place...
ACGGGCTCCGCATCACCGAGATCCTCGACGCGCAGGATCAGGCCGAGCACGCGGCAACCAACGGCGGCAGCCAGGACGGCCCCGCAGCCCCCGATGTCGGCTCCGAGGGCGTGGACGCCCCGGCCGGCGCTGAGGGCTGAGCGGCCGTGGCCGCAGCGCCGAGCGACCAGCGCGACGGGCCCACCGCGACCTCGCAGGCCGGCGAGGAACGCACCGTGCGCGCGCTCGACTTCTCCCAGCCGACGAAGTTCACTCCGGAGGTGCGCAGGCGCCTGTCGGGTGCGCTGACCACGTTCTGCGAAGTTGCCAAAGGCGGGCTCGAGGCGGAGCTGCGCTGCGATGTCGAGCTCGAGGTGGGCGCGGAGGGCCAGCACACGTGGGCGGCCGCGAAGGCGCTGCTCCCGGCCGAGTCGCTCGCGGTGGCGGTGCATGCCGGCGCCCCCGACCGGCAGCTGCTGCTGAGCGTGGAGCTGCCGATGATCTTCCAGGCGCTCGAGTGCATGCTGGGTGGCGAGGCGACCGAGACTCCCGGAGCACATCACCTCGGCGAGGTGGACTGGGTGCTCGCACGCGACCTGCTCGACAAGCTCGTCGCGGACCTGTCCCCGGTCTGGATGGAGCTCGGCGGCAGCGAGCTCGAGCGCGGCGACCTCGACCTCGAGGGCGACGCGGGGCTGCTCGTTGCCGGCTCGCATCCGACGCTCTCGATCACGATCAAGACCCAGCTCGGCGGCCTCCCCTCGACGTTCACCATTCTGATCCCGTGGGCGTGCGTCGAGCCGCTCGTGGAGCGCATGCACGGAGTCGCCGAGGCGATGGAGGCGGGCAGCGGCGACATGGCGGGAGAGCTCGGCCGCGGCGTAGCGGGCGCGCACGTGCTGATGCGCGCCGAGGTCGGCTCCGTCCAGATGCCGATCGAGCGGATGCTCGCGATCGCGCCGGGAACGGTCGTCGAGCTGGGCGGGCGCGCCGAGGACGGTGTGCGTCTGATCGCCGGCGAGGTGTCCGTCGCGCGCGGCAAGCCCGGTTGCAGCGGCACGCGCCGCGCCGTCAAGCTCCTCCACACGGACGAGACGCCGACGCGGTGCGAGATCTACGCACGGCTGGGGCGCGGCGAGCTAGAACGGGCGCGTGCGCACGTCGAGGGCGACACCGACGTCCATGCCGCGGACGCGCCGATCCTGCGCAACATCTTCGTGCGCGTGTGGGCCGAGCTGGGCCGCACGCACAAGGCGCTCGGCGAGACGCTCGAGCTCGCCGAGGGCAGCGTCGTGGAGCTCGACCAGGCGGCCGATTCGCCAGTCGAGCTGTTCGCCAACGGCCTGTGCTTCGCCAACGGCAGCCTCGTGGTGACGCCCGGCGGCGCCTGGGGCATAGAGGTCAAGGCGCTCGTGTAGCACGGGCGCCCCGAAACCCCTCAAGAGATCGGCTTTCGGGCCGATAACCCGGACGACTCTTCCTCGGAGTCGTCCCTCGATGACCAAGCTGACCCTGCCAAATCGCGTGGCCGCGACGGTGGCCGCCGTGCTAATCGCATGCCTGTTCGCGCTGGCGTGCCCTTTGACCGCGCTCGCCGCCGGCAAAGGCGCCGGGGAAAACACGGCGCTGAACCTCGGCTCCTCGTCGTCGACGCCGCACACGGGCAGCGGAGGGGCGAGCCTCGTGCGCACGATCGTGGGGCTCGCGATCGTGATCGCGGTCATCTGGGGCGTCTCCTGGATCCTCAGGCAGTTCAAGGCCGGGCGCGACCCCCACGTCTCCAGCGACGGCCTCGCGAGCATCGCCGCCCTTCAGATCGGCTCGGGCCGCTCGGTGCACCTCGTCCGCGCGGGCAGCGACTACCTCCTGCTCGGCAGCGCCGAGCACGGCGTCGTCCCGATCCATCGCTACACCTCCTTCGAGGCGCAGGACGCCGGGCTGCTCGGCATCGCCGAGACGCCGCCGAAGCGCAAGCGGGCGTTGCGCGGGCCCGGTAGGTCCGCCATCGGGCCCGGCATGCCCGCCCCCGCTCCCGGCAGGCCCGCCCTCGGGCCCGGCACGCCCGCTCCCGGCAGCGAGGACCCGATGAAGATGTCCTCGCCGAACTCGTCGGTCGTCGACCGCCTGCGCGAATTGACGGTGCGGCGATGAACACCATCAACTCCAGCAACGCCGTCCAGATCCTGCTGCTGATCGGCGGGATCACGCTCATTCCGGCGGTGCTGTTCACGGTCACCGGGTTCAGCCGCATCATCATCGTGCTCGGCTTCATCCGCACCGCGGTCGGGACCAACAACGCCCCGCCCAACCAGGTGCTGGTGGGGATCGCGCTGTTCCTGACGATCTTCGTGATGTCGCCGACGATCAGCGCGATCAAGAAGGACGCGATCGAACCGCTGACGCATCACCACATCAGCACCACCGAAGCGATCAAAGACGCGGAGGAACCGCTGCGCGAATTCATGTTCAAGCAGACGCGCCCGGAGGACATCGTGCTGTTCATGGGGCTCGCCCACGACAAAGTCCCGCACAAGCGCGGCGAAGTCCCCACCGAGGTGCTGATCCCCGCGTTCATCGTCTCCGAGCTGAAGACGGCGTTCCAGATCGGATTCCTGATCTTCCTGCCGTTCCTGATCATCGACCTGATCGTCTCCTCGACGCTGATGAGCATGGGGATGATCATGCTGCCGCCGACGTTCATCTCGCTCCCGTTCAAGGTGCTGCTGTTCGTGCTCGTCGACGGATGGGACCTGGTCATCAAATCGCTCGTGCAGAGCTTCCACTGAGAGAGGGCGCGAGGTGAACCAGGACACAGTCGTCAACCTCGCTGCGCAGGCGATGAACCTGTCGCTGAAGGTCGCCGGGCCGCTGCTGCTCGTCGGGCTCGTGATCGGCCTCGTGGTGAGCGTGTTCCAGGCGGTCACCCAGATCCAGGAGCAGAGCCTCACGCTGATCCCGAAGATCGTCGGCGTCGCCGTCGTGATCGTGCTGCTCGGCCCGTGGATGCTCGGCCAGCTCGTCTCCTACACCAGTGCGCTGTTCCTCTCGATCCCGTCGATGGTGGGAACATGAGGCTCCCGAGTGACACGGCGGGCGGGGGGCCGAGATGACCAAGATCCTCGCCGGCCTCGAGGGCAACGAGCTCGCCGGGTTCATTCTCGTGCTCGCTCGCGTGACGCCGCTGTTCATCATGGCGCCGCTGTTCTCCTCGGCGATGATCCCCGTGCGGGTGCGCGGGATCATCGCGGTGGCGCTCTCGATCGGGCTCACCCCGGTGGCACTGCACGGGCAGCACATCCCGAGCGACGCGGTCGAACTCGGCGCGCTGATCATCGAGGGGATGCTCGTGGGGCTCGCGTTCGCGTTCTCTCTGTCGATCCTGATGGCCGCGATCGAATCGGCGGGGTCCTTCATCGACGTGACCTCGGGCTTCTCCTACGGGTCGCTGATCAACCCGCTCACCGGCGAAAACAGCGCCGTGATCTCGCGCTTCTACTCGCTGTTCGGCACGATGATCTTCCTCGTCATCGGCGGCGACGCATGGACGATCCGCGGCCTTGGGCGCACGTTCGAACTGGTGCCGCTGACGGCCGGGCCGCGGCTCGGCTCGCTGATCGGCGGCGCGGAGCAGGTCTTCTCGACGGTCTTCACCTCCGCGCTGGAGATCGCCGCCCCCGTGCTGGTCGCGCTGCTGATCACCGACGTCGCCTTCGGCGTGGTCTCGCGCGTCGTGCCGCAGCTCAACGTGTTCGCGGTCGGCTTCCCGGTGAAGGTGGCGGTCGCGCTGCTCGTGACAGCCGCGTCGCTCCCGTTCGTCGCCAACTGGATCTCCGGGCAGATGTCGACGAGCGTCGGCGCGGCGCTCGGGGCCCTGCACGTGGCATAGGAACGAGATGGCACGCGACGACCGCACAGAGAAGGCAACACCCAAACACCGCAAGCTCGCGCGCGAGAAGGGGCAGGTGGCGCGCAGCCCGGACCTGTCGGGGTCGGTCGTGCTCGTCGCCGGGATCGCCGTGGTGGGCATCACCGGGCCCGCCACGTTGCAGGCGGGCGCCGCGGCGTTCCACGCGATCCTCGCCGACATCGCGAATCCGGCCGCGGCCACGACCGGTGCGTCGCTCAACGCGCTGATGCGCTCCGCGCTGTCGACGATCGCGCTCGCGGTGGCACCCGTGGCGGCGGCGTGCATCGGCGCGGGGCTGATCACGGGCACGGCCCAGGTGGGCCTGCGCCCCACGGCGATCAAGGTCGACTTCCGCCGCATCAACCCCGTCAGCGGCGCCCGCAATGTGTTCGGCCCGAACCTCATCTTCGAAGCGCTGAAGGCGCTCGCAAAGGTCGCCGTCGTGGGTCTCGTCGCCGCGTTCACGCTCTTGCCGGGACTGACCGGGCTCGCCTCGATCGTGGGGATCTCGCCCTCCTCGCTCGGCTCGATGGGGGGCGGCAAAGCGCTCGGGATCGCCGAGCGCGCGGCCTTCGCCTACGTGTTCATCGGGCTCGTCGACTACGGCTGGCGGCGGTGGCGCAACGAGAAGGAGCTGCGCATGACCAAGCAGGAGGTGCGTGACGAGATGCGCCAGTACGGCATCTCCGCCGAGGTCAAAGCCGCGCAGCGGCGCCGGCAGATGCAGGCCGCGCGCGCGCGCATGATGGCCGCGGTCCCCGATGCCGACGTGGTCGTCGTGAACCCGACGCACTACGCCGTGGCGCTGCGCTACGACGGGACGCGCACGGCGCCCGAGGTGGTCGCCAAGGGCAAAGAGCTGATCGCGGCGCAGATCCGGCGCATCGCAGAGGAGAACGACGTGCCCGTGATCAGCGACCCGCCGCTCGCGCGGGCGCTGCACGCGTCGGTCGAGGTCGGTCAGATGATCCCCCAGGAGCTCTACGCCGCCGTCGCGCGCGTGCTGGCGTACGTGTACCGCGTCGCAGGTCGTAGGAGGGCCGCATCATGAACGACAACACCGGCGTGCGCAGGCTGCTGCGCCACACTGACATGCTCGCCGCGGTAGCGGTGGTGATGGTCGTGACGATGCTCGTGGTGCCGCTGCCGGCGCCGCTGCTGGATCTGTTCATCACGGTCAACATCTCCGGCGCGCTGACGATCGTGGCCGCGACGATGTACCTCGGCCGGCCGCTCGACTTCGCGTCGTTCCCGAGCCTCCTGCTGCTCGCGACGATGTTCCGCCTGGCCATCAACGTGTCGGTCACACGTCTGATCCTCACCACCGGCGACGCAGGAAACGTCGTCAAGGCCTTCGGTGAGTTCGTCGTCGGCGGCAACGTGGTGGTCGGCCTCGTGATCTTCCTGATCCTCGTGGTGATCCAGTTCGTCGTCGTGACGAACGGCGCCGGGCGCGTCGCCGAGGTCGGCGCGCGCTTCACGCTCGACGCGATGCCGGGCAAGCAGATGGCGATCGACGCGGACCTCAACGCGGGTCTGATCACCGACGACCAGGCGCGCAACCGGCGCTCGGAGATCGCCCAGGAGGCCGACTTCTACGGGGCGATGGACGGCGCCTCCAAGTTCGTCAAAGGCGATGCGATCGCGGCGGTCGTGATCACGGCGATCAACCTCATCGGCGGGATCGTCGTGGGGATGCTCCAGCACAACCTGAGCTTCGCCGAAGCCACCCAGCACTTCTCGCTGCTGACCGTCGGTGACGGCCTCGCCGCGCAGATCCCCGCGCTGCTGATCTCCGTAGCCACCGGCATCATCGTCACGCGCGCGGCCTCCGACCGCGACCTGGGCAGCGACATCGCCACCCAGATCCTGCGCCAGCGCAAGGCGCCGCTGGTGGCCGCGGGCGCGATCGGCGCGTTCGCGCTGATCCCGGGCCTGCCCAAGCTGCCGTTCCTGTTCGTCGCGGCGATCTTCGGCGCGATCGGCTGGGCGACGCGAAACGGGCTGCCCGACGACCGCGAGGACGACGCGGAGAAGCCGGCGCTCCCGAGCGCCACGGAGGAACCGATCTCCGAGGTGGGGATCGACGCGCTGGAGCTCGCCATCGGCTTCGGGCTCGTGCCGCTGGTGGACACCAAGTCCGGCGGCGCGCTGCTGCGCCGCGTGAGCATGATCCGCCGTCAGATCGCCGCCGATCTCGGGATCGTGATCCCGCCCGTGCGGATCCACGACGAGCTCGGGATGGAGTCCCACGAGTACGTGGTCAAGGTGCGCGGCTCGGAGGTCGCGCGCGGCCGGATCATGCCCGGCCACCTGCTCGCGATGGACCCCGGCGACGCCGCCGGGACGCTCCAGGGGATCCGCACGCGCGAGCCCGCGTTCGGCCTGGACGCGGTGTGGGTCCACGAGTCGGTGCGCGCGGAGGCCGAATCGCTCGGCTACACCGTGGTGGACGTCGAGTCGGTGATAGTCACGCACCTCACCGAGGTGATCCGTCAGCACGCCGCCGAGCTGCTCACCCGCCAGGACGTGCGCGCGCTGCTCGACAACCTCAAGCAGACCAACGCGGCGGTCGTCGACGAGGTCGTCCCCGAGGCGCTGTCGCTCGGCGAGATCCAGCGCGTGCTGCAGTCGCTGCTCGGCGAAGGTGTGCCGATCCGCGACCTCGGCACGATCGTGGAGGCGATCGGTGACAAGGCTCGTACAACACGTGACACGGGTCTGCTTTCCGAGTACGCTCGCCAGGCGCTGGGCAGGGCGATCACCGCTCCTCACCTCGACGAGCAGCTGCGGCTGCAGGCGATAACGCTGGACCCGGCGATAGAGCAGGAGGTATCCACGTCGATAACGCAGACAACCGACGGTGAGTACCTCGCAATGGAGCCGCCCCGTGCGCAGGCGATCGTGAACGCGCTCAAAGCGCAGGTCGAGCACGCTGCCGCCGGCCGCGCGGGCCGCACGCCGGTGCTGCTGTGCTCCGCGCGCATCAGGCGCCATCTGCGCCGCCTGATCGCGCAGGCGCAGCCGCACCTCGCGGTCTGCTCATACAACGAGATCGCGCCCGGTGTGAGTGTTGAAACGGTCGGCGTGATTCACGCATGAGCACTCCCGGCGATCTGTTCGACGAGCTCGGGCGCGAGGCGCGCTCGCGGCTCGGCAGCGCGCGCGAGGAGTCGCAGGTGCGCACCTACCGCGGCCGCACCGTCGAGGAGCTGATCCCCCAGATCGAACGCGAGCTCGGCGCCGACGCCCTGATCGTGCGCAGGCGCGAAGGGCTCCGCGGCGGCGTGCTGGGCTTCTTCCAGCACGCGTTCGTGGAGATCGAGGCGATGCCCGGCAGCCCCCGTCTGGACCTGTACGACGATCCCGAGCACGCGGCGCCCGAGGGGGTCTCGCCGGGTGCCGTCGAGTTCCCGCCGTACCCGCCCGCGCTGCCGCCGCACGCACCCGCCCTGCCGCCGCAGCCACCCGCCCTGCCGCTCCCGGCGCTCGGAGCCGGCACGCCGCCGCCCGCGCAGGCGTCCGCCTACGGAGCGGGTCCCGCCTACGGAGCGGGTCCCGCCTATGGCGCCGCCCCGCCCGGTCCGGCGCACACGCCGCCGCCGCAGCAGCCGAGCATTCACGCGCGCGCGGGCACACAGCAGCCGCCAGCGGCCCCGCCGGTGCCCACGTACGACCCCTACAGCCAGGCCGCCGGTGCGGCGCAGTCCCACCCGCCGGTGGCGACGCTCCCCGCCGCGCTGCCGGCCGGCCCGGCGACGCGCTGGGAGCAGCCGGGCGCGCCGATCGCTACCCAGCCGCTGCCGGGGCAGCCGATATCTTCCGCTGGCCTCTCCGCGCCGGACGCGCGACGCGCGGCCTACACGACGGGCATGCCGCCGGCGGCGGTGGAGCAGCGCCGCGGCGGCCCCGGCGCGTACGTGACCCCCGAGCTGGCCGCGCTCGCGCGAGCGGAGTCTGCGCGCATGCCGCGCGCCGAGCCGCCGCGTGCGCCCGCGCCGAGCGTCGACTTCCAGGAGCTGCTGGGGCCCGAGGCCGGGCGCCCCACGGGGCGCGCCGAGCCGCCCGCGCCGCAGCGGCGTGCGACGCCCGAGCGCCGCACGGTGGAGGCGGGCTCCCAGGGCCGCGCCCGGGCAGGCGTGCTGCGCAGCCTGCGCCGTTACGGGATCAGCGAGGAGTTCGCGCTCGAGCTGATCGACGCCGCTTGCGCCCACACCCTGCCCCTGTCGCCGCGCGCCGGGCTCGCGCAGGCCGTGCGCGCGACGCTCGTGCAGCGCATCCCGGTGGTCCCGCCGATGCCCGCGAAGGGAGCCGCGATGATCGTGGTGGGGTCGGGCGGCGCGGGCAAGACGACCGTGTGCGCGACGCTGCTGGAGGCCTACCGCGCGGAGAGCACCCTGCCCGCCAGCTACGCCACGCTGATCCGTCGGCACGACGCCGAGGAGATGTCGATCCTGCTCGCGCCGCACATCACCAGGCCCACCCGTGCATCGGCGGTGCGCTCGCAGCGCGCGCTGGGCAAGGTGCGGGGCGAAGGGCTCGCGATCCTGGACACGCCGTCGCTGTCGCTCGCGGACCGCACCGGTGTCCGGGCGCTGTCGGCCCTGGTCGCCGAGGTCAGGCCCGAGCGGGTGGTGGTGGCGCTGCCCGCGACGCTCGGCGCGGCCCCCGCGGGGGAGCTGCTCGAGGCGCTCGCGGAGCTCGGCGCGAACTCGCTGGCCGTGACGCATGCCGAGGAGACCGACCAGATCGGCGTCGTGGTGGAGGCGGCGTGCCGCCACGGGATGGCGCCCGAGTATCTCCTCGACCGCGCACCCTCCGGCGGCTGGAGGCTGCAGCGCGCCGATCCGACCGAGCTCGCCGCCAGGATTCTTCCGTGAGGCTCGGTAGGGGAAAGCCACGCGGCGCGGTGCCGCTGGTGTTACCGGAGCGATCCACGAACGTGACGGTGCGCACGCCCGACGGCGGGAGCATCCCCGCCGTCGTCGTCGAGCAGTCACCCGACGAGCTGCAGGTGGCGATCACCGTGCCCACGAAGCCGCTCACCCCGCGCCAGCTCGACGGGCTGGTGCTCGAATACCACACCGACCGCGGCCGCGTGCGCCTGCAGGGGTCGTTCTGGACGGACCCCGCCGACCCCGACGTGGTGCGGATGCAGGAACCGCGATCGATCGAGGTGCTGCAGGAGCGGAGCTACGTGCGCATCCAGGCGGCCCGGCCGGTGGTCGTGTACGGCACGCCCGCGAGCGGCGAGCTCCAGAGCTTCACGGTCGATCTCTCCGGCGGCGGGTTCCTGCTCGCGGGCGGCGACATGCTGCCGATCGGTCAGGAGGTGCGCTTTCGCCTGTCGATCACATCCGATGCCCTGCCCGTCACCGGAACCGGCCGCGTGGTGCGCGTGGACAACCTCGGCAGGCGGGGTGTGGAGTTCGAGTCGATCAGCGATCTCGATCGCAGGCGGCTCGTCAGATTCATCTTCGAGTGCCAACGTGCCGAAAGGAAACGTGGACTGAAGCCGGAGGACGGACATGGCGTCTGACGAGACAAGCGAGATGGCGGCGGTGGCGCCGCCGCCGAAGGAGAAGAAGCAGAAGGGCGGCAAGAAGGACAAGGCCGCCAAGGCGTCCGCTGCCGTGCAGGACGGCGGGCCCAATGTCGCCGCCCACCCGCGCGCGGCGCGCTCGATCGCGCGAGCCAAGGGGTGGGGCGGGCTGATCGGATTCTTCGTCGCGGGTTACCTGTCGCTGCCCACCGGCACGCTCGCCACGGCGGGTTTACGCGCCCTGATCGCGGGCATCGTCTGCTACATGGCGTGCTGGGCGGCATCCGTGTTCGTGTGGCGCAGGCTGGTGATCCTCGAGGTCAAGGGCCGCGAGCAGCAGCTGCTCGCGGAGGTCCTCGGCCGGGCGCCGCGCGCGGCCGGCGCAGCGCCGGCCAGGTCTGGAGCGCAGGATGCACCGTGAAGGCTCCGCGCCTGCATCTACGCGGCCACGACGCGCAGCGTGAGCGCGACCGCGAGCTGAGCCACCACGAGCTGGCCGTCGAGCGCGCCCCGCGCCCGATCTGGCTCCCCGCCGTGCACGAGCCGGTGACGCTCACGCTCGGCAACGGCGAAAAGCTTCCCGCGCGCGTGACCGACCGGGACGCGGACTCCCTGAGCGCAGCGGTGATCGTGCCCACGAGCGCCGGCGACAAGGCGCTGCGCGTGATCGTGCTCGAACACGCCAACCCGGGCGGGCTCGTGCGCCTGCTCGGTCGCACCACCGTCACGCGCACGAAGGACGGCCTGCTCGTGCGCATCGACGAACCCCAGCTGATCGAGGTGGTCCAGGAGCGTGCGCATGCGCGTGTGAACGTGCGCTGCGCGATCACGCTGACCGCCGTCGAGAACGGCGAGGTGACGCAGACCCACACCGCCGACCTGAGCGCGGGAGGAGCCCTGCTCGCGGACGCCAACGTCGCCTCCGTGGGCGATCAGCTGACGTTCGAGCTCGCGATCACGCCGGGTCAGGCGCCCGTGAGGGGCACCGCCGAGGTCGCGCGCATCGACGAACAGGGCCGCGCGGGCCTGTACTTTCTGGACCTCGCCAGCTTCGAGCGCTGGCGACTGATTCGTTTCACACTGGAGTGCCAGGAAGGCGAACACCAGCGGAGCGCCGAACAGGGACGCTGAGATGCCCTGCTCTCACGAGCGTTAGGAGCAAGCAATGGATCCGATCGGACCGATCCTGCCGTCCAGACCCGCCCGTCCCGGTGAAAGCGCAGAACGGGTGGAGCGGCTCGAGCGGATCTCGCGCGAGCGTGACCGGCCTGCCGCCGAACGCCGCGGCTCACGCCGGCGCGAGCCGCCGCCGTCGCATTCCACCGCGCCGCCCGACGACGACGACGATTCCCAGCCGCGGGTCGACGTCCGCGTCTGACGCGCGGCGCGCGCGGCCACCCGCCCGCCCGCACAGCTCAAGTTTCGCGGCGGGCGGCCGATATTCGCATTGGGTCGACATGGAGTCGGCTCGGGACCAAGTCAACTACGTCATCAAGGAGATGAACGCATGTCCCTCACCGTGAACACCAACATCGAGGCGATGGATGCAGCCCGGAACCTCAACACGACGGAGTCCGCGCTGGCTACGCAGATGCAGCGCCTCTCCTCGGGCCTCCGCATCAACTCGGCAGCCGACGACGTCGCCGGCTACGCCATCGCCCAGCGCCTCCAGGCTCAGGTCAACGGCCTCAACCAGGCGACGCTGAACACGCAGGACGCCGTTGCTCTCGCGCAGACGGGCCTCGGCTCGCTGAACGACGTCGAGAACATGCTCCAGCGGATCCGCGAGCTCGCCGTCGAGTACGCGAACGGCACGACCTCCGAATCGGACAAGGAAGCGATCGAAAACGAGACGACGCAGCTCAAAGAAGAGATCACTCGCGTCGCCGAAACCACGAAGTTCAACGGCGTGGAACTCCTGAAAGGCGGCGAAGAAATCGTCTTCCAGGTCGGTGCCAACGAAGAAGAAACGATCGGCGTCAAAACCGTCGAACTCGAAGAAGCTGTCGAAGGCGTCGAAGTGAAGGAAATCAAGACGGTCGAAGAAGCGATCGAAAAAGTCGCGACCGCCGCTGGTGAATACGGCGCGGTGCAGGACCGTATTGAATTCGCACGTTCGAACCTCGAAGTTTACAGCCAGAACCTGTCCTCGGCGACGAGTGGAATCGTCGACGTGAACATGGCCACCGAAATGACCGCGTTCACCAAGGACCAGGTGCTTCAGCAGGCCGGCGTGGCGATCCTCGCCCAGGCCAACCAGCTGCCGGACGCAGTCCTGCACCTGATCGAATAGTCACATCTTCCTCAGCGGTGACGTCCTAGTGGCGTCACCGCTGCAGCGAAGCCGGCCTGGCCGTTGGCCGATCTCCGGTCGGTGACTTCGAACAGGCTGGTCTACAACGCTTCGGGCGGTCGGCCAAGACCTTCGGAAGCCATATACCGCCGATTCATCGAGGGAACGGTGGTTGGACGGGCGGCGACGGCCGCCCGTCCTTTTATTGTCGGGATGGTCGGCGCGAGGGGCGATGGTGAATGTGCGCTCAACCACAGCACCGCCCTGCCGATTACCGGGGGGATGTCGATTCAGGCGGTGATGGCGCGCGTCCAGGAACTGCGCCAGGAGCTCACAGATCCCGCGGATCTGGTGAACGGCCCGCAGCCCCGGTCGGGCGCGGCCGCCGCGGCAACGGGCGGCGCCCAGTTCTCGACGGCGCTCGCGCAGGCAACGGGCTCATACCCGACGACGGCCGCGGGCGCGGCCCTCGGAGCGAGCTATGGGTCCCCCGAGACGGCGGCCCTGGGCGCCTCCCCGTACTCCAGCGCGCTCGGGGGCGCGACGGGAGGCGGCGCAGGCTCGCGCATCGTGGCCGCCGCGGAAAGCCAGATCGGCCAGTCCGAGCAGCCCCCCGGATCGAACGAATCGCCGGCGATCGCGGAATACCGCAGCGCGACGGCGGGCGCGATGCCGGGCGAGCCGTGGTGCGCGTACTTCGCGTCGTGGGCCTCCCGCGCGGCGGGTGAGCCGATCGGCTCCAGCGGTCAGGGCCTCGGCTCGGTGAGCGAGATCTGGTCCTGGGCGCAGAGCACGGGCCGCGCGATCCCGAACGGGCCGGGCGCGGTTCCGAAGCCCGGCGACCTGATCGTGTTCGGCGGCGAGCACGTGGGCATCGTGCGCGGCGTGCTTCCCAACGGGGAGATCTCCACGATCGAGGGCAACTACGAAAACAAGGTCGCGACGAACACGCGCAGCGCGAGCGAAGCGACCGGCTACGTGAGCATGTAGGCGGCTAGCGTTCGCCCTCGCCGCGGCGCCACGCGAGGACGTACCAGACCGCCACGAGGATCAGCACGCCCAGGGGGATCGCGAGCGACAGGATCGAGCCGGTCAGGAAGTCGTCTGCGATCGGTAGTGCGGTGGACATGTTCCCTCCTGGGTCAGGCGGCAAGGCTGGGCGCGCGCGGCGTATGCGATGGCGCGGGCGCGAGCCAGCGGTGGACGTAGGCGAAGATCACGATCACGAACGTGATCGACCCGGGCACCCACATGATGCCCGCGGCGAGCTGCTGGTCGGCGAGTGCCGAGAGCCCGCCGGGGCGGCTCGGAAGGTGGGCGTAGAAGCTGTAGAGCGCGTGCGGCTCGAGCGCGAGCACCACCGCCAGCAGCCAGGTGACGACCATCGCGCCGACCGTGTAGAGCACCCGTGCGGGCGCCGTCAGCCGCGCGTGCAGCGGGGGCGAGGAGATCACCTGCTTGAAGAACATCACCGCGGTGACGAAGAACAGTGTGTGCTCGAGCGCGTGCAGCGCTTCGGAGCGCAGCGTGGCATCGAACAGCGCGGGCACGTGCCATGCGAGCAGGACGACCGAGAACAGCACGAACGAGGCCGTGGGGCCTCCGAGCACGCGGCCCAGCGACCGCAGGGGAGCGGTGCGCCGCCCCTGGGCGAGGCCGCGCGCGATCCAGCGCCGGCCTGCCAGCGGCAACGAGCGCCACAACCGGATCCACGGCGCGCCGAGCACGAGCAGCGGCGCGGCGACCGCGATCAGCAGCACGTGCTGGAGCATGTGCGCCCAGAACAGCTGCTCGGAGAGGCGCTCGATCGGCGAGCTGAGTGCCACGGCGAGCGTGACCAGGCTCGCGTAGAAGCACGCCGTGCGCCTGCGCTGCAGCGCGCGCTTGCGCTCGGGCGTGACGGTGCGGCTCGCGCCGATCGCGTAGAGCACGCCGAGGTCGATGGTGAGCACGAGCGGCGGGTTCAGGGACCAGTCCCAGAAGCCCGGCGCAGCGGTGGCGGCGGCGAGCACTACACCAGGTACAGCGTCACGTATGCGATCACGCCGAGGCCCGCGAGGTAGGCCCAGAACCACGCCGCCGCCTCCAGGCCGGGCGCGATCAGGCGATCGGGGTCCTTGATGTCGCCCTCGTTCTCCGCCGCGGGTTCGCGGCGCGCGCGCAGCTCGGTGGCGACGTGCGTCTCCAGCCAGTACATCGCTCCGAGCACGCCCATCGCGTAGAAGGCGGTCCAGGCGCAGTACACGCTCGCGTACGCGCCATCGGTGGGACCGAAGTGCTGCCTGGTGTAGGCGATGCACTGGAGAGCCACCGCCACCAGCCCCAGCAGCACCGCACCGGCCGCCGCTCCGGTCCAGGAGGAGGACCCCGCGCGCATCCGCCGCGAGGCGTACATGGCGAGCACTGCGCTCACGATGATGCACGCGATGCCGATCGCGCCGAGCGCCTGCTCGGGTTTGACGTGGGCGGGTTTCCACATGTGCTCCACGTTCAGCGAGCGCAGGTAGAAGTACGCGAACAGGAACGCCAGGAAGAAGAACGTGGCGGCTCCCGCGAGCAGCCGCGCGCCCACGGCCAGCGCGCGCGCGCCGACGTCCGGCGGCTCGGGCGGGATCTCGACGCCGGCGGGCACCGGCGGGACCATCATGCCCAGCGGGCGGCGTTCGCTCTCGCTCGCCATCCGTTCAGGCTCCAGCCGAGGCCGGCGCGGCGCCGGCGGGTAGCGGGACGGGCGTGCCGTAGTCGTAGGGGTCGGAGTCGATCACGGGGATCTGCTCGAAGTTGTTGACGGGCACGGGGGTGGGCACCTGCCACTCCAGCGACTTCGATCGCCACGGGTTCGGCTCGGCCTTCTCGCGCACGAAGATCAACGAGTAGACGACGTTGACGAGGAAGATCAGCATCGAGAAGCCGAGTACGAACGCGGAGATCGACACCCACACGTTGAGGCTGTGCAGGCTCGGTTCGTACGTGCTCACGCGGCGCGGCATGCCTTTCATGCCGAGCACGAACAGCGGCATGAACGTGCTGTTGAACGCGATGAACATCAGCCAGAAGTGCCATTTGGCGAGCCGCTCGTTGAAACGCACCGCGGTCATCTTCGGCACCCAGTAGTAGATCGCCGCG
>Ga0187823_10000189_pt1 | contig 14816 bp, 10 predicted proteins | sample NC_wetland_sal_i_12_FD_132968 | JGI IMG/M metagenome (GOLD analysis project Ga0187823, IMG submission 132968) | Wetland sediment microbial communities from Neuse River Estuary, North Carolina, USA - SourceSoil_3 | ecosystem: Environmental > Aquatic > Freshwater > Wetlands > Sediment | place...
CGAGACGATTGCCCCGAGCACCACGGCGCCGGCCCAGCTCATGCCGGGCACTACCGCGTGCGCGACGGCGGCCACCACGGCGGTCGTCGCCACCACGAGCCCCAGCGCCAGCAGCAGGATGGGCCGGAGGCTCGCGCGGAAGTCGCGAAACGACGTGAAGTACGCGGCCGACCAGAGGATCGGAGGGAGAAACACGAAGAAGACGAGATCGGGATCGAGCCGGACCGGCGGGAGGCCGGGGACGAAGCCGAGGAGGAGCCCCCCAATGACGAGGAGGATCGGGTAGGGCACCAGGAGGCGCCGGGCGAGCGTGCCCAGCGCGATCACCGCGACAAGCAGTAGGGCAACCAGCTCGACCCCGCGGGCAGCGACGCTCATGCCGGCGCTTCGCCGCCGGCGAGCGCTTCGATCTCGGTCGCCGCCGGGAGCAGGGTCACGACCCGGGCTCGGCCTTGGCGCGGGGCGGGGCGGCGGTCGCCATACGGATTCCGGGTTGAAGAAGTCGAGCGCTGCGGGTCAGGAAGTGTAGGGCGGGCGGGCGGGGGCCGTCCAGTTGTGGACATGTGGTCGGGTGTCGCCTGTCCGGGACGCGGGACCCTCGCGCTCGTTTGTAACGGCGGGCGCTGATTTGTGTCCGCGAACCGCTCGCCCCTCGCGAGAATGGAGGCACACTCATTCCGCGGGCCTCAATGCGCCTTTCCCGATTCGCCGGCCTGGTCATGCTGCTGTGGCTGCTGAGCGTGGGCTGTCAACCGGAGTCGCCGCCAACGGGCCCGGGCCGCTCTCCCAGCGTCAGCGCCGCGGGCGCCGGTCGCGCCAGGCAGTACCTGCTGGGCGGTAGTGGCGGAACGCTGCCCGCCGACCTCAACGCCATGGTCGCCGGAGCCGGCGGGACCGTCGTCGCGAGGATTCCGGAGATCGGTCTCGCGGTCGTGCGGGCGCCGGACCAGGGCTTCCGCGCCCGGATCGAGGCCTCGGGCCTCGGCGACATCGCGGAGGACGTCGTCGTGCCGTGGCACCCGGGCGATCGCGCGGCGGGCGCTCGGCTCGCGGCAAACGCACCTGTCGTCGCGCAGGCCGTGGGTGGCGGCGACGAAACCTTCTACGGGCTCCAATGGGCGCCGGCGTCCATCCATGCGCCGGAAGCCTGGGCGGCCGGATACGAAGGCCAGGGCGCCCGGGTCGCCATCGTCGATGGCGGCATCCACTCGGCGCACGTGGATCTGGCGCCCAACCTCGACCTGGCCCGCTCCGCCTCGTTCGCGCTCGATGCCAACGGCAACACAATCCCTTTCGACCAGGACGTCGGCACGTTCTGGCACGGCACCCACGTCGCGGGGATCGTCGCCGCGGCCGACAACGGGATCGGAACGATCGGCATCGCGCCCCGAGCCACGATCATCGGGGTGAAGGTGCTGGATAATGGCAGCGGCAGCTTCGGGGCCGTGGCCCAGGGAATCGTGTACGCGGCAACACCCATCGATCGCGGCGGAGCCGGCGCGGACATCATCAACCTCAGTCTGGGCGCCAGCGTCGCGGGGCACGGCAACGGTGACGACGCCACGGGCGTTCCCTCCGCCAAGGACGCAGCCCGGCTCAGGCTATTCCTCGGGAGGGCCACGACCTACGCACATCAGCAAGGCGCCCTCGTCGTTGCCGCCGCGGGCAACGACGCAATCGACCTCGATCATACGGGGAGCCTCGCCGTCGTCCCGGCGCAGTCGCCCCACGTGCTGGCCGTCTCCGCGCTGGGGCCCCTGGGTTGGGCGCTTGGGTCTGCCGGTTTCGACCGGCCGGCGTCGTACTCCAACTTCGGTCAGTCAGCGATCGGCTTTGGAGCGCCCGGCGGAGACTTCGCTCTCCCCGGCAACGACCCGTGCTCCATGGCTACCCTGGCCGGGCCTGTCGTACAACCCTGCTGGGTGTTCGACCTCGTGCTGAGCGCGGTCCGCGGCGACGACGACGCCAGCTATGGCTGGTCCGCCGGAACGAGCATGGCCGCCCCTGCCGCCGCAGGCGTCGCGGCGCTCATCGTCGGCAAGTTCGGCCGCATCGGGCCAGCGCAGGTCGAGGCCCGGCTCCGCTCCTCCTCCGACGACCTTGGCAAACCAGGGAACGACGATGCCTACGGCATGGGCCGCGTCAACGCGTTTCGCGCTATCCAATAGCGCGGCCCGCGCTCGCTGTTGGGATCGGGGGCGGGGTTGTAGCTTTTACCCTCATGCGACCAGGTACCGTCATCGGAGGACTACTCATTCTCGCCGGCGTGATCGCCCTTTCCGTCGGCGGCTTCTCCTTCACCACGCGCGACAAGGTGGCCGAGGTAGGGCCCGTTCAGGTCACCACCGAGCACGATCGGTCCGTCCCGCTGTTTCCCGTCCTGAGCGGACTCGCCATCGCCGCCGGGATCGTCCTCATCGTCACGAGCAGCCGCAAAGCCCGCTGAGCCGTCGCGTCGGAGAACCGAACCCCGCCGGGCAGCGTTGATACGCTGTCTGCGGGTCACACGGCATTCTCCGTCAGCGAGGGTTCGATGTCACATCGGTTCCAATTCGGGCTCTTGGCGCTCCTCACGCTGGGAGCCCGGGCACCGCTCGCCGCGCAGCAGGATCAGATGCAGCACGGCGAGATGCGGCACGAGGGGATGAAGAAGGATGGAATGGGCATAGACAAGAACGCCATGGGCAAGGACGGCATGGCGATGGACCATGGCATGGTGATGGCGCCGCACGGGACGTTCGCCGGGTCCGGCGGGCATAGCGCCGGCGGCTCCTACGCCTTCGTCACCGAGGGCGACAAAACGGTCCTCAAGCTGGGTCCCGACTTCTCGGTCGAGAAGGCTCCGGATGTGGAGGTCGTGCTGAGCGCCGGCCCCAGCGTGTCCAAGGGGGCCGTCTTCCTGGGCAGGCTCTCGAAGCTCTCCGGGCCGCTGGTGTTCGAGCTGCCTGCCGGCACCGACCTCGAGGCCTTCAGCCACATTGTGCTCTGGAGCGGGAAGGACAAGGCGGTCCTGGGCGTTGCCAGTCTGGCGGGCGGCGGCGGGATGATGCATAAGTAGGCGTGTCTCCGCCTCCGCCCCGCTCGTCCCGCCCTTCGGCCGGTGCCGGCTCTGCGCCGGTCCCGCTCGCCCTCGCGGGCCAGGCCTCGCTCCGCGCGCGGCTCGTGGCCCGCGACGAGCGTGCGCTGGTCGAGCTCATCGAAACGGCGACGCCGTGGCTCCTCGGCCTCGTCCAGAGCATGCTGCGCGACCAGGACGAGGCCGAGGAAGTCGTGCTCGAGGTCTTTCGCATCGCCTGGGACCGGGCCGCTTCCCTCGGCGGCGAGCACGAGGGCCTCATGCCGTGGCTGCTCCGCATCGCCCGGAACCGCGCGATCGACCGGCTCAGGCGCCGCAGTCGCTGGAGGCGGAAGGTCGAGCGGGCCGAGGCGTTGGGTGGGGTGGACTCGGGCACGGTTCAGTTCCGGGAGCCCGACGAATCGGCGCACCCGGGGTGGCACGTCCACGAGTCCGTCCACTCGGCGCTCGGCGCGCTGCCCGAAGAGCAGCAGGCGGTCGTCCGGCTCGCGTACTTCGGCGGCCTGACCCACTCGGAAATCGCGCGGAAGCTTGGGATCCCGATGGGGACGGTGAAGACCCGGCTCCGGCTGGCGTTCGACAAGCTCCGCGTGACGCTGGCGCCGATCCAGGACTGGGTGCGATGACCCCTCACGACTGGTACGTCGAGAACCGGGCAGCCTACGTGGCGCGGGCGCTGGAGCCGCGGGAGGAACGGCTTTTTGCCGATCACCTCGGCCGGTGCGAGGAGTGCGCCAGAGAGGTCGCCGGGCTCGAGCGCGACCTCGGACCGCTGCCGATGGCCGTGGCGCCCGCCGTGCCGCGGCCCGGGCTCTCGCACCAGCTGGCGGACGCCGTCCTGCGCCGCCCGTCCTGGTGGCAACGGGCCGCGCCGGGGCTGGCCGCCGCCGCCGTGATCCTCGCGGCCGGTCTCGGCTTCAGGGAGCGGGCGGCCCGGTCCGCCGCCGAAGCGGCGCTCTCGCAGCGAGACCACCAGCTCGCCGCCCTCCGCGACACGCTCTCGATCATCCGGGAAGCGCAGCACGTCGTACAGCAGGACATCGCGATGGGCGGGTATAAGGGCGGGCTCGTGATCTTCGACGACCCGGTGACCCACCGGTGGAACGTCGTGATGCACGGGCTGCCGGCCGCGCCCGCGGACTCTGTTTACCAGTTCTGGTTCATTACACGAACGGGCATGGTGCGGTCCGTGGAGCTCCGGTGTGACAGCGATCACCCCGCGTTCGCCACCGTGGCCATGCCCGACACCCCTGGGCCGGTCATGGGAGCCGCGCTGACGGTGGAGCCGGCCCTGAACCGCACGCCCGAGCCGAGCGGACCGATGCTGGCTCACGTGCAGTTCTGAGCGGCGCCTAGTTGCGGGAGGTGGTGTCGGCGGGGAGCGCGGGTGCCAGGGAGTCCGGGCCGGCGGTGTCGGTCGTGTCGGTGCTGTCCACCTGCCAGGAAGGCACGAAATCGGTCTCTTCGTCGCCGCCAAAGTGCGGCACCAGCCCGTCCGGCGTGCTGTCGTTGGGAATGATCACGCCGTTGCCGCCGAGCTTCCGGAACAATTGCCATTCCGCCCTGCGCGCGGCCCACGGCCGGCTGCCGTTGTAGAGCAGCGCAATGAGCAGCACGCCGTCCGGCCGGCCCAGGTAGCCCACCACGTTCGCCACCCGCGCGAGCGTGCCGGTCTTTGCCCTGACAACGCCCTCGCCGGGAAGGCCCGACGCGAGCCGGTGCAGCGTGCCGGTGCCGTTGGCGGGCAGGAGCTGCGGAAAGTTCCGCCCCTCCGGGGTGGCCGGGAACTTCGCGAGGTACTCGGTGAATGTCCGCGCGGTCACCCGGTCGTCGTAGGAAAGCCCGCTCCCGTCCACCAGCTCGAGGCCGTCCGATCGCCCGGTGACCCGCTCGACGTGCTTGGCGAGCCGCGAGGCGGCGGTTTCCCGCCCGCCCGCCCACTCGAGCAAGAGCTCGGCCCCATAGTTGAGGCTCCGGCGGTTGATCTCGCTGGCGAGCGAGTCGAGCGGGGGCGAGGACACTTCTGCCAGGACGCGCGGATCCGCGCTGGGCGGGGCTCCGATGAACGGCGCGGGGTTCCACTTGATTCCGGCACGCTCGAGCGCGTTGGCCCAGGCTGCGTTGAGCACGATCAGCGGATCGGGCGCCACGGCGGCGACTCCCCGTGCCCGCGCCCGCACCCCGATGGCGCCGACGAGGATCCAGCCACCGTCTCCGCGGGGGCGGAGCCGCAAGCTCGAGCGCCTCCCCGCGCTGGTGATGGCCCTCACCGTAATCAGCGACGTGATGCCCGGGGGCGACTCGTCCACCACCCGCGGGCGAGTGCGCGGCCGGCTGCCCGGCCGCACCTCGATCCACACGAGGTTCTCGTTCAGCGTGAGGGGCCCGACGAGGGGTGCGAACAGGCGGCCATAGTGATGGCGGGACCATGCCGCGGGATAGACCGCGTCCGCCGGCCCATCGGTGCTCTGGACAGCGAGCGGGCCGGTGAGCTTCCGGATGCCCGCGCCCGCCAGCTGCGTCGCGAGGTCGTACAGGGTCGGACCCGCGCCGAGGCCCCCCTCGAAGGAAGGGTCGCCGTTCAACTCGAGCCCCCAGCTGCCGATCCATTCGCCGCTGGCCGAATCGAGCGACCCCGCGCCGATCACGCGCGTCGGGCGGCGCGCGGCCCCGCCGAGCACCGACCGGGCGAAGCCGGTGGTGAACACCTTCACCGTGGACGCGGGAATCAGGGGGTCGTCCGGATTGAGGCTCCACAAGAGATTGCCGCTCTGGTCGGCCACCGCGATGCCCCAATGCCCCGGCGCGGCGCGAGACGCCGCGCGGTACCAGGATCCCATCTTCTGGTCGAGCCACTGCTGATCGGGTGCCTGCGCCGCGGCCGCTCCGGTGTGGAGGCCGAGCAACAGAAGGGCGAGTCCGAGCCGACAACGTGGGGTCACCAGGCTACCTCAACATCATCTTCGCGATGGTCTGAAGCTGCATGTTGCTGGTGCCCTCATAAATCGTGCCGATCTTGGCGTCTCGATAGTACTTCTCGGCGGGGTACTCCTTGGAGTATCCGTAACCGCCGAACAGCTCGAGACACCGGGACGTGATCCGGTCGGCCACCTGGGAGCTGAAGAGCTTGGCCATCGCGGCCTCGCGCGCGAACGGCCGGCCCGCGTCCTTGAGCCGGGCTGCGTTGTAAACCATCAGCCGGGCGGCCTCCAGCTCGGTGGCCATCTGGGCCAGCTGGAACTGGACGCCCTGGAACTCGGCGATGGGCTTGCCGAACTGCTTCCGCTCCTTCACGTAGGTCGTCGCCGCATGGAGGGCACCGCTCGCGACGCCGATCATCTGCGCGCCGATCCCGATCCGGCCTTCGTTCAACGTCTCGATCGCGATCTTGTAGCCCTGGCCCACCGGCCCGAGCACGTTCGCGTCCGGCACCCGGCACTCCTCGAGGATCAGCTCGGTGGTGCTCGAGGCGCGGATGCCCAGCTTGTTCTCCTTCTTGCCCACCGAGAAGCCGGGGAAGCCGCGCTCGACGAGGAACCCGGTGATCCCCTTGTAGCCTTTCGCGAAATCGGTGTTGGCGAAGACGATGAAGAACCCGGCCTCCGCGCCGTTCGTAATCCAGAACTTGCGCCCGGTGAGCGTCCAGCCGCCGTCGGTCCGGTCCGCTCGCGTCTCCAGCGCGAACGCGTCGCTGCCGCTCGCGGGCTCCGACAGGGCGAAGGCCCCGAGGAGATCGCTCACGAGCCGGGGGAAGTAGCGCGCCTTCTGCTCGTCGGTGCCCCAGCGGATCAGGGCGTTGTTGACCAGCGTGTTGTGCACGTCCACGTAGATCGCGGCGGACGCGTCCACCCGGGCCATCTCCTCGATCGCCAGCGTGGCCATGAAGATCGAGCCCCCGGCCCCGCCGAACCGCTCGGGAATCTCGATGCCCATCAATCCGAGCTCGAAGAACCTGGGCAGGAGGTCGCCGCGGAACTGCGCGGCCTCGTCCATCGCGCTCACGTGCGGTCCGATCTCGCTCTCCGCGAACTCGCGGACGGTGCTGCGGAAGAGCTCTTCTTCCTCCGAGAGGACGGTGAGCCCCGGCGGGGTGGCGGAGATGGTCTCGGTCATGGACGACTCGCTGGTGGAAGTGGCGACTCGTGCAGAAGATAGGGGTGCCCGAGGGGGGGTTCAATGCGCGTCTTTGACAGGGCTCCGGAACGGCGGTAACCTGAGCGCCATGCCGACTTCCTCAACGCGCCTCCTGGTGCTCGTCCTGCTCGGGCTGTCCGCGGCGGCGGACACCGGTGTGGCCCAGGGGCCCGTGCTCTCGCCCGAGACGCGGGCCTTCGTGCAGGTGGATGCCGCCACGACGGCGCTGGTGCACGTCCGCGTGATCGACGGCACCGGCGCCGAGCCGCGCTCCGACCAGACCGTGGTCATCGACGGGGGACTGATCCGCGCCGTGGGGGATTCGGCTCGAGTGCCGATTCCCGCCGGGGCGCGGGTGCTTGACCTGGCCGGCCGGACGGTGCTTCCGGGGTTCGTCATGGTCCACGAGCACATGTTCTATCCGGGTGTGCTCTGGTCCGAGGGCTACATGGCCAACGACCAGGCGTTCAGCTTCCCCCGGCTCTATCTGGCAGGAGGGGCGACGACTATCCGCACGGGCGGGAGCCTCGAGCCTTACACCGACCTCGAGCTCAAGGCGGCAATCGATTCCGGTCGAACGCCGGGGCCCAAGATGGACGTGACGGGCCCCTATCTGCAGGGGCCCGGCTTCCCCCTCTTCTATCAGATGCACGTGCTCAAGGGACCGGACGATGCCCGCCGCACCGTGGAGTACTGGGCCGGTCTGGGCGTGACGTCCTTCAAGGCGTACATGAACATCACTCGGGACGAGCTGGGCGCGGCCATCAAGGCGGCCCATGCCCGGGACATCAAGGTGACGGGCCATCTGTGCTCGGTCACCTTTCACGAGGCCGCCGCCCTCGGGATCGACGACCTGGAGCACGGACTTATGGTGGCGAGCGACTTCGTCGCCGACAAGAAGCCGGACGAGTGCCCGGACGGCAAAGTCGTGCCCTCGCTGCTCGCTCTGGACATGGACGGGGAGCCGCTCAAGGGCCTGATCCGTGACCTGGTGGCCCACCGCGTAGCCATCACGTCCACGCTGCCGGTGTTCGAGACGTTCGCCCCGCACCGGCCGCCGCTTCCGGACAAGGTGCTGGACGTGATGACCGCCGACGCACGGATCGCCTACCTCAGGCGCCGCGCGCTCATAGCGGACCGGGGGGATACCACCTGGACGGTACTGCTGGGGAAGGAGATGGCCTTCGAGCGGGCGTTCGCGAAGGCTGGCGGCCTCCTCATCTCGGGTACCGATCCGACCGGCTACGGCGGCGTGGTGGCGGGGTTCTCCAACCAGCGCGAGGTGGAGCTGCTGGTCGAGGCCGGGTTCACGCCGCTCGAGGCCATCTCCATTGCCACGCTGAACGGGGCGAAATATCTGGGCCGGGAGCAGCGGGTCGGGACCGTCGCGACGGGGAAGCAGGCCGACCTGATCGTCGTGCATGGCGATCCCTCGGCCAATATCGCGGACATCGAGAACGTGGAGCTCGTTTTCAAGGACGGCGTCGGCTACGACCCCGCCAAGCTGATCGCGTCGGTGCGGGGAAAGGTCGGCCTCAACTGAGAAGGACTTGATGAGCGAGCTGCCCGGGTTCAGTTTCGCCGCGCGGGCGCGAAGCTTTCGCTATGCCGGCCGCGGCGTCGCGGCGTTGCTGCGCTCGCAGCACAACGCCTGGATCCACGCGGCCGGGTCGGTCGCCGTTGTCGGTCTCGGATTCGCCGTGGGGCTGTCCCGCCTGGAGTGGTGTCTCGTGGTGCTCGCGATGGTGGCGGTCTGGAGCGCGGAGGCAGTCAACACCGCCATCGAAGCGCTCTGCGACGTCGCCTCGCCCGAAGTCCACCCGCTGGTGGAGCGGGCCAAGGATATCGCCGCCGGGGCGGTGCTGCTGGCGGCCGTCGGCGCCGCGGTGGTGGGCCTGCTGGTGTTCGGGCCGCACCTGCTCCGGCGGGGGTGATGGGGCGGGGACCTGCCCGCGCTTATGTCGCGGCGGCCGCCGGCTCCCGGGTCTGCGCCAGCGTTTCCGCCAGCACCTCCAGTGCCACCGGCACCCGCCCCAGCGGCGCCGCGACCTGCGCGCCCCGCACGCGCGTCCGCACCGCGGCGAGCATCTCCTGCGCGATCCGCACGCCCTCTTGAAGTGCTTCTTCCTTCCCCCGGGCGCTCGCCGCGCGCATCCGCTCCAGCACCGCCGCGGGGACCGTGACACCCGGCACTTCGTTCGCCAGGAACTCGGCGTTCCGGAGCGACACCAGCGGCCAGATGCCGGCGACGATCGGGATATGGAGCGGTGCGACCTCCTCCAGAAACCGATCGAGCTGGTCGAGGTCGAACACCGGCTGGGTGATTGCGAGCTCGGCCCCCGCCTCCACCTTCCAGGCCAGGCGCCTGAGCTCCCGCTCCTTGTCCGGCGACGCCGGGTTCACGCCCACGGCAATCAGGAACCGGGTCGGCTCGCCGATGGAGTTCCCGCCGGGGTCCAGCCCCCGATTCAACCGGGAAACCAGGTTCGCGAGCCCGATGCTGTCGATGTCGAACACCGCCGTCGCTTCCGGATACGGCCCCATCTTGGGCGGGTCGCCGGTGACGATGAGCAGATTGTTGAGCCCGCTCGCCGCCGCGCCCAGCAAGTCCGAGAGCATGCCGAGGAGGTTGCGGTCCCGGCAGGCGTAATGGACCACCGCCTCCATGCCGACCTCGCGCTGGATGAGGAGCCCCGACAGCAGGGCGCCCATCCGGCTCTGCGCCCGCGGCCCGTCCGGCACGTTCACCGCGTCCACGCCGGCTGCCTTGAGCTGTCGCACCTGCTCGAACATCGGCTCCGGGTTCACGCCCTTGGGCGGCACGATCTCGACCGTCGTGATGAAGCGCCCCGCCGCGAGCTTCGCGGCCAGGCGCGAACGCTCCGCCAGCGGCACCGGCTCCATCGGCTGGGCCGATGCGGGTGCCGCCGCGACGGCCGTGGAGTGCCGGGGCGAAACGCTCTGCACGAAGCCCGCGATCGCCTTGATGTGCTCCGGCGTCGTCCCGCAGCAGCCGCCCACGAATCGCGCGCCCGCTTCGACCATGCGCTTGGCGTACGTGCCCATGTACTCCGGACTCGCCATGTAGATCTTCCGGTCTTCCACCTCGCGCGGCAGGCCCGCGTTCGGCTGCGCGGAGAGCGGGACGGTCACCACCCGGGCCAGCTTCTCGATGGCCTCGAGCACGCCGTGCGGCCCCACCGAGCAGTTCACTCCCACCACGTCCACGCCCATGGCCTGAAGCGCCGGACCGAAGACACTGGGATCGGTGCCGTAATACGTCTTGCCGTCGGTCCCGACGGTCATCTGCGCGACGATGGGGAGCGTGGACAGGCTGCGCACAGCCCTCACCGCGGCGCCCAGCTCGCTCACGTCGCTGAAAGTCTCGAGGATGAACCCGTCCACCCCGCCCTCGAGGAGCCCCGCGGCCTGCCGCGCGAAGGCGGCCTGCGCCTGGTCCAGCCCCGTCTCGCCGTAGGGCTCCACCCGCACGCCGAGCGGCCCGATCGCGCCGAGCACCACGGCCCGGCCTCCCGCCGCTTCCCGGGCCACCCGGCCGGCGGCGGCGTTGATCCGCTCGGTCTCGGCCGCGAGGCCGTAGTGGGCCAGCTTGAAGGGGTTCGCGCCGAAGGTGTTGGTCTCGAGCAGCTCCGCGCCCGCCTTCACGTATTCCCGGTGGATCTCCCGCACCAGGTCCGGCTGCCGGAGCGCCAGCTCGTCGTAGCAGACGTTCAGGAAGATGCCCTTGCCATAGAGCATGGTCCCCATTGCCCCGTCGAACACGTGCACCCGGCCGTCCGCCAGCAGATCCCTGAATGAGGGCATCCGGTCTCCCGCCTATCTCTCGTAGCCGAGGTTGGGCGCCAGCCAGCGCTCCACGACGGCGACGTCCATGCCCTTGCGCGTCGCGTAGTCCTCGACCTGGTCCTTCCCGATCTTCCCCACGCCGAAATACGTCGCCTCCGGCCGCCAGAAGTACCACCCGCTCACCGACGCCGCAGGCAGCATGGCGAAGCTGTCGGTGAGCTTGATGCCCGCCCGCGCCTCCGCCCCCAGCACGTCGAACAGCGTTCGCTTCTCCGTGTGGTCGGGGCAGGCCGGATAGCCGGGCGCCGGCCGGATACCCTGGTACTCCTCCCGCACCAGCGCCTCGTTGGCGAGCGCCTCGTCCGGGGCGTAGCCCCACAGCTCGGTCCGCACCCGCTCGTGCAGCCGCTCGGCGAACGCCTCGGCGAGCCGGTCGGCGAGGGCCTTGGCGAGGATGGCGCTGTAGTCGTCGTGCTGCGCCTCATGCCGGGAGACGAGCCCGTCGAGCCCGTGCCCGGCCGTCACCGCGAACGCGCCGACGTAGTCGCGCACGCCGCTTTCCCGGGGCGCCACGTAGTCGGCCAGGGCGAGGTTGGGCCGCCCCGGGCTCTTGGACATCTGCTGCCGCAGCGTGTGGACGGTGGCGAGGACCGCGCTCCGGCTGTCGTCCGTGTAGAGCTCGATGTCGTCGCCCACGGCGTTGGCCGGGAAGAAGCCGACGGCCGCCCGGGCCGTGAGCGACCGGTCGGCGACGATCGTCCGGAGCATCCGCTCGGCGTCCGCGAACAGGCTCCGCGCGGCCTTGCCTGCGGCGGGATCGTCCAGGATCGCGGGGTAGTGGCCCTTGAGCTCCCAGGTCTGGAAGAACGGAGTCCAGTCGATCCGTGCGACCAGCTCCGCCAGCGGATAGTCGTCCAGCGTCCGGACGCCCAGAAAGCAGGGGCGCGGGGGCGGCGTCGCGCGCCAGTCGATCGTGAGCCGGTTGGCCCGGGCTTCCGCGATCGTGGGCCGCCGCTCGCCGGGCGGCCGCTCCGCCCGCGCCGCGCGGATGCCGCGATACTCCTCGGCGACGCCCTGGACGAACTGCTCCCGCCCGGTGTCGCTCAGCAGGCTGCTCGCCACGCCGACGGCGCGGGAGGCGTCGAGCACGTGGATCGTGGGCCCGGTGTACTGGGGCGCGATCTTGACCGCCGTGTGGGCCCGCGACGTGGTCGCGCCGCCGATCAGGAGCGGCAGCGAGAAGCCCTCGCGCTCCAGCTCGCCCGCCACGAACGCCATCTCCTCGAGCGAGGGCGTGATGAGCCCCGACAGCCCCACGATGTCCACCCGCTCCGCACGCGCGGTCTCGAGGATCCGCGCGCAGGGCACCATCACGCCGAGGTCGAGCACGTCGTAGTTGTTGCACTGGAGCACGACGCCCACGATGTTCTTGCCGATATCGTGCACGTCGCCCTTCACGGTGGCGAGCAGCACCTTCCCCTTGGGCTTCGAGCCGGCGTGCTTCTCCGCCTCGATGTACGGCACCAGGTGCGCCACCGCCTTCTTCATGACGCGGGCGCTCTTCACCACCTGGGGCAGGAACATCTTGCCCGAGCCGAAGAGGTCGCCCACGATGTTCATCCCGTCCATGAGCGGCCCCTCGATCACCTGGATCGGCCGCTCGTACAGCTGCCGGGCCTCCTCGGTGTCCTCCACGACGTAGTCGGCGATCCCCTCGACCAGCGCGTGCGCCAGCCGCTCCTGCACCGGCGCCCTGCGCCAGGCCAGGTCCGCGGTCGCGACCGCCCGGCCCTTCACCGTGTCGGCGACTTCCAGCAGCCGCTCGGTCGCGTCCGGGCGGCGATTGAGGACGACGTCCTCCACCCGCGTGAGCAGGTCGGGCTCGATGTCGCTGTAGATCGGCAGCGCGCCCGCGTTCACGATCCCCATGTCCATGCCCGCGTGGATCGCGTGGTAGAGGAACACGGTGTGGATGGCCTCGCGCAGCGGGTCGTTGCCCCGGAACGAGAACGAGACGTTGCTGACGCCGCCGCTCACGAGCGCGTGCGGCAGCGTCGCCTTGATCCGGCGGGTGGCCTCGATGTAGGCGACGGCGTAGCCGGCATGCTCCTCGATCCCGGTGGCGATGGCGAAGATGTTCGGGTCGAAGATCACGTCTTCCGGCGGGAACCCCACCTGTTCGGTGAGGATCCGGTAGGAACGAGCGCAGATCTCGACCTTGCGTTCGGCCGTGTCGGCCTGGCCCCGCTCGTCGAACGCCATCACGATCACGGCGGCGCCGTAGCGCCGCACCAGCCGGGCCTGGCGGACGAACGCGGCCTCGCCCTCCTTGAGCGAGATGGAGTTGACCACGCCCTTCCCCTGGAGGCACTTGAGCCCGGTCTCGATCACCGACCACTTGGACGAGTCCACCATGACCGGCACCTTGCTGATGGCGGGCTCCGACGCGAGTAGCCGGAGGAACGTGCGCATCACGCGCTCGGAGTCGAGCATCGCCTCGTCCATGTTCACGTCGAGCAGCTGCGCCCCGCTCTCCACCTGCTGCCGCGCCACCTCGAGCGCCGCCTCGTACTTGCCGTCGAGGACGAGCTTCGCGAAGCGGCGCGAGCCGGTGACGTTGGTCCGCTCGCCCACGTTGACGAAATTCGTGTCCGGGCCGATCACCAGCGGCTCGAGTCCGCTCAGGCGGCAGCGGTGCGGCAGCTCGGGCGGCCGCCGGGGCGGGAGGCCCCGAACCGCGTCGGCGATCGCGCGGATGTGGGCTGGCGTCGTGCCGCAGCAGCCGCCTACCAGGTTCACCAGGCCGTGCTCGGCGAACTCGCGGAGCACCTCGGCGGTCACCTCCGCCGTCTCGTCGTACCCCCCGAACTCGTTCGGCAGGCCGGCGTTGGGATAGGCGCTGACGAACGCCGGCGTCACCCGGGCCAGCTCCTGCACGTGGGGCCGGAGCGCCCGGCCGCCGAGGGCGCAGTTGAAGCCCACGATCAGGGGCCGCGCGTGCATGACCGAGTACCAGAACGCCTCCGGGGTCTGGCCGGAGAGCGTGCGCCCGCTCTGGTCGGTGATGGTGCCGGAGATGATCAGCGGGACCCGGTCGCCCCGCTCCTCGAACACGCCCTCGATGGCGAAGATCGCGGCCTTCGCATTGAGCGTGTCGAAGATCGTCTCGACCATCAGCAGGTCCGCGCCGCCGTCCAGGAGGCCGCGCGCGGCGTCGGCGTACGCGGCCGCCAGCTCCTCGAAGTCGACGTTGCGGAAGCCGGGGTCGTTCACGTTCGGGGAGATCGAGGCCGTGCGGTTCGTGGGGCCGAGCGCTCCCCCTACGAATCGGGGCCGGCCCGGCTCGCGGGCCTCGAACTCGTCCGCCGCCGCCCGGGCGAGCTGCGCCCCGGCCAGGTTCAGCTCGTAGGCCAGCGCCTCCATGCCGTAGTCGGCCATGGAGACCGCGGTCGAGTTGAACGTGTTGGTCTCGATCACGTCGGCGCCGGACTCGAGGTAGGCGCGGTGGATGTCCCGGACGATCGCCGGCTGCGTGAGCGAGAGGAGGTCGTTGTTGCCCTTGAGGTCCCGGGGCCAGTCCGCGAACCGTTTGCCGCGGTAGTCCGCCTCGGCGAGGCGGTGCGCCTGGATCATCGTCCCCATGGCGCCGTCCAGCACCAGGATCCGCTCCGTGAGGAGCGGTGCCAGCCGCGCCAGCCGCGCGTCGCGCGCTCGGCGGTCGGCCGGACCGGTGCGGGGTTGTCGGGACGATTCGCTCACGAGGTTCTCCCAAATGCGACAAGACCCGGGCGCCAAAACG
>Ga0187823_10000190_pt1 | contig 14761 bp, 14 predicted proteins | sample NC_wetland_sal_i_12_FD_132968 | JGI IMG/M metagenome (GOLD analysis project Ga0187823, IMG submission 132968) | Wetland sediment microbial communities from Neuse River Estuary, North Carolina, USA - SourceSoil_3 | ecosystem: Environmental > Aquatic > Freshwater > Wetlands > Sediment | place...
GAGCTGGCGCGCAAGACGCTCGATGGCGTCGTCGGGGGCTCCGTGGCCGGTGTGGACGCCGATGGTGAACCTCACGGCGCGCGAGTCTAGCGATGCGCATCCCCGGAGCCGGCGGGCAGGTCACCCGGCCCGGCCGCAGGCGCACCGGGCCGGGCCGCTCCCTAGCCGTACAGCTGCTCGATCGCGGCCGCGTACTTCTCCGCGATCGGCTTGCGCTTGAGCTTCATCGTCGGCGTGAGCTCATCGCCGCCGGGCAGCCAGTCGCCCTCCACTAGGTGGAAGCGCTTGATCTGTTCGACTTTGGCGAGCTTCTCGTTGGCTGCGTCGACGCCCTCCTGCACGGCCGCGCGCATGCGCTCGTCGCCCGCCAGCGTCGCCAGGTCGGCGCCCTCCAGGCCTTCTTTCTGGGCCCACATGGGTGCGAAGTCGGCGTCGAGCACGATCAGCGCGGTGTTGTAGGGGCGCCGGTCGCCGATGCAGCACGCCTGTCCGATCAGCGGCGAGGCCGTCTTGAGCGTCGCCTCGATGTTCGCCGGCGACATGTTCTTGCCGGCGGCGCTGATGATCAGCTCCTTCTTGCGGTCAACGATCGTGAGGTAGCCGTCGTCGTCGAGCACCCCGATGTCGCCCGTGCGCAGCCAGCCGTCTCCCGAGAACGCCTCGTCGGTCTTCTCGGGCAGGTTCCGGTAGCCGATCATCACCACGTCCGAGCGCACCAGGACCTCGCCGTCGCTGTCGAGCCTGATCTCCACCCCGGGCGCCGCCGGGCCGACCGTGCCGATCTTGATCTTGTCGGGCGGGTTGACGGTGCCCGCGCCGCACGTCTCGCTCATCCCCCACAGCTCCGCGAGCGGCAGGCCGATCGCGTGGAAGAACTCGAGGACCTCGACCGGCGTGGGCGCCGCGCCGACGTTGATCGCCGCGATCTGGTCGAGGCCGAGCATCGCCCGCAGCCCGGAGAAGATCTCCTCGTCTGCCCGCGCCACCTGCTCGGCGAGCTCGGCGGGCACCGGCTCGCCGCGCTGCTCGAGGCGCACCTTCTCGATCGCCGCGTCGAGCGCAGCCTGCATCGCCTCCCGCCGCTCCTCGGGCTGGCCGGCGATCATCGTCTCCAGGCCCGCCTTGAGCTTCTCCCAGATCCGCGGGACCGCGAAGAACCAGCTCGGCCGCACTTCGGGCAGGTAGGAGAGCACCTGGCGCGGGTCATCGCAGCAGGTCACCTGCACCCCGAAGACGATCGGGATGTAGTGGTGCGCGTTGCGCTCGGCCACGTGCGCCGCCGGCAGCCACGAGATCACGCGCCCGTTGCGCGGGAACTCGATCAGTTTGTCGAAGCCCTCCACCGCGGCCAGCAGATTGCGGTGGATCAGCTGCACGCCCTTCGGCGGGCCGGTGGTGCCGGACGTGTAGATCAGCGTCAGCACGTCGGTGGGCTCGATCTGCGCGACCGACTCCTCGACGTCGAAGTCCGGGTCGCCCATCGCTTCCACCGCGGCGAGCGACACGGTGCCCTCGCTCGCGTCCTGCGGATCGGCGCGGTCGACCACGACCACGTGTTGCAGCGAGGGGACCGATGCGCGCGCGGCCAGCACCTGCGGCAGGAACTGCTCCTCGCAGATCAGCACGTGGGCTTCGGCGTCTTCGAGCAGGTACTGGATCTGCTCGGCCGTGTAGGTGTTGTAGATCGAGAACGGCGCCGCCCCGAGCATCATCCCCGCGAGGTCGCAGATGTGGAACTCCGGCCGGTTGGTGAGCATGATCGCCAGGGTCTGGCCGCGCTCCACGCCGAGCTTCGCAAGGCCGGCGGCGAGCCCGTCCACGCGCTCGCGCAGATCGGCCCAGCTGATCTTGAAGGCGTCTTCCTTGGTGCGGATCGCGATCTCATCGCCGCGTTCTGCGGCGGTGATGCGAAACGCGTGCGCGAGCGTGGGCGCGCGCGCGGCCGCCGGTTGCTCGGTCCATACCGACTCGTTCACAGCCGCCATCGTTCACGTCCTCCCTCTGCCGAATCTCCCTGCAAACAGGCCACAACACCAACGCCCCGGTGGCCACGACCGATCATAGCTCCCGCGCAGCGCCCGCGTGGGCGAGGAGATGCCCGCCCGGCCGCCCCGTCCGCGCGCCGCGGGGCCAGGCTAGGCTCGGTCGATGCGCACGGGCGAGCTTGGGCACTGGTGGCAGTCGCTCGGGGGCGCGCGCCCCTCGCACCCACCGCTTCGGGGCAGCCACGAGGCCGACGTGGCGATCGTGGGCGGCGGCTTCACAGGCCTGTGGTCCGCCTACCACCTCGCCCGCGCGGAGCCCTCCCTGCGGATCGTCCTGCTCGAGAGCGAGGTGCTCGGGTTCGGAGCCTCGGGGCGAAACGGCGGATGGGTGTCGGGGTTCTTCTCGGGCCCCGCGCGCTCGTACGAGCGCCCGGGCCGGCCGAGCGGCTATCCCGCTCTGCAGCGCGCGATGTTCGACACCGTGGCGCAGATCGCGCACGTGGTCGACGAGCACGGGATCGATGCGGACCTCGTACGCGGCGGCGTGCTCACCGCCGCGCTCGGCGAGGCCCAGGCTGCCAACCTGCGCGAGGAGGTGCGGCACGCGCAGGCGCTGGGGCTCACCGAACAGGATCTGCGGCTGCTCTCCCCGGAGGAGCTCGCCGCGCGCGTGCGCGTCGCAGGGGCGAGCGCCGGAAGCTTCTCGCCGCACGTCGCGCGCGTGCATCCCGCCAAGCTGGTGCTTGGTCTCGCACGGGCGGTGGAGGGGCTGGGCGTGAGCATCCACGAGTCCACGCCCGTCACCGCCATCGAGCCGAGGAGGGCGAGCACGCCCGGCGGGGACGTGAACGCGCGCTGGGTGATCCGCGCGAGCCCCGGCAGCAGCTCGATGATCGTCACCGAGCCGCTTCCGGAGGCGGTGTGGAGCGAGATCGGGTGGCAGGGATGTGAGACGCTCGCGGACGGCGCCCACGTGTACGCCTACCTGCAGCGCACCGCCGACGGGCGGATCGCGATCGGCGGTCGCGGCGTTCCCTACCGCTACGGCTCGCGTACCGACGGCCGCGGCGCGACCGCCGCGCGCACCGTGGCGAGCCTCACCGCGCGACTGCATGCGATGTTCCCCGCCACACGCGGTGCCCGGATCGCGCACGCATGGTCGGGCGTGCTGGGCGTGCCGCGCGACTGGTGCGTGTCGGTCCAGGCGGACCCCCGTACGGGCCTCGCCTGGGCGGGCGGATACGTGGGCGAGGGCGTCGCCGCGAGCCACCTGGCGGGGCGCATCCTGTGCGACCTGGTGCTCGGCCGCGAGAGCGAGCTGACCGCGCTGCCATGGGTGGGGCGCGAACCGCCCCGGTGGGAGCCTGAGCCGCTTCGCTGGCTGGGGATCCGCGGGCTGTACGCCCTGTACCGCGCAACCGACCGGCTCGAGGCCGCGACCGGCCGCCCGTCGCGGCTCGCGGGGCTGCTCGACGCCGTATCCGGGCGCACGTGAGCGACTAGCATCGCGCACCCACACCTGAGCGGGAGGAGCCCGATGTCATTTCAGACGCTGCTCTACGACGTGGACGAGGCCATCGCCACGATCACCTTCAACCGGCCCGAGCGGCTCAACACGATCGTGCCGCCGATGCCCGAGGAGCTCGCCACGGCGATCGAGGACGCCACCCGCGACGAGCAGGTGAAGGTGATCGTCGTGCGCGGCGCCGGGCGCGCCTTCTGCGCGGGGTTCGACTTCGGCGGCGGCTTCCACCACTGGGACCACGAGCTCACCACCGACGGCGCGTGGGACCCGGGCAAGGACTTCGCGGTGGCGTCTTCGCAGGCGCTGGGCGCGGTCCCGCGCTTCATGAGCATGTGGCGCACGCCCAAGCCCGTGATCGCCCAGGTGCACGGGTGGTGCGTGGGCGGCGGCAGCGACATGGCGCTGTGCGCCGACCTCGTGATCGCGAGCGAGGACGCGCGCATCGGCACCCCCTACTCGCGCATGTGGGGCTGCTACCTGAGCGGCATGTGGCTCTACCGCCTCGGGCTCACGCGCGCCAAGGAATACGCGCTGACCGGTCGCCCGCTGTCGGGCGTGGAGGCCGCGGAGGTGGGGCTGATCAACGCGGCGGTGCCCTTCTCGGAGCTCGAGCGGGAGGTGGCGCGCCGCGCCGCGGAGCTCGCGTCGATCCCCTCCTCGCAGCTCGCCGCGATGAAGCTGATCGTCAACCAGGCCTACGAGAACATGGGCCTCGCATCCACGCAGACGCTCGGCCCGATCCTCGACGGCCTGATGCGCAACACCCCGGATGCGCACCGCTTCATCGAGCTGGCCGGCGATGCGGGCGTGGGCGCCGCGGTGGCGGCCCGCGACGGGGGCTTCGGCGACTACAGCCAGGCGCCGCCGTCCGAGCAGCCCAACCCCGGCAACGTGATCGAGGTCGGTCCGCGGCCCTCCTAGGTGCCGGGGGAGGCCTCCCCGCGCGTGGGCCGCACCGCCCCGTAGCGCTCCCAGTGGCGCTCGGGGATCTGCTCGGGATCCTTGTACCAGTACCACGTGCACGGATCGCTCCCGTAGTCCTGCGGCGGATCGCACGGATACAGCGGATACCCAGACCACTGGATCGGCAGCGACTCGTTCATGAAGCTGCAGTGGGTGCAGTACAGCGGCATCCCCTTGCGATGGAACGACCAGTCGTGCGCCTCGCGCGTGCGCCCTTCGTCGGGCAGGCCGTCGTAGGCGCCGTTGAGCACCAGCCGCTGGCCCGAACCGCACGGGTGCATCGCGAACGTGACCTTCTCATCGTCCTCTGTGATCGTGAAGCTCCCCGGGCTGGGCCCCACGCCCGAGCAGGAGTGCGCGCGCCACGTCGCCGCGAGCAACGGCACGAGGTCGCGCCGGTCGAGCGAGGTGATCGCGTCGTGATGGCGGCGCCAGCCGCGGTTCATGCTGCTGTCCCACGCTTCCGCGACGCCCTCGTCGCCGAGCCGCTGCTGGATGAAGGAGACGAGGTCCAGCACGCCGGACGCCATCAGGTCGTGGAGCATCTGCCACTCGTGGCGCATTTCCGCGCAGAGCTCGCGTGCGCGCTCGGGTTCACCCGCGTCGATCGCCTCGATCGCGCGATCCATCGTGGGCCGCGAGAGCTCGCTCAGCTCCTCTTCGGAGAACCAGCGGTCTGTCATCGTTCCCTCCCTTGATCGTGTCGGCAGGCCAATCATGAACGCTCACGCCCGCGCACTCGTGACGGGTGCTGCGCGCGGCATCGGCGCCGCGATCGCGGAGCGGCTCGCTGCGGACGGGATGGATGTGGTGACGCTCGACCTGCACGACGCCGACATCGTGCTCGACGTCGCCCACGACCCGTTCCCGGTGCTCGAGGACGTCCAGGTGTGCGTCGCGAACGCCGGCCTGACGACCACGATCGCGCCCGCCGCACGGATGACGCCGGAGCAGTGGCAGCGAGACCTCGACGTGAACCTCACGGGGTCGTTCCGCACCGTGCAGGCGTGCCTGCCGGGGATGGTCGACCGCGGCTACGGGCGGATCGTCGTGGTCTCGAGCGTGGCCGCCCTGGGCGGCCTCCCGGGCCAGGTCGCCTACGCGGCGTCGAAGGCGGGCCAGCTGGGGATGGTGCGCACGCTCGCCGGCGAGCACGCCGCCGACGGCATCACGGTGAACGCGGTGCTGCCCGGGCTCGTCGCGACCGAGCAGGTGCTGGCGATGCCCGAGGAGGTGCGGGAGCGCGCCCTGAGCGCACTTCCCAGCGGCCGCCTCGTGGAGCCCGCCGAGGTCGCAGCCGCCGTCGCCTTCCTGTGCAGCGCCGAGGCGGCCCAGGTCAACGGCCAGGCGCTCGCGGTCGACGGCGGGGCCTCGCTCAGCTCGCTGACGCTCGGCAGCAGGCGCCGGCGCTAGAGCGACTGCGGCCGCCCCTGCGAGGACGGCCACAGTTCGCCGTGGAGGCGGTTCTTGTCCTGCCGGCGAGGCGATCGCACCCGCCGCGGAGGTCGCCTGGCCTCCGCGGCAGATGCTGTTGTCGCCTCAGTGGGGCAGGGTCGGCTGGATCGTCGGGGTCGGAGTGCTCGGCAGCGCAGGCGTGACTTCGATTTCCTGCGTTGCGGTCGCGGTGGCCACGTTGATCTTGTCGCCGGGGACCTTGATCCGGTATGCCTCTTTGCCGCTCCCGATCACGAACCACGGGATCGAGTAGCTGCCGCCCGCGGCGGTGAAGCCGAGGCTCACGACGTGCCACGCGTTGCCGGTGGCGTTGTGGCGCTCGAGGTACACCGGGTGCCCGACGCGCGTGGTGGGCGCGGCGATGCCGGTGAACGTCACCTGCGTTCCGGACGGGACGCTCCCGGGGATCGGGTTGGAGGTCAGGGCCCATTTCACGCCCACCCACACGGTCGCGGAGTGGAACGGGCCACTCGTGGCGGAGTAGCGCGTGTTCTGCACCGCGGCCGGGATCGTGAGTTCGTAGGCGCCCCCCGCGCCGGCGGTGGCTTCACCCACCGGAACGGGCGCTCCGCCGAACGTGTGACCGGAGATCACGACCTTCGCGCCGGGACCCGCTTTGGTGACCCCGCTGAGCTTCAGCGCCTGGCCGAACGTCACCGGGCGCGGGCTCGATTCGAGCGTGAGGTTGGGGTTCTGCGCCTGCGAGATCGTGTAGCTCATCACGTCGGAGACGCCGCGGACGCCGAAGCGGCCGTGGGGACGCACGACGATGCGCAGGTTCGCGTCGCCGGGAGCGAGGAACCGGTGTTCGAACGAGAACGTCCCGTCAGGCTGCACGAACGCGTGGCGCTGGATCGCGCCCCATTCTTCGGTCACGTTGCCCTCGCGCTGGAGCACGACTTCGGCGCCCTTGTCTTCGGGGCTGACCGAGCCGGCGAACGTGATGCGGTTGGCGTGGCCCGTGAGGAACGTGGCACCTTCGGGCGCCGGGGGAATCGCGGTCACCTGCGGCCCGACGCGCACCAGGCGCGTGCCGCTGCGCGCACCGCCGGCGAGCGCGTAGAAGCCGCTGTCGGCCACCACCGCTGGGGGCGTGAAGGTGAAGCTGCCGTCAGGGCCCGTCGTCGTTTCGCCGACGGGGTTGAAGCCGCCGATGCCGGTGACGTGCTGGTAGACCGTCACCTGCTGGCTGGCCACCGAGCCGCTGTGGCAGATCAGGGCACCCGTGAGGAGCACGGGTTCGCCGCTGGTGATCACGCGCGGGCTGAGGGTCAGCCGCACGTGGCAACCGCCTGCCGGATGACCCAGTTTGACGCCGGGATGGGGACGGGCGAGCGCGCCGGCCGGTGCCACGGCCAGCGAGGTCGCCGCGGCCACGATGGCCACGGTCAGCCTTGAAAGTCGCATATTTGTGCCTTCTCCTTGGGTGGGGAACTGTCGTGCGTGGTGCTTCTGCGCCCCTAAACCCGCACTCCGGTGGATCGATGCGGTCGGCGCGTGCATGAGAGCGAGCGCCCAGGCCGGAAAACGGGGGCGCAGAGCGGAAACCTCGGCCGCAAGCTGTCCCTGGGCGCGAGCGGCGCGAGGGACGTCCGCGCCGCTCGGCGCCGCGGCCCGTGTGTGGCCGCGGCCCGGACTCCGGTGTGAGGTTAGGCGGCGACGGCGCGCGAGTCGAGATGCGCGCCCACCTTGCGCTTCACGCGCTGCAGCGCGTTGTCCACGGTCTTGGTGTCGCAGGCCAGGCGTTCGCCCACCTGCTCGTAGGAGTAGCCGTCGAGATACAGCGACAGGACGCGGCTCTCGAGCTCGGACAGGGCCGTCGAGAGACAGCCCACGAGCGAGCGCAGCTCCTCGGAGGAGATCACCTGGTTGACGGGGTCGTGGACGGTGGGCCCAGGCAGCATCTGGTCGAGCGTGGGCACGTCCTCGCCGCTGCCCGCGGGCGTCGAGGAGAACGAGACGTACTGGTTCAGCGGCGTGTGCTTGTTCCGCGTGGCGGTCTTCACCGCGGTGATGATCTGGCGCGTGATGCAGAGCTCGGCGAAGTTGCGGAAGCTCGACTCGCGGTCGGTACGGAAGTCGCGAATCGCCTTGTAGAGCCCCACGAGACCCTCCTGGATGAGGTCATCCGAGTCGCCCCCGGCGAGAAAGTACGACGATGCCTTCAGGCGCACGAAGCCGTAGTAGCGGCGCACGAGGCGGTCATACGCATTGCGATCACCCTGCTTTGCCAGGGCGATCAGGAACACATCCTCGACCTTGGGCTCAGATTGAGGGTTGTGGGAGATTCGTGCCACGAGCAGATCCTTTCTCGAACCGGCCCACGTTACGGGTCGGTCGAATTTGCTCAGTGGCGCACTCCTCCCCTGGCGCCAAAGCTCATATTTCCCAAGGTTCTAAACCTTAGGTACAGCGTTATGCGGGGCGAGCCTTTCAGGTTTATGAAGCCTTGTCAAGACCCGCTGAGCGATTTTGCAAGATTCCGTACAAGAGGGCTGCGGCGGCTGCGCTCACGTTCAGCGACGCCACCCGTCCGCGCACCGGCAGGGCGATCAGCTCATCGCACGCGCCGGCCACCCGGGGGCGCAGTCCGGAGCCCTCGCTGCCGAGCACCAGCACCACGCCCGCGCCGCCGTAGTCGGGCCGGTCGTAGGGCACGGGCGCCCGGACCGCGCGCCCCGGCTCCGGCGGCGCGGCGTCGGCTGGAGCGCTCGCGCCGTACACCCAGCAGCCGGAGTCGCGCGCCTCACCCAGGAAGTCGGCGATGTTGCGCACACGCGCCACGGGGATGTGCTCGACGGCCCCCGCGGACGCCTTGCAGACCGCGGGTGTGACCTCCGCGGCCCGGCGCTCCGCGATCACCACGCCGGCCGCGCCCGCGCACTCGGCGGTGCGCGCGATCGCGCCGAGGTTCTGCGGGTCCTGCACCTGGTCGAGGACGACGATCAGCGGCTCCGCCAGCGCCGTGAGCTCCTCGCCGCGGGCGTAGGGGTAGGGACCGGCGTCGGCGCACAGCCCCTGGTGCGCGGCGGACCCGCAGCGGGCCGCGATCTCCTCGGAGGAGGCGACGTGCACGGGCACGCCGGCGAGGAAAGGCTCGCGCGCCGTGCGCGCGGTCGCCCACAGCTCCCCCACCTGCTTGGACCGGCGCCCCCGAAGCGCCTCGCGCACCGCGTTGCGCCCGTAGATGATCACGGCGACGTGGAGATCAGCTCGGGCCCGGCGGGACCATCGCGGATCTCCCAGCCCAGCTCGCGCAGCTCCTCGCGCAGGCGGTCCGCGGTGTCGAAGTCGCGCTCCTGCCGCGCGCGCTCGCGCTGCTCGAGCAGCGCGCGGGCCCGGTCGTCGGCGAGCGGGTCGTCGCCCTCGCCGAGCGCGCGCAGTCCGCCCAGCCCGAGCACACCGAGCATCTCGCGCAGGTGCGAGTCCCCGACGCCCTCGCCGCGGCGGTTGGCCTCGCGCACCCACTCGAACAGCGATGCGAGCGCGGCGGGCGTGTTGAAGTCTGCGGCGAGCGCGTCGAAGAACGCGTCGCGCAGGTGCGCCATGTCGGCGGGGCTCTCCACGCCCGGCTGCAGGCGCCGCAGCGCGTCGCGGATCCTCGCGAGCCGCCGCTCGGCGTCGTCGAGCTCCTCGGCCGAGTAGGCCAGCGGCTGGCGGTAGTGCCCGGATACGAGGTACATGACGACCGCCTCCGCTCCCCACCGCTCCACGACCTCGTGCAGCGGCGCGATGTTGCCGGCGGACTTGGCCATCTTCTCGCCGGTGAGCTGGATCATGCCGTTGTGCATCCAGATCCGGGCGAGCTCGGATCCCCGCGCGGCGCGTGTCTGCGCGGCCTCGTTCTCGTGGTGCGGGAACACGAGGTCGGAGCCGCCGCCGTGGATGTCGAAGCCGACGCCCAGCGCGCCCTCGGCCATCGCGGAGCACTCGATGTGCCAGCCGGGCCTGCCGGGACCCCAGGGCGAGTCCCAGACGGTGTCCTCGCCGGGCTTGTGCGCCTTCCACAGGGCGAAGTCGAGCGGGTCGCGCTTGCGCTGCGCGGCGGGCGAGCCGGCGGCGTCTTCACCCTGGTCCATGTTCTCGAGCAGGCGGTGCGAGAGGCTGCCGTAGCGCTCGTCGGAGCGCACCGCGAAGTACACGTCTCCGTCGGCGGCATACGCGTGGCCGCGGTCTACGAGCGCGGCGATGTAATCGACGATCGGGCCGATCGTCTCCGAGGCGAGCGGCTCCTCGTCGGGACGGCCGAGCCCGAGGGCGCCGGTGTCGGCCCGGTAGTGGGCGGTCATCTCGGCGGCGAGCTCGGCGCTGGGCCGTCCGAGCGGGCCCGCGGCGTCGTAGATCTTGTCGTTGACGTCGGTGACGTTCATGACCAGGCGCACGCCGTAGCCCTCGTGCTCGAGGAAGCGCGCGAGCAGGCTGAACACGACGAACGGTCGCGCGTTGCCGATGTGGATGCGGCTGTAGACGGTGGGGCCGCACGCGTAGATCCCCACGCGACCGGGGTCACGCGGCTCCAGCGGCACCAGCTGCCCGGTGTACGTGTCGTGGATCGTGATCTCGCGCATCGCGCGCGCAACCCTAGCTGCCGCGCGTGGCAAGGCTCGCCACAGCGAGCGCCGCGACGCCCTCGCCGCGGCCCACGAAGCCCATCCCCTCGCCGGTGGTGGCCTTGACCCCCACGCGCGCGGGCGCGATGCCGAGCGTGCCCGCCAGGCGCTCGCGGATCGCGGTGCGGTGCGGTGCGAGCTTGGGCGCCTCGACGATCACCGTGCAGTCCACGTTCACCACGTCGAGCCCGGCTCGATCGAGCTCCTCGCACACGGCCGCGAGCAGCTCGATCGAGTCGGCGTCGCGCCAGCGCTCGTCCGTGTCGGGGAAATGCTCGCCGATGTCGCCCATGCCGGCTGCGCCGAGCAGCGCGTCGATCAGGGCGTGCGTGAGGACGTCGGCGTCGGAGTGGCCGTCGAGGCCGCGGTCGTGCTCGATCTCGACACCCCCGATAACGAGCCTCCGGCCCGCGGCGAAGCGGTGGCTGTCGTAGCCGATGCCGGCGAGCGAGGTCACTCGCTCGCCCCGATCGGCTCGAGACGCCGCTCCCGGCCCTCGAACACGCACAGCTCGCCCACACCCAGCTCGGAGAGGAGCTCGAGCGCCTGGTCGTAGCCCGCGCCGACGTCCTCGGGACGGTGTGCGTCGCTCGAGAGCGCGATCGGGATTCCCGCTTCGAGGCACATCTCCAGGAACGCGGGTGCCGGGTACATCTCGCCGACGGGCTTGCGCAACCCCGCGGTGGACAGCTCGACCGCGGCGCCCGACTCGGCGATCCCTTCGACCGCGATCTCGTAGTAGCGGCGCAGATCACCTTCGGGCAGCGGGCGATCGCGAGGGCCCCAGTACTTCACGAGGTCGGGGTGGGCGATGATGTCGAACAGCCCGCTGACGGCGGACTCGCCCACCGTCTCGAAGTAGCGCCGCCAGATCTCCTGCACGCTCTGGCCTGCGTCCCATGCGCTGAACAGGTCCATGTCGACGGCGCCGTGCCGGATGAAATGCACCGACCCCACGACGTAGTCGAGCGCGTGGCGATCGAGCACGTTGGCGGTGCGGTCCTCCGCGCCGGGGACGAAGTCGGCCTCGATCCCGAGCCGCAGGTCGGTGCGGGTGCGCACGAACTCGACGTACTCGCCCATGTCGTCGTGCGCATATGTCTCCCAGAACGGGTGCTGCCAGATCTCCAGCGCTTCGCGGAAGCGGTAGATGTGTTCGGAGACCCCCAGCTCGGCGATGCCCCGCTCGGAGGCGGCCGCGCGGTAGCGCTCGGCGTTCCCCTCGACGTGGTACTCGGCGACGGTGGCGTCGTGGTCGTCGGGTCGCAGGTGGAGGTGATAGTCGGTGAGCATCGCGGCCCGCGATTCAAGCAGGATCGCGCTCACGGGCGAGGAGCAGCAGCTCTGCGAGCTGCAGGTCCAGCGGCGTGGTGACCTTGATGTTCTGCGGACTGGTGGGGACGACGAGCACCCGCCCGCCCCGCTGCTCGATCAGCGAGGCGTCATCGGTGGCGGCGGCGAGCTCCTCGGGGGAGGCTTCCAGCGCCCGCTGCAGCGCTTCCCGGCGGAACACCTGCGGCGTCTGGACCGCCCACAGGTCGCTGCGCTCCAACGTCTCGACGACCACGCGCGCGTCGAGGGCGCGCTTGATCGTGTCGGTGACGGGCGCGGCGGCGATCGCCGCCTGCGCATCGGGATCCTCGCGCAGGGCAGAGATCACCGCTCCGGCGATCTCGGGCGTCAGAAGCGGCCTGGCGGCGTCGTGGACGAGCACCAGATCGTCGTCCGGAGCGGCTTCCAGCGCCCGCCGCACGGACTCCGAGCGCGAGGCGCCGCCGGGGACGGTCTCGTGGGGCGGCGCCGGCTTCTCGCCGGCGCCGACGGTCGCGGCCACGCGGCCGGGCGGGAGCGCGGTGACGATGTGCGAGATCGACTCCGTGCGCTCGATCGCATCGAGGCTCCAGTGGAGCATCGCCCGTCCGGCCACCTCCACGAACGCCTTGGGCACGCTCGCGCCCAGCCGCTCGCCGCTGCCGGCGGCCACGATCAGGGCGACGGTCATCGCGTGTGGGGCGCTCGCGCACGCGGCATCGGCGGCCCCGGCGGGCCGTGCCGCGTGCGCGAAGGCCTCGCTACTTGGCGCCGGCCACAGCCAGCTGGCTGTTGGCCGAGTCGGCGAGCAGCTCGTCGAGGTAGTTCTCGGCCTCTTCCTCGTCCTTGTCGAGCGCGTACATCAGCTCGGACGCGAGGATCTTCTTGGTCCGGGTGAACATCTGCTTCTCGCCGGTCGAGAGGCCCTTCTCGCTCTCCCGCAGCGAGAGGTTGCGCACGACCTCGGCCAGCTCGTAGATGTCGCCGGTCTTGATCTTGTCGCGGTTGTGCTTGAAGCGGCGGTTCCAGTTCTTTGGCATCTCCGACACTTCGTCGCTCAGAACGTCGAGGACTTTCTTGACGGTCTCCTCGTCGATCACGCGCCGAAGGCCCGCGAGTGCTGCGTTCTCGGTGGGGACGCGCACGGTCATGTCGTTGTGGAGGATCTTGATGGTGAGGTACTCGCGGCGTTCGCCGAGGATCTCCATCTCCTCCTTCTTCATCACCTTGCCGGCGCCGTGGTGCGGATAGACCACATGGTCGCCGAGCTCGAACTCGATGTACTCGACCTCGCGAGTGACCTCGATCTCCTCGGTCAGCTCGTCGTCTTCGGTTGCTTGTGGCGGAATGGTGTCCTCCTTCGTAACGGCGGCCCGTGGGCGGCCCTTGGTCAAGTCTGTAGGTAGCGATCCACGAGGTTCAGCTCCTGCAAGCGGCGCAGGCCCTCGCGGATGTCTTTGGCGCGGATCTCGCCGACGCCCTCGACGCCCTCAAGCTCCGCGTCCGTCGCCGCGAGCAGCTCGTCCAGGCCGCCGAACTCGGCAACGATCTCGGCCACCACGATGCGCGGCAGTCGCGGGATCCGTCCCAGCACGCGGTAGCCGCGAGGGGACACGGGGTAGTCGAGCGTGTTCAGCTTGCGGTCGTAGCCGAGCAGCTCGGCGAGCCGGCCGAAGTCGAGCAGGTCCTGGTGGACGAGCCGGCCGATCTCCTCGAGCGCCGCGGCGAACCCCTCGTCGGAGTAGTCGGACAGGTAGTCGCGCACGAGCGCGGACTTCTCCGCGGCGGCGCCGATCATCGTCTCCTCGAGCTGCAGCTCGATCAGCCTGCCCTCGCTGCCCAGCTCGACGATGTACCGCTCGATCTCGACGGCCATGCGCGTGACGAGCTCCGAGCGCTGCAGCACGGTGAGCACGTCGTGCAGCGTCGTGCCCCCCTCGAACTCGAGCGCGGTGAGGCGCGTGGACACCTGGTCCAGGCGCGTGCGGAACTTGTCGAGTGTGGCGAGCGCCTGGTTCGCCTTGGCGAGCACCACGGGGATGTCCTCGAGGATGTACTTGGCGCCGTCGACGTACACCGAGACGACCTCGCGGCGCTGCGAGATCGCGATCACCAGCGCCTCGGTCTGCTTGGAGACGCGCTCGGCGGTGCGGTGCCGTGTGCCGGTCTCGTGCGAGAGGATCGTGGGGTCGGGCATCAGCTGAACGTTCGCCATCGCGATCTTGGTGGCGTTGGCGTTCAGGACGATCGCGCCGTCCATCTTTGCCACCTGGTAGAGGAACGCGGGCGTGTAGTCGATGTCGAGCTTGATCCCGCCCGAGAACATGAAGCTGATGTCTTCGGGCTCGCCGATCACGATCAGGCCACCGGTGCGCGCGTGCAGGATGCTGTCGAGCCCCTCACGCAACGCCGTACCGGGCGCGATCATCTCCAGCGCCCGCATGAGTCCCGGATCCGGCCTAACTTCGTTGTCTAGATCTTCGCCGGATCGTGGTGCCACAATCCTTGATTCTAGGGCATTTATCGATCTTTTAGCGCCTCGTTCACGGCCCGCCGGGGCGTCAATCGGCCACGAGGGCGACCGGATGGCGATCCCGTCCAGCCCTCCGCGTCTGCCCCTCTGAGGAGCCCTGGCGGCCCAGAGCGGCCCTCAGCGCGTCGCCCAGCGTGGCCGCCTCGACAGCGCTCTCCCCGCTTCCCGACGGGGCGATGACGGCGCCGAGACCGTGCTTGGCGGCCTCCTCCAGACGCCGCTCCGGGTGCCCCACCCAGCGCAGCTCGCCCGTGAGCCCGCGCTCGCCGACGCATGCTCGGGGAGAGCCCGCCCGCGGCACTCCACGGCTCACGCTCGCCACCGCGAGCGCCACGGCCAGGTTGCAGCCGGGCTCGTCCAGGCGGACGCCCCCGACCAC